>FXBF010000551.1_pt1 | contig 13023 bp, 15 predicted proteins | sample 5335321 | NCBI WGS metagenome assembly FXBF01 (sample SAMEA103928391, study PRJEB20085) | sediment metagenome | isolation source: sediment | reverse complement strand
CTTAAAGCTCTTCCGATCAGTGGAAAAATCTCGTCGCTTGAAACGACGCTGTCAGCGCACCGACGACCTCACGCCATGAGAAATGGAACATAAAGATTCATTTCTTTGCCCGTTTGTGATAGCGTACATATCCGGTTTATCGCTTTATCTACCTAATGAGAGTTTCAAAACATGATGATAGACCGTGATACCCACCTCGCGCTTGCTGCGCTCATTGCGGTCCCCCTTATTCTCTTAGTTCTACCCCAAAATTCACGAGGCGAAGATACCAGGCACATCCAGCCTGCGCGGTTACAGGAAGCGGTGCCCACCGATCCGTTATCTGCCGCACAAACACAGATTGCCCGGTTGCGACGGACGGCCGAGCAGCTGCGCGTCCTTGCCGTACAGCCGATGCCTGGCAACTTACCCCCGGAGGAACAGGCTGAACTGGTACGCCATACACAGTGGCTAAGGGACGCCAGCCACCTCGTTCGGACGCTGGCCGACAGCTGGGAACAGCGACTTCAGCCCTTAACCGAACAGCGGGGGTTTCAAGGGACAGGTAGCCTGCGGCTCAAGGACCTCAACACGTTTTTCCAGCTGCAAACGCTCGGACTGAAGCGCAAGTTGCAGCGGGAAAACGGCCAGATTTCGTTGGACCCCGAATCCGTGAGGGCGTCCTACCGTACCGCGAAGGTGGTAATCAACAACATGAAGTAGCGGCAAGGCGTGCCGCTGCACTCTCCCGGCTTCGGACAACGGAAGCCAAGTGTGAGATTTCCCTGCGTTTTATCCAGCTGTCACTCGGCTAGCCGGAGATAATGGACGCTGAAGAATTGCCGGGGGTCGGTCCAGACCTCTTCCGCCTCGTAACCGGCGCCGCGGGCCAGCTCGTGAAACTCCTCCACCGTGTATTTATAGGAACTCTCGGTATGGATGCTCTCACCTTGATCGAAGCTGAAGCGCTTGCCGTCCACCCGCACCTGCTGCTCCCGGCGGCTGACCAGGTGCATCTCCACGCGCCCCGCGTCATCGTTGTAGAACGCGTCGTGGCGGAACGCCGCGGGATCCAGGTCCGTGTCCAGCTCGCGTTGGATACGCCCCAGTACATTGAGATTGAACGCGGCCGTCACACCCTGGGCATCGTTATAGGCCGCCTCAAGTATCTGGGGATCTTTTTTCATGTCGACGCCGATCAACAGCGCGCCATCGGGATCGAGCAACAATTTTAACCGTTCCAGAAACAACAAGGCCTCCTGGGGATCAAAATTACCGATACTGGAGCCGGGAAAGAAGGCCAGCTTGGGAAGGTTGGACGGGCAATGCGGCAGATCCAGGGATTGTGAGTAATCCGCGCAGGCGGCGTGCACCTCCAGCCACGGATAGTCGGCTGCCAGTTTCCGGGTCGACTCCAGCAGAAAGTCCTTGGAGATATCGATCCCCATATAGGCGGAAGGCCGCAACGCCTCCAACAGCAGGCGCACCTTTTTACTGGCGCCGCTTCCCAGCTCCACCAACAAACACCGCTGTCCCGCCCGCTGCGCGATGTTCCCCGCATAATCCCGCAGGATTGCGACTTCCGTACGCGTGGGATAATACTCGGGCAGCTCGCAAATCGCGTCAAACAGCTCCGAACCGCGCTTGTCGTAGAAAAATTTGGGTGGAATCACCTTGGGCTTCGCCGCCAGACCGCGCAGCACCTCTTCCAGCAGGCTGGCGTCGCCAGGATGGCCGTCGTAAAAATTTACCGCGGGAACGCTCACCGGTCGTCCGCCAATCTGAACCCGGAGAACTGCCAGCGGTCGGGAGGATAGAAAAAATTGCGGTAGGTGGCGCGGATGTGCGCTGCCGGCGTTGCAAAGGAGCCGCCACGCAGCACCACTTGATTCGACATGAATTTGCCGTTGTATTCGCCCAGAGCACCGGAGGTCGCACGATAGCCGGGATAAGGCGCATAGGCGCTTTGCGTCCATTCCCAGACATCCCCAAACATCTGCAGGAGAATAGTGCCCGTATCCGCCGAAATAGGGTGCAGAGCGCCGGATTCACGGAGATTTCCCGCAACATCCTGTTCGGCGGCGGCCCGCTCCCATTCCGCTTCGGTCGCCAGGCGCTTGCCGGCCCAGCAGGCATAGGCGTGCGCTTCGTAAAAACTCACGTGGCACGCAGGGGCGTGCTCATCCACCAGCTGCATTCCTGAAAGCGTCATGTGCCACCAGCGCCCGTCTTGTTTTTCCCAGTAAAGCGGGGCTTCCCATTGCCGCTCCCGCACCGTGCGCCAGCCGTCGGACAGCCAGTGCTTTGCCTGGTCTGTACCCGCCCGCCTCCATGAACTCGAGGTATTCGCCGTTGGTGACCAGGCGCGCGGCCAAGGCATACGGTTGCAGGTAAACGTGATGACGCGGACCCTCGTTATCATAGGCAAACCCCTCCCCTTGATGACCGATCTGGATCACGCCGCCGGGGTACTCAATCCACTCCAACGGGATGGACCGGTCTTGCCGCGGCGTCGCGGGCGGTTCCCGGTACGCGGGGCGCAGGGGATTGACGGAAAAAATGTGTTTGAGATCGGTCAGGAACAGTTCCTGATGCTGTTGCTCGTGATGCAGCCCCAGGGTCACGCGCCTGGCTATTTCTTTCCATTGTTCTTCGTCGGCGGAATGTATGAGTTCGGCCATGGCGGCATCGATATGGGCGCGATAGCGGTAAACCTCTTCCACCGTGGGGCGCGACAACAGGCCACGTTGCGGGCGTGGGAACTGCGCGCCGACGGCTTCGTAATAGGAATTAAACAGGTACTCGAACTGTGGGTGGAAGCATTGATAACCGGAAAAAAATGGAATCAGCAGAAAAGTTTCAAAAAACCAGCTGGTATGCGCAATGTGCCACTTGGGCGGGCTGACATTGGGCATAGATTGGATACAATAGTCTTCCGTCGCGAGGGGGCGGCACAGATTTTCGGATTCCTGCCGGACGGCGCGATATTGCGACAGAAGCGCATCCCGTGCGTTAGAGGTCTCCTGCCTGACTTGTGTTGTGTTTTGTTGGCTACCGGGGAAAGGGGTCATAGCCGGTTTTCCGCTACGCCAGCGGCCATTTAAACATAGCTCCACCGGATTTCCAAACCCGAATACCTGTGTCTGCTAAGTGTATTGCGGGATATTACGGAGGGATCAAACCATGGCGAAAGCAATCTGGAACGGCACGGTACTTGCCGAGAGCAATCAATGCGAAGTCGTGGAAAGCAACTATTATTTTCCACCCGACGCGATCAAGCGCGAATACCTGCGCGCGAGCGAAACCCACACCACCTGCCCCTGGAAGGGGGTCGCCAGCTACTACGATATCGACGTCAACGGCAAGGGACACAAGGACGCCGCGTGGTATTACCCCCAACCCAAGGAAGCGGCACAACATATCAAGGATTATGTGGCGTTCTGGAAGGGCGTCGAGATTGAATCGTAGCGTCAGCGAATTCCGGGCGATAACCGCGTCTTTTTACTTCAAAGATTCTCGATCACCACCGGTTCTATCGGGTCTGCGGGCGTGAAACCGAATATCCGCGAATAAAAATAGAGTTCGCTCTCGAGCGCGCGTTTTATATTCTCGGCGCGGCGAAAGCCGTGCTGTTCCCCTTCAAAAGGCACATAAGCCACGGGGATTCCCGTGGCACGCAAGGCCTCAACCATCCGCTTCGTCTGGTCCGGCGGGACGACCTTGTCTTCCAGACCCTGAAAAAATATTACCGGGCACGTCAAACCTTCAGCGTGATGAATGGGCGAACGGTTTCGGTAGCGGTCGCGTTGTGTCGGGTACGGCCCGATCAGCCGGTCGAGGTAATGCGCCTCGAATTTGTGGGTGTCTTTCGCCAGCGCCTCGAGGTCGCTCACGCCGTAGTAGCTCGCACCGGCCTTAAACAGGTCATGGAACACGAGGGCGCATAATGTACTGTAGCCGCCCGCGCTGCCGCCGCGTATCGCCAGGCGCCCATCGTCCACGAGATCGCGTGCGGCCAGGTATTTTGCGCCGTTGACGCAATCCTCCACGTCGGCCACGCCCCATGCCCCCTCGAGCTTTTTCCGGTATCCCCGCCCGTAACCGGTGGAACCGCGGTAATTCACATCCAGCACGGCAAGTCCGCGGCTGGTCCAGTACTGGATCTTGAGATTCAGTGCGCTGGAAGCGGCCGACGTCGGCCCACCGTGGCTCAACACCAGCAGCGGTGGTTTCTCGCTGGTTTCCTCCTCGTAATCGTGGTTGCGGGGAGGATAGAAGAACGCGTGGACCGTTTCGCCTGCGGTGCTTGGGAATTCAATTGCCTGGGGCCTGGAAAGATATCCCGGCTCCAGGCAGACCGTGGTGGAACGGCGTAACACGTCCAGCCGCCCGGTGGCGAGATCGCATTGCACGATGGCGGAGGGTTGGGTTGGCGCGGCGGCGAGGAACACCGCCTGACCGGGCCGGGCGCACACCGAACTGATATCGGTGTAGGGCGTACCAATGGGTGTCAGTTCGCGTCGGACCGTGTCGACGGCCGCCAGGCGCCAGATGCCTTTTTGATTGTAGGTGCAGACAATCCGATTTTCCGACTCGAACTCATAGGTGGATATGCCGAAGATCCACTGGGGCAGACCGAACTCGGCCTCCATGGCCACCAAGGGTTCGACTTTCCCCTTATTCCAGCGGTAAAGGTTCCACCAGCCGTTACGATCGGAAATAAAGTAAAGGATACCCTCGGGCGAGAACAGCGGTTGGAAAATGGATTCCTCCTCGCCGCCGGCGAGGCAGACAGCCTTACCCAAGGTTCCATCCTCTCTGACATCGGTGCGCCACAGCTCGGTTCCGTCCCACGGCATGTTTGGATGGTTCCAGGCGAGCCACGCCAGTTGTGACCCGTCGGGACTTAACCGCGGGGAGGCATAAAAATCATACCCGGCGGCGAGCACTTGGGCCTCGCGCCGGCCATTCAGATCGAGACCCACAACGGTATTAACAGGTTGGCCGCCCGAAGCGTGATCCTCGCGTACGCAGATCAGGCACTGGCGACGGTGGTCAATCACCCCATCGGCATAGCGCTGCCTGCCCTCGGGCGTGATGGCGATGGGGGCGTCGTCCGGCGTGAGGCGATAAATCCGCTGATCGGAAAAATTGGAAAAATAAATCACGCCGTCACGCACAGTGAAAGCGCCGCCGCCGTACTCATGCACCCGCGTGCGCGCATTGAAAGGCACGGGAAGCAAATCCTCCGTGTGTCCCGCCCGGTTGCGGCGCACGATCACGTTGCGCCCCCCTTCGGTCGGGCGCATCTCGCTCCAGTAGACATTCCCGCCATCCAGCACGATCTGCCCAAAACCGACGGTATCCGAGACGATCAGATCGGCGGTGATCGGCGACTTCCAGGATCCATAAGGGGCGAGCGGTTGCGTCATTGTTCTTACGTCAACACATGGCATTGAGCCTTGCGCCGGCTTTATGCAGTGTTACGGAGTGAGGATACGGAGATTCTATGTGTTATTCAGCTGCTGTTATTTTCGCTGATAAGTTGCACTTCACCGATGGTCAATAAGCGCTCGACATAGGAAAAAATATTACCCTCCAGATCACCGATGCGGATGAATTTCATGACGACATTCTGTCGGGCCTCGCGCGCCTGCTGAAGACGCTCGTACAGCGCCTCGACGTTTTTTACGTTTTCGCCATCGACCGAATACAGCAGATCCATCGCTTCAACCTGCTGGGCATCACCGCTGGATCCCCGCTCAACATAGTGCACCATCAATGCGAGCTTGCCGTCGACCAGTTCTTCCAGATCCCGCCATGGGGTTGGGCCGAAGAGGATGCCGGAGACATAGACTCCCTTTATCTTGGCGGGAGACTTTGCGGGCTTGAAACTTCCCCGGACCACCATATCACTGTCGTCCCGGGTGATCCGAAGCCCTGCGTTGGCCAATCGACCGCGCAACATATGAATGAGTTGGCCCCTGTTCTCCACCTCACCGGACACCCCGTCCACACCGTGGACCACGTCCCCCTCGCGCAGTTTAAGGGCGCCAGAACGCTCATACACCCGCGCGACCGTTAACCGGTTGGTTTCATCCACGTCCTTGAGAAAGGCAACCGAGAAATCAGGTGGAGAAGGATCTTTCCCCGCACGCAGAAGATCAAGAATACGGCAAGCTTGATTCATGGGCACCGCGAAGTTGGTGTTTTGGCTGCTTCTCCGGGTGGCCGTATTAATGCCCACCACCTTACCGGTCTTCAGGCTGATCAGCGGCCCGCCGGAATTACCGGGATTGATGGGCGCGTCGGTCTGCAGCATCTCGAGCATGCCGGTGTATTTCGAAGTGTGGCCGGAAATAATGCCGCGCGTGCCGGTAAACGATAACTCCCACGGATGACCAAACGCCCCGACGGGATGGCCGATTGCCGGCATGCCTTTGCAGTCGAGCTTGGCCGTCTTCAGCGAAGCGGGGCGGCTCGCCTCCGGAATCTTCAGAATCGCGAAATCGATGTAAGGATCGACGTAAAGCTTGTCGACCGGCAAATAACTCCCACCGAAAAATGCGACCCGAATCTGTGATGGCGAGCGCGCCGCCACGTGCGCGTTTGTAATGATCCAACCGCGGGCGGCGTCCACCACGAAACCGGCGCCGATATGGGTCCCCTTCTTGTCTCCGTAAAACGGCAAATTTACCCGCGTGCGGATCTTTACGGTGTAATGCTTGGCCGCTTCGAATACCGCTTCGTCGCTGTCGGCGTAAGCCCCAACGCTCAATAAAACGGCGCCCAGCCCAAAGATCAACGCGATCCTGAATATCAGGCTTTCAACGCCTATCGTCATCAATCTCGTCATTCGCCTCATTTCCCCGTACACCCCTTACTAAACTAAAATTTAGCCCGGTTCTAGAAAAAGACCAGGGGAATGGCCGTAGGTTCAACGCCCTGAACATCGGAGAAGGGGGGAATCAGTTGCCGATGTGTATGACGATTTCGCGTTTGCCGCCGCGATGCCGGTGCTCCCACAGGTAAATGCCCTGCCAGCTACCAAGCAACAGGCGTCCGCCATGGATGGGGATGGACAGCGTGCTCGCGGTCAGCGCCGCCTTGATATGCCCCGGCATGTCGTCGGGCCCTTCTGTCTGGTGTGTATAGAGGGGATCGTTTTCTTTCACCAGGCGGTTGAGCCAACGCTCAAGATCACGCTTGGCGGAGGGATCTGCGTTCTCCTGGATCAATAGACTCGCCGATGTGTGGCGAATGAAGAGCGTACACAGGCCCTCTTTGATACCTAATCCCCGCACGGCAGCTTCGACTTTCGCGGTGAACTCATGTAGACCCTGACCGCGGGTGGTGATGGTCACATATTCGATCATTTACCTCCACCCCGCTCCCCGTAGGGAGTTGGTGTGATGACGCTTTATCTATCGCTGTGGCCGAGATCTTTATCCGGTGCGATGCGGTTGCGAATCAATTGCTTTAACTCCTTTGACTCCGGAAACCGCCCTTCCGCCTTGCGTGAGAAAATCGTCTCGCCGTTCAAACGTACCTCGAACACGCCACCGGTACCCGGCAGGAGCGCCACCTCCCCCAGCTCATCCATAAATGTGGACAGCAGTTCCTGTGCCACCCAGCCGGCGCGCAGGATAAAGCGGCATTGACTGCAATATTCAATCTCAACGCGAGGTTTACGGGCATTCATAACTTATCCCGCTTCGATATGAAGCGCACGACAATGCTTGCACAAATCAGTATAGGGACTTATTCCCGGGCTGTCTCTCTTTGAATCAGCACAAAAAATTTCTTACCATTACATCTGTATCAACCACGCGCGCCGCCAGCCAAGAACAATCACATCAATCGTACCGCTGACTCATCTCCCAGACCAAGTGTCTTGGCGGCGAGCGCAAGGCCGTCGGCCGCAAAGTTGTCCACATCCCCCCAGCGATCGGATGAACCTATCTCCTCAGTAAAATTCTCGGTAATCACCCGCATACGGTGGGACCCCTCCTGCGCCCGGTTGCGCGGGTTTTTCTCCGCGGTCACAAAAAAGCCGGGCTGCGCCTCGCCTTCCCGGACCAATGCCAGGATATAACGGTAATTCACGCCATCGCCGCTTTCGATTTCATCCAACACCACAGCGGTGTATGAACCCAGCCGGTAGCGGCGCTTGGGAATGGCGGTCTGGATCTTCGGCGCTTCCATGTATCACTCCCGGACGACCCGCATGGAGGTCGGCCTCACTAAGTCATTGGTCTGGACATGGCGCGGCAATAACTATAACAAAATCATTATCCGGACCGCACAACGCGCCCGGCCACGGGCGACTTATCCATTCCGGATGTGGTGCTATTCTCGCTGCCGGTCTTGGGTTTACCATCACGGTATGATTGAAAAAATCATTTCCGGCGGCCAGACCGGTGTGGACCGTGCGGCGCTGGACGCGGCGATCGAGCTCGGCATCCTCTGCGGCGGCTGGTGCCCGAAAGGCCGGCGCGCCGAAAACGGCGTGATCCCAAAACGCTATCCCCTGCGGGAACCAAACTCGGAAGACTATCGCGACCGCACCGCGCGCAATGTCCGCGATGCCGACGGCACCTTGATCCTCGCACGCGGGGCGCTCGAAGGCGGCACGGCGTTCACGCGACGCCTCGCGATCCGTGAAGGCAAGCCGTGCCTGGTGATCGATCTGTCGGTAAACACGGAGCCGCAAATCGTCCATGACTGGCTCAAGACGCACGCGATACGCACCCTCAACATCGCCGGACCCCGCGAGAGCGTGCAGCCCGGAATCCACGAGCAGGCAAGATATTTTCTGCGCGAGCTGCTTGGTTCATAAGGGTAGTCATTTTAGATGGGCGGTGAGGAACCGCTCCAGGCCGTCGATGTATTCCTTCCCGCTCTGAAGAAAGCCGCCGTTGTGGCTGCCGCGGATCTCAAGGAATTGCCTTGGCGCACGCGCCGCCTCATACAGGCGCCGCCCATGCCCAACGGGAATAATCTCGTCGTCGCGGCTGTGGATGACCAGCACGGGGGAGGTAACCGAGGAAAGGTGCTTGATGGCATCGTAGCGAAAGCGGGTCAACCAGCGCGCGGGAAGCCAGGGATACATCTCCGATGCAAAGTCCGGTGCCGAGGTGAAGGTGGATTCCACAATCAGCGCACCGGGTGTGCGCCGCGCCGCCAGCCACGCCGCCAGCGACCCGCCAAGCGAGCGGCCGAACAAGACAATTTTTTCTGGTGAAACGCCGCGCTTTTCTGTCAGATAACGCCACGCCGCCATGGCATCCTGATAGGTTCCCTCCTCCGTCGGCCGGCCTTCGCTTCGACCGTAGCCGCGGTAATCAAAAATAAACGTGCTTAATCCCAGGCGATGAAAAATCATCAAAGAATCGAGCCGATGGGAAATATTCCCGGCATTGCCATGAAAAAAAAGTAAGGTGGCGCGTGGTGCACTGGCCGGAATGAACCAACCGTTAAGGACGGTGCCGTCTTCCGCCGTAAAACGCACGTCCTCATACGCAAGACCCACCGCCTTCGGCGTGGCTGCGATCTCGCGCATGGGAAAATAAATCAGGCGGGATTGAAAAATATAAAGTAACGTCGCAAGGCCGACATAAACCACGGCAACGCTGATCAGAACGGGACCAAGCATGCGCATACTTAAAAGAACACCCGAAATACCGCTGAATTACGGCAGTGTAAATGACGCCGATCCGGGTGTACACCGTCTTGAAATCGGCTATACTGGTTCGGCAGCTTCGGCTGTGGTTTGTTGTGATGTTGGTTTTTTGCAGGCACCTGCTGTGCGTCCTCGCGAAAGCCCCACCATTTCAGCATGCTTAATCTTTCTGTCAATTGAATGAGGTTCTGTAATGCGTACTGGTACTGTAAAGTGGTTTAACGAATCCAAAGGATTTGGTTTTATCTCTCCGGAGGATGGTAGCGCGGATGTCTTCGTGCACTATTCCGTTATTCAGGGTGGCGGCTTCAAGAAGCTGGCCGAGGGCCAAGCCGTGGAGTTCGAAAGCGAACAAGGACCGAAAGGCATGCAGGCAACGATGGTGAAGCCTCTTTAACTCCGCAGCAACGGCTAAGTTTTACCCTCTCGATAAGCTTTCTCTGAATTTTCAACCCCGCCATCCGGCGGGGTTTTTATTTTCACTTTTTGCGCTTTTCGATTTTGCCGGTGTCAAAGTTGACCTTTTCCTGCTTGCCTAACTCACGATCCAACACCCAGCCGTTTTTTTGCAACCGGAAAAGATACGTGGTTTTAACGCGCTGTCCATTCCTTTCATGCCTGTAACTGAGTGTACTGATTCCGATCTTGTGCTTGTTGCTGCTGCGCGTGACAAACTGGGCGTCAAAAATGCCTTTCTTGGGGGATTTCACTATGTCGGTTTCGAGCCGCTTGGCCGCCAGATAATTGAACAACTTATCAGGCGGGCCCTTGGCGGTCGGCACCTGGTACGGATGCGCCTCGGCAATCTGGTTGGCGTTGAGCGTACGCAGGATGCGCCATTCCTCTTTTTCCTTGGCAAACTGGAATCGCTGGACGACCGGTGCGCTTTCTCCGACTCGGTACTCGATTTCAAGATATCCCGTTGGCGGCTCTCCGGAAGCCGTGCCATCCGTCACGCGTGCCCCCCGGATCGCTACGTCTTTGATCGGTTTGTCGGGATCGTCTTTCAGGATGTCCCTCAAGGCAAGGAACTGGAGGGTATCCAGGGAATCGCTGGCGAGATCCGGTTTACCATTGATAATGCGAAACCCGCGGATATCGACCTCGAAGGTGCCCGCCACCGTGCTCTTTGCCTCATCCGGCAATACCAGATTGATCCTTCCGGGAAGTTTCCGGTTTTGTTCCTGGCCGAGTTCCAGCAGGAGTGTGTACTGCTCTGTAAATTGCTGTTCACGAGACGCGTTTTGGCCGTCCTCTTTCCAGCTAATCCGGATACGCGGAACATCGGGGCCGGATTGCTTTTCAAATTTAAAGCGCCTCCCGGTGGGCACTTCCCACTTCTTGGCCAAAAGATTAATGCTCACCTCGAGATCCGTGGCGCCCTCCTTGCCCTGTCGCAGGGTCAGTACGCCGTCCTCGATGGTCCCGCCCTCGACCACAAACGGCTTACCATGAATCTGCCCCTTGGCCGGCTGATCGGGGATGGGGGACGCGGCAGGCTTGGGGGTTTTCTCAGCCTCGGCGACCTGCGCCGGCGGAGCCGCGGGTTCGGCGCGGGATTTTCTCACGGGGCGCTTTCTGATCACCGGCGCCTGGGTCGCGGGCGGTTCCTCGGCAAAATAACCGGTAATAAAATCCAGGCCGCCTTCCTGTTGATACAAGTAGGCCCCCGCCCCAAGCACCACAAGAAAGACCAGCAACACAATCTGGACCAGGGATTTTTTATTCAAATTGAGATTCAGATTCTTAAGATTCAGATCCAATTTCATAGGCACCTGCCGTGTGATTCCCAGATATGCTAAATGATAGTACGCACAGGCCACACCGCCACCCGCCTGGCGCAGGGCAGCCAAGGCCGCATGAAACGCCTGTTCTTAACTCCAATATCCAGCCACGCCGGAAGTAAAGAGCCTGAATTTTCCGGTGGGCGGATTTGTCATCCTCCCCCCCTGCCGTGTTAGGATTTATCTCACTCGCTTAGGACTGGAACGAGGAGAAAAACCGGAGGGTGGAACATGAAAAAAAACACGATCAGATCATCCCACATCCCAGCGGTCGCCAATGGTCGCGGCGAAATTGACACCCATTTAAGCACGCCGACAGAAAGTCGTGTACATGCCTTGGACCGTTGGCTGGCACGCAAGATTCTTGAGGCGCTCGGTAACCCACCATTCGCCCTGAAGCTCTGGAACGGCGATGAGATCAATACCTCATCGGCCACACCGATCTCACGAATTCAGTTTCGCGATCGCGGTTCGCTGTTTAAACTCCTCTGGAACCCAAATCTCCATTTCGGTGATCTTTACAGCGCCGGGCGCGTTGACGTCGATGGCGATCTGATTCGATCTCTTGAGGCCGTCTACCGCGGGGCATCGGTCTCCTCCAAACTCAGGTTCCTTAATAAAATTCAGACAAAATTGCGCAACCATCCGCGCGCCAACACCCTCTCCGGATCGCGCAATAATATTCACCATCATTACGACACCGGTAATGCGTTCTACCGTCTATGGCTGGATAAGGAGATGCAATACACCTGCGCCTATTTTCCCTCGCCGAGCATGACGCTGGAGGAGGCGCAGCTCGCAAAGATGGACCATGTGTGCCGCAAACTTCGGCTGCGGCCCGGCGATCGTGTGGTTGAAGCTGGCTGCGGGTGGGGCGGGCTGGCGCGCCACATGGCCAAGCACTATGGCGCCAAAGTCCGTTCCTACAACATCTCCCACGAACAGATCAGCTACGCCCGTGAGCGCGCCAATGCCGAGGGACTGACTAAACAGATTGAATACATCAAGGACGACTACCGCAATATCTCGGGCAAGTATGACGTCTTTGTTTCCATTGGTATGCTGGAACACGTGGGGCCAGACAATTATCAGGAGCTCGGCGAGGTGATCCACCACAGCCTCACGGAAACCGGACGCGGCCTGATTCACTCCATCGGTCGCAACAGACCGGGGCGGATAAATGCATGGATCGAGAAACGCATCTTCCCCGGGAGCTACCCGCCCACCTTGCAGGAAATGATGGCTATTTTCGAGTCGCGTGCATTCTCCGTGCTCGACGTGGAAAATCTGCGTCTACACTATGCCAAAACCCTGGAACATTGGCTGGCACGCTTCGACCGGCATGCCGACGAGATCGAAGAAATGTTTGATGAGAACTTTGTCCGTGCGTGGCGGCTTTACCTCTCCGGCTCCATCGCGGGCTTCACCATAAGTGCCTTGCAGCTATTCCAAGTGGTCTTCACCCGCGGCAGCAATAACGACCTTCCCTGGTCGCGGGCACATCTGTATGAGCAAGAAACAAGGGGTGAAGAGTGAGATGCGCAGGATTTACTACTCCTTACTCCTAACCCCTCACTA
>FXBF010000550.1_pt1 | contig 13036 bp, 12 predicted proteins | sample 5335321 | NCBI WGS metagenome assembly FXBF01 (sample SAMEA103928391, study PRJEB20085) | sediment metagenome | isolation source: sediment | reverse complement strand
GTGATAATCGCCTTGGTGGTACGCGCGTCCGCCGCCTCTCCTGATACGTCGTGCAAGAATTCCGACCCAGCCGGTTGCCCGTCTTTTGGCGTAAAGGCCTCGAACCAGTATTTGCCAAGTACTTCTTTGCCACTGTAACCTGATACTCGTTCAAGGTAGGGATTGATCCCGGTGATTCTGCCGTTGCGGTCGAGCAACAGAACGACAGCAGGCGCTGTTTCGAATAAAGTGTCCGAGAAACGCTTTTGAATGCGCAAAGCGTCTTCCGATTTCTTGCGCCTGGTGTGGACAAGCCAACCACCAACGATCGCCGTCAACCAGATTGTGGCCAATGCCAGTAGTCGATTCGCTATGACCATCCACGGAATTCCGGCGGGTTCAGACAGGAGATAACCGAGTATCGTGAGAATGGATACACCGCCGGCGACGACAAGCGCATATTGCCACTGCGGCAGCCATAGAGAGATCAGCACTACAGCAACATAGGCCACACCTGCGGCAACCCCCAATGGCAGCGACGCGATGTCGATTATGAAAATCGCGCCGGCTAGCGCAGTACAGATCAGGACGATCTGCATATTAGTGCGATCTGCGAGATCGCTGGACAGTCCGGCAAGCCCGTTTAGCATATTCGAGATCTTCCACCCTGGTGTTTCGTTCGTGCGTGGAAGACGCACGCGACACCATCACATATTTGCACGGCACTCGGTGCACAGGTTCCGTTTGACGTGGCGAATGACTCAGTGTAAGACAAGATTCTTGTGCCGCAGTACGTATAAATACCTACCACGAATTTCGAACTGCGCGCCTGCCGAATGCCTGCACGCAGCACAAAAAGCACCAAATCGCCCGTACGATTGTCGACGAGTTTGTGAATTTGCATCGACGAATAAGGCCGATGGAGTGCGATCTACGCTGCAGTAGTTCTACGTATCGCGAATGTGTGCTGAGGCGGCTAACGTGCGACGCTGTCTACGCCGCGCCGGCGACTCAGGAGTACCAGGAATTATGAAGACCATCATCGAACCGTTCAGGATCAAGATGGTAGAACCGATCAAGCTCACAACTCGCCAGCAACGCGAACAGTTGATTGAGGCAGCCAGCTACAATCCGTTTCTCCTGCGCGCGGAAGACGTCATCATTGATCTGTTAACCGACTCGGGCACCAGCGCAATGTCGTCAGAAGCCTGGGCCGCCATGATGCGGGGCGATGAATCATACGCAGGAGCCCGAAGCTGGTATCGCTTCCGCGACACGGTGAAAGACATTTTCGGCTTCGAGCAGGTTATTCCGACCCATCAGGGGCGTGCGGCCGAACACATATTGTTCGGCGTAACAGTGCAGCCGGATTCGATCATTCCGAACAACACGCATTTCGATACAACCAGGGCGAATATCGAATTCTACGACGGCAAAGCGATAGATCTGCCGTGTGCCGAGGCCGATGACCTCGAGTCCGAATACCCGTTCAAGGGCAACATGGACATCGAGGCACTGGAAGAACTCGTTGCTAATGAGGGGCCGGAACGGATTCCGATAGTAATGGTCACCGTGACCAATAATTCCGGCGGCGGCCAGCCGGTTTCAATGGCCAATATTCGCGAAATCAGCCGGATCGCGCGGGGTGCCGGTATTCCTTTCTATATCGATGCCTGCCGTTTCGCCGAGAACGGGCACTTTATCAAGGGACGCGAACCCGGATACGAAAACACCGCAGCCATCGATATTGCTCGTGAGATGTTCAGCTACGCGGACGGCTGCACGATGTCGGCCAAGAAGGATGCCTTCGCAAATATTGGCGGTTTCCTTTGTACCAACGACGCCGAGCTGGCTCACCGGGAACGCAACATTTTGATTCTCACCGAGGGATTTCCTACATATGGTGGCCTGGCTGGACGGGATCTCGAAGCGATTGCAGTGGGACTGCGTGAAGTGCTGGACGAACACTATCTTGACTACAGGCTGCTTTCGACGCGTTACGTCGTCGAGCATTTGCGTGAGTTGGGAATCCCGGTTGTCGTGCCCGCGGGCGGGCATGCAGTCTATCTCGACGCCCGACGCTTTCTGCCCCACATAGAACCGCTGCAGTATCCCGGTCAATCATTGGTCGTGGAACTTTATCTCGAGGCTGGTATCCGCGCCGTCGAAATCGGCACCGTGATGTTCGGCGCCGATCCACATACCGGAGAAGAAAGCCCTGCCCGTCTCGATCTGGTGCGACTTGCTATTCCCCGCCGGGTCTACACGCAGAGCCATATGGACTACGTGGTCGAGAGCATAAATCTCGTATGGCAGAGACGGGGCGATATTCGGGGCATGCGCATCGTGCGGGCACCGCAGTTTCTGAGACATTTCACGGCCGAATTCGACTGGGTCTGAGCGAACAACAGATTCTGCTACAGATAATCATTTCGTCGCATGCGGCATTTGCGTATTGCGGTACGAATTGATAAGTCGCAATGTCAGTCGGTGGCCGCAGGTAACACTATTCACTTGAACATACAGATGTGAGCGTCCTATGACTTACGACATCATTATCGTTGGAGCAGGGCCGGCGGGCCTGAGCTTCGCACGATCTCTCGCAGATTCAGATCTAAGGATTGCAATGATCGAAAAGCAATCCGAAGAGCAGCTCGCCGCGCCCGAGTTTGACGGACGAGATATTGCGCTGACGCACTTATCAGTTCGCATCCTGAAGGAGCTTGGCATTTGGGCGCGTTTCGAGCCCGATGACAGACCCCCGATAAAGGAAGCCAGAGTTTTGGACGGGACATCGCCTTACTGCCTCACGTTTGATCGCGAAAAAGATTCGATCGATGCACTCGGATATATTGTCTCGAACCATGTTATTCGAAAGGCACTCTTCGACGAAATACAGACACTCGACAATGTTGATTTAATGCCCAACCTGGCTGTGACATCTGTTTCAACGGAGGACAACAGGGGTGCCGTCGTCTTGTCCGATGGGCAGACGATAGAGTCACGCCTGATCGTCGCCGCGGATAGCCGTTTTTCGGAAACTCGCCGTATGGTCGGAATCCCGGCATCTATGCACGATTTTGGCCGCGTTTGTATCGTTTGTCGCATGGAGCATCAAAGATCTCACGACGGAATCGCGTTTGAATGTTTTCACTACGGCAGGACTCTGGCCGTATTGCCGCTAACCAGCCACCGTTCTTCCATCGTCGTTACGGCCTCGATGGATCAGCGTAACTTATTGATGGAAATGGACGAACCACAGTTCAGCGCCGATATTCAACGCCGATTCAACAGTCGATACGGTGACATGAAACTCATCAGCAAGAGATTTGCCTATCCGTTGGTTGGCGTTCATGCATCGAAGTTCTGCACGAGGCGTTTTGCGTTGATCGGCGACGCTGCTGTAGGCATGCATCCCGTAACTGCACACGGCTATAACCTCGGACTCAGCGGCCAGGAAATTCTCGCAAAAGAAATTATCAGCGCGGCAGCTCAGCAAAGAGATATCGGCGCAATGTATCTGCTAGAGAGATATCAACGCAAACACATGCAAACAACCAGGCCTATGTTTTACGGCACTAATGAAATCGTCAAATTTTTCACCGATGACCGTGAACCGGCAAAATTGGCAAGAAAGGTTGCTTTGAGGCTTGCCAACAGGCTTCCGCCGATCAAGCAAGTGATACAGAATAAGCTGACTGAAACAAGCAGTCGTAACAGCTTGCTTCCACCGTTGTTCAGACCGCGGTGATTTAGATCTGGATGATCCGGCACGTCTCCGGGTCGTTCTGCAAGCAATCAGATGCAACGCATACTGTACTGCGGGAATTTTGTGGGATAGAGTTTTTCCCACAGTCGGGTTACTAACTATGCGGTTCGATCAGCAGCGCCGCACCATTCACCTTATGATTGCGGTCGGTTTGCGTACTCAATGTTTCCTTTCCTCAGTGCGACCGGCCTGCAGATATACGAGTAGCAGCTATTGCCCAGCAACGGTCAGTCAGCCCAGTAGAAAATTGGCGTCGTGACAGGTAGAGGGCGGCCACAAACGGTCACTCCGCTCGCATCAAAAACACAAAAAATCTATACAGGCGCGGCTTCGACGACGCTCACATCAGATCCTGTTGGCACAACCTTTGTCAGCCGGAAGTCAGCTTTACGCAACAGGTCACCATACTCTTCTGCAATTCGCTCTTGACCGCCCGGGACCACCAGCATCACCATGTCCGACATCTTGCCGAAGTGCGGGATATCTCCCTCGGGAAGCACCATTTCAACGATTAGCAACTTGCCGCCATCATTGATGGCTCGCCGGCAGTTCTGCAGAATCGTCTGGCACTCATCCTCGTCCCAGTCATGGATGATGTGCGATAGGATGTATGCGTCATGGCCACTCGGTACGGACTCGAAGAAGCTGCCTGATTCGATGGATATTCGGTCCTGTAACCCGTGCTTTCCGATGAACGAGGGCGCGTCGCTGACGACGTGTGGTAAGTCATACAACACACCATGCGGTCGATCGTGCAAGCCCAAAATATTGATCAACATATTACCCGTCGCACCCCCGACATCGACAATGCTTCCGAACTGTGAGAAGTCGTAAGCCGCGGCAACGGCCGGCGGCTCTGCACCATGGATACCCACCATTGTTTCGCTGAACAAAGAAGCCTCTTCCGGATGTCCAGCGAGGTAATCAAAGAGCGGCATTTCGAAGGCTTGCTCGAACCCAGTCTTGCCCGTCTCAAGCGAATAAAGTAATCGATCAAACGATTGACTGCAGATATCGCCGGTAAGGGTTAAGATTGTCGCGCGAGCAGATCCGGGTGCGTCCGCTTTTAACGCTTCGCCCAGCGGCGTCAAAGCAAAGGTTTGGCTTTCTACCTCGGACAGGATACCCATACCGGCTAGCGTCCTCATGAATCGGTACAGCGACGGCGCGTGTAACTTTAGTTCCCGTGCCAATTCGCTGGCGCTTTTCGCTCCGCCAGCAAGGCGATCAGCAAGACCCAGTTGTGCCGCCGCCAACACTATCTTTGACGCCCAGTATGCAATCCCAATTTGAATGAGTTGGACATGCGGCGGCAAAGACTGTGATTCTGATTGGTTTACCATGGCGTTTCCCCGAGTTTCCTCTTATTAGTAACTATGATGACCGGGCGCACAGCTTCCATCGAGCCAGAAAGGCGAATGACCGATATGGGTGGCGATTTCAACCGGTCGAAATCATATCACCTGACCGGCCGCTACCAAGTATATGGCTGACGTGCGACAAAAATTCTCGACACCGAAAATAAACAAGCAGCTTTTACGCATGAAGCATTCAGCCAAACGACCGGAAAAACGATGTCGTGACAGACGGAAGTCGGCCATTAACGGTCATTCTATTAATTGGATCTGACCCGTTTTTTACTGTTCAATATCAGGTCGTTTGACTTGATGAATCCACACTCTTCCAATTTCCAGCGTCATTGTCGTGGTTTGTATTTTCCGTTGAATCAGCTTCGTCCAGAATTTTCTGGATAACATCGACAAAATCAGAGGCAAGGAAATCACGATTCTTGGTAAGACCGCGTTTTCCGCCGGGAGAGCCGATGATAAACCTGATCGTCGACTCGAGCCCTGACCAATAGCCGGATTCCACCACTCCCATCTGCAGCCACGCTGTCTCCGTAGACCTGAGAAACTGAAGAATGAGCATTGAAAAACGGCCTTTTTCCGATCTGCTAAGAGATTCATAGTCAGTCAAGCCACGCCGGTACAAATCGTATAGTTTTTCGTCACGCACGATTTGGCCTATCCATACATCTACGGCCGAAGCGACCCCGGCGGCAGCGACAATTTGATCAGAACGGCGGCTATCACGAATTTGCAATGCCAAATATAGCAAACTGATGAAAACCGCAAATGCTCCGACAACTTCACCAATCGCGCCAATTGCGTTCCAGTTCATCATTGCCTCCCATAACTATCGCCTCAAGACTACTCTACGAACGCAATTTGGCACACTTCTGCGTAGCGTCGCTCTCCAACGGTCGAAATTCTATCACCGGCTGACTGCTCTTGAATGTGTAGCCGACATTCCACAAATTCCTGCAGCAATCGAACACCATCAGACAACTTTTACGCATGAAGCATTCAGCCAAACGACCAGAAAAACGTTGTCGTGACAGACAGGAGTCAGCCAATAGCTGACGTTGCTTTCCGCTGATGTTGACGAAATTCATCGTGCAGCAGGATCGAGTCCAAAAGGCGCTTGTTACTGCCGTAATCGTCATTCGCCAACACATCGTCGATCACACCTACAAAGCCCGCCGGATAAAAGCGCTTCGAAGTAGCCCACCAGTCCCTGCCAACCTCATTGCCGAGGTGCCACTGAAGATACCCCACCCGTTCGAGGAACAAGTCGTTATCGGCAAGTCCCAGTTCCTTCAATTTTCGCAGGCGGTTTAGCTGCACCCTGCCAAAATTGAAATACCGATCCAGAACTGCTGCATCTTCCGGTGTCATATCTTCACGTGAGTGCACTGCTTTTACCCACGACCGAACCGGTTCTTCACCCATCATCCCGAGCTCAAGTTGCATGTCCGCAATATAGTAGTCATTCGCCAATTGTGCTTTGGCGATTTTTGTAGTCTGATTGAGTTGAAGTGCAACTAGAATCAGTCCACCGAGCACAGCTACGTTGGCTGTCAATGTGATCCAACGAGTAACCTTATCAGTGTCCATGAGAATTCCTCCAATTTCACGCTCGAATGAGTCTTTAAGAGTTGGGCGTCAGCTCCCGCTTTGGGTCGAGGCCGGAATTTCGGAAACCAACCACACCAGCGTCTGCTATCGACAGTAGCAGACATTAACGATTCTGAAAAAGTCAGAGTATGAACTACCGGACACGGCCACTTCCGATCGTTTCGGATCATCGCTATCGTTTCTGATGACTGAAGGCAACGCTTGACTCAAGCGCCCTTTCGGGTCGTACAAAATGCGAAGGCCGCCCAGCATAACCGCTGCAACTCCTGAACCAACGGGAATATCTATCCACTCTGGACCTAACCCGGACGACCACGTTCCAGGGGACAGAATCGTCGGGTTTTAGCGCTGGCAGCCTGGCAGTTAATCCAGCCTCAAATCTGATCTATGATTCTGACACCGATGAGAATCGGCGTTATAATCTCCTGGCTTTGACGCATCAAGTCGTCGGCCCCTGTGATCGACGGAATTTAACCCTAACAAGAAAAGGTAACGAGCCATGTCAAATAATCATGCTGGAGGGTGCGACCATATTCACACCCATTCAAATAACGACCCGATAGACAACCACATTTGCCACTGCTCTGTCTGTAAAGGCGTTACTGGGCAAGATACCACTCATGTCGTCTTCTTTAACCACGGAGATCTGGAAGTAGACAACCTCGATGGTTTGAATCGTCAGCCGTTCAACGCTCAAAACCCAGATGGGCCGCTGGAGCTGTGCACCTGCGCGGACTGTGGCACACCGATTATGCTCGATGACAAACAAGGACGAATCCGCGCAATCGTGCCGAACCTCATGGGATATGATTCAGAGAGTCTGCCCGCGACGTACCATGCCTTTTATGACGCGTCCACTGGTGAAGCAGCCCCTGACGACGGCCGTCCCGTCTACGACAGTCTGCGTCCCGACTTCGTTTGGCCAGAACCCGCTTAAAACACGAAGTCGATATCAGACAGGCGCTCGGATTCCCCCGCACCAATGAATTGGTGTGGGGGGCTAAAAAAATTAGCATTTCTATGGCCGCTTCGTGCCGTTTTCTGCCTATCGCCAACCTAGCACGCCGCCGGCTGCTCCTAGGCGGGCGGGAAGCGGCCGCTCAGGATCCACACATGTCGTGTATTCAACAGGAACAGTCTGGCTCGTTACCATGTGCTCCGTTGCGCAACTACAGATGGCCGCTATGATTGCATCTGAGTCAACGAGAGATTTGTCCCAATTTTTTGCCCGACATTACTGACAACTACTGGCGCCAAGGGTGACAACGTATTCTCCGATACGAAAAGTGAGGCACACTTCAGGTACTGTGCAAGAGACGCGTGCTATCGGCCCAGCGTCAACATACGCTCGACCGAGCGACGCGCCTGCTTTGCAACGGCCGGATTGATTTCGACACGCGGCTCGAGCGTTTCAAGCGCCTGATAGATATTGGCCAGGGTAATGCGCTTCATATGCGGGCACAGATTACATGGACGAATAAACTCCACGTCGGTAACGTCGGCCGCGACATTGTCGCTCATGGAACATTCGGTGACCATTAACACTCTCGGTGGCCGATGAGATTGAACATAGTCTGTCATTTGTGCTGTTGATCCGACGAAGTCAGCCACCTGCAGCACTTCGGGCGGGCATTCAGGATGCGCGATAATGGTCAAGTGATCATAATTTTCGCGGTATTGCTCAAGCTCACTCGCCGTGAAACGTTCATGTACTTCACAATGCCCTTGCCACGGGATGATCTCAACGTCGGTTTGTTGCGCCACGTAAGCCGCCAGGTACTCATCCGGCAGGAATATGACTCGCTCAGCTCCAAGTGATTCAACAACCTCAACGGCATTTCCAGAGGTGCAACAGATATCCGACGCGGCCTTGACCTCGGCAGACGTATTGACATAGGTGACAACCGGTACGCCAGGATAAGACTGGCGAAGCTGCCGGACATCGTCCGCCGTGATGGACTCGGCCAGGGAACAACCGGCTCGCTCGTCGGGAATTAACACGATTTTTTCGGGATTGAGAAGCTTGGCGGTCTCCGCCATGAAGTGCACACCGGCCAGCACTATTACCTCCGCATCAGTATCGACAGCGCGTCTGGCCAGGGCAAGAGAATCGCCGGTGATGTCCGCCACACAATGGAAAATCTCCGGCGTCTGGTAGTTGTGCGCGAGGATGACGGCGTTGCGTTCTTTTTTCAGATCGTTGATCGCAGCCACATAAGGGGCATGCACGGGCCATTCGATGGCCGGCATTACCGACCTGACTTGTTCATAGGACGCCGCGGTTGTCTTTGCGATATCTGGCGTATATTCAAGACTGGCGAGCATAAATCACCTGCTTTTATCAGCACCTCAACGATCGAAGCTGCGTGGCGCTTTGATATACTCCGAAGGAGCATATTGTTTATACTCACAAAGAGCATATAGTCTGTCAAGTCGAGTATACCGAAATAGCGAGTTACCAGGATAGACCCCGTGGCTGACGATTCCGCCGACACCATCATTAATCTGATCGCGGTCATCGTTGCGGTAACGAATGATGAACCGCGCGTATTGATCGTCGATCAGACACTCAATCAAGCAGCAGGTATGGCCGCTGCCGATGCGGATCCGTTTTTTGGGTCGAGTCAACTTGCGCTGCCGAACGGTCCGTTCGAACCTCAGCATCATGCCAGCCTGGAGAGTGGTCTTCGACGATGGGTAGAAGTACAAACCGGGTTGGACCTTTATTACGTCGAGCAACTGTATACCTTTGGCAATCGCTATCGTGATCCGGTTGAGATCGATGGCGGGCCAAGGGTCGTTTCGGTTGCCTACATTGCATTAGCACACGAGGACACGATTGGCGGAGGAGACGCACAATGGCGGGACTGGTATAGCTTCCTACCCTGGGAAAACTGGCGAACAGGACGACCGCCTGTCATGGCGGAGCATATCGAGCCCGCATTAAGACAATGGATCAAGCAGTCTCAAAGCCAACGCAGACGAAAACAGCGGCAGGAGCGAGTGAATGTGACCTTCGGTCGGTCCTCGGCGTCCGACATGGACGCCGTACTGTGCCTTGAACGCTATGAACTGCTTTACGAGGCCGGCCTTGTATCGGAGGCAGTTCGCGATCAGCGCGATGCTGACAATAAATCGGCAACACCAATGGATGTATCCAAACTGTCGGCATTTGACGAAATGGGCACCGCGATAGCGTCCGACCACCGCCGAATACTGGCAACCGCACTTGGACGTCTGAGGGGTAAACTTGCCTACAGACCGGTCGTTTTCGAACTACTGCCTGGCGAATTCACGTTGCTGCAGCTGCAACGCGTCGTGGAAGCACTAAGTGGCGCGCAGCTACACAAACAGAATTTTCGGCGACTCGTTACCAACGCTGACCTGGTTGAGCCGATTGGACGAACCAGTTCTGTCGGGCGAGGCCGCCCGGCAGAGCTTTTCCGGTTTCGTCGCGAAGTTCTCGGTGAGAAACTGACGGTTGGTGTATCCCGACCGATCATGCGAGACAGCGACACGCAGCGAATTCATCATTTACGGTCAATTTGAGGCGGCCGCAAAAATAACAACGCTGGAATTCTTAATCTGCTAACAACATATTTGAATGAGGCGATACGCATACCTGTCGTCCCTTGATATGTTGGCGGAATACGGGGGCAGTCTCCACAGTCGGCCACCCATGCTTTCGCTGGCGACCATACCCTCCGCTGAGGGCACGCGCACGAGGGCCTTCATCACGAAGCTCGAGAATGCGAAGAAGGCCCCTCCACTCAGTGCCGATCCAAGCAGCGCGGTCGTCCCCACTACAAATATGAGCTGGTTCATGCCACACCTCCGCTCGATGTTATGCCGCTACGTTCCACACGCCCGAATCGGCGATGCGGCTCGCATACTCGGCGAAGTCTGTCGGCTCTCGACCCAGCGCCCGATTGACGCCGTCGCACACGTGCTCGTTGCGACCGTCGAGAACGGTGGAAAACAGATAGTCCAGCAACCACGCAATGTCTTCCGGCGCACCTGACTCAGCAATACCGGCGGCAAACGCCTCGTGCGGAATCTGGATATATCGGATCTCGCGTCCGGTGGCGCGGGCAATCTCCTCCACCGCCTGGGTGAATGTGAGGAGTCGGGGTCCGGTGAGCTCGTAGACCTGGCCGTCGTGCCCGTCTTCAGTTAGCGCGGCGACTGCGACATCGGCGATATCGTCCACATCGACAAAAGGCTCTGCGATATCCCCGGCTGGCAGCGTGATCTCGCCGGCCAACACCATGCCGAGAAATTCCCCTTCGGAGAAATTCTGGTTGAACCAGCTGGCGCGAACGACGGTCCATTGGATGCCCGCGTCCTGAACGATGCTTTCGCACAGCTGCGCTTCCTTTTCTCCGCGACCGGACAACAGAACCAGCCGTTGGACGCCGCGCTCGACGGCGCGTTCGACGAAGGCACGGACGGCGTCCGTCGCCCCCGGGATAGCGAGGTCCGGAGCATAGCTGACGTACGCCGCTGTTACTCCATCGAGCACGGCGTCCCAGCTGCCCTGGTCGCTCCAGTCGAAGGATGGGATCGGCGGCACGAAACGCGACGCGCGTCGGCACTCCGCGGCTCTCGAGCCGGCCCACGATACGTCGGCCGGATTTACCGGTCCCGCCGAGAACGAGTGTGAGCCCTTCGGATCTTGTGGTGCTATTCATGTTGTCTTTCATGTCTCTCTCCGTATGGTGACTTGACACTGTGTCAATTGACACTATGTCAACCGTAGGACAGACTTGACACCATGTCAAGTGAACATTTGGAGACCCGAGAACGAATCCTGGTTGCGACGGTTCGGATGCTCGACGAATACGGGGGCCGGGGCGTCCGCATGGGCGATATCGCCAAGGCGGCAGGAATCTCCCGCCAGGCTGTCTACCTGCACTTCTCCTCGCGCGCGGAGCTTTTGGAGGCAACGACGAAGTACCGGGACGGGCTTCTGGATATGGATCGCCGGCTCGCCCCATCACGGGCGGCAACATCTGGCGTCGAACGACTGGCCTTGTATATCGAATTTTGGGGTAACTACATTCCGGAAATCTACGGCGTCGCCAAAGCGCTTCTCCTGGTGCGGGACACTGACGAAGCCGCGGCAGCGGCGTGGCAAGACCGCATGCTGGCCATGCGTGACGGTTGTCGTGCCGCTATTGACGCGCTGCATGCTGATGGAAAACTTGCGCCGGAATGGACGCCCAAAAGAGCCACGGATGCTTTGTGGACAATGCTCCTGGTACCGAACTGGGAAAACCTCACCATTGAATGCGGCTGGTCGACACAACAGTATGTCCATTGGATGAAGACCCAAGCGATGCGAACCTTTGTAGACGAGTCAGAATGAGGTTGTTCGAACTAGCAATGCAAAATCGGCTGTTATGATGCCGATGTCCGCTTCGCGCCCTGAGCCGGTCGAAATTCTACCACTCGACCGGTAACTCCCGATCCGGCGCCCGGCAGTCAGGTCCGATGAGGTTTGACGGAGCCTGTACGGTCGGGTCGGAGTTATCAAAGCTAGTTGCGCGTTGCCCAATTTTCAAGAGAATTTTTCAATGATCCATTTTCGATGTCGTCAATCCATTGTTTTTCAACGTTAGTATCCCCAAACATATAAAGCTTGTCGTCTATTACTTCCCACGCATCGACAGATGGTTTGGCAGTGAACCCCTTGCTCACCGCTAATGCGCAATATCCTCCAAATTGTGGTGCATAGGCCTCCGGGTTTTGTTTAAACCGGGCAAGATTTGCTTCGCTCGCAAAATGCCACCGAGCGCCCCGCCAGTCGTGGTGTATCTCCGCACTTCCTTTTTCTGGCCCATCAGCATCAAAATACGAGACCGGATCATTACCAAATAATGCGATACCGGAATCGGCGTTGACCTCACCCCACCAACCCCAGGACACGGGTGATACCTTGTTTGCAGTGACAAAGACACCTGCCAATAGAACCAATATCACCACAACAATTGCTGCTATTTTCATATGTATCCCATCCTTATCTTTTTCTTCATTTTTTCGGGCAATCTCACTTGAGACAACTTTAATCAAGTGAGCGCAGGATATCCCGCCAAAATCACCCTGGTTGATTCAAGAATCACAATGCGTACAAAAGTCTCGCTTTACTCACACATTGGCCGCATCACGCTAAACTTAGTCGGCATAGCGTAGTTTAGCTGATTAAAATCGAACCGGACGACATTGCGCGTACATATAATTTTTCTCGATGGCAACACGCCCATGTGTTTCAACAAGACCAGGTAATGGCAGGAGAGAATCGAACTCCCAA
>FXBF010000549.1_pt1 | contig 13049 bp, 12 predicted proteins | sample 5335321 | NCBI WGS metagenome assembly FXBF01 (sample SAMEA103928391, study PRJEB20085) | sediment metagenome | isolation source: sediment | reverse complement strand
GACGCCGACACCGACCCCCACGCCAACCCCTACCTCAACTCCCACTCCGACCTACACTCCCACGCCCACTACAACACCAACACCGTAGGATTCCACACGCACGGTGCGCTGGATCCGGCCCTCGACGATACGGCCGCGGGCGTTCTGCAGCGCGCGGAGCAAAGGCAGTGCCGGGTTCCTTCATGCATTCGGTCCGCGCGGTCCTGCTCGCCGCGCATTAACCATCAGAGCAGCGGCAACTGCGGATCTTCTTGACCCGGTGGATCCAGGGCAAGTCGCTCAAAGAGGTTCTCACGATTGAGCGTCGTGTCTTCGGAGAGTCTCCGTATGTGGCGGTACTTGATAATATGCAAGCCGGATTCCAGCCAGGAATGTAGGCGTGGATCGCGGCGAGCCTTCTCGGCCACCAGCGCGCCACGGCCTCCAGGGATCACAATGGCCTCGATCTCGGCCGATGAGCCTGCATGGCCCCGCATGGCGCTTCCTAAGATCGCAGTTTCATCTACGCGGAATGATAGAGAGCTCTCATGGGCTTCATCCCGCCACTCGATCCAATCCGTGCCTGAGACTTCGAAGTCCAATTGGGCTCCCAGGCTGCCTAATAACATCAACATCTCCTCCACATCCGCCTTGCGAGCCTGGGGCTGATCTTCCGGACGCAGGCGCCACAGCTTATCCTCGGGATCCAATTGTGCATAGGAGCGGAGGGCTGCCATCACCAGCCCGCGATCTGGCGTCAGCAGACCCGGCAGCTGCATACATAGACGGGCGTCGATCTCGACGGCGGTAATGCCGTCCACGGATCGCAATTCGGTGAGCACCGCATCTTCGATTCGATCGGCCAGACTCTCTGCCGCCCTCGAATCGTCGGCCAACCAATATCTTCCACTCTCTGGCTCCGTGCCGCGCCCAAGATGCACGAATAGCTGTCTGTCGCTCAGGACCTCGTCCAGCTGCTCGCCCACTACCCCCAGGGCACTGCGCGTCTCGCTTGGGCGTACTCCTGCCAGGAGTCTGTCCTCCGCGAGCGCCGAAAAAGCGGCGATGTGAGGCAGCGCATACCGGGAGGGTTCGCCGCGTGCCTCAAGCGCAGCGCGTGCCGATCGCGATATAGAGCTGGTAACCCTGCTCGAAGTCACTGAGCTCTCTTGGCTGGGTTCTCGCTTCCAGGTCAGTATGGCCTGCCCCTCCAAACGAAGTGCCCGGCCGGTCAGCCGATACCCCGCTGCATCGAACCCCGACATTGCAGCCGCCACGAAGCCTGGCTCCGCGTCCGGTATGAAGCCCAAGACCTGCGCCTGATGACCGACGGCCTCCTTCATAGTTCGCAGTGTGGAACGAAGGGCTGATGCATGCCACGCCCAGTCATACCGTCTCCTGCGAAGAGCCGCGCGGATGGGATCGGCAACCTCGCGCCCCCAGAGCCAAGCTGCCCATAGTGCCGACAGGGTCCAGAATGCCTGGTTAGGTCGAGGAATGACGGTAAGGATGTGTTGAACCTGTGCGGCGGGCAGTTCGATTGCCAATTCCCGCACCGGACCGGGATAGACGGTGATGAAGCCAGGCTCGAGACTCTGCCAGTCCGTCCACTTCCTCAAGCCAACCTTCGGGTCTGGGAGCGCCCAGTAACCCGCGGCCCTCTCCATCGCTCGCCAAACGTTGTTCTCCCGAGAGAGCGCCGAGGCCGAGAGCTGAAGCGGCCGGCTGCGCCCTTCCGGGTGCCCCCACAATGAGTTGGCCTGATCCAGCGCGGAGAGCAGCAGGGCATGCGCCGCTTCGCCGGCATCCAGCTGTTCCAATTTATTGAGCAGTGTGACGATGGCATAGACCGCACGGCTTGGATAGACGGCAAGCGCCTCCTCTGCTTGCTGCCTATCTGGACTGCCCTGTGGCGCCAGCTGCTCCAGCGCCATAGCGTGCTGGAGCCCCCGTCTTTCGTACTCGTGTGCCCGCTGCAAATCCTCACTATTTGTGGGTTCCTCGATGGTGTGGCTGCAGTGAGGGCAGAAATAGAACTTGAGAACCGGCTCGCCTTCTTCTTTGTCCCAGACGAAGTAATCCGCAGAGATCCACTCGTCACATCTTGAGCACTGCGTTCGATATAGATCCAGCAGGAATGGTTCGAGCCGCCCCCCGTCCTTGGAGGCGGTACCCAGTCGTGCAAGCGCGGATTGGAGATCGTGAATGGTGAATGGTTCTGCTGTGCGCTCGAGCACGTAACGCGCTACGGGGTTGTTTGCGGCGACCAGGACCGCTCGTTCCTCTGCCGCGGCCTCAACGGCCAGTCGAGGAGAGGCGCCAAATGGGTCGAGTACTCGATCTCCCTTTTGACCGAATCGCTGCAGAGCGGCCGCCACGGAGCCCTGCTCGAGCGGAGGCAGGAAGCGTGATAGGGGGCTTGCACCTCGTACAGGATTACCCGGGACGAAAGCGATATCCACTCTTGCAGTATAAGGTAAGCGACTGTGGGTCCGGCACTTGAGCCTCGATCGGCATTATCATGAATGGAGCGCACACGGTTTGCATTGCGGTAACCTGGAATGGAGAAATAGGCATGCCCCCCATGACAATCGATGAAGCCCGCATTCATCTGCCGGACCTGCTTGAAATCTTGCGCAGGCTGGTTGAAATCGAGTCCCCGACGCCCGAGAAACTCGCCGTGGACCGCGCAGGATCTTTCGTGGCGGAGCAGATGAAAAAGCTTGGCGCCAGTGTGCGACGCGTCGAGCAAAGCGAGGTCGGTGATCACTGGCTCGGAAGTTGGGGCTCGGGGCCGGGGGGTATCCTGATGATGGTGCACATTGACACCGTGCACCCCATCGGAACGCTGGATCGCTTTCCATGGTCGGAGTTGGATGGCAAGATCTACGGGCCTGGCATCATGGATATGAAGGCCAGTGCCGCCATTGCCCTGACCGCCATCAAGGCGCTGCGCCAGGGATCCGGCCTGCCCGAACGGCGAATTAGCCTGATGTTCAACTCAGACGAAGAAACCGGGAGCCATACCTCGCAGGAGCTCATCCAGTCTCAGGCGAAAGAACATGATCTGGTGCTGTGCCTCGAACCGGCCCTGCCAGACGGTGCGCTGAAAACGTGGCGAAAGGGTATCGGCATGTTTGAGCTCCGAGTGGTGGGCAGAATGGCACACGCTGGCGCGAATCCATCGGACGGCGTAAACGCCATCCATGAGATGGCCCATCAGATTCGACAGATCACTGAATTGGCAGATGAGGAGGCCGGAACGACCGTCAACGTAGATCTGATTAGTGGTGGTTCGCGCACGAACGTGATCGCGGCGCGGGCCCGGGCCAGTCTAGATATTCGAGTTAAGACTGAAGAGGAGCGGTCCCGCGTGGCCTCACGGATGGATGACCTGCGCCCATCGCACCCCGAGGCTCAGCTGTCGATAAGCGGCGAGTGGAACCGTCCCCCGATGCCTCGCACGGAGGCCATGATTCAGACCTTCACACGTGCACAGGAAATAGGCGCGGGCATCGGACTCGAGCTGAGGGAGGGCGGAACCGGAGGGGGTTCAGACGCCAACTTCGTGGCTCCGCTTGGCGTCCCAGTGCTGGACGGGCTTGGCGCAGTCGGGGCAGGAGCTCACACCGAGAAGGAGCACATCCGCACCGAGAGCTTACCCGGGCGTATGGCCTTGCTCGCTGCCTTGCTGGTCGAATGGTGATCTAGGTTGAGCCTGCCTGAGTTCAATCCAGGCTAGCTCTCCAGCAGGGCTTGAACCTGCTCCAGGGACGTGAGCCAGGCCATCTTGCGCAGAAACTCGGCTGGATCCCCGATCTGGTCCCAGACCGCTCGCACGGCCTCCCCGATCGGATCTTCGCCGGCTTCTCCACGTGGGCTATCCGCGTAAGCTCCATAAAAAGCGAAATAGGCTTGATTGATACGACGGATGTGCCGGTATCCGTTATCCCAGAACACCTGCCGTCGGGCTTCCATATATTCTTCCGCCTCTTCGATGCTTCCCTCTGCAAGCAGCTCGTCCACCCGGATGCGGGTCGCGCGCATTTCTGCTCGGAAGTCGAAGGCCGGAGGCTCGGGGGTCGGACCGATCGCGCTAGTGGGCGCAGGTTCAGGTGTAGGGTCTGGCAAGAACTCCGGGTAATAGCGTGCGAGCACTTCCCGGCCGATCTCGCGTCCGACAATTCCCGCGACCGTCTCGTTTATCGTCCGCGTCTCGGGCGATTGATCGTATCGAAGGCCAAGGGGCCGAAAAGCAAGGTAAAGATGGGCCCACTCGTGGACGATGGTTTCGGTGAGCCACTCGATCGAGGTGCTCTCCATGATCATCGTTGGGTAGGTTGATAGGCCGCCAATTCCCACTACCAGCGCTGAAACATCTAGCTCATCCTCGATTTTCGCTTCCAGATCGATCTGATCTTCTAGATTCAAGCCGGGATCGAGTTGCAGATTAGCATCCTGTCGGATCGCGTCCCGCGGAGAAACGATGAGCGCGACCGGCAATTCAGAGATTTGAAATGCCACCGGCGGAAACGGACTGCCACCCGCTCCGAGGCCATTCTCCTCCAAAACAACCGCTACATTTTCCTGCAGTACGGTTTCAGCTAGCGGCTTCAGGACCTCCAGTCGCCCGCGCACCTGCTCGAGCTCGTCTGAAATCGGCTGCGCGGCTAGCTGGGGTTCGGGAAGGTTCGGGTCGGATAACGTACGCTCAAGATCTCCCCTTAGCCGAACCGACTCTCGCACGAGTTCGAGGTAATCAAGCACCACCTGGTTGCGAGCTTCATTCGTCAGAAATCCTGGAGCACCGAGCCCAAACTGACCCAACTTCTTTCCGAGCGCTCGGGCGGTCCAGGTCAGGTAGTCAAATTCCAGCGGCCGCGTGAAGCGCTGCACCTGATCCTGGCGATCGAGGATCTGTGCGGCGCTAGCCGCCAATAAGATGGACAAGGCCAGCAGTACGACCATCAGTGTCCCGAACGTGCGCGCGCGCACCAGTGTTCTCATGAGTGACAGTTTATCAACGGATGTTAAATGCACTATAAGCTCCATGGGACCGATCCGATGACCGCTCCCTGCCTGCCCTGCCTGCTTGCCTGTGCTCGCTAGAGCGTACTCGCCAGAGTGTGCTTGCGTCGTAGGCAGCTTGGGGTGCTAAGGCAGGCAAGTGGCCCAGCCCGCCAAGGCAGGCAGGTCGCTATGCTATAATCCCGCCGCGGGGCCCTTAGGGTCCCGCCTCTTAACAAGCGCAGCTTTATGGCCACAATTTCATGAATTTCCTCGTTACCGGCGCCGCCGGTTTCCTTGGTTCCGCGCTCGCCAATCGACTTGCTAGGGAAGGCCACCAGGTCCGAGGCCTGGATGATCTTTCTGCGGGCGACCCCGGCCGCCTGGATCCGGACGTCTTATTTACTCGTGGGGACGTCGTGGATCGCCCAAAACTCTGGACCCTGCTTCAGGACGTAGATTGCATTTACCACCTTGCAGCCAGGGTCTCCGTGCCCGAGTCGGTGCTCTACCCCCGAGAGTACAACTCGGTCAACGTTGGGGGCACGGTCAGCGTCATGGAAGCCATGCGAGATGTCGGCGTGAAGCGGGTGGTCTTCGTTTCGTCGGGTGCGGTATACGGCGATCAAGGAAGCCAGCCGCTGTCGGAGGACTCTCCGCCCCAGCCCCAATCACCCTACGCAGTATCGAAGCTATCAGCAGAATACTATGTACGGACCATTGGAGCGCTCTGGGGTATTGAGACGGTGGCCCTTCGAGTGTTTAACGTCTACGGACCTGGCCAGCCGCTTCCCGCAGCTCACCCACCCGTCATTCCCAATTTCTTAAGACGTACGGTGAGGGGCGGCACGCTGGTCATTTATGGGCAGGGACAGCAGACCCGCGACTTCGTCTACCTTACAGACGCAATCGAAGCCATGGTATCGGCCGCTACCGCGCCCACGATCGACAAGTCCGTCATCAATATCGGCAGCGGAGTTGAAACCTCCATCCGCAAGCTTGCGCAGGAGGTGCTGGAGGCGGTAGGCAGCCGTGCCGAATGGATTTTCAAGGAAGACCAGGATCCGGGCTCCTCGCGGATGTGCGCCGATATTAGTCGTGCGCGCAAGAAGCTGGGATATCGTCCGGTCGTAAGCTTGCGCGAGGGCCTTGAAAGAGCGATTGCGCAGGACCCTCGATTCCAACCCGTGTCGGTTGAGTAGTTCCCCTCGATATGCCAGGCGTGATTTCGATCGCGCCACTCTTGAAGTCTGCCGCGGATTGCTGGGTCAGCGCCTCGTGAAGCTGGAGTCAGATGGCACGCGCCTGTCGGGACTGATCATTGAAGCCGAGGCATACATCGGCCGGGAGGATAAGGGCTGTCATGCGAGTGCAGGGCAAACGCCGCGGAACGGTACCATGTGGGGGCCGCCGGGTCACGCCTACGTCTATTTCACGTATGGAATGCATTGGATGCTTAACCTCGTAACAGAGAGTACGGGCCGGCCGGCGGCAGTACTTCTGCGCACCATACTGCCTTTCGAAGGTGTTTCAAAGATGCAGGAGCGCCGTACCGCCTGGCGGAAGGCCCGCGGGGTCCGCGGCCCTGCACCCTGGGAGAATGAGACGAAGCGCGCGGCCATCAGCCCGGCCCAATTCACAGACGGGCCGGCCAAGATCTGCCAAGCCTTGAGCATCGATCGTAAATGGGATGGCCATGACCTGTGCAGTCCAGACTCACGGTTGTTTGTTGAAAAACAACCTGCGCTTCTGGGTGTGACCAATGGGCCCCGCGTGGGGTTAAATTCAGTGCCGGAGCCATGGAAAAGCATCCCCTGGAGATTTCGTGTCGATCGGGGGCTCTATGCTGAGCTCGTAGCAGAGGAGGGACTCGCATGAAATTGTTGGAAGGCAAACGCGCGCTGATCTTCGGCGTGGCAAATGATCATTCGATCGCGTGGGGTATTGCAAAGGCGATGCACGAACAGGGTGCCGAGCTAGCGTTTTCCTATGCCGCCGAAGTACTGGAGCGGCGGGTCCGCCCATTGGCCGAATCGATAGGCTCGAGCTTCGTGGAGCAGTGCAACGTCACCGAAGACGCGGAGATCGAAGCGGTATTCAAGAAGGCCGCCGATGAGCTTGGAACGATCGACATCCTGGTGCATGCGGTTGCGTTTGCCGAGCGAGAAGAACTGGAGGGCAACTTCCACAAGACGACGCGGGAGGGTTTTCGCGTGGCAATGGAGGTCAGTGTCTACTCATTTCTTGCGCTGGCGCGCGCCAGCCTACCGTTGATGCCGGATGGCGGATCCATGATGACGCTAACGTTCTATGCCTCCGAGAAGGTCTTTCCGAATTACAACGTCATGGCAGTGGCCAAGTCTGCGTTGGAATCCACCACGCGTTACCTGGCGGCCGATTTCGGACCGCGAGGAATCCGAGTGAACGCCATCTCACCCGGCCCGGTTAGGACGCTCTCCGCGGCCGGAGTGAGCGGATTCAAGCGCATGTACAGGGAGTTTCCAGCAGTTGCACCGCTGCGGCGCCACATTTCGCCGGAAGATATCGGCCACTCTGCAGTGTGGTTGGCGTCGGATTGGGCGCGAAACATCACCGGGGAAGTGTTGTTCGTGGACTCTGGGTACAATATCCTCGGAGCATTTAGCCCGGATGCAACCAGCGACTCCTGACCGTTTTTCCCAGCTGACGGACAAGCTTCAAGCCAGCCTCTTTCCCCGAATCGACCCCGAATTGAGGGTATCTCGGACCCAGCTGGCGCGTTCTATTATCTTCGCCCAGTTTGCGCTGTTGGGTCTCTGGGCGGTGGGGCTGCTGCTCTTCAATTCGCTGAATCCTTATGGTCAGATCGCCATCGATCTGGCCGGAATCGCCTTCCTGGCGGGCGCGGGCGCGCTCTCTCTCTGGCTCCTGCGAAAGGGCTCCCTGAATACGGCAGGATACGTAATCTCGCTTTCCTGGTTCCTTTTCGTTGCGGGGAGCGCGTTCCTGGTCCCGGAATATCTGGTATTCATCAGCGCCGCGTTCTTTCTTCCCATATTGGTATCGGGAGCCATCATTGGAGGATGGGCTCCATTTGTCTTCGCCTTAGGCAGCATCGCTGCCAATAGTGTGGCAGTGGCATATGCCAATAGCACGGATACAGCACCCGGCTTTGTCAACGAATCGTCGCTGCTTATCTACCTGTTGGTGTTCGCGGTAGTCGCCCTCTCGGCTGCGTTGATCTCAAATTCCCTCTCGGAACAAATCCAGAGATCGCTCTCCAACCTGCACAAGCAGGCGGATCAGATGGCCAAGCTCGCCCACACCGATCCGTTGACCGGGCTGTCCAATCGACGCCATCTCTTCGAGCGGTTGGAGAGCGAATTTGCGCGCGCTCAGCGCTATCGGCGCCCTTTCTGCTTGCTTTACATCGACATGGACGGCTTTAAGGCCGTCAATGATCAATTCGGACACCTCTTCGGGGATGAGATCTTGCGAGGATCGGCACGCTCAATGGAGGCCGTGTTGCGTGCCACAGATTTGCTGGCGCGTATCGGCGGAGACGAGTTTGCGGTCCTACTGCCTGAGACAGACATCGAAGGGGCCGAACACGTTGCAGCGAAGCTTAGAAAGGCGCTTGCCGCCTACGGCAGTCAGCTCAGTCCCTCGCTGCCTTCATTGACTCTCTCTGTCGGGGTGGGACAGATCTGCGAAGAAGACGACGCGATCGAAGATATCCTCGCACGCGCGGATAAGGCTCAATATCTGGCCAAGTCCGCAGGCAAGTCCCTAACTCGGACGCAGGAAGACCTGGAACCTGCCGGCCAGGTCAAGCAGGCCTAACCCCCTAGGACAGTTAAGCACAATGCGTTCGCCCGGTCGGGTGTTGGGAGGAAATATGGTCAGTTCCGGCTCTATTGAATTGCAGACCCGCGGTCACGCCGATATGCATGATGTGACCTCTCAGGTTCAGGACCATGTGCGTGCCTCCGGTGTGCGCTCGGGGCTGGTAACCGTATTCACACCCTCTTCGACAAGCTCGCTCACAACCATTGAGTTCGAATCGGGCGCTCTGGACGATCTGCGCAGAGCGCTGGATGAAATCGCTCCTCAGGATCGGGAGTACAGGCACAACCTTCGATGGCACGACGGCAACGGGCACTCCCATCTCCGGGCCGCGCTCCTGGGTCCCTCCCTGACGGTGCCCATCCACGATGGACAGCTAACGCTGGGCACCTGGCAACAGATTCTCTTTGTCGACTTCGATGTTCGCGCTCGCAGCCGACGCCTGGTGGTGCAGATCGTTGGCGAGGCTTGATATGGTATATTCGTGCGCCTTTTTAGGGATTGAGATTTGACAACGGAGACAATGCTGGTCATCATGGCCCATCCGGATGACGAGACCTTTGGTCTCGGCGGAACTCTGGCACTCTACGCGAAGCGGGGCGTGAAGGTCCATCTGATTTGTGCCACACGCGGAGAGATGGGAACGGTCGCACCCGAATTCATGGATGGCTATGCCAGCATCGCCGATCTTCGAGTTGATGAATTGCTCTGTGCGGCGGAGCAGCTCGGCCTGGAGCAAGTGAACTTCCTGGACTACCGAGATTCAGGCATGGCGGGAACGGAGGACAACGCGCATCCAGGGGCCCTGGCTCAGGCACCGGTGGAGGAGGTCGTGGCGACGCTCGTGGGCTACATCCGGAAGCTGAAACCCCAGGTGGTGATCACCTTTGATCCGGAGGGTGGCTATGGACATCCGGATCATATCGCGGTGAATAGAGCAACGGTGAAAGCCTACAATGCGGCAGCCGATTCGCAGCTTTTTCCCGACGTGGGTTCCCCCTTCCAGCCTCAAAAACTGTACTTCTCGACCTTCTCATTTCGATTTGTGGGACCCATGCTCGCCCTCTTGCGCCTGCTGGGTCGAGACCCTCGCAAATGGGGCCGCAATGAGGACATCGACCTCACACAAGTCCTGCAAACTCGGTTCCCCATAAATGCCAAGGTCAACTATCGCAAGGTTAAGCACATCAAACGCAAGGCGATGGCCTGTCATGCCAGCCAACTCGGTATGGGTCCTTCCACTCGGGGAGTGGTGGGCGCATTGTTCCGGTTGGTTCGCCCAGGTGCGGTTGATACGTTCATGCGCGCCGACCCTCCGGTCACCGGCGGCCGGATCGAACGAGATCTCTTCCAGGACATTCGCCTGACTTAAGCCACTCGCGAAACCCTATCGCTTCCATTGTCAACATGAATTAGGATCACCTCCATGCTCGAATTCATTCCGGTTGCGCTGCTCCCCATCTTGATTTTCTTCATCCGAGTCACCGACATGTCTCTGGATACGCTGCGCGTGCTGTTTGTCGTCCGAGGCCGGCGACCCCAAGCGTGGGTGGTGGGATTCGTGCAATCCGCCCTGTGGGTGATCGCGGTTGCCAGCGTTTTGAGCCATCTGGACAACCTGCTCAACGTTCTTGCATACGCCGCCGGTTTCGCGACTGGCAATGTGGTCGGGATGCGAATCGAAGAACGACTGGCCATCGGCCATAGCCATCTGAGGGTGATCAGTCGGCAGCGCGGGCAGGCAGTTGCGGGCGCGGTGCGGAGCGCGGGCTACGCGGTGACAGAGCTTTCCGGTAGAGGAAAAGATGGAACCGTGTCAATCCTGACCACTAGCGTACGTAGGCGAGATATCGATCCAGTGCGAAGCGAGGTTCTCCAAGCTGACCCGGATGCGTTCGTGACTCTCTCGGATGTAAGGCCGCTTCATCGCGGCTTTTGGCGCGCCTAGGTCGTCTGTCGATGAGTGAATCAAGGTTTAGTGTTGTGCACCCACCAAGTGTCCGCCTGCCACATTGCGGGACTGAACCTTTCGATGTGAATTCCCAATGAATGTCCCTTTTCCTCAGATTGATTGGCTGCAGCTGAGCCCCGGCGGTGTTTTGGTGGTGCTGTTCGCGCTGCGAGCAGCAGACTTGACCCTGGCAACAATGCGCATGCTCGCTATCGTGCGTGGGCAGCGAGCGGTGGCCTGGTTCTTCGGCTTTTCCGCGTCAATCTTTTTCATCTTGGGAGCGGCCGGGCTCTTGGCCAATATCACGCAGCCCTTGAGCATCGTCGCCTATGCGGCAGGCTTTGCAACCGGTACCGTAATGGGAGTGACGTTGGAACGCCGATTTCTGCCCGCAAACAGCCTGGTTCGCATCTATAGCCCCTCTCGAGGCAGTGCAATTGCTACTGCCCTGCGAGAGGCCGGCAGAGGCGCCACCGAAGTTCCCGCCCGTGGGCGTGGGGGCCCTGTCGACATGATCGTCACCTATATCCGAAGACGACAGGAAAATCGGGTGCGAAAGGAAATCCGAGCGCTAGACCCAGAAGTCGTTATGACAGTCGAGAACGTTCGAGTGCTGGCTGGGGGCTGGAAGCCCTAGTCCTTGAGTGCTCTGATCAGGACCTTTGGGGAAAAAGGTTGTCCAGACAATAAATTGTGTGCTCGGAAGAGTCGAGCCGCAGCTCGCAAAGCCACAAACACAGCGATCAAAAGTAGAACCGCCGCCACTGCTGGCTGCCAACCTGGCACCTCGCCCGTGGTCAGTCGCTGAACCATATTGAGCGGTGACGTCACAGGCAACATGCTTAGCGCGGTCATGAGCGGACTATGCGGCCGCTCCATACTGAATACTCCAATCAGGTATCCCACCATCATGGGGCCTATCACCAGCCATGAAACTTTGGTGGTGTCCTTGATATTAGGCACCAATGCGCCAACTCCTGCCATCAAGCTAGCGTAGAACGTAAATCCGAGCAGGAAGAACACGATCGCCCAGGGCAGAAAGCTTCCCGGAATTTCGAATTCGACTGGAAGATTGGGCTGACTCAAACGCAGTGCCGCGAACGCGGCTACCAACCACATCGCAAAAGCCAATAGGGCGCCGATTCCCAGACCTAATATCTTCCCCGCCATCAGCTGGAGCGGATCAACCGAGGAGGCAAGGATTTCGATCAGCCGATTCTGCTTCTCCCCGCTGATGCTGCGGATCAAGAGCGCAGATCCGTTTGTAAACGCAATAAAGAAGAACACCATCACAATCATCGGTAGGAAACCAATGATCGGATTTGCCTCGCAATCCATACCAGGGCGGGCACAATCTCCCGCGGTCCCTGCCTCGATTGCAGCGAGATTGGTTTCCTCAAGTGCTACTGGATCCAGAATCCAGTCCATCAGCTCTGCGTCACCCCCCACCAGGTTAAGCATCAGTGTGTGACGCATGATCCAATCCTGCCGATCAGAGGTAAGCGGATTGAGCGAAGGATGAACGTACACTAATTCGCCGGTGTCCAGGTAATCCGACGGCACAACATAGTAGGCGGCAATTTGATCTTCCGACAAAGCGTGTGCAGCTTGTTCCTCATCGGCAAATTCGATCAAGATGCCCTCAGGAAGATCCTCGGGCAGAGTTTCAATCAGTCCAGATCGGTCAACGAATCCCTCAACCTGCAATTCCTGAGAGGCACTATCGGCCTCGCTTTCGGCCTCCGATCCAGACTTGATCAAGTTGATGCCAGATAGAACCAGAACCCCAATAAGAGGAAAACCAAATGCAAGGATTAGAAAGCCTGGCTTTCTGAGCAAAGTACTCAGCTCATACTTGAGAACCAGGAAGGTTTTCGTCATCAGGCCTGGCCTCGACCAAGGATTTCACGCAGGCGGAGGCGCTGGCCGTAGCGCAGCATCCCGAGCCGAAACGCCTTCCCGGCCACCCAAATAGCCGCAATCGCGCAGAACAGTTGAATGACAACGCTCGCAATAACCTGCCAGGCGGGAACCACAGTCAACATGCTGCGAATCCCGATGGTAAGGATCGAAGTCAATGGAAGAAGAGTTAGCGTGACTGCCACAGCGCCGTGCGGCTCGTTCGCGATGGCGACCAGCATATAGACGGGGATAAACATGGCCATGAGTAGCAGCGAACCAAGGCTTTGACCTTCTTGAGCGTCTACCACTGTTGCTCCAAGCGCAAACAGGACAGCCGAGGCGAATACGTAGCCGGGCAACGCGACTGCCACGATCGCCAGCATGC
>FXBF010000548.1_pt1 | contig 13049 bp, 10 predicted proteins | sample 5335321 | NCBI WGS metagenome assembly FXBF01 (sample SAMEA103928391, study PRJEB20085) | sediment metagenome | isolation source: sediment | reverse complement strand
ACCTCGTCGAAAGGGCCTGATGTTACATCACGACATATGGGAAGACGATTGTGTAGTCGGTCAGATTGCGCAGAAGATTGGATGGTGGAGCTCCGGCCTAAGTGTGAGGTCTCCGCAGACGGCTCCCATAGAAGTTGTTAGCTTCGCCGTTTGGTTAATAGGCATTCACGGGGTAAGTACTGCCGGCAAACTAACCGCCTCCCGCGCCGAGCTAGGTTTGTGAAAGGAAAAGGTGCTGAAGCTTGATATTCTTGCGCCGTAGTGTTTATGTCACTAGTAGGATGGGTAGGGTATACCTCCCAAGCCTCAAATCGCGGAGGGAGGCCTCAATGAGTATCAAGCAGATCAAGCCGACGGCCAGCCCGTTGCGCGGCTTGTCCGCGGCCTATCTGAATCATTAGGCCAACTTTTCTGCATTTGTAAAGGAGAAAACCTGCCAAGCCATCCTGAAGAAGTGGGTCGGTGGTCCAGGGTCGTGAAGACGCCAGGAAACGAGGAGGTGGGGCCACCAACCCCAGACAACGCAGGCGTACGCGCGGTCCATGCCGTGCTGCTTCATACTACCGGCAAGCTCCTACTGTGGTCAGGGCGGGCTGAGGGTAGATCGCTCTATGAGGCCTGGGTATGGACCCCGGGCGACCCTGATGGCCGGCCGGAACCGTTTGACGAAGACGAATTTACAGCCGATGAGGAAGCGGCACCGTTCAACAATACAAACCCGGATGTTCCTGACCCATCCGTGGCGGGATGGGACCTTTTCTGCTCTCACCAGGTGCAGTTAGAAGACGGCAGAATCCTGGTGGTGGGCGGTACAGGGGCCCAGGAAGCCGGCCCCGGGCTTGGACTCCCGGCCGTTTTCATCTTCGACCCCGATGCATCTCCAGCCACCCCTTACCGGGAATTCTGGGTGCAAGATCTACGCGACATGGCCGACGGCCGATGGTATCCCACCGCGGTCGTGCTCCCGGACGGTCGAGTCGTTGTCTTCTCCGGCCGACGGGCAAACGGCAGTATCAATGAAACCGTAGAATTGCTCAGCCCACCCGATTACCAGCCTGTCCCGGTGGACGGTGGTAACAAGTCTCTTTACATCTACCCCGGGTTACACCTCGTCAGAGGCGGGAAGATCTTCTACACCGGGACGACCTGGGGATATCGCGGACCAGGAATACCCACGGTTTCGTTTGAGATGACGAGGCTGGAGAGAGCGCGTTGGAACGACTACGACAAGCCGGGTTCCAGTGGGATTCCGCTCGAGCCCAACTTCGTGGAACGGCGGGAAGGCATGTCGCTACTACTGCCGCCGGCGCGCGCCGGCCAAATCCTGCTAATCGGCGGCTCACGCAAGAAGCCGGATATCCAAAACACGGATGCCGTCGGCAATCTTTTGTGGGAATACCGGGACGCCACCGATAATCGCCACGTGGTTGCCACCGATGCAGCGGGAAACGTCATCTATGTCGATGAACCCGCCACCACGGCAACCGGTGAGGTCGACGCGGACGGCAATGTGACAAATGATGGCACAGGACCGCTTGCCGGGGTAACGAAGGTCGATCGCTGGATGCTCTATGATGGCATTACGCCAGCGTCCAACCCGGCATCGGTCGAGATTCTGCACACGCGTGGCCTGCCCGATGATCCCACCTCCACTGAACCGGTGTGGGAATCGATCGGCGACATGGCGATCGGCTTGGTCGGTGACGCGGCAGACAACAGGCGTGGGCGGGCGAACGTCAGCGCCGTGCTGCTCCCAGACGGCAAGGTCTGCATCGTGGGTGGGAAGCTGGACCACAGGTTCGCGCCCTACGACTATGTACACGAAGCGGAAATTTTTGACCCGGTCAGTCGGCTGTTCACCAAGATGGCAGCGCAGGGGCGCAACCGAGGCTACCACTCGGTGGCCCTGCTGCTGCCGGATGGGCGGGTATTCGTCGGAGGAACCGATCGGACCATGGAGTTCTTCAAACCGCCGTATTTCTTCACCGAACCAGGGGTGGATCGGTTGGAGATCCTTGGGATCAACACAGTCGGCTCGCCACCGAACCACGTGCACTACGGCGGGACCTTCACCATCGAGGTGGCCAATGCCTACGATGTGAATCGGGTCGCGCTGCTGCGCCCTGGCGCCATCACTCACCATACCGACACAGACCAGCGCTATGTCGATCCCATCGTGGTCCCGGAAAGCATGGGTGAGTTTGGCAATGACCTGCTTCACGTCACCTTGCCTTACGACCCCAGTGTGGCTCCACCCGGCTATTATATGGTCTTCCTCATCGACAACTACGACCGGCCCTGTGTCGAGGCTGAATGGATTCGGATCAGCGCTCGGAAGTGCACAATCGGTCAGGACCGGAGTCTTATTTCGAAGGATGAGGTCCAGGCGCTGCTAAATGATGAGGGGGCCCCCGCGGTCATCCGTGAGGCGATCTTCGTACACGTGGATGGCTTCCTTCCGGGCGAGCTTGGAATCGGAGAATCTCTCCCCACTGGTAGCGCACTACGCGATATTGCTCCAGGCCTGGATCCCTCCGGCCTGAACATCAATGGGATGTCGATCACTCCCGAGAACGTGTACGATGAGCTACGCGAAGATCCTATAAATCCGCGTATCCGCCAGCGCTTCAGCTTCGCCTACAACCTCGACTTCAGCAACCTCGTACCGTTCGAAGACGAAACCGGCGCCACTGTCGAAGAAAAGGATATATCGCTGCACGCCGAGGTCAGGACAACCGTATCGAACTTAAGCGGATTCACTTGCGACGCGTCGATTCGGCTTATCAATCAGCCCAACCCTTACATGACGGATGGCGCGGTTCCGTGGCTGAGCATGGACGTGCGGGTGTTCCGGATCCGTGAAGGCGACGATATCTTCGGGGTGAGGATGGGCGGCGGCGATGGAGCTGCAAACACCTTCATCCTGCAGGTTCTGACTAACCTGCAACTGCCCGCACAGGATTTCGAGGAGGAGCTTTCGGAGGACCAGGAGGAAAGCGCGTTGATGATTTCTGAATTCGAAGGCGACAGGAGGGTGTACAATTTCGCGGTCGCGCGGGTCCGCTACCGTGGCACCACTCTGCCCGCGGAACGGGTGCGTGTTTTCTTCCGGTCGTTCCGAACAGCAGTTTGCAACATGGTTTGGGATCCGGCGACGACCTACAGCCGGCATGTCGACAGAGACGGAGTGGTGCGGCCGTTGCTGGGTACTGTCGGCGACAAGGTGGCTACCATTCCGTTCTTTGCTTACCCGCGGGCCGACAAAATGGATGAGCAAGAGATCCAAGAAGAAACTCTGGAAGGAACTGGAAGAGAGGAGATTAAATATTTCGGATGTTGGTTGGACTTCAATCAGACCGAACGGACCGACCCCCAAAACCTCCGATTTCCCGAGACCATCGTTCCGGGGGCCACTGGGCCGTTCGAGGCGGGCACGGACAACCCGTTGAAAACCATCCAGCAACTCCTCCGCGGAGAGCATCAGTGCCTGGTCGCCGAGCTGGTTTTTGGCGACCTTATTGAGCTCGGGGACACGCCAGGATCCAGCGACAAGCTGTCTCAGCGCAACCTGGCCGTCCTACAGTCCGACAATCCTGGCAGCGTGACTTCCCGAGTCGTTGAACATACCTTCGATCTCAAACCCGTCATCCCCGGCTCGTATATCAAATCGGCCTTGAACTCGCAACATCCAAGCCTCATAGGCATTCCTGCGCAGAGAGGCTTTCCGCTGCTTCGCTACGATGAACTCCGGATCTTTTGGGGTGACCTTCCAAAGGACACCGAAGTCGAGATGTTTATCCCCCACGCTGACATCGATACAATGATGGAACTCCACCGGATCCGCTACGGAGCGGTCACCTTCGAGAAGATCGACGATAGCACGATTCGGTGCCGGGTAGGCGGCCTCACGTTCCTACCTATCGTCAGCGGCACATTCAGCAATATCGCGGGACTGCTGACCTTCAAGTTGCCCGACACGATCGTGTCGGGACAGACCTTCAGGGTGGTTTTCCGGCAGATCCATGGTTTGACCCGTGAAACGGTCGGCAGCTTTGAGGTCTTCATTCCGGTGAAAAGGGCGGAAGAGATCGTCGGTGGTGTGTCCAATACCTACGCGGTTCTGAAGGCGATCGCCGCGACGATTCCCGCAGCCGACCGGTGGTACCCGGTTTTCCAGAAGTATATCCACGGGATGGAGGCGCGAATTCGTGGACTGGGCGGCGACCCGGATCAGATCCCGGCCTCCGGACGAGGCTGGCTTGAGGTTCCACCTACTGAGGCTTACACGGGAAAGGTTTCTCAACTACTATATGACTGCTTCGGAGATTTTGACGGTTTCATTCTCGATCTATGTCCTGATGAGCAGTTATTTAAGAGCAAAGAAAAGGCTATAGAAGAGATAGTCAGAAGGGCCTGCCGCGAAAGGACAAGGGTCACAGTGTATACGCTTCCAGACGACAAAACCAGACCCTTCAGGATCGTCTTACATTGCCATTAGAGGATCGTCAGCAATATTGTGTTAGGTCCTGATGGTCTGTTGCTCAAACGTACTTAGGTTACAATCAATTGTGGGGCCCGAGCACGAGGGTCGCGTGGGGTTCAACAATTCAACCCACGCTTAGGTAAGAAATGGGGATAAGTCCAATATCTGAGCCCGACCGCCGAGGAGCGCAACCCCCCACTTTGCCAGCTCGATCGCAACGGCAATAGTCCTGGCGCTCCGTTGCCAAACCGGGTAGAAGGCGTGCCTTTCATTCGTTAGACGTCGATGGGTGAGACGGAATGTACACGCTGAGGTTTCCGTTCAGTTTGCCACCGGGTCGGGAAGTTGCGGTTACTGAGGAATCTGGTGAGTTAGACGGTCTTACTTTCTCACTGTAAAAGCAGGATAGGTTCTATGTGCTCACAATAAATGGCTTCCCTACAGAGGACACGGCTAAACGATACACAAATAACGTCTGGACCGGATTAATGTGGGTGCTCTTGCATCGCGGGTTACCGCCAGATGCCGTTTTTGAATCGGGAAAGGTCGTATATGCAGAAGATCCGTATCAGGCTGCAAGGAACTTGGGATTCAAAGATCCCGTTGACGGCTTCATTGATGGGGGTCAACCAACAGTATATCCCACCGAAAAACGACTCCGCACGGTGACAGCAGGTCAGATTACTGCGCTTCTAAAGTTACCCAGTGGGTGATGTACTTAAATTTTTCCGTGAGGGTATCGCCTTTCCAGAAAGCGCCAAAGTCATCGATGATGCAAAACTGCGGGTCGCGCTCGAACTCTACGGAGCGTACTTCTCCGAACTTTCTGCGAATGCCAGATTTCTAACACTTGTCATGGCTTTAGAGGCTCTAACGTCCAGCACTCTTCGGACGGAACTTGTGCTGAATTTGGCGGCTAAATGGAAAAAGGACGTGGAGGAGTTGCAGAAAACTGTTGGACCGGAATCTGACGATGCTGATTCCTTGGAAGCTTTGAGCCGAGAGCTGTTATTTCGCAAAGAAGATTCTATTCGTCGGCAAATTCGAACCCTCGTGTTTACCACCCTGCAAGCCAATGGTGACGGAGACGCTGAGGAAACGGCGAGAAAGGCTGTACAGGTCTACGATCTTAGAAGCATGCTTGTACATGAAGGAAAACTAGAGTCGCCGGTGCTGGGCCAAGCGATTTCTGATGCGAAAAACGTAGTTGAATGGGTCCTACGAGCGCGATTTGTTCAAAAGGCCAAGCCGGGTGGTGCGAGTAAGGTCTAGCAACAGAAAGACGGGAAGCAGTTCTACCTTCTCGACGCTAAACCGAAAACCGCAGTCAGATCATAGTTTCTCCTAATATACTCAGTGCAAGAACAAAAGTGGCCAGTAATCTCTTATTGATGTCCATCGACCGCCGTAAAGCGCAACCCGCTTTGCCAGCTCGATCCCAACGGGAGTAACCCGGCAGTTTTTTCGGGGAATGGCAGGGGAGAGGGGTCTTTTCCCGGGGAGACATCGGCTCCCAGTGCAGATATACTGAATTGAGAGGCGGGTGAATCGCTGAGACGAACGAGGTGATGAATGAAGTTTACGATTGAGCACGAGCGCGAAGAGGACGGCCGCTGGTTTGCCGAAGTGCCCGAGTTGCCAGGGGTTCTTGCATACGGTGCCACGGCGGAAGAAGCGATAGCGAAGGCCGAAGTGCTGGCCCTTCGCGTGCTCGCCGAGCGCCTCGAACACAACGAGGTCGGCCCCGAACCCATCTCCATCGCCATCCCCGGCGGATGACCTCGTGGCCTTCCACGAAGGCCCGCCGTGTACTCACCGCGCTCTACCGGATTGGCTAGACCCTCAAGCGTCAGTCCGGCTCGCACAAGACTCTCTCGCGTCCCGGCTGGCCTGATTTTGTCTTTGCGTTTCACGACGGTGACGAGATCGGTCCTCGGATGCTTGCTCGCATCGCCAAACACACCGGCTTAAAGCCTGAAGATCTATAGCGAAAGAAAACAGGAAAGAAAACCGGGCAGCAACCCCGGGCCAGATCACAGTTTCTGCTAATATACTCGGCACAAGTAAGAACGTAAGAAGTACGTAGCGTTGACCACGGGGGGCGACCGGCGGCACGCTAGACCCGCTTCAATCTGCCGGGCGTTCCCCGACACGTCACTCGGCGCGGCAACAACTTCGAGAAAAGTAGAATGCCCCTTTTTCGCTGACGCCTGATCTAATGACCCGCTAAAGAAGCGCTCTAGAAGACGTCTACACACCGCTGTCAGCAAAAGGTCGGCTGAACCTTTATTTCCTGCATCTTGGCGAGATTAACGTACAGCCGTGCGCTAATCTGTTATCATGTCGCTGGGCCAGCGAACTCGCTAGGAGTTCGAGCCCCCACTTCAGTAGGAACTTCTTATTCCCGTGACCATCAAGGCCAAGCACAGAAGGCTGACTGTGCTGCATGTGGCAACAGTCAACAAGCCGATCAAGCCAGGCCTTGGTTACGCTCCGATAGAAACGGTCATTGATCATATCCACCAAGGGATTCAGTCCTTAGGTCACCGGTCGATCGTTGCCTGTTCTGCTGATTCCAGGGTGAACGGAGAGCGATATGTCACCGTCGATCGAAGCCTCGGCGACTATTGCAGCCAAGACACCCCGATGGGACAGGATATCGTCAAGATGCACCTTTCGCGGGCCCTGGAAAGGACACAACGGGGCGATATTGACATCATCCACATGCATGAATGGTTGGATTACATTTATGATGGTGTGTTTAATCCATTCCTGCCCATCGTGATGACCCTTCATGTGCCCGCCGAAGACAGCATGATAAATGAATTCCAAGAGCGGTGGTGCAGTCTTCTTCCAGACGCCCCCTTGTACTATGTTGCGATAAGTGACTATCAAAAACGGGAGTACTCCGGGTTAGTGGACATATGCAAGACCATTTACCACGGAATTGAAGTGAACGACTTCCCGTTCAAAGAGAAGCCCGACAAAGGAAGCTACCTATTCACGATCGGTAGGATAGCTCGAGTCAAGGGACAGGATAAAGCCATAGAGATCGCAAGAAATACCGGCTCTAAGCTGATCATTGCCGGCTGCGTTCAGAATAAACCCATCGACAAGGCCTTCTTCGAAGACTTGCGGAAGTCCATCGATCTCACCGTTGATGTCGGCAAGCATCCGGTGGAGAAGGGCTATTACGACAAGGTCATAAAGCCGCTGCTGGACTGTAACAAGCAGATTATCTATATCGGAGAACTGGATAATGCGCAAAAGAAGCAGTGGTATCGGCATGCGCGGGCTACTTTGTTTCCCATACGATGGGGCGAGCCATTCGGATTGATCTTGATCGAGTCAATGGCGTGCGGCACGCCGATCCTGGCATTCAACGAGGGAGCCGTTGCGGAAATCGTGGTGCACGGGAAGACAGGGTTCGTGGTAGAGTCTCTAACTGACATGATTGCCACAGTGGACCTCATCGATCGTATCGATCCCGGTGAATGCCGCAGACATGTCGAGGACCGCTTTTCCGTCGCACGTATGGCCAATAGCTACTCAGAGCTATATCAACAGATAGTCGGCGAGTATGGACACAAAGCTGTGGTCGGATTTTGATAGAGCTTCGTTCTGAAGCAGCTATTCTCGACAACCTGGCCGCGTAAGAACCCATGCCCAAGGACCTTCCGGTAAGCAACGGTAATCTGCTCTTGAATTTCGACTCGGATTACCGGATTCGAGACGTGTATTTCCCCTGGATAGGCCAGGAAAACCATACCAAGGGGCATCCGTTCCGGTTCGGCGTATGGGTCGATGGCCGCTTCTCCTGGATGGGCCCGCAATGGGCAAGGGATCTGCGCTATCGTGATAACAGCCTCGTCACGGATGTCGTCCTAAAGAACGAGACCTTAGGGCTGGAGCTTCGCTGCTGTGACGCGGTCGACTTCGAGTTGGATGTCTATATCAAAAAGATCCAGGTGACCAACCTCGAGGACAAGCAGCGGCAGGTGAGGCTCTTCTTCAGTCAGGATTTCCACCTCTATGGCAATGACATCGGAGACACTGTCTACTTCGATCCCCGCAGCTGCGCTGTCGTTCACTACAAGGCCAAACGGTATTTTCTCATCAATTGTTGTGCGGACAGTAAGCGGGATCATGATTGGAACTGGTTCGCTTGCGGGGTCAAGGAGGTGCCGGCAGGGCGGGAAACCTGGAAGGACGCGGAGCGCGGCGAGCTAAGCGGCGCACCGATTGCATGGGGGTCTGCCGACTCCGCAGTCGGTATCCAGCTGCAACTGGGGCCGATGGGGAGCACCACGGGCTTTTATTGGATGGCCGCGGGCAAGCGCTACGACGACGTGACGCAGCTCAACCAGGAGACCTTGGAGAAGACACCGGCAGAGCTGATCCGACGGACGTCGGCTTACTGGGAAGCATGGGTCCAGAAAGAGCCTCGATCCTTTGGCGACCTGCCCGAGACAGTCACCAACATCTTCAACCGTAGCCTTCTCGTTTTGAGGACACAGATCGATAACCGGGGGGCCATCATCGCCGCGAATGACTCGGATATTGTCTATTTTGGGAAGGACACCTACTCCTACATGTGGGGCCGCGATGGGGCCTTCGTCGCGGCCGCACTGGCTAAAGCCGGTTACATGACTGCGTGTCGGAGCTTCTTCGGTTTTTGCTCTCAGGTTTTGTCAGAGGAAGGATACCTTTTCCAACATTACAATCCGGATGGATCGCTGGCCAGCAATTGGCACGCCTGGCTCCAAGACGGAAAGGCGGTGCTCCCCATACAGGAGGACTCCACCGCCTTGGTTCTCTGGGCCCTGTGGATTCATTACGAGTGTTCAAGGGAAATAGAATTCATCCGGCCACTGTACAAGACGCTGATCCGAAGGTCGGCCGATTTTCTGCTCACCCACCGCGATGCCGAGACACTGTTGCCGATTCCCTCCTACGATCTCTGGGAAGAGCGTTTCGGAACGCACGCCTTTACTATCGCAGCAGTGATTGCCGGCCTCAGAGCGGCGGCCCATTTTGCGAGGCTCTTTCAAGATACCTCCCCAGCCGAGACCTATGACACAGCAGCCGATCAAATGAAGGAAGGGCTTGCTCGGCACCTGTATCACACAGGACTCAAGCGCTATGCCCGTTCAGGCTACAGGACGAAGGAAGGCTATGAACTGGACGAGGTGATCGATGTCAGTCTGCTGGGACTGACGACGTTGGGAGCACTGCCCGCTGGAGATCCAAGGATCATTGAAACAGTTGAGGCTGTTCGCGAGCAACTGTGGCTGAAGACTCCCGTGGGCGGGTGCGCGCGATACCAGAACGACCGCTACCAACGGGAAAACGGTGGTCAAGAGAATATTGCTGGAAACCCCTGGTTCATTTCCACGCTATGGCTGGGAGAGTACTATATCGACCGAGCCGAGAATCTTCGGGAGCTTCACCAAGCAATCCCGTACCTTGAGTGGTGTGCGACCAATGCGCTTCGCTCCGGTGTGCTTGCAGAGCAGGTGCACCCTGAAAACGGTCGTCCTCTCTCTGTTTCCCCGCTTACATGGAGCCATTCGGCTTTTGTGTGGACAGTGCTGCAGTACGTGGAAAAGTTCAACTCCTTCGAGCAATCGTAGTACATGGCCCAACGGCTCTCCCATCGCTGCGGCGGGGGTCGGCGAGCGCTCTTAAGGACAATACATGGTGACATTGAGGGATGCTTCCTCGCTATGGTAGCCATAGCGATACTAATGCTGACAGGTGTCTTCTACTTCCAGAAACTTTGGGTGTTTGTAATAGCTGCGGCTGCGCTTGTTGTTCTTTTGTCGTATCTAGCCTGGTTTGAGAATCGCAGGCTCGAGGATTGAGTGCGACGGACGATCTTCGAGAAAGCCAGTTCAAACGACTCGCTTGACTCCGACGTGCAAAGGCCCAGCACCAGTTAGCCCTGTGTTAGGGGCACAAAGAATGCCGGTGAAACTAATTTGGATTTTCATCGCCGGTGTATCGGTTGCGTATGGCGTATATGTTTGGCGTGTTGCTTGACATGTGCTCCACATGTAACTATCGTGGCAACATGTCAAAGATGATTCAGCTTCGAAATGTGCCGGATTCGCTGCACCGAAAGCTGAAGGCGCGTGCCGCGCTCGAGGGAATGTCGCTTTCGGACTATTTGTTGAACGAGATACGGCGCGTGGCGGAGCGCCCCACGCCGGCGGAGCTCAAAGAACGGCTGCATCGCCGGCAGCCCGTTGCACCGCATATCTCGTCCGCTGACGCAGTCAGAGCCGAACGCGACGCTCGGTGATCGTCGTCGACGCATCCGTCATCCTTGAGGTCCTGTTTGCCACGGCCGATGCACCGCCGATCGAGGCACGGATTTTTGCAGCCGGCGAAACCCTGCATGCGCCTCACCTGCTCGATGTCGAGGTCGCCCAGGTATTACGCCGCTATGCCCGCTCGGGCGAGCTCACCGCAGAACGTGGCGCGGAAGCCCTGACGGACCTGGCGGATTTTCCTCTCAATCGTTACCCCCACACGGTCCTGCTGCCACGTATCTGGGAGCTTCGCGAAAACGTCACCGCTTATGACGCTGTGTACCTGGCACTTGCCGAAGCGCTGGCCGCGCCATTGCTCACTCGAGACAGAGCGCTTGCGGGCGCGCCGGGGCATGGCGCATCTGTAGTCGTCGTCTAGGAGAAAAAGGTCGGCAATGTTTTCTTGACGTCGGCGTCTTTTCTTGACGCACGACGCCGGATCGGAGTAGATAAACAGATCTGATAGTGCCTTCTGCTTGGTCGACAGCCGCAGCGTCGCCATAAGCGCCAATCTGGGCTGCGGCCAATACACGGAGAAGATAACCATGACGACCGCAACCCGAAAAGAGAGCGCCAAAACTGCCGGCGTGCCGCGTACGCTGATGCTGATCGATGGCGCTTGGGTCGAGAGCGCAAAAGCGGAATTCCTCCAAGTCGAGAACCCCGCCAACCGTCGAGTCGTAGGCGAAGTTCCGCGGGCGGGAGAAGAAGATGTCGACCGGGCCGTGCAGTCGGCGGCCCGCGCGTTCGAGAAGTGGAAACTGGTGGCACCGCGCGAACGTGGAAAGCTGCTGTTGAAGATCGCCGAGGCGATGGAGGCGCAGAGCGAAGCGCTTGCGCTGCTCATCGCCACCGAGACCGGCAACGCGCTGCGCACACAGTCGCGCCCGGAAGCGAAAGGCGCGGCCGAGGTCTTTCGCTATTTCGGAGGCCTGGCGAGCGAGCTCAAAGGCGAGACCGTGCCGCTGGGCGAGCACGTTCTGAGCTACACGCGCCGTGAACCGATCGGGGTCGTGGGCGGGATCATTCCGTGGAATTCCCCGGTCCACCTGGGTGCGCTCAAGATCGCGATGTCGATCACGGCGGGCAATACCCTTGTGCTCAAGGCCGCCGAGGATGCGCCGCTCGGGGTGCTCGTGATGGCGAGGATTTGCGCTGAGCACCTGCCGCCGGGGGTGCTCAACGTGCTCACGGGATACGGCGAGGAATGCGGCGGGCCGCTCGCCCGGCATGCGCTCGTGCGCAAACTCTCCTTCACCGGGTCGACGGAGGTCGGCAAGCTGATCATGCACGCGGCGGCGGATCGGATCGTCCCGGTTTCACTGGAGCTCGGCGGTAAGAGCCCGGTCATCGTGTTTCCCGATTCCAACGACGATCGAACCGTGGACGGCGTGATCAGCGGCATGCGTTTTACTCGGCAGGGGCAGTCGTGCACGGCCGGCTCACGGCTTTTCTTGCACCGCTCGATCTTCGATTCGTTTCTCGGCAAGCTCGCCGACAAGCTCTCCGCACTCAAGATCGGCGACCCGATCGATGAAGCCACCGACATGGGCGCGATTATCAACCGCACGCAATTCGAGCGCGTGTGCTCCTATATCGAGGATGGCCTACGCCAGAAGGACGCGCGTCTCGTGCTGGGCGGACTGCCGCCCCGCGAGGGCCCGTTGGCCCAGGGCTATTTCGTTCAGCCTACGGTATTCGCGGAGGTCCGAAACGAATGGCGCATCGCCCGCGAGGAGATTTTCGGCCCGGTGATGGTGGCCATTCCCTGGGAGGACGAGCAGGAGGCCGTGAGGATGGCCAACGACAGCCACTACGGTCTCGCCGCCTATGTGTGGACCCGCGATCTCGGCAAGGCGCTGCGGACGGCGCACGCGATCGAGTGCGGCTGGATCCAGATCAACCAGGGGGTCGGCCAGTCACCCGGCCATTCCTACGGCGGGTTCAAGCAGAGCGGCATCGGCCGCGAGTTCTCGCTCGAGGGGATGCTCGACAGCTTCACCCAGCGAAAGAGCGTCACGGTCAATCTGGAATCCTGATGCGCCGGCTCGTTGGACGCGGCTGAAAATACCCTCCCCCTTTACGGGGGAGAGCAGGCATCTCACAGCGTTTCTTACCAATTCCCCCTGCCCACGAGTGGGGAGGGCAGGGGGGGCAAGTCATAGCCTGTTTGTGAACCGGTTCACCCTCCCCCTTTACGGGGGAGGGCAGGGGTGGGGGGGCTACATCTTCGCCTTCTGCGCCCAGGTCGG
>FXBF010000547.1_pt1 | contig 13056 bp, 12 predicted proteins | sample 5335321 | NCBI WGS metagenome assembly FXBF01 (sample SAMEA103928391, study PRJEB20085) | sediment metagenome | isolation source: sediment | reverse complement strand
GATTCTAACCCTGCCGATGATATTGTTGGGCGCCTGGATGATTTGGTGGGCTTATCAAAGGACCGCGAATAAAAACGCCGTTACTTGATCCATACCGTCTTGGCATTGATGAATTCACGGATGCCGTGCACCGACAGCTCACGCCCGTAACCGGAGGCCTTGACGCCGCCGAAGGGCAGGCGCGGGTCGCTCTTGACCATGCCGTTGACAAAACTGGCACCGGCCTGGAGGCGGCGTGCGAAGCGGTCACCCTTTTTCAGATCGCGGGTCCAGACAGCGGAACCCAAACCGAAGCGGTTGTCGTTGGCGATGCGCAGCGCATCGTCTTCGTCCTTGGCGCGGATCATGATGGCGACCGGTCCGAATAATTCTTCCTCGTAAGCGCGCATCCCCGGTTTGACACCGTCGAGGATGGAAGCCTGGTAAAAGTTTCCTGTGCCCGCCACCGGTTCACAACCGAGGACGGCCTTGGCGCCCGCGGCGATCGAATCGGTCACCTGTTGGTGCAGTTGATCACGCAGGTCCGCGCGCGCCATGGGGCCTAACTGCGTGTCCTCAAGCATGGGGCCACCCATCTTGAGCGCCCCGACCTTTTTCTTGAAAAGCGCAAGGTATTCCTCGGCAATGGCATCGGTCAGGATAAAGCGCTTGGCGGCGATGCAACTCTGCCCGCCGTTGAGGTAACGTGACGCGACGCCCGCCGTGGACGCCTCTTCCAGATCGGCGTCAGGCAGCACGACAAAGGCGTCCGAACCGCCGAGTTCCAGCACCGTCTTTTTAAGATGGGCGCCCGCGGCCGCGGCGACTTTACGGCCCGCCGGCTCGCTGCCGGTGAGCGTGACCGCATCAATACGCGGATCGGCGATCACCTTCTCGGCCTGGCCAGCGGAAATCAGGAGCGTCCGGAACACCCCTTTCGGAAAACCGGCCTTGTGAAACACCTCTTCAATTGCCAGCGCGCATTGCGGCACATTCGAGGCGTGCTTGAGCACCGCGGTGTTGCCGGCCATCAGCCCCGGTGCTGCAAAACGGAATACCTGCCAGAAAGGGAAATTCCACGGCATGACCGCCAGCACGGTGCCGAGCGGCAGATAGGCGACGTAACTTAGACCTGCGTCAGATTCAATCTTTTCGTCCTTGAGGAACGCCTCGCCATGTTCCGCGTAAAACTCACATGCCAAGGCACACTTCTCGACTTCGGCGCGCGCTTCCTTGATGGGCTTGCCCATTTCCAGGGTAATCAGTCCGGCATAGTGGGTGTTGTTCTTGCGCAGCTCGGCGGCGGCCTTTGCAAAAAGTTGGCCGCGTTCCGAAAACGGTGTCCGTTGCCAGCCGGGGGTGGCGTCCGCGACTTCCTGCAATGCCGCATCCAGGTTTTTTTCATCCCACAACTCGAAGGTCTTAACCCTTTCTCCGGTTGCGGGATTGATGGTTTCCATGACCATTTGTCGGTTCCTTTGCCATGACGCCGATTATTGTAAACCTAGTTATCTATAATCATAAACTATGATGTCGCGGAAAATTTTTAGTTTCATGGTTTTTTTGTCACTGGCGGGGGGGCTGATCTCTCCACAGGCAGAGGGCTTTCTAGTGGATGAAGTAGAGCAGCGGCGGGATTATTTGGCCGCTCTCGAAGCGATCAAGGCCGGTCGCCTTAAGCAGTTCCGGGTTCTGTCGGAACGACTCGACGGTTACATTCTCCGTGGCTATCTCGACTACGGGTATCTCAAGACCCGGGTAGGCGAGACGCCTACGCCGGTTATCCGTCGATTCCTGGAAGAAAACAGCCACGCACCCATCAGCGACAAGTTGCGCAAGAAGTGGTTGCGGCATTTGGCAAATCGCGGCGAATGGGAAACATTTTTGAGTGAATACAAGGATGTAAAAGATGATCCCAAGCTGCAGTGTCTGCGGCTGGCACGGCTCCTGCACGTGAGCGACCAACAGGCCGCGTTGATGGACGAGATCGAAGACCTGTGGCTGACCGGAAAACGCTTGCCCTCTGCCTGTGAACCGGTGTTTAGCGCTTGGAAGAAGGCCGGTCACATGGGGGCCGACAAGGTTTGGGAACGGATTCGGCTGGCGATGGAAAGGCGCAATCTGCGGTTGGCGCGCGATCTTGCCACGTACCTCGACCCCAAAGACCGTGTATGGGTGAAGCGTTGGCGCGCGATGCACCGTTATCCGGTCCGTGAGCTCGAGAAGATCAGTTATCCGGTGGAAACGCCGGTCGCACGGATGATCATCAGGCACGGCATCGTGCGTCTGGCCTATCGCGATCCGGAAGAAGCGATGAGCCATTGGCAGCGACTCAAGGAAAAATACCAGTTCTTCGGCGAAGATGAAAATTATGTATTGCGCTATATCGGAATCCTCGCGGCGCAAAAGTATCTTCCCTCCGCCCTGGAATGGCTATCGGCGGTTTCCGCGGATGCCGGTGATCGTTCGTTGCGCCTGTGGCGAATCAAAACGGCGCTGCGTGCCGGGGAATGGGAAACAGCCAAACGCTTCATCGCCGGACTCTCCGAGGAACAACAGCAAGATGATCAGTGGCGCTATTGGAAGGCGCGCATCCTGGAGGAAACCGGCGAGAAAAGGGAGGCGGAAAGGTTATATGCCGTCCTGGCCAGGAACCGCAGTTATTATGGTTTTTTGGCCGCGGATCATATTGAGTCGGATTATTCCATGCAGCATGTCAGTGTGGAGGCGACCCCGGAGGAGGTCAGCGCCATGCTCGCTCGTCCCGGTATCCAAATGGCCAAAGAGCTGTATGCGCTCGGCCAGACTGTCCCGGCCCGACGCCAATGGAATTGGACGATGCGCAATCTGAATAATCGTGAATTGCAGGTGGCCGCGGTGATCGCACGCCAGTGGGGATGGCATGACCGCGCCATATTCACGGTCACCAAGAGCGACCACAAGGACGATCTGGAGCTGCGCTTTCCCATCCTCTACCGTGAGATGGTTGAGACCTATGCCTCTGAATATGATATCGATCCCGGCTGGATCTACGGCATCCTGCGACAGGAAAGCGCGTTTGTCGTGGATGCGCGTTCGGGAGCGGGCGCCCTGGGCCTGATGCAGCTCATGCCGGCCACCGGACGGCGTATAGGACGCAAGCTCAAACTCAGAGTACGCAGCACCAGGGCGTTGCTGAATGTCAACAACAATCTGCGTCTGGGCGCGAGTTACTTGAAGACCATGCTCGATCGGAACGGCGGTCACTATGTGCTGGCGACTGCTGCTTATAATGCCGGCCCTCATCGAGTGAAGAGCTGGATTCCTGATGAATACCCCTTGGATGCGGATATCTGGGTGGAGACGATCCCGTATAACGAAACGCGCGATTATGTGAAGAACGTGATGGCATACACCGTGGTCTATGACTACCGTCTGGGTATACAGCCGACGCGCCTGCGCACGCGTATGCCGGCGGTTGTGCCTTCTGAATAATTACCGGGTTTAGAAAATAACTTCCCTCCCATTGCTCCCGTTTTAACCGGCGCGCCCAGCCGTGCCTTGACTTGGCAGGTAGGGATTGCTTTGCTAGCGGTCTTGCTAAGACGAGTGCCCGGAGAGTATCCACGCCATGTCCACGGTTCAAGAACATCGCCGAAGAGAAGACATCTGTATTCTTGGAGGAACCGGGTTTGCCGGCCGCCGGATCGCCGCGCGCCTGGTTGAAGAGGGACACCATGTCCGGATCCTGACCCGGCGGCGCCAACGGCATCGCGATCTGCTGGTGCTGCCCACAGCGCAACTGGTGGAGGGCGATGTGCACGATCCCGTGTTTCTGCGCCGCCAGTTTCAGGGCATGGACGCCGTGATTAACCTTGTCGGCATACTGAATGAGAAAGGCCGCTCCGGACGCGGCTTTGCGCGGGTGCATGCCGACCTTCCGGCCAAGGTGGTGGAGGCCTGCTTCCACGCCAGCGTGGAGCGCCTGTTACACATGAGTGCCCTGAATGCCTCTCTCAAGGCGCCCAGTCACTATCTGCGCACCAAGGCGATGGGAGAAAACACGGTACATCGGGCATCCGGAGAGGGATTACACGTGACCAGTTTTCATCCTTCCGTCATTTTCGGCTCGCACGACAGTTTCACAAACCGCTTCGCCGGTCTATTACGTCTGTCACCCGGGGTTTTCCCGCTGGCCTGCCCGGAGGCGCGGTTCCAACCGGTGTACGTAGAAGACGTGGCCCGGGCCTTCGTGGCAGCGCTTTCCAACCACAAAACCTTTGGTCAACGTTATGACCTGTGTGGTCCCAGGGTGTACACCCTGCGTGAGCTTGTTGCCTATATCACGCAGCTGCTTGGTCTTAAGACGCGGATTATCGGCTTGGGTGATTTCCTGTCGAAGTGTCAGGCCGCGGTGCTTGAATTCGCGCCCGGCAAACCGTTTTCCCTCGATAACTATCGCTCCCTGCAAATCGACAGTGTGTGTGGGCGGGATGCGCAAACGGAGGTGGGTTTTCCAGAAATTTTTGGCATCGAGCCCTCGGCCCTGGAGCAGGTCGCACCGGGATACTTGGTAAGCGACAGCCCACGGACCAGATACTCTATGTTTCGCGGGCTGGCGCGCCGGTGATTTTATCGTGTTTGCTTCACGGGGATTCCCCCGCCAGTGCCCGCAGTTTGCCGGCGCGCGATTCGAAGGGTAAGCGGCTGAGTTCCTCCACGGCGCGGTAAAAAGCCTTAAGGTCGCCCTTGTGTCGGGCGAGCAGTGCCTGGAATGCCTGCACATCCCGGTGGTACGTCCCAACAGAGGCGAGATGCGCATTATTAAGTTTCAGCGCGAACCAGCCGTCGTAGCCGCTGTAACCGCCCCATCGTTTTTTAAGCTCTTTGTAATCTTTTTGGATGGCGGCGAACATGTCTTGCTTGGCAAGGCGTTTTTCCTCATCGCTTAGGGGTGAATCATAGATTTCCACGAGCCGCTTACGGTGTTTGCGGATCAATGCAACGAAATCCCGTCGCCGCGTCTTGATTTTTTCGTACCTGGAAAATTCCTCCGGTGTACCGTTGGTTTCCAGCCATCTTCGTACCCCTTCAAGTTCCACGGTTGTCGCAAACGATTCATTGAAAGTCGTGTCATCGCGCACATACAGCCGCTGGTGGGCGAGTTCATGAAACATAAGCCCCGCGATCTCCGCTTGCGACCGCCGCAGGATGGTGTTCAACATCGGATCACGGAACCAGCCAAGCGTCGAGTAGGCGGTCACGCCGGCGACGTAGACGTCGAATCCCTGCGCGCGCAGACCTGCGGCGAATTTTTCCGCCTGGTCGCGGGAGAAATATCCGCGGTAGGCCACGCAGCCGGTGATGATAAAACACCATTCCTTGGGCTTGAGCGAAAACTCCGGGGTGGCGAAGACGTTCCATAATACAAAAGGACGCTCAAGATCGGCGTAGGTCCGATAACTGCGATTATCGGGCAGGTGCAATTCCTTGCTTGCGTAATCGCGTATGCGCAGCACCGTGGCGAGCTTGCGTTTGAGTTCCGGCTTTATGGCGGGGTCGTCCAGCAGCTCCGCGATCGGTTGTCTTTTGGACAGGATCTCCATCTGCCCCCCTAATATCTGGGTGTAATAGCCGAATTGGGTACAACCTCCGGCCGACAGGGCGAACAGGGCGATAAGGAGCGGTCCAAGGATGGACCGGTTACGGAGCCGAGGATGCAACAGAAAACGCAGGAGGGGGATCATGGGTGCGGTTCCACTTGGCGTGGACACTATGCCACATTACGATGGAGGTATGAAAATCTATCTCGTCGGCGGCGCGGCGCGCGACAAACTTTTAGGTCTGCCGGTCAAGGATCGGGACTACGTGGTGGTGGGCGCTACTCCGGAGAAAATGGTTGCCAAGGGCTTTAAGCCCGTGGGAAGCGATTTTCCGGTGTTTCTCCATCCGAAGACGAAGGAGGAGTATGCGCTGGCGCGCACGGAACGCAAGACCGGACGCGGCTACAAAGGTTTTAAGGTTTATGCCGCGCCCGATGTGACGTTGGAAGACGATCTGCAGCGGCGCGATCTCACTATCAACGCCATGGCGGAGGCCGAGGACGGCACGCTGATCGATCCCTTCGACGGTGCGAAAGATCTGCGTGACGGCATACTGCGTCACGTGTCACCGGCTTTTGTCGAAGATCCGGTGCGTATCCTGCGCATCGCACGTTTTGCCGCACGTTATGCCAAGTGGGGCTTTCACGTTGCGCACGACACGAACAGGCTAATGCGCCAGATGGTCGAATCGGGCGAGGTAGATCATCTGGTTCCTGAGCGTGTGTGGTCGGAGCTTGAGCGCGCACTGGGGGAATTCCGACCGTCGCGTTTTTTTGAAACGCTGCGTGGTTGCGGGGCGCTCAAACGTCTGTTCCCCGAGATCGACGCCTTGTTCGGTGTGCCGCAGCCGGAGACGCATCACCCGGAAATCGACACCGGCGTGCATGTCATGATGGTTCTGGATCAGGCGACAAAGCTTTCAAAGGACAGCCGGGTACGATTCGCCGCCCTGATGCATGATGTCGGCAAGGGGGCCACCCCGTCTGCTGAATGGCCGCAGCATATCGGGCACGAGGAGCGCAGCGTCGAAATGGTCAAGGACTTCTGTCAGCGGTTTCGCGCTCCCAATGAGTTCCGCGATCTCGCCGTGTTGGTTGCGCGCTACCACGCCCGTTGTCATCAGGTCGCGGAACTTAGACCTGGAACAATTCTGGAAACCCTGGAGGCCATGGACGCCTTCCGCAGGCCGGAGAGAGTGGAGATGTTCGTGTGTGCGTGCGAGGCGGATGCGCGTGGGCGCACGGGTTATGAAGACAAGCCGTATCCCCAGGCAACCCTGTTTCGCCGCGCCTTCAGGGCCGCGCTCGGGGTGGACACGTCTAAAATCGCGAGAAAGGGGGGAGGGAAAACCCCGCCGGGGCCCGAGGTAGGCGTGAAAATCCACGAGCGGAGGGTCGAAGCGATTAAACAGGTGTTATCATCTTTCTGATAGCGTATAGAAGCGACCCGGGCCGTCGCGTTGAACAGAACGAGGAGGACAGACAATGCAAGCCAAATCGAAGATTAATATGAATGTCATTACCCTGACGGTGGCGATTGTGGCGCTGCTTATCGGCGGCGCCGCCTATCTGCGTATCATGATCGACGTGGTCGGGGAGAAACCCACGGCGGCCGAGGAACAAGAAAAGGAGAGCGTGGCGAAGGTCGTTTGGCATGCCGATTTTGCCGACCCACGCCGTTTCAGCGCTATGTTGACCAGCATCAATAATATGGTGACGACGTACCAGAACAATTTTCAGGACTACGATGTCCGTATCGTTTTCGTTTCCTACGGCATCCGTTTTGTCACCGAGGACAAGCTCATCGGCACACCCTTTGAAGAAGACAAGGAATTCAGGCGGCGGCGCAAGGAGTTGCTGGATCGTCTCTTTTCCCTGCGCGACGTTCAGGGAGTCAAGCTCGAACTCTGCGGCATCACCCGTGAGGCCATTAATTTACCGGAGGAGAAGCTGGTTCCCGGCGTTACCATCGTGCGCTCCGGCGTCGTACGTCTTCAGGAACTCCAGGATCAGGGTTTTGCCTACATCAAGGTTGAATAGTTAAGCCGTGCGGAAAGATCCGTGTCGCCGGGCAATTGCGTCCTCGGCTCCGTAGGCGGTCTATCCCTGGACCACTTCCAATCGGGCCCGGTTAAAGGCGCCCGCGCCTATCCTGGATCTGAAATCCTTGTAAGGGCGAATCCACGCCCCTGCCCAGGGCGATGACTTTATATAATTCCCCCATCTCAGAAGGCAGTGTGAGTTTTTTGATCTGCTGCGTGAGTTCCAAATGCTGGCGCGTTTTTTCGGGATCGGAGCCTGCGACAATTTCATCAAGGCCGCTGGCCAGTAGGAATGCCGCCTGGGAAGTGTAGCCGAGAACCGAGAGGCCGGCTTTGCTGGCTGCTCTAGCAACCGCCGTGAAGTCCACGTGTGCCGTGATGTCCTGAAGGCCGACGAGGACCAGCGGATTATCGTGCACCCGGTGGCGGTAATGGCACATCAGCGTTCCCTGATCGCGTTGCGGGTGATAAAACTCCGCGCGCGGAAAGCCGTAATCGATCAGCAACACCACGCCCTGTTCCAGGACGCGCGCCATGCTGCTCACCCAAGCCTCGGCATGAAAATTGATTTCCGAGGTATACTCGCTTGGTAAGCCAAGCGGTTGAATACGCCGGTATATATTTTCATTCGCCGGCTTTTTTTTCCAAACCAATCTCCGGTTTTCCCATCCCACGTGTAATTGCCGGATGCCGTCATCGCGAATACAAAAGCGTTCCACCGGCATGGCATCGAGCAACTCGTTGCCCAGTATTACGCCCCGAAATCCCTGGTCAGGCAAGGCGTCAAGCCAATGCACGCGCGGTACCAGGTGAGGCGCCTTTTGTTTCAGGGTCCGTGCCTGGCGTTCCTGCAGTTCAGCGCTGAGCTCCAGAATGAAATAGCTATTCGGTACCCTGCCCAGGGTTTCGAGTTCCAGAAGCAGGTCCGCGGCCAAAGCACCGCTTCCTGCCCCGGCCTCCAGGATGTCGGCATGTTCAAACTGAGCAAGGACCTGGTGACACTGTCGTGCAACACAGCGCGCAAAAAGGGATGACAGTTCGGGTGCGGTGATGAAATCCCCGGCGGCGCCGAATTTTTGTTTGCCGGCTGAATAATAACCGAGCGCCGGTGCATACAGTGCCAGCTCCATGAAGCGGGCAAAGCCGATGGCGCCGCCGCAAGAGGCTATCTCATTTCGAATGAGCACCACGAGTTTATCGCTGTGCGCGCATTCCTCGGGATGCGGCGGCGGAAGCATTTCCGGAACATCCACCGGACGGGCTTCCTGCTTGTTTGATGGAGGTAGAGAGGGCGACATGGCTATTGGCCTTTGGATGCGCAAGCGGTAAGGTGACAACTCCAACAATGGCTGGACAGGTCTTTATGCCGGACAATTCTCTCGAAGGCAAGGTGGCGCTGATCACCGGTGGGGCACATCGCATCGGGGCGGCGATCGCCCGCCTGCTTCATGCACAGGGCATGAATGTGGTGATTCATTACCTGTCGTCTGAAAAGGCGGCCCACGCCCTGCAAAAGGAGCTGCATAAATCACGTCCCGAGTCGGTAATGTTGGTACGCGGCGATCTCAATAACAGCGTAAAGCTTCTTAAAAATCTGGTGTATGAAACCGTCGAGTCCTTCGATCGTCTGGACGTGCTGGTTAATAACGCCTCGCGCTTTTACGCCACGCCGGTACACAAGGCAAGCGAATCACAATGGGATGATCTTGTGGGGGCGAATCTCAAGGCGCCGTTTTTTCTCTCTCAGGCCGCCGTCCCGCATTTGAAGAAACGGAACGGGTGCATCGTGAATATTGCCGACATCTATGGCGATCGCCCGCTGAAGGGCTATCCGATATACAGCGTGGCCAAGGCCGGCCTTATTATGTTGACCAAGACGCTGGCGCGCGAGCTGGGTCCGGAAATTCGAGTAAACGCCGTCGCACCAGGCGTCATACTCTGGCCTGAGGACGGTCTGGATGAAATGTCCAAGCAGCGCATTATCTCGCGTACGCCGCTCAAGCGGTCGGGTGAACCTGAAGACATTGCCCGCGCCGTACTGTTTCTTATCCGTGACGCCGGCTATGTCACCGGCCAGGTGAGCGTCGTGGACGGCGGTCGCGGCGCCGTGATGTAGGAATTTGAAAGTTACAGGCCGGTGTCAAATTCCACTTTCCACAGCTTTTGGTGTTTGTGATCAAAACTGTCCCACATCCGCGCATAGGTGATGTCGCTTTCCGGGTGCCGTAATTCCGGCGCGATTTCGGCGAGAGGGCGCAATATATAGGCGTTCTTGTCAATTTCCACATGGGGGATATCCAGTCCGGGTTCGTGGACGATGTGATCACCGTATAACAGGAGATCGAGGTCCAAGGTGCGCGAGTGCCAGCCCGATCCATAACGCAACCGCCCATGGGCAATTTCGATATGCGTCAGCCTGGCGCGGACCTCCCCCGCGGCCTCATCGGTGTTGAATGCCGCCACGAGGTTGTAGAAATTGTCGCCCTCAAAGCCCAAGGCCTCACTTTCATAGACGCTGGACAGGGTGAGCGGGGCGTAAACGTCGTTTAATGCTCGAAGTGCACCGCGAATGTTCCGTTCCCTATCGATGTTGCTGCCGATGCTGATGAAAACGCGGGGCGTCAACTGTGCTCAGCCTTAATTGAGAAGTGGCACACGACTGCATGGATGCAGGAGGTAGAGCAACGCAGGGAGCAGTTGCCGAGGGACGCGCCGGTTACGGAGCCGAGGATGCAGGAGTGGTCCAGGGATGGACCGCCTACGGAGCCGAGGATGCACATGAACCGCACGCGCCGCCGTTCTAGCTTAATATGCTTCACCGCGCTCAATTTCGACGCCTACATCGGCGGCGCCTCGGATCGCACCTTTTTTGTTTACGCGAACGCGTACCCAGGATACTTTGAATTCGTGGCGCACGAGTTCCGCCACCTTTTCGGCGAGGGTCTCGACAAGTTGAAATTCAGATGTACCCACGTAGTCGATAAGACGCTTTGCCACATCTTTATAGCTTAATGTGTCGTTAATGCGGTCGGTTTGGGCGGCGCGCTTAATATCCGCGGCCATATCGAGGTCAAGCATCACGGTCTGCCGGGTTCGACGCTCCCATTCCCAGACACCGATGACGCATTTTATTTTTAGACCGTGGAGATAAATGATGTCCATTATGAAATACCAAGTTCCGCGATCAATATAACTAAAAAGCGGTTTGTTGTCGTGGCGCAATAAGTGTACCCGCTTGTACCGGTTCCTCTTGGCGCAGAGCCACTTGTTTTTGCTATGACAATTGCGCCGGGAGCGGGAGGCAGGACGCCGAAAGCGACCGGCATTTGTACATCCTGTACAGCAAAATTGGACACCGCGCACACGGTGCGCCCGCAGGGCGAGGACCAAGGACGGTCCGAGTCACAATTTCGCTAGGAGCGGAAAGTGGCACATCCATGTGCCACTTTTCGTTTGCCCATGGTTGCTCAGGCCTTACAATAGATGTGATGATTATCTATCTGTTGCCCGTGTCGGCCTATTTACTTGGCTCCGTCTCAACCGCTGTGATCGTGGCACGGGTAATGGGTCTTAAAGACCCACGCCAAGTTGGCTCAAAGAATCCCGGCGCCACTAATCTTCTGCGCTACGCCGGCAAAACGGCGGCGGCGCTCACCCTGTTTGGGGACGTGCTCAAGGGCGTGATCGCAGTGTTGATGGCGCGCATGGTGACGGACGACCCACTGATTCTGGCGCTCTCCGGTTTCATGGTGTTCATCGGCCATCTGTATCCCGTGTTCTTCAGGTTTCGCGGGGGCAAAGGGGTCGCGACGGCGCTTGGTGTGTGGCTGGCATTGAGTTTCTGGGTAGGCCTTGCACTCCTTGCCACATGGCTGGTGATGGCGGCACTGTTTCGTTACTCCTCGCTCTCCGCCTTGGCGGCGGCCGTGGCGGCACCGCTTTATGTCGGCTGGTTTTTGCCTGGTACGCCTTATTTAGTAGCGAGCGCTGCTATTAGCGCGCTTCTGATTTTCCGGCATCGTTCGAACATACGCAATCTTATGGCCGGTCGGGAGCACCGCATCGGTCGTTAGGCTAGCTTTTTATTGCATCGAGTTCCTCGATGCGCCAACGGGGACGCACCGCGAAGCCCCGCGGTTCCTGGTGGCCGGCGCGCAGGCGCAGGTAACCGGCATAGGCAATCATCGCGCCGTTGTCGGTACAGAACTCGGGCCGGGGATAAAAGACCTTGGCCCCCAGGCTGCGCGTCATGTCGGCAAGACGCGCGCGCAGCACGCGGTTGGCGGAAACACCGCCTGCCGCCACCAGCCGGGTGTGTCCGGTTTGTTCCAGCGCCCGCCGGCTTTTGATGACCAGGGTTTCGATCACCGCTTCCTGAAAGGCGCGCGCCATATCGGCCGTGCCTTGATCGTCCGGGGAATTGTTGGCGACGCGTGCCACCGCCGTTTTCAGTCCGCTGAAACTGAAATCCAGCCCCGGTCGATCGGTCATGGGCCGGGGAAAATGAAATCGTCCCGGAACGCCCTGTTGTGCCGCCTGCTCAATCGCCGGACCGCCGGGATAACCCAGCCCCAGGAGCTTCGCGGTTTTATCGAAGGCCTCGCCGACGGCGTCGTCGAGCGATTCGCCGAGAATCCGGTAGTCGCCCAGGCCGCGCACGTCGGCGAGCAAGGTGTGCCCGCCGGAGACAAGGAGCGCCAGAAACGGGAAGGCCAGCGGGTCCGGCTCAAGCATGGGCGAGAGCAGGTGTCCTTCCATATGGTGAATCGCGACGGCCGGGACGTTCCAGGCAAAGGCCAGGCTTCGGCCGAGCGCGGCACCCACCAGCAGCGCCCCCGCCAGCCCCGGGCCGGCGGTGTAGGCGATGCCGTCGATCTTCTGCGGCTGGGTCCGGGCCGCCTTCAGGATCGCCCGGATCAGGGGGAGGGTTTTGCGGATATGGTCGCGGGAGGCCAATTCGGGCACGACCCCGCCATAGTCGGCGTGCAGCGCCGTTTGGGCGTAGAGCCGGTGCGCAAGCAGGCCCTCCGTGGAATCGTACATGGCGACCCCGGTGTCGTCGCAGGAGGTTTCAAGGCCAAGGATGCGCATGGGCGTATTTTACGGCCCGCGCGCTGTCTGCGCATACAAACGGCATTTTCAGGGGGTTCGAGGCCGGATTTAGGCTATACAAAGGTAACGCGAATCTATAGAATCGCGCACTTTCTGCGAGAAATCGCTGTTTTTTCAGGTAAGTAGTTTATATTCATTTTTGAGGTGACACGCATCAATGCCTTCAGTCCGGGTAAAGGAAAACGAGCCATTTGAACTGGCCCTGCGCCGCTTCCGCCGTTCCTGCGAAAAGGCGGGGGTCTTCACCGAAATGCGCCGGCGCGAGCATTATGAGAAGCCGACCGAGATCCGCAAACGCAAGGCGGCCGCGGCACGCAAGCGGGAGCTGAAAAAGCTTTCGCG
>FXBF010000546.1_pt1 | contig 13066 bp, 9 predicted proteins | sample 5335321 | NCBI WGS metagenome assembly FXBF01 (sample SAMEA103928391, study PRJEB20085) | sediment metagenome | isolation source: sediment | reverse complement strand
ATCCCGCGCACGAAGTAGCGCTGCGTGAACAGGAACAGCACCAGGATCGGAACGACCGCAACGACGGCGGCGGCCATCTGGAACGGCCAGTTGCTGATGTAGAGGCCGTGGAAGGCGGCGATCCCGACCTCTACCGGCCGCATGGACATCGAGCGGGTGACGATGAGCGGCCAGAGGAAGCTCTTCCACGTCTCGACGAATGAGAAGAGCGCGACGGTCGCCAGGGCCGGCTTCGCCAACGGCACCGCCACCCTCCAGAAGACCTGCCATTCGTTGGCGCCGTCGATGCGGGCGGCATCCTCGAGGTCCCGGGGGATCGAGAGGAAGTACTGGCGCATGAGGAAGATTCCCCAGACGCTCACCAGCTCGGTGATGATGAGGCCCATGTAGGTGTCCACCCAACCCAGCGCGTTTACCAGCAGGAAGCGCGGGATCAGGAGCACGATGACCGGGACCATCAGGTTGGCGAGGAAGAGGATGAAGACGCGGTCGCGGCCGGGAAAGCGAAGCCGCGCGAAGGCGTAGCCTGCGGTAGCAGCCGTGAACAGGTGACCGGCCACGATGAACAACGACATGATCGCCGAGTTGAGGAAGAAGCGTACGAACGGCGCCGCCGTGAGCGCGTTCGGGTAGTTGCTCCACACCGGGTCGCCGGGAAGCAGGCGCGGCGGATACCGGTAGACCTCGAACTCGTCCATCAGAGAGGTGGAGAGCATCCACAGGAAGGGGACAAGCATCGAGATGCCCAGCGCGATCGCCAGCCCGTAGGTGAAGGCGTTGCCAGCGTGGCGCCGCCTGGTCGCGCTTCTCGCCGCAGCGTTCATCAACTCGGCGCCATCTTTCGGCCCAACAGCCTGAACTGCAGCAGCGTGATCGCGAAGATCACCGCGAACAGCACCCAGCTCATCGCGGATGCGTAGCCCATGCGCAGGAACTGCCAGGCGTTCTGGTAGATGCGATAGACGATCACATCGGTGGCGTGGAGCGGGCCGCCTTCCGTCATCACGTAGACGAAGGTGAAGACCTGGAAGGAGCCGATGATCGATGTGACCAGCACGAAGAAGGTCGTGGGACGCAACAGCGGCAGCGTGATCTTGCGGAACCGCCGCCAGGGACCGGCGCCGTCGATCATCGCGGCCTCGTGCAACTCGTTCGGTATCGCCTGCAGGCCCGCCAGGAAGATGATCATCTGGAAGCCGATGTGGATCCAGACGGCCATGATGATCAGCGCCGGCAGCGCGGTGGACGGGCTGTTGAGCCACGGATAGGGTCCGAGCCCGATCAACCCGAGCGCCCAGTTGAAGAGTCCGAAGTCCGGGTCGTACATCCATTGCCAGACGATCGAGATGGCGACGAAGCTGGTGACGTACGGCAGGAAGAAAACAGCCCGCAGCAAAGCCACGCCTTTGATTGGGCGATTGAGAAGCATCGCTGCGGCCAAGGCGGACACCATCGTCGCCGGCACGTAGAGCGCGTAGATGGCCGTGTTCTTCGCCGCGTTCCAGAAGAGACGGTCGCCGGCCAGCTCGACATAGTGCTGCAGCCCGACGAACGGCTTGGCCGGCTCCAGCAGGTTCCAACCGTGGAAGCTCAGGTAGAATGCGAACAGGAGCGGCCCCGCAGAAAAGAGCAGCAACACGATGAGCGACGGCGCGACGAAGGACCAGGCGGCCAGCGCCTCGCGGAGCTCCATCTTGCTTCCGGCGGCGAACGCGATGCTGGCGAAAATGAGCACGCCGGTGGCCAGCAGCCCGTAGAGGCCGGCGAGCTGGAAGAGGGCGGCCTTGCGTGAGTCTTCCCACGGCGTGGTCATCAGTACGAGCCGCACGTCGCCGGCGAGGTCCAGGGTCCGGTAGGCCAGCCGCCGCCCGGCGACCCGGAGCCGGCCCGCCGGCGCGTCGAGCCCGGTAAACGAAGCGGCGGTGAGCCCAACGGTGCTGCCGGCGATCGAGTCGGCCCGCATGACAACGACGTCGGTGCCTGTCAGCGCGGCGAGTTCGCCGGCTGAAAGCGAGGCCGCGTCGTCGACCGTCGTTACCACGTCGCCGCTGAGCTGCAACAGGGCATCGGTAGCCCGGGCGGAAATGCGGGCGTCCGACGCTGCAAGCCAGGCCGCGGCGAGAGCGGTTGGAAGGAGAGCGAGAGCAAGACCGCGGCGCAGTCGGCGCTGCCGCCCGCCGGGTGAAGTTCCCAGATCCCACAGAACGAGCACGGCCAGCACCGTCGCGATGATGAGCACGACCGTGGGCAGCAGCGGCACGGCGGGCACAGACGGTGCCAGGTCGCTGGGTCTCACCGCTACTGCACCGATCATGCCCCAATCATCGAAATCCTTGAGCGGCGCGACGGCGACCGTCACGCCCGCCAGGCGCGTGCTCAGCGGCCGGTCGAGATCGGCGAGCGAGTCGCGCAACGATACGCGCAGCTCGTGCGGCCAGTCGCCTTCGGCGGGCGGGATGCGAAGGCCGTCGTAGTAGAGCGCCGGCTCGTAACCGGTGGCGTCGCGGAAGCGATCGGCGAACCGCCTGTCGGGCGTTATCAAGACGGCCGCGAGAGCTGAAGGGAGGGGAACGTAGGCGAGCCACAGAGAGCGACCTTCGAACCGGGCCAGGTCGACTACCGTGTGTCCGCGCCGCGCCGCCGCCAACATCGGTTCGCCATGGGCGGGCTCGATCAGGAGCGGTACGGGAGCGGAGTCCACCGGGAAAGTGCCGACTTCGCCATACTCGTCGTAGACGGTGAACCGCTCGATGGCGAGCTCCGGCGTCAGGTCGGCGAGCTGCTCGCGCGAGCCGCCCAGCCCCTGCTGCAGCCGCAGTCGCTCGAGGCGCACCCGCTCGCCCGCTCGAGCGGCAGCATGCCGGTGCAGCTCCGGGTCGAGGGCCGCGCGACTGCGCTGCGCCACGTAGCTCCCGCCCAGCGCAAAAGCCATGGCCGGTCCGGCGATCAATAGTAGGAAAGCGTTGCGCAGGCTCATGCTTGACGGCTCAACCCCCGCTTCGGGATGCCGCGAGGATCTCATCGATGCGCTTAGCGATGTCGGTGGTGACCTGGTGGATGGGTTCGTCCGCGAAGATCACGCGGTCGAAGATGTCCGGCATCTGCGCTTCGACGCGCGCCCAATCCTCGACGGTGGAGCCCCACGACATGCGCCCGTGGCGCGCGGCGAAGAGGAACACATCTTCCAGTCCGTAGCGGTCCTCGGCCACCGTTTCCTCGTGGACGGCACGCAGCGATGGTATGGCCAGGCCGTAGCGGGCGCGCAGGCGCTGCGCCTCCGGCGACGAGAGGTAGGCGGCGAGCTCGACGGCGAGCTTCTTGTGGCGCGTGTTGTAGGGCACGGCCCAACCGGCCGCGTAGATCACGGTCACCGGATCCCTGTTGTCATACCGGGGCAGTGGCGCCACCGCGATGTTCACCTTCCCCTCGTCGATGTAGCGGCGGATGCTGGGCAGCCACCAGTGCCCGCTCATCACCATCCCGATCCGGCCGGTCAGGAAGAAGTTGCGCTCCATCCCGGAGGCCTGGCGCTGCACGTCGATGCTAGGCACCACCTGATGGACCTTGACGAGGTCGGTCAGAAACTTGATGGCGGTCTCCGTCTGCGGACTGTTCAGATAGCCGGTGGCCTGGCGCCCGTCGGGGCTCAACACGTCGCCGCCCGCCGCCCACACCCACGGCTGCCAGAGGTAGAAGACGCGGCGCACCTGAGTGCCGAAAGTCTCGTTGCGGCCGTCGCCGTCCAGGTCGCGCGTGAGCTGCTTCGCTATCGTCTCGAAGTCGTCCCAGGTCCAGTCCTGGTCCGGTAGGGCAACGCCGGCTTCCTCAAAGAGGTCCTTGTTCAGGTAGACGACGATGGGATTGAAGTCCTTGGGGAAAGCGTAAAGCCCACCGGGCCGCCGGAAGATGTCCAGGACCTCCGCGTAGTACGCAGAAGTGTCGACGCCGACGCGATCGAGATACGTGGCCACGTTGACCAGCAGGCCGCGCGCGATGAAGGGGGCGGCGCCGAGCGAGCCGTTGTCCAGAAGCGCGACGTCCGGCGGCGAGCCGGCGACGATCGAGGTCAGAAGGCGTTCGCGATAGTTCGCTGAGATCGACTCGTACTCGATACGGATGTTGGGATGTTCCTCGCGAAACTGATCCAGTATCCGCTGCTCGATCTCACGTTCCTCGGGGCCCGCCCAGGCCATGACGCGGAGCACCGTCTCGTTACCCTTATCGCCGGCGCAACCCGCTGCCGTGACCAGTGCCAGCGCCAGGGAAAGGAGGCGGGCGATACGCCGCAGCGGCGTCACGGACCGATTCGCTCCCCGGTGTCGTTGCGGAATAGGTGGACCTTGGCGGGCGGGATCTCGATGCCCACGCTGTCATCCACCCCCACCTGTGTGTCGGCCGGCGTGCGCACGACCAGGCCCGCCCCGTCCGCCGTCGCCATGTGGATGTACATCTCGCTGCCGATGGGCTCGACCACACGCACGACCGCGCTGAAGGTACTGTCGCCGGAAGTGAGCTGCAGGTCCTCGGGTCGTACCCCGAGCGTAGCCGGGCCGGCTGGCGGCGGCCCGGAGCACGGTACCCGCAGCTCGAAGCCATCTCCCCGAAACTGCCAGGCATCACCGGCGCTCTTCAGCTCGCCCTCGAAGAAGTTGGTGGACGGCGAGCCGATGAATCCCGCCACGAACAGGTTGGCGGGTTTGCGGTAGACCTCGAGAGGTCCGGCGCACTGTTGCAGTCGACCCTGGTCCATGACGGCGATCCGTTGCCCCATGGTCATCGCTTCGACCTGGTCGTGGGTGACGTAGATGATCGTGGCGTTCAGTCGCCGGTGGAGCTGCGAGAGCTCCGCCCGCATCCCGACTCTGAGGCTGGCATCGAGATTGGAGAGCGGCTCGTCGAAGAGAAACACCTGCGGTTGCCTGACGATGGAGCGGCCCAGCGCTGTGCGCTGCCGCTGGCCGCCGGAGAGCTGGCCGGGCCGCCGGTGAAGCAGATCGCCGATCCCCAGAATCTCCGCCGCTTGACTCACGCGCTCGCCGATCTCCTGCTTGCTGTGCCCGCGCACCTCCAGGCCGAAGGCCATGTTCTGGTACGCGGTCATGTGTGGGTAGAGGGCGTAGTTCTGGAAGACCATCGCGATATCGCGGTCCCGCGGTGGTACGTCGGTCACATCGCGGTCGCCGATCAGTATCGAGCCCCGGGTGGGTTGCTCGAGTCCGGCGACCAGCCGCAGCGCCGTCGTTTTCCCGGAACCCGACGGGCCGACGAACTCGCCGTCCTCGACCTCCAGATTCAGGTCGGCTACGGCGACGGTCTCGTCGAAATCCTTGGTCAGATTGCGAAGGCTGACATGGGCCATTGTTGTATGGCTCGATCAGGGTATACAGTCCACCTCACTTGTCAGCTGCGTAGTACCGATAGACGGTGCGGGCGTTCATCTTGAACCAGTCTTCGTAACCTCCCCAGTCTTCGTAGGCGGGCAGCTCGATCGCGTCGACAGCCTCGTCTTCCGACAACCCGGCCTGAATCATCGACTCGATCGCTCGGCGCAGGTCGGTCCAGTAGTTGATCTGCTCGTACACGTCCGCTTTCGTACCCGGCTCACCATGTCCGAAAATCGCGGTGTCGTAGTCGAGCTGCTGCAGGCGCTCGAGAGATTCCCAAAGGTCGGGAAAGTAGAAGCCGGGGAGGTCACGGTAGCCGACGCGGTCATTGGATACGAAGTCGACGGCGAAGATGATCCGCTGATCCGGCAGGAAAGCGACGATCGAGTTGTCGCTATGGTTTCGACCAAGATAGACCAGGTTGAGTACCTTCCCGCCCACGCGAAGCGTCATCGCGTCGGTGAACGTGCGGTTGGGCAGCGGTATGTCGGCGCCCGGTGCGGCCGCGAGACGCTCGTAGGTCCGAGCGTGGGCGTAGATCGGGACATCCGGGGCGAGCTCGGCGGCGCCTGTGATATGGTCCGCGTGGTGGTGGCTGTAGACGATAGCACGGATCGGCTGCGAGGTCACCCGGGCGACCTCTTCCCGGTAGATGCGTGCAGCCTCCACAGAGATCGGATCGAAGGCGATCACCCCCTCGCCTGTGACCACGAACATGGCGTTGTGGGATTGATAGCGGAACAGGTAGACTCCGTCGCCGATTCGTGTCGTCTCGTATTCCGGCTGCTGGGAGAAAACCGGGGAGACCGAGGGCAGAGAAACGGACAGGGCGACAGCCAGGGGCATCAGAAGTGGCCGAACCATCAGGAACCTCCAATGGTAGATGGAAAAGGGGGTCAACCTCGCTTCACGGATGTGGGCACATGGGGTACAATAAGCCGGCCCTCTCTCCACTGGCAATTGAAAAGGGTTGACGGTTTCCCAAGTTGGTGAAGCTCGCACCCGGCCGCCGGCGACACGACCTACGTGTCGCTACCCGCGTGGACGCCCGGCCACTGCGAGCTGGAAGACTACGCCCGCTGGGTCCGCCACTTCCAGGCGGGCGGCGATGACGGTGCCTTGCTTCGCTGGGACAAGCTGGACGGAAACACCTGGCGCATCGCCAGCGGCAGCCTGCTGAAGGACGACTTCGGCTTCTTCAACGGCACCAACGTCTTCGTTTATCCGGAGGGGCGCGACGACTTCCGGGCGCGGGTGGAGTTCGATTTGCCCGAGGGCTGGAAAGTGGCCACGGAGCTGGCGGACGGAGAGGAACCGGGCGTCTATCTGGCGAGCGACTATCACGAGCCGGTTGACAACCCGACGTTCGTCGGGCACTTCGCCATCGACAGCGTGTTGGTCGACGACCGCTGGATTCGCATGGCGGTGTATCCTGCGCGCTACTTCGATGACGGCAGAACGCCGGCGCGAGAGATGTCGCTCACGCCTGGAACGTGAAGCGGATCCGGCCGGCGGCGATGTGGCCCTACGATTACGATCGGCAGCAGTACACGCCGCTGCTCTGGGTCTCGGAGGGGATCACCGACTTCTACGCTTACGTGGTGCTGACGAGGGCCGGGCTGTGGGGTGAGAGCGAGTTTCTGGTAGCGGCCCGCGACTGGATTCTGCAGACCGAGGCGCTGCCGGCCCACGAGGCGGTGGAGGACGCCAGCATCAACACCTGGATCGACCCGGAGTTCATCGACCGCTACATGTATTACGATGCCGGCGCGATCCTCGGCCTGCTGCTCGACATCGAGATCCGCCATGCGACGAACAACCGGAACAGCCTGGACGATGTGATGGCGAGGCTGTACAGCGAGCACTTCCTACGGGGTCGCGGCTTCACCAGCGACGATTTCGTGAGTTATGTCGGCGAGTATATCGGCCGGGGGGTGGCGGAGCAGTTCTACCGCGACTACGTCGACGGCCGCGAGCCTTATCCTTATCAGGAAGTCCTGGCACTGGCGGGGCTGAGCTTCAAGACCGACACGATCGTCGAGCCGTTCTTCGGGGTGCAGGTCGCGTCAACGCGTGACGGTCGCATGCTGGTCCGCCGGGTCGTCCCGGGCAGCGCCGCGGCGGCCAGGAGATATCGAGGGAAGTGAACGCGCGTACGCGCACCACTTACCAGCACCAGCTCTCACCGCTGGCGGACGCCAGCGCGAGCCAGCTCGAGCTGAGGCGCGGTATCCTGAAGGGTCCGACGTCTTCGCCCGGGGGCTGATCGGGCGGTACTGTCGGCGGGTCGGGCACGGCATGAGCCTCTCTCTTCGCGGTGGGGAGTCTGTGCAACGGATGCTGTCCCGCCCTGCGCCGCTTGGAAGAGGCGCCTATTTCATTACAGGGCGAACGCGGCCAGTAGCGTGTAGAGCAGCGCGGCCAGCCCGGCAGCGGTGAGCGCGAGTGGGATCTGCGTATAGACATGGTCCATCAGATCGGAGCCGGTGGCCAGCGATGACAGGATCGTCGTGTCCGAGATCGGCGAGCACTGGTCGCCGAACACGCTGCCGCCGGTCACCGCGCCGAAGCTTAACATCAGAAAGAGCGGGTCCTGGCTGATGGAGTAGGCGAGAGGCATGGCGACGGGGAAGACGACCGCGTAGGTGCCCCACGAGGTGCCCGTCGAGAAAGCGATCACCATGCTGAGGAAAAGAAAGAGCGCCGGCAGGATGATCGGCGTCAGGAATCCCGAGGTCACCTCGATGAGGTAGTCGGCGGTGCCCACGGCATCGGCGACGCTCTTCAGCGTCACCGCAAGGGCCAGGACGACGGCTCCGATAGTGACGCCCTTGCAGCCATCGATGAAAGCCCCGATCGCAGTTTGCAGCGACATCCCCTTCGCCAGCGCGATGGCGATAGCCACCAGGACGGCGAGCAGGAAAGCCTCGGCGATCAGCAGGGTCGGCTGATCCGAGCCCAGGATGAAGAAGGTGTAGAGATAGGGGATGATGGCGACGCCCAGCAGTGTGCCCATCGGCCCGAAGAAGTCGATGAGGCCGCTGCGATATCCTTCCGCCACCCGGACCACCGTCAGCTCGTCGGAGGTCAGTGGTTTCGAGCCCGGCCGGTTGAGCTCTCCTGTCTCCCGGGCACGGCGAATCGCGTTTGACATCTTCCGGCCCACGACGAGCGGTACGTTCGCCCAGAGCCTGCCCGGCATGAACGGCATCTTCTCGATGGAGAAGAGCAGCGTGAAGAGCACCGCGAACCAGGCGTAGAAGTTGAACGGCAGCGCCTTGAAGAAGAAGTTGATGCTTTCCGATGTGGTTGCGAGGAACGGGGCGGTGCCGACCACCAGCCCGGCCACGTAGATGGGCCAGACGTTGAAGGGGATGAGCGTGGCCGCGGGCGACGCCGTCGAGTCGACTATATAGGACAGCTCCTCGTGCGACACTCGCTCCTTGTCGGATACCGGCCGCACAGTGGTGCCGGTGAGCACCGTGCTGATGGTGCCACCCTGATGGAAGACCATACCCATCATCCAGGCGAAGAACTTCGCGGAGCGTGGCCCCACCACGATGCGGCGGCCCGCCCACTCGGCGAACGTCTGCGCGCCGCCGGTCCGCGTCCAGAGGCCGATGAGACCGCCCAGCGCCCAGAGGTAGACCAGGAGGATCAGCGCGTACGACTCGCTGCCGATGGACGGAATGAGGAAGTACTTCACAATGTTGAGCTGGCCGCTGATCACGCCGCCCAGTGCGATGCCGATGAAGAGGGAGCTCACGACCTCCCGAGTGGCGAAAGCGAGGATGATGGCAACGGCCGGTGGCACGATCGACCAGAACCCGTAGTGCGCACCGTAACGGGGGAAACGTCCGGCTGCAGCGATAGCCGCCACCAGCAGGAGGCCGGCGAAGAGCAGGGCGATTCGACGTCTATTCAAGGCGTTCTTTGGCTTTCCTACCTGGCCGCCGGGACCCAGATCCTTACGGGCACGAAGCCGATGATACGTAGCCGGTACTCGCCGGCCTCGTCGGGGATCTCGAACGCCAGTCGGACGGTGAGGGCGGTGGGGGCGCCGCTCTCGGGCACCGGTATGGTGATCGCGCCGGGCGAGCCCATGATCAGCGTTTCCCGGCCGAAAAGCTCGGTGACCGTCCCCGCGAACGGTTGGGTCCCACCGTCAGGGCCGAGCAGGCTGATCGCGTCACTCGGGTCGAGATGAAGCGGCTGCACCGTCCCGTCCGTGACGGCATGGTCGGTGGGCTCGAGGATGATCGTCATCTCCAGGTAGCGGCCCGAGTCGGGCTGCAGCCCCGAGTAATCGGCACGCGGATCGGCGTGCTCCACACGCATCCGCCAGCCGCCGGGTCCCGGCACCCACTCGCCCACGAGGTAGAAGTCGAACAGGTCGGCGCCGCCGAACTTGAGGTACTTGTCGAACCAACGGAGCTGGCGGAAGAAGAGGTCGGTGAGGCTCTGCGGCGATGGCGGACTCGGATGGTCGGCAATGATCTCCAGGTACTCGACCGCACGACCCAGGTCGCTCAACGCCCGGTACAATCGCTGGGAACGCGGGAAGAGGGTCTGCGAATCCCACTCCACGATCAGCAGAGGCGTTCGCACGGTACGGACCGCCTCGAGCGGAGAGCGCTCCCGTTCCAGGACATCCAGATAGCCGGCATCGAATAACTCACGCTCGGGTGGGCCGGCGCGCGAGCCGGGCCGGCCGCTCGTACGGGCAGGCGCGCCGTAGCTGGCGATGGCGGCGTCGAATCTCGGCGTCTGCGTGATGGCCCAGGCGGTCATGTAGGCGCCGTACGGGCTCCCGGCTCCGCCGTATACGGCCAGCCGGTCGGGGTCCGCTACGCCGAGGCCGATCACGTGGTCGATGCCCGTCATCACATCGACTAGATCGCCGCCGGCCAGGTCTTCGCGGTTCGCCGTGGCGAAGCCTTCGCCGTAGCCGACGCTGCCGCGGAAGTTGGGCGCCAGCACGGCGTAGCCGCGAGTGGCGAAGAGCTGGTACACGCCCGGCTGCTCGATCACGTTGATGGCGCGGCCCAGAGGACCGCCGGCCAGGTTCACCAGGAGTGGGTAGCGCCGGCCCTCCTCGTAATCGGCCGGGTAGACGAGCACGCCCTCGATGCTCAGTCCATCGGGCGCGGTCCACTCGATCACCTCCTGCCGGCCCAGCTTCCAGCGCCGCGCGGGTGCGTTCAGCTCCGTGAGCCGCTCGACACTCGAGCCGCCGATGCGCCACAGCTCGGCCGCCTCCGTCGCCGACTGTCTGACGGCGTAGACGGCACCGCCGATCGGCGCGGCGTCGAAAGAGCCGAAGTTGTAGTCACCGCGGGTCACGGCCTCGATAGCGCCGTTCGCACGCGCCACGAAGATCTGCGTGTGCGCTCCCACCGCCGCCGTGAACAACAGGTCACCACCCGCCGGCCAGACGTGGCCGACGACCGCGCGGTCGAACGAGTCGGTCAGACTGTTTGGCGCGCCGCCGCCGGCAGGGACGCTGTACAGCTCGGCCTGCGAGTAGGGATACCTCGGGTTCTGCGGGGCCCGGAAGACTATCGTGCGGCTGTCGGGTGACCAGACGGGCGACACCTCGGATCCAGGCCGGCTGGTGAGCTCGCGGCTGCGCCGGGACTCCAGGTCCAGGATCCGCAGGTTGTAGTTAAGGTAGTCGTCGATGGCTCCGCTGCCGTTGGTGCTGAAGACGATCGATCCTCCGTCCGGGCTCACCGCCATCTCGCGGATCCCGGCATCGCCGCGCCAGACGTACTCCGTGTTACCGTCAGGTACGTTGATTCTCCAGAACTCTCGCTCGCCGCCGGACTCGTTCCCTGTGAGAGCATAGATGGAACCGTCCGGCGCCCAGCCGTAGTCGATGACGCCACCCGGGAGATCGCTGAGCTGCGCCGGGTCATCCCGGCCTGGCAGCCCCAACAGCCAGACCTGCGGTATTCCATCCGGGTCGGCGCTACTGCCCGCTGAAAGAAACGACAGCAACGCCCCGTCAGCCGACCAGCGTGGTGCGTGGACATCGGCGAAGCCCGGCGTGACGTCCTTCGCTCCGCCGCCGTCCTCCCACACGTATAGGGCAGTACGGAACCGGTTCGCTTCTGCGTCGGCCTCGGTGACCGTCAGCGCCACCGAGGCGCCGCCGGGCGCTACCTGCACCGCGCTCAGCCGCTTCAGCTCGAGGTACTGCTCGGCGGTGACCGGCGCGCTGGCGCTCTGCGGGCTTTGGAAGGCGAGGATGGCTGCGAGGGCCGGAACCAGTATGCCTGAGGTCTCTATTCTTCACCTCCCACGACGGCTTCCTCGGCCGCCGTTTCCTTGGCGTCGAGAACGAGCCGCTCCGCCAATGCCAGCCAAGCGAGGGCGACGATGGCCCAGATGGTAAAGGCTACGAAGCCCCCCAGGATCGCGTTTCGCCAACTGAAAAGCCGCCACACGCCTGGAGCGCGCGGCCGGACATCCAGGGTCACGGCATCAGCGTCGTCGAGATCGACGTGAAGTGTCGGATCGGAGCGACCCAGCTTGGGGATCCCCTCCTGGACGGCCGCCGTGATGAGCACGACCGGCAAGCCGATGATCAGGAGGACGATGGTGAACCCGGTGAACCACTCCGGCAAGCCCTGTCTAGCCGCGATGCTCTGGCTCACATAGTAGACACTCCAGGAGAGGATCAAATAGAATAGGAGCGCCTGCCAGACATAACGCCGATGGATCTCCTTAAGTGTACGCTTCAGGCGTGCCACTAACCGCCTCCTCGATCGTTGTCAGGCGCCGTCATCGCGCAAAGCCTGGCCATGCGGGACTAGGCCAAGATGCCACCGAACCGTGAGACGATCAACTGCTTCGCGCTGCCATCACGGTGCGAGGGAACCGTCGTAACTGAGCATGAACTCGAGAAACATGGACACCTCCACCATGTCCTTGCCGATAAAGCGAATGCTGTGCGAGTCGGTGCGCTCGACGATTGGCAGATAGGCGAGCACTTCTGACGGACGGTAATTTTTGAAGCGTACATCGAGGGTGACGGGTGTCTCCAGCTCGTAGGGCTGGAAGTCGCCGAGTCGCTCGATCGCCGTTTTCGCCTTCTCACGGATGAGATCGTAAGCGGCCTCCGGCATCAACGTCTTGGCCGCGTGGAAGCTGATCGCCTCTTTCACCTCGGCGCCCTCGATGTCGCCCAGCAACGCCCGCGCTTCTTCCACGATGGCGTCGTCACCGGAAATCATGATCACCGGTACACCGAAGTGGCCGGCGATGGCGGCGCTGATACCGGCTTCCGGCATCGAGATGCCGTTCAGCCTGATGTCGGCCAGTCGCGCGCTCGACATGGTATGGGCGCGTACGCCGTTAGGGTTGGTCGTGCTGGAGTGATAGCCGATCAAGATCGCGGCATCGAAGGTTTCGTCTATTCCCTCCATCATGATCAGCGGGCGCGGCCACGATCGCACCAGGATGACGTCCTTGGGCAGCCGCTCCAGCAACAGGTTCTGCCCGTTGCCGTGGGAGTCGCTGATGACGATCTCCGTGGCGCCGGCTTCGATCGCGCCCTCGATGGCGGCGTTCACTTCGCCCGTCATGAACTCCCGGGCCTTCGCGTACTCGAAGCCGGACGGGCCTAGCTGGTCGCTTGTCACGACTCCGACCACGCCTTCCATGTCCGCTGAGATGTA
>FXBF010000545.1_pt1 | contig 13074 bp, 16 predicted proteins | sample 5335321 | NCBI WGS metagenome assembly FXBF01 (sample SAMEA103928391, study PRJEB20085) | sediment metagenome | isolation source: sediment | reverse complement strand
CGGTTTTTGTAATCACGGGACACAAGTTAACGCCCCTCTTTTTTCATCTTAGCCAGCCGGATCTCCGCCGACTTGGAGACAGTGGTGTTGGGGTAGCGGGCAATCACCTGCTGCAGGATTTCGCGGGCCTTGCTCCAGGCACCGAGCTCATAGTGACTGTAACCGATCTTCAGCATCGCGTCCGGAATCTTGAGACTGTTGGGGTATTCGTTCACCACCTTGGAAAACTCCTCCAGCGCCAACCGGAAATTACGCACGACGTAATTGGCCTCGCCGACCCAGTATTGGGCGTTGTCCACGAGCGAACTGCGCGGGTGTTTGGCGATAAAATCGCGGAAGCTCTTGGCGGCACGGTCATAGAATCCCTGCTTAAGCAGGTTGAAGGCGGCGTCGTAATCCTTTTGTTCCTGCGCCGTGCCAGCGGGCATTCGGGGCGCCGGACGACGGCCGGCCGAAGCGGCGGGGGCCGGAGCCGATCCGGCGGAGCCTGGCGGCGCCCCCCCTCCGCGGCGCTCCAGTGCGCGCAGACGCCGATCGAGATCACCGAGCAGGTCGCGCTGCCGGTTTTTCAGACGTTCGAGTTCGTAGGCCTGAACCTCGAGCTGGCCCCGAAGCTGGCGTATCTCGGTCTGCAACGCCTCAAGTTGCACCAGCAGGTCCACCAGCGTCTCACGGGTGGGCGCGGAGGCAGGTGTACTCGGGCGCACGGCGCGCCTGTCGGGAGGGCGGTTGGCCGCCTGTGCCGCCAATACGATCGCGGCGAGCGTCACCCCAAGCCAGATTTTATAACCCGCGTTTACCGGCATCTTGTTTAACAAATCAATAGACAATCTCAGCACGGCGATTCAAGCGCCAGGCGGATTCATTGTGTTCCGGTGCTACCGGCTTTTCCTCGCCATAGGAAACCGTGGTGATGCGGTCGGCGGCAATGCCCAACACGCGCAGCATGCGCTCCACCGACTGCGCCCGTCGCTCGCCCAAGGCGAGATTATACTCGCGCGTCCCGCGTTCATCAGTATGACCCTCTAGATGCACCTTGACCTCGGAATTGTCCGCGAGATAGGCGGCGTGCGCCTCGATAACCGCACGGCTCTCGTCGTCAATACTGCTGCTGTCGAAGTCGAAATAGATGCGACGCACGGAAAGCAGATCCGCGCGCTCACCTCCGGCCAGCGCGCCGCCTTCCGGACCCATGCGGCCGGAGGCACCGGCGGTATCGGTGCCGATACTTTTATCCTCCACGGGAACGGCCTCTCCGCCGCCGGTGGCGCAACCGGCGATAACCAAAGAGATAAACAACAAGGCCAGCATCTGTATTTTGTATTTCATAAAAATCACTCCTTTCCCTTTCCAGGGGTTTTGTATTGAAGTTCGCGATTGTACGGTGACCAGGCGGGTTCGCGTACATCGCCCTTTTCAAATTTAAATAACTGGCGCACGCGCCCGTCGGCGGAGACCGATGCCAGCACCCCGCGCCCACGGACCTCGGTGGCATAGAGGATCATGCGCCCGTTGGGCGCGAAGGTCGGTGATTCGTCGAGCGATGTGTCTGTAAGCACATGCAAAACCTTGTCGTCAAGCCGCAAGGTGGCGATATGAAACTTGCCCCGGTAACCGCTCACAAGCGTGAGCATTTTTCCATCCGCCGAATACGAGGCACGCGCATTGTAATCTCCTTCGAAGGTCAGGCGTTCGGCCTCCCCGCCCATGGCGTTCATGCGGTATATCTGCGGCCGGCCGGCGCGATCCGAGGTAAAAACGATCCAGCGCCCGTCCGGCGACCACGCCGGTTCGGTGTCGATCGTATGGTTACGGGTCAGACGCCGGAGTCGCCGGGTGGCGATATCCAGCACGTAAATTTCCGCGTTACCCGCCTTGGACAGGGTCATGGCCAAGCGCTTGCCATCCGGCGACCACGCCGGCGCGCTATTGATGCCTTTAAACTGTGCGATCAATTCGCGCTTGCCGTCCGCGACATTTTGTGTGTAGACCTTGGCACGTTTGTCCTCGAATGAAACATATGCCAGGCGCTTGCCGTCCGGCGACCACGCCGGCGACAACAATGGCTCGGCCGAGCGTACGATGGTCTGTGGACCGTAGCCGTCGGAATCGGCCACCTGCAGCTTATAGCTCACACCGCCCGGATTTGTGTCTTCCCGGGTGATATAGGCGATACGGGTATTAAACGCGCCCGGTTCGCCCATCAGCTTCTCATAGATGATGTCGCTGATCTGGTGCGCCACCGTGCGCAACATGTCCGCACCGACCGTATAGCGGTAACCGGCGAGCTGGGTTTGCTTGAAAACGCCATACAACCGGAATTGCACCTGGAACCGCCCCTTCGCGACCTGACGTACGTCTCCGATCACCAACGCCTCCGCCTTGAGTATCCGCCAATCCTTGAAAACAATTTCTTTGTCCTCGTGCGGCATGGAAACAAAATCCTTTCGTGGCAGGCTTAAAAACCGCCCGCTGCGTGTCAGATCCGCCTCAACAATATCGGAAACAACCTGCGGCGGTTTGCCGGATCCTTCCCATCTGAACGGCACGATGGCAATGGGAAGACCGGCGTCGGCCCCCTGCGTGATCTCAATCGTCAACACCGCCCCTGCCCACGCGGGCCACAGCACGATAGAGGCGGCAATCATCATCTTCAGCAGGCATCGAATCATTTTTTGTTACTTCCTATTCTTCCGGATTGAACAGAAACTCGATATCACGAAAATAATCAAACAACTCCGGGTCTGGCGGTAACGGCAAAGGTGAGGCCTTATATACCGCATTTTCCACCGAGCGGTCGAATAAGGGAACACCACTGGAACGCACTACCGTCGCCTCCAGTACCTCGCCGCCCGGTACCAGTCTTACCCGCACGATGTTTTGCAGGCCTTTGGCGGTGCCCGGTGGACGATTCCAACTGCGGCTGACCTTCTGACGGATCAAGGCTTTGTACTTGTCTGCCTCGGCCAGCGCCCGCGCCGCGCGCGCTTCCTCTTGTCGCCGCTTCTCCTCCGCAGCGACCTGTTCTTTCAGAGACTGTTCGGCAAACTTTTGCCTCTGTTCCTCCTCCTTCTTCCTCCGCTGTTCGGCAAGGCGTTTGCGCTTCGCCTCGGCCTGTTTTTTTCTTTTTGTCTCCTTAAGCCTGCGTTGTTGTTCTGCCTCCTGTTTCTTCTTCAACCTGGCTTGCTGCTGTTGCTGCCGACGCTTTTTCTCATCGGCCTGCTTGCGCTTCTTCTGATCCTTGACCTTCTGCACAGGCAGTTTGTCAACCGCGACCGCCTGTATGATTTTGCCCGGTGCGACATCGGCTTGTGACGACCAGCGATAACTGACCACTAAAACAGCAATGACCACCACATGCACCAACACGGCATACACGATGGCCTTGAGCTTGCCGGGTGTGGTGCGTCGCTTCCACCCTCTACGGACGTTCCTGCTGTGTATCACGCTACTTTTTGGCCGGCGTTTCGGTGATGAGGCCGACGCTCGGCGCGCCTGCCTTCTGTAACAGCGTCATCGCCTGGACCACCTTGCCATACCCCACGTTGCGATCCCCGCGGATCAGCACCGGTGTTTTCGGTCGCAATCGCAGAATCGCCGCCACCTTTCTTGAGAGTTCCTTCGGGCTGATGCGGCGGTCATCCAGAAAATAGCGCCCATTCCGGTCCACCGTCACTATCAGGGTCTCACGATCTTGCGCCTTTACCGCCTTGGCGGCCGCCTGCGGTAGATCCACCTTGATTCCCTGAGTCAACAGCGGGGCGGTGATCATGAAAATCACGAGCAGCACCAGCATGACGTCGATGTACGGCACCACATTGATCTCGCTCATCAGCTTTTTTTTGCGCTTGCGGTAGGCTGTCATCTTCAGGCCCTTGAGGCGAACGCTTTACGCTGCAAGATGCTTGCGAATTCCTCCATGAAAATTTCGTAGCGGGTCACGAGTCTTTCTACGTCATTGGAATAACGATTATAGGCGATGACCGCCGGGATGGCGGCAAACAGCCCGATGGCGGTGGCGATCAGCGCCTCCGCGATTCCCGGCGCCACATGCGCGATCGTGGCCTGCTGCACGGTTCCGAGCGCAAGGAACGAGTTCATGATACCCCAGACGGTGCCGAACAGACCGACGTACGGGCTGGTGGAGCCCACCGTGGCCAGAAACGAAAGATGCGTTTCCAGGTAATCGATCTCACGCGTAAGCGCCACGCGCATGGCACGCTGCACGCCTTCGAGCATATCCATGGGTTCGATATTCGACTGCTGGCTGAGACGCTTAAACTCCCTAAACCCTCCGAGAAACACGCTCGCCATACCGGTGGGCGTCGCCCGCTTGCGCGTCAACTCGGTATGCATCTGATTCAGATTGGCGCCGGACCAGAACTTCTGCTCGAAGCGGCTCGCCGCGAAATTGGCCCACTTGAGCGCAAACCATTTACGGAAAATCATGGTCCATGAAACGAAAGAAGCAATCACCAGCAAAAGTATAACAAGCTGAACAGGCAAGCTGGCGTTCTTGATCAGGGTAAACAGCGCGATCCCGTCAGCAGAAGCCACGACACTCACGATACGCCCCGTGCATCCATTCGTGCAGTGATCTCATCAGGCAGCGGCTTCGGCGTGAAGGTTGCAGCATCCAGACAGGCCACCTTGATTTCGCCCTGGCAGAGCGTTTGGGTATCGCACTGAATTTTCTGCTTGAACGTCAGACTCGCATTCCCACGTTTACTTATTATCACCGTTGCCTGCAACAGATCGTTAAAACGGGCGGGCCTTATAAACTCAAGCTTGACCGAACGCACGGCGAATATGACTCCGATGCTGCGTGAAAGTTCATCCTGCTCAAACCCGAGCGCGCGCAGCCACTCGGTACGCGCCCGCTCCATAAACTTGAGATAGTTGGCGTAATACACCACCCCGCCGGCATCCGTGTCCTCATAGTAAACGCGAATCGGGATCGAAAATAATGAACTCATACGTCACAACCGGATACAGGCTGGTTTCCGCCTGGCAAAAATAAACGTAAAAAGGCCGCATTAAGATTGTTTGTCTTCAAAGATATCGCGTTGCACTTGTTCCGGCACGCGCAGACCGAAATGCCGCCAGGCGTTACGCGTGGCCATGCGTCCACGGGGGGTACGCATGAGAAAACCTTGCTGGATCAAGAACGGCTCGATCACGTCTTCAATCGTACCACGTTCCTCACCGATGGCCGCGGCAAGGTTATCGACACCCACGGGACCGCCGGAAAACTTCTCAATGACGGCAAGCAATAACTTCCGGTCGAGAACGTCAAACCCATTCTCATCTACCTCTAACATGCCGAGGGCGGCTTCGACAATGTCACCCGTCAGTATTCCATCGCCTTTGATCTCGGCAAAATCGCGCGCGCGCCGCAGCAGACGATTGGCGACCCTCGGGGTGCCACGCGCGCGCCGGGCAATAGTGGATACGCCCGCCTGTTCGGCGCGGATATTCAGGATCGCGGCGGAGCGGGCCACGATCTTCGCCAGCTCCTCCGGGCTGTAAAATTCAAGCCGTAAAACAATACCGAAACGGTCACGCAGCGGCGAGGTCAAAAGCCCCGCGCGCGTGGTCGCGCCGACGAGGGTAAACGGGGGCAGCTCCAGCTTGAGGGAACGCGCCGCCGGTCCTTCGCCGATCAGGATATCCAACTGATAATCCTCCATGGCCGGATAAAGGATTTCCTCCACCACCGGACTCAAGCGGTGGATCTCATCGATAAACAAAACGTCGTTCGGCTGCAGGTTGGTCAGCAGGGCGGCCACGTCACCGGGGCGTTCCAGTACCGGGCCGGAGGTCTGGCGCAGGCCAACCCCCCGTTCATGGGCGACGATATGCGCCAGCGTGGTCTTGCCCAGGCCCGGGGGGCCGAACAGCAAGACATGGTCAAGGGCCTCCTTGCGTGCGCGGGCGGCGGCGATAAACACCTCCATCTGCCGGTGGACGGCCTTCTGGCCGACGTATTCGGCGAGCCGCGTGGGGCGAATCCTTGGCGTTTCCCCGTTCTCGTCAGAGGGATCCCTCACCTGGGCGGATACTAATCGGTCGGTTTCAATCATTATAGAGATTTTCTCCAACTCCCCCTCTCCCGCAAGCGGGAGAGGGCAAGGGGTGAGGGCTTCTCCAGTTTTGCATCTCCGTTTCTCTTTGTACCGTCATGCCATCCCTGGCGCAACATGGGCGGCTCTAATTGCTCCAGCGGCATTGACGTCTTACCTGCCGTCCCTGGCGATATATCGCGGCTTCGAATCACGCCAACCCGCACATCCATGTGCAGGCGTTCAGCGGCGCGGATGCACGTTAAGCGCATCCGCGACAACCCCGCTTCACCCTGCCATGCCTTTAAGCGCCTGACGAATGATTTCTTCCGCGTTCTGATCCTTAGTCGGCAGACCGCGCACGGCCCGGCTCGCTTCCTGCGGCTTATATCCCAAAGCCACCAATGCGCTCACCGCCTCGCCCACCGGATCGCTGCCGGGCGCGGGACCGGCTGCCCTTGAACCGGTGATGCCGGCCTCCATGCCCGAAGACAACTTGTCGCGCATTTCCACAATCAGGCGTTCGGCGGTCTTGCGGCCGATTCCCGGCACCTGGGTCAGGCGGGCCACGTCTTCCCCGGCAACACAGTGCGCAAATTCCTGATCCGGAAGCCCCGACAAAATCGCAAGCGCGACCCGCGGCCCGACACCATTGACCTTGAGCAGGTCGCGAAACAGGCGCCGCTGCGCCTCCTGCGAAAACCCATATAACAGATGCGCATCCTCCCGCACCACGAGATGGGTATAGAGGGCCACCATTTTACCGACCGCCGGCAGATCATAGAAGGTGGTCATGGGCGCCTCCAGCTCGTAGCCCACACCGGCGACGTCGAGCATCAGCGAGGGCGGTTCCTTGCGGACGAGGGTTCCCCGCAGCCGCCCGATCATGCCGAGATCCTCAGGCTGCGCCTGCCCGTGCGGCGGACAAGCCCGCGCGTAAAGGCGCGCGTCCCGACGCTGTGATGGGCGTGACAGATAGCGCACGCCAAGGCATCCGCGGCATCGGCCTGCGGTCGCGCTGGGAGATTCAATAAAACCTTGACCATATGCTGCACCTGCTGCTTGCCCGCCCTCCCCTTGCCAACCACCGCCTGCTTTATTTGCAGCGCCGTGTATTCGTCCACCGGAAGCGCCTGATTGACGCCGGCGCAGATGGCCGCGCCGCGCGCCTGGCCGAGCTTTAAGGCGGAATCGGCATTGCGCGCCATGAATACCTTTTCAATGGCAAGGGTGTTGGGCTGGTAGGAAGCAATGATCTCCATCACGCCGTCATAGATCGTCTTAAGACGCGTCGCCAGACTGCCTTTCGGAATGCGTATACATCCGCTGGCGATATACACCACCTTGCCGTTACGAAGCACATTGACTACACCGAAACCGGTAATCCTGGAGCCCGGATCGATGCCGAGAATCCGCATTTAGGTTGAGCAACCGGTTTCAGCCGGCCTGACGCTGCAAAACCGCATCAAGCTCGGCGTTCGTATAAACATTCTGCACATCATCCAGATCCTCCAAGGCCTCCAGCAGGTTTAGTATTCCTTCGGCGTCTTCGCCCGACAGGGATATGTGGGTCGAGGCGCGCTGGGTCACCTCTGCCGCTTCCGGCTTAAGCCCGGCGTGCGCCATTTTTTCGCTGACAATGTGACAATTTTCCGGCGTGGTAATCACCTCAATGATACCATCTGTATCCATCACCACATCTTCCGCCCCGGCCTCCAGGGCCACCTCCATAATGGCGTCTTCACTGCTGCCGGACGGGAAACTCAGCACTCCCATTTTTTTAAACAGGTAGGAAACGGAACCGTCGGTGCCGAGATTGCCGCCGTACTTGGTGAAGGCATGCCGCACCTCGCCCACCGTGCGATTGCGGTTATCGGTGGTACATTCCACCAACACCGCCGCGCCGCCCGGCCCGTACCCTTCATAGAGCACCTCTTCATAGCGCGCGCCCTCCAATTCGCCGGTACCGCGCTTGATGGCGCGTTCGATGTTGTCCTTGGGCATATTTTGCGCAAGCGCCTTGTCGATGGCGTTGCGCAGACGGGGGTTGTGCTCGGGGTCACCACCGCCGGTGCGGGCGGCCACGGTGATTTCACGAATGTGTTTGGTGAAAATCTTGCCGCGTCTGGCGTCCTGGGCGCCTTTGCGGAGGCGGATATTGGCCCATTTACTGTGGCCGGCCATGCTCGATCCTAATATAACTCACTGATTTATATAATCTATCCACCCGTACAGGGGCAAGGTACGTTCAGTGTAACACTGGCCGGGGGACATCCCCAACCACCGAAGCGGTCCCTCAAAGCCAATGAATAATCAGATGGTTGGCATGATCCGTGCGCAAATTTGAGAAACAGCCGCCCGAAGATAGCGAAACACGATTCCCGAGTCGCCGGCAACCGGCCTTGAATGCATCGGTCGACGTACCCCTTTGTTGCTTCAGGAGGCGCCCATGAGAAAGTATGTTGCCACGGATGAAAACGGCCGCACCGCCACCAGGCAGAAGCTCGAACCCGGAAAGTTTATTAAGAACGCCGGGTCCGAAACAAATTTCTTCGGCCAGATCAGCGATTACTGCTGCGATTCACCGTTGCTGGCTGGCCGAAAAAGTGGTGAGGACCGGCGCCGTGACCCGGCCGCCGTCCGATCCTCTGTCTGTTGCCGGTTAATGGCTAAAACGCCCGGTGCGCAGAAAATGGCAGGTCTGGCAGGCCGCCTGTCGTGAAAGCAGCATACCGAAGTGGGGCGCCTTTAAAATAATCGCGTCACGCGCACCGGACAATTGCGTTTCCGCGATCGTCAGCTGACCGTCATTGGGCTCGGTGAAATCGACGAACAATCTGCCGAGTCCCGCGCCCATACTCCCGCTGAGGGTGCCGATTTCCCGCAGCGGCGTCCCCCACCGCTCCACCACGCCTTCAAGCAATGGCCGGACGCCCTCGCCCAGAATCCTCCTTCCCAGCGCGTGTCTGGAGAGAACGCGCGCCACCTGACTGCCACCATGAGGGGAAGCGATGGTCACGATGCGTCCCGGGCGTTGTTGCGGGTGGTAGTGAAACAAGGCGCGAACCAGTATCCCGCCCAGGCTGTAACCGACAAAATGCACCACGTCGGCATCGAGCGCACTGACAAAACGCTGCAGCCGCTCGGCATTCTGTGCCAGGGTATGGTTGACCGTCGGCCAGGAAAAAGCACGGACATCGAAACCGCAGCGCCGCAGGCGCCGGGCAAGCAGCCCCATCACGGGGGGCCCTATCCATAGACCATGGATGAGAACAACTGCTTCTTTCTTATTTAGAGGCAAGATTCAAGAGGCAAGATACAAGTCATTAGCGCGGCGCCCTTCCGTTCTCAGCTTTTATTTTGCTACTTGTATCCCGTAACTTATCTCTGGAATTACGGCGAGACATCGAGCATTCTTTGTAGCGCGATGCGCGCCTGCGCCGCCTCATCCTCGGGAACCTTGATACGGTTGACCACCCTGCCTGATGCCAGGTTTTCCAGCGTCCACAGGAGGTGTGGCGGATCGATGCGGAACATGGTGGAACACATGCACACAGTGGGAGACATGAATTGCACGATTTTGCCATCCTCCCTGAAACACTCCCGAAGGCGGTTTACCAGATTGAGCTCGGTACCGACCAGCCAGCGGGTGCCGGGCGGGGATTCCGTAATCGTTTTAATGATGAACTCGGTGGAGCCGACGTAATCCGATTTCTGGCACACCTCGAATGAACACTCGGGATGGGAGATGATCTTGCCTTCGGGATGCCGGGTGCGGAAGGCGTCGATGTGCTCGGGATGAAACATCTGGTGCACCGAACAGAAACCCTTCCAAAGAATGACCTTCGCTTTCTCGATCTGGTGCCGGGTTAATCCGCCCATGGGTCGGGTGAAATCCCAAACCGCCATGTCCTCCAGCGGCATGCCCATTTGATAGGCGGTGTTACGTCCCAGATGCTCGTCTGGGAAGAACAGCACCTTATCGCGGTGTTGGTACGCCCGTTCAAGCACGTGCCGAGCATTAGTCGAGGTGCAGACCAGGCCCCCATGGCGGCCGCAAAACGCCTTGAGATCGGCGGCCGAGTTGATATAGGTAATGGGCGTGACGCGTGCGTCCGGATCGAACAGAGTGGCGAGTTCCTTCCAGACGCGCTCGACATTGGCAAGATTCGCCATGTCCGCCATTGAACAGCCGGCGGACAAATCGGGGAGAATGGAGACCTGCCGCGGGCGCGACAGGATATCGGCGACCTCGGCCATAAAATGCACGCCGCAGAAAACAATGTAGTCAGCGTTCGAGGTGGCGGCAAGCCTTGAGAGCTTGAGCGAGTCGCCGGAAAAATCGGCATGGCGGAATACCTCGTCGCGCTGGTAGTGGTGACCCAGTACTACTACGCGCTTACCGAGCTTTTCCTTCGCCGCCTGGATGCGGCCGGCGTAATCCTTATCAGGAAGACTGTCGAATTGTTCGTAGGCAAATGCCACGACCGCCATAAGCTGCCTCCGACTCTTTCAAGATTTCGTTAACGTTAGGATTGCTTCGCGGTTGGTCCACGAGGCCACCCGCGTTGCCGCTTCACTAAAGGGAACCCAGGCATATTCAGCGCGCTCAGCGGAGTTGATAGTTATATCCGATTCCACGGGAAGTTCAAGCACAAAAACACGCTCGACACTCTCTACAGTGCCCGTAAGGCCCGCCCGGCGGGCTCTACGGTTGTCCAATTTTGCTCCCCTTAGCATCGTCACCCGCGGCGGCAGCGGCCGTTTTGCCGGCGGCCTTGCGCAATTTAATATGCAGCTCGCGCAACTGAGCCTCGTCCACCACGCTCGGCGCATCGGTCAGCAGGCAGGAGGCCCTTTGTGTCTTTGGAAACGCGATGACGTCGCGAATAGAATCCACACCGGCCATGAGCGCGACGATACGATCGAGACCGAAGGCGATCCCCCCATGGGGCGGTGCGCCGTATTTCAAGGCATCCAGCAGAAAGCCAAATTTGCGCCGCGCCTCTTCGGGATCGATACCCAGCACCGTGAATACCTTTTCCTGAAGGTCGGTGCGATGAATGCGGATCGAGCCGCCGCCGATCTCGGAACCGTTCAGCACCAGGTCATAGGCGCGTGCGCGCACGTTGGCGGGATCGACGTCCACGCGGTCCGCGTCGTCCGCGCGTGGTGCGGTAAAGGGATGATGCAGCGTCTGCCAGCGCTTCAGCTCGGCGTCGTATTCAAACATGGGAAAATCCACGACCCATAACGGCTTCCATCCCTCACGCATCAGGCCATGTTCGCCGCTTAGCTGCCAACGCAAGGCGCCGAGCGCATCGTTGACCACCTTGGCCCGATCCGCGCCGAAAAAGATGAGGTCGCCGCTCTGCGCACCGGTAGCGCGCATGACGCCGTCGATGACGTCATCCGGCAAAAACTTGAGGATCGGCGATTGCAGGCCGTTACGGCCTTTCGCCGCATCGTTAATCTTGATGTAAGCAAGTCCCTTGGCCCCAAACTGGGCGACAAACGCCGTGTAGTCATCGATCTGTTTTCGCGTCAGCTCCCCCCCCTTGGGGAATCTGAGCGCCGCCACGCGCCCGTCGGGATTGTTGGCCGGCTGGGCAAAGACCTTGAACTCAACCGCCTTCATCAGGTCACCGACATCAACCAATTCCAGTGGGGCGCGCAGATCGGGACAGTCGGTGCCGAAACGCGCTAGGGCCTCGTCGTAACGCAGGCGCGGAAAGGGATCGGGCAGGCTGACGTCGAGGACGGTTTTAAACAGCATCCGGATCATTTCCTCCATGAGGTGCATTACGCCGTCTTCGTCCATAAACGACGTTTCGATATCCAGTTGGGTAAATTCGGGCTGGCGGTCCGCGCGCAGGTCTTCATCACGAAAACAACGTGCGATCTGAAAATAACGCTCGAAACCGGCGATCATTAACAATTGCTTGAACAACTGCGGTGATTGCGGCAGGGCGAAAAACTGACCTGCGTGTATGCGGCTCGGCACCAGATAGTCGCGCGCACCTTCCGGCGTGGATTTGGTCAGAATCGGTGTTTCGATCTCGACGAAATCCTGTTCTTCGAGAAACCGGCGCAGTATCCGCGTGACAGTATGGCGCAGGCGGATATTTTTGTGCATGAAGTCGCGCCGCAGATCGAGGTAACGGTATTTGAGACGAACGCCTTCGTTGACGTCCGGTTCGTCCAACTGAAACGGAAGGACCTCCGCCTTGTTCAGAACCTCGATCTCGGTCACCATCACCTCGACGACACCGGTAGGTAAATGCGGATTCTCGGTTCCGGGCGGACGGGCGCGAACCTTTCCACTGACGCGCAGTACGTATTCAGCACGCGTGCTCTCAGCGACCGCGAATGCCTCCCGCTGCGCCGGGTCGAATACCGCCTGCGCCACCCCGCTGCGGTCGCGCAGATCGATGAAGATCACCCCGCCGTGATCGCGGCGACGGTGCGCCCACCCGCACAGCGTAACGTGCTGGTCAATCAGGGATTGACTGAGCTCTCCACAATAATGGCTTCGCATGCTGGAATAAAACCCGTTCTTTGAACCTGAAGCGTGGCGCTAGGATGCGCGTCCCTGCCCAACAAGCGCCCCTTTCTTGTTTTTCGGCACCACCACACCGGCGGAAATGATCATCTTCAGTCCGTCATCCACGGACAATTCGAGTTCAATCACGTCCTCGCGCGGAACCATGAGAAAAAAGCCTGAGGTGGGATTTGGGGTGGTGGGAACGAAAATATTGGTCACCGGCTTGCCGATCCTCCGCTGTAACTCGTCCGCGCCCTCCCCCGTCTGGAATGCCAGCGTCCAGATCCCCTTGCGCGGGTATTCTACCAATACTACTTTGCGAAAGGATTTGCCGGAACCGGAGAAAATAGTCTCCGTTACCTGCTTGACCGCGGAATAAATCGACCGCACCAAGGGGATGCGTGCCAGGATGCGTTCGCCCAAACTGACCAGCTTGCGTCCGAACAGATTGGCGGCAATTACGCCCGT
>FXBF010000544.1_pt1 | contig 13083 bp, 11 predicted proteins | sample 5335321 | NCBI WGS metagenome assembly FXBF01 (sample SAMEA103928391, study PRJEB20085) | sediment metagenome | isolation source: sediment | reverse complement strand
CTGCAAGTGGAGGCGGGAGAATTCGTGACGCTCGTCGGGCCCTCCGGGAGTGGGAAGAGCACGCTCTTCAACCTCGTAGCAGGTTTGCTCGAGCCGGAAGAGGGAGAGTTCTGGTTGGATGGCCAGTTACAGCGTGAGCGAACCGGGAAATTCGGGTATATGCCGCAGCGTGACCTGCTGCTGCCGTGGCGGAGCGTGACGGACAATGTCGCAATCCCACTGGAATTGGACGGAGTGGATCGGAGCAAAGCTCGCGAGCGCGCGCAAGAGATGCTGGTTCGCTTTGGGCTTGAGGAATTCGGGGGATCCTATCCGTCTGCCCTTTCGGGGGGCATGCGCCAACGCGCGGCACTGCTCAGAACTATTTTGACCGAACAGGACGTACTCCTGCTCGACGAGCCTTTCGGAGCACTGGATGCATTGACGCGCAGAGAACTGCAAGATTGGCTGCTCGAAGTTTGGCAGGAATACTCAAAGACCCTATTCTTCATCACGCATGACGTGGAGGAAGCGCTTTACCTGGGAGATCGTGTGGTGGTGCTGAGTGCAAGGCCCGGACACATTGTGGAGATCTTGAATGTCAACCTGCCTCGGCCCAGGCGGCCGGGAATGATCGCGCGGCCGGAATTTGGTCAACAGGCGGCCTTGTTGCTAAGGGCACTTGGAATCCGTGACTGAGCGGGTCACGGTCCGGAAGCTCGATGCCATGGGCGCAGAAGTCCTTCGGTACTCCGGGAAAATCCTTCGCCGGTCGGAGACAAGCTTGGTGCTCGAGGCGATCTTTGACATGGAAGAACGCGAGTTTCACGGTCTCGTGTTTCGGCCCGGCGATAGATTCGTCGAGACCCACTACCGCGACCGTTGGTACAACGTTCTCGCCATCTACGACGTTGATACGGGAGAGCTCAAGGGTTGGTATTGCAACATCGCCCGTCCGGCCCAGATCGAAGATGCCACGCTTTCAGCCGAAGATCTTGCTCTGGATCTGATTGTCCGATTAGATGGAAGCTGGTTTGTGATCGACGAGGACGAGTTCGCGGCCTTGGACCTCGGGTCCACGGATCGGGCGCATGCTCAGGCCGCGTTGCGGGAGCTGCAACGTTATGCAGAGGCGCTCGACGGTCCTTTTGCCGTGGAGCGGCGGATATGATCTGAATTATTGCCGGGTTGCACGCAAATGGAGGGATTCGAAAGGGAGCTTGCGGCGGCAGATTGTAGTCCAACCGGGTCCTGAGGATAGAGAGAGCCCTGCGTACAGGGCTCATTGTGTATAATCGTTTTTCGTTCCTCGGTAGCTCAACTGGCAGAGCATCCGGCTGTTAACCGGAGGGTTACTGGTTCGAATCCAGTCCGAGGAGCTTTTGATTCCTTCTAGCTCAGTCGGCAGCCACCCCAACCGGTTCGGCGAGCGCTGTCCGGCCGCTCTGCGAAGCGAAGCCCGATACATCGACCCGGCGCAGCAGCCAAATACAACCTAGCGCCCCCAGCGCCTCAATCCAAAACACGAACCCATAAGTGCTCGAGAAGCTCCCGGTCAGCGCCAGAGCCGCGTCGCGCAAGATTCCGCCGGCCGCGATCCCGGTTCCTCGGCTCACCAGCTGTATGACGGACCACAGAGCCAGGTAGATCGCAGCCCGACCCTCGCCACTCATCGCCATCAAGAGGCTGACACCCCCTACGGCGAAGATCCCGAACCCGATGCCGAAGAGCACCAGCACGGGTCGCACCATGGCCAGGTTCGCAGTCCAGGCCGATGCGCCCAGCGCGATCAATGGAAGCGCCAGGAGACCCAGACCCCACATCGTCGTTCCGACCTGTTGGTCAGGGCGCCAGCGCCGGGTAATCAACAGGGTAGCTACCATCCCAAGCAATACTCCGGAGCCCCAGAACGCATTGAAACGCGTTGTCTCCCCTACAGTCAATCCAAAAACGTCGCCCCCGAAGGGTTCGAGCACCGCGTCCTGCATGAACACAAAGAATGCCGAGGCTCCCAGGAAGAGCGCATATCGGCGAGCCCTGCTATCGGACAGAATCCCTGAGAAGGCCTCCTTGAAGCCCCGATCTTCCTTCGGTTCACTCGGGCGTTCCTCTCTCCAGACCGAGAAGAACCAGAACAGTCCGGCGCCCACCGCGATGATCAGCGAGAGCCGCAAAAAGGCTTCAAGATCAAAGCTAGGCATAATCCGGGCAAAGATCAGTGGCAGGATGGCGAAGCTGGCAACGAGCATGAATTGCACGATGCCGATGGCCAGGCCGCGACGGCTGTAGGGAGCACTGTCATGAATCAGCGCAAGGTAGGCTGGCCCGGAAACAAGAATCCCGCTGCCGAACATCACAAAAGCCAGGAGCGCGAGCAGCCATCCGTATTCCGACCCTCGGGCGATGAGCCCCGTCGACAGCGGGATCAGCGGCAGCGAGACAAACACCAGGCCGCGACCGATCCAGATATAGGCCAGTCGGCGACTGCCCCCAATTGGGTGCGTGTCCGCTCGGTATCCAGCCCAGAGGGAGAGAGGAGCCAAGAAGTAGCGCAGGGCGCTCAACACGGCAACCGGCCCGGCTGCAATTCCCAGGTCGACAATCATGATCCGGTTCCACACCCCCGTCACCAGCAGATCAACGGCTGCTGAGCCGATGTGGAAGGTCCCGATCTTTACGGTTCTTAGAAACTGAAACTCTGCCTCTGTACGGGGCTCTCCCATTGCGCCGGAGGTCCTATGCAGCCGCCGAAACCGCTTCCGGTGAATTGTCCTCTTCAGTCGAGGGTCGCGCGGCTAATGTGAAGCCGGCATACATGAGAACGGCCGCAAGCAGCTCGCCAATGTATAGGAAATCTCCGACTCCAAGGCGCGTTAGCGTGCTGGCGGAGGCGATGAGCATGGCGCCCACGGCGATCAGTACATTGCCCAAAGCTCGGTTCGGCAGCACTCCCTTTCTCAAGAACAGCCAGGATGACCAGAGAGCGCCACCCACCAACATGATCGTGCCGTAAATGTTGAAGAAGATCGTCGTCGTTCTAATCGGGGCCCCCAAAGGCAGGATCCCGCTTTGGGCGGTAACTAGCTCCCCACGGTACTGCGTCTCAACCAGTTCAGCTCCGGCCGGGATTATGTCTCCCTCCTCGATGACAACCGTCTTGTATTGCTCGCCAAGTGGCCGCCCCCGATCAAATATGCTCGAGTCCAGTTTGGGCATGACCTGGAACATCAGCACTAGGGCGCCGAGACTTGCAGCGATCAGCACGCCGGTCACGACATGTCGCCAGCGCTTTCGGACCAGGAGCAGATAGGTCCCATGTCCGATCCAGGCTGCAGTTAGCACCGCGCCGAAGAAATACCAGATAAAGAAGATGAGGGAGCTCCATCCTGCCGCCGCGAAATATGCCTCCGAAAAGCTTGCGGCCGCGAACATACCGAGACCGATGGACCAGAACAAGAAATGACTACTCCGCCTTAGGAGCCAGCGTCGGAAGACGGAGGCCGTGAATACCACCATCACGGATGTCGTAACGAACGGCAAAATCTGATTTAGCTCCATGTGATCCTCCTAACGCGAGAATATGCCGACGACTAACTCACCGATACCAAATACACGCCAATTGCGAAGATGATTAGCAGAATGGTCAAGACTCCCAACACCAAGATTAGGGCCGGGAGAATCCGTGTGTAGAAAAAAGAATCTTCTGGCACGCGCGAACCGGGTGGCTTGCGCAATTTCAATCGATCGAGGAGAGGCGTACGAGTGCGGTCTTTGGGGCCGGTCAATAGGATTCCGCTAATCCGCGCTTTATGAATCTACGTAAATCTATAGATGCCAAGAGGTTTTGGCAGATTTGCTCGTATTATAAAGCGAATTCAGCGGATTCGCTCTGAATCTTCGGTTAGAGATTGTGAATGCTAGGCGGCTAAGAAGCCTCCATCCACCGGAATGGCTGCCCCGTGCACGTAGCTGGAAATGTCGGAGGCCAGCACCAGCGCCATGCGTGCGACCTCATCCGGCTTACCCAACCTGCCTATCGGAAGCCGCTGCTTGAATTCGATCCCGGTTTTGATCAGGTCGAACCGGCCGCGCAGCAGGCCCTTCGCGGCGCTTTTCGTCCCCTCGGTTAGGACGCCCCCTGGAAGGAGCGCATTGATCCGAAAGCCGTCTTTGGCGTGCTCCTTGGCCAGCGCCCGAGTCAACGCGATCACGCCGGCCTTGCTCACGCTGTAGTGGGCAAGATCCTCTTTGAACGGCATCACAGCCTCGATCGATCCCAGGTTGATGATCACCCCACCCTGCTTGAGACGGCGCCGGATCATCTCCTGGCACATCCAGTAGACAGAATCCAGGTTGATTGCCATCACCTTCTCGTAGAACGCCTCGTCGACTTCGAGAAAGTGCTTGAAGGGATAAATCCCGGCGTTGTTGACGAGAATGTCCGGGGCGGGGTCGCCACGCTCACAGCTTTGCGGCGGCCGCTTGGTCGACCAGCCAAGTCACCTGACCATTGCGGGGCTGAATGATCTGCGCGGGCAGGGATTCGGGCTGAGGTTCACCTTTTAACACTTCCTGCAAGCGGTCCGCCTTCGATTTGCCGGCCACCAGAAACAAGAGCTGGCGCGCGGAGTTAAAAACCGGCGGCGTAAGCGTCACGCGCCACGTCTGAAGTTGCTCCGCAAATACCGCCAGGACCCAGTGCTCGGTTTCGCTCAGCGCAAGGCTCCCCGGAAATAGCGAAGCGGTGTGCCCATCCACACCCAAGCCCAGGAAGATCAGGTCAAATCGTGGCCGTTCCTCGGAACCAAAAACTGACCGAAGCTCATCTATATAAGCCTCGGCCGCCAGATCTGGATCGAGTTCGCCCAGGATGCGGTGCACGTTCGTCTGTGGGATCGGCACCTTTTGGATCAGAGTCTTCCTGACCATGCGATAGTTGCTGTCCGGGTGATCGGGGGGAACGCATCGCTCATCTCCCCAGAAGAGCAGCACGTTTCTCCAACTCACTCTCGTAGCCAGGCTCGGGTCCGCCAGCCGGCTGTATGTCTCCTGCGGAGTCGAGCCTCCCGACAATGCCACCGTGAAGCGGCCTCGCTTTTCGATGGCATCCTCCGATGCCGCCACGAATCGGTCGGCCGCAGCTTGCGCCAGTGCTTTTGTATCTTCAAGAACTTGAAGGTCAGCCATGTTCAGCCCGCGTGGTCCCCACAACCCAGCCGCCAGACGCGTTTGTCCCGCGTAATGAATGTCTCGGCTGCGGGCGGACCCCACGTGCCTTTTCGGTAAAGCCCAAGCGTAGGCGCACGGGTTGAGCTCTCCCAAGCCTCGAGAACTGGATCCACTAAGCTCCAAGCCATCTCGATCTCGTCGCTACGCGTGAAGAGCGAAGGGTCCCCATTGAGAGCGTCGATGAGCAGTCGCTCATAGGCATCGGGCAGGCGCTCGCCCCCAAACGTGGCGGGGTACTGGAATTCCATGTCGACTGATTTGGTCTCCTGAAGTCCCCCTGGGACCTTGGTTTCAAAGCGCAGGTGCATTCCTTCATCGGGTTGGATACAAAGCGAAAGGAAATTCGGGGTAAGCCGATAGTCGGTGGGCAAATCAAAAAGCACGTGCGGCGGCTCTTTGAACACAATAACAATCTGGCTCGTCTTTTCAGCCAGCGCCTTGCCTGAGCGAAGATAGAACGGCACCCCCTGCCAGCGCCAGTTATCCGCATACAGCTTCATGGCCGCGAAGGTCGGGGTCTGTGAATTCTCCGCGACCCCCTTCGCCTGTCCATAGCCCTCGTACTGCGCCCGAACCGTGTCTTCGACGTCTATGGGCCGGATGGCCATTAACATCTTCACCTTCTCATTGCGCACGGCGTCTGCATCGAACGTGGCCGGCGGCTCCATCGCCACTAGCGTGAATAGTTGTAGAAAGTGGTTTTGGAACATGTCCCGTACGACACCTGAGTTGTCGTAGTAGCCGGCGCGGTGCTCTACGTCAACGGACTCCGTGACCGTAATCTGGACGTGGTCGATATAGTTCCTGTTCCAAATCGGCTCGAAGATGGTGTTTAGAAAGCGGAAGAATAGGATGTTTTGTGCTGTTTCCTTACCCAGGTAGTGATCGATGCGATAGACCTGATGTTCATCAAAGGCGTCGTGCACGATTTCGTTCAGCTCGATCGCCGATTCGAGGTCGTGCCCAAAGGGCTTCTCGATGACCACCCTGGACCAGTGGTCCCCCTCCGCTGCCATCCCCTGCTTCCCCAGCTCCTTCACGATTACGGGGAAGAAACGTGGGGCTGTGGCCAGATAGTACAGACGGTTGGCGGGACCGTCCTCCTTTTCGACCAGGAACTGCTCAAGCTTCCCATAATCGGCCTCCTGGCTGACATCTCCCGGCACGTACCAGAGGTTCTTAGAGAATTCCTCCCAATGGCTGCCATCCGGGACGATCCCGGAAAGCTCCGCCATTCCATCGAACATCTGCTGCCGAAATTCATCGTGTGAGTACTCGCTGCGCGAAGTCCCAACGATGTTGATGGAGCCCGGGATGCGGCCCTTGGTGCACTGCTGGAACAGCGCCGGCACCAGTTTGCGCCGGGTCAGGTCGCCCGAAGCTCCAAAGATGACAATAGAAGTAGACAATCCGTTTTCCATCGTCCCGCCCTGTTATTCCTCTTCGGCCCGCTTCACCGCATGCCCCCCAAACTGGTTGCGCATGGCCGCCAGCAGTTTGGCAGCATAGCTCTCATCTTGCCGACTCACGAGACGCATGATGAGTGACAGGGTGATCACGGGCGCCGGCACGTCCAAGTCAATTGCGTCCGCCACTGTCCAGCGTCCCTCCCCACTGTCGGCCACCCAGCCCTCCAGCTCACTTAGCGAGGCATCCTCCTCAAGAGCGGCCGCGGTCAGGTCCAACAACCATGAGCGTACCACGCTGCCGAAGCGCCATATCTCGGCCACCTGGTGCAAGTCCAGATCAAATTGCTCCTTCTTGCGCAGGATTTCGAATCCTTCGGCATAAGCCTGCATCAACCCATACTCGATGCCGTTGTGAACCATCTTCACGAAGTGGCCTGAACCGCTCGGGCCGACATGGCCCCAGCCCTCCTCCGGTCCCGGCGCCAGAGTCTGTAATATCGGTGTGAGCCGCCCCACCGCCTCTTTTTCACCCCCAACCATCATGCTGTAGCCCTCGGTCAGCCCCCAGATCCCTCCGCTGGTCCCCACATCCACCAGATGCATACCGCGTGCGCCCAACGCCTCGGCGCGCCGCATCGTGTCCTTGTAGTTGCTGTTGCCGCCGTCAATGAGGGTGTCCCCTTGCTCAAATGAAGCCGCTAGATCCGTGATCACTCCCTCCGTCGGTGCTCCCGCCGGCACCATCACCCAGGCCGCGCGCGGAGCGCTCAGCGCGGAGGCCATTTCCCCTAGCGATGCGACACCCTGCGCTCCCTGATCGACCGCGGCCTCGATATTAAGACCATTTCGGTCGAACGCCACAACCTGGTGCCCACCTTGCAGCAGCCGGGTGGTCATGTTTGCGCCCATCTTCCCTAATCCGATCATACCGATTTGCATAGAATTTTCCTTAGGATTTATCTAAATGGCGCGCGCCGTTACTGCCGCCTACCATGAGATCGGTTGCCAGTCCGATGAACAAACCATGCGCCGCAACACCTGCCCGCTGGTCGAGCTGGTCCGAGAGCGCGCGGGGATCCTCTATGGGCCCAAATTCAGCATCGAGGATCCAGTTCCCCTGATCTGTTACAGCGGGCTCTCCACCTTGAGTCTCCCTCAGCGTAACAGAGGCTCCAAGAGATTCAAGATAGGCGGCCTCTGGAGCCCACCCAAATGGCAGCACTTCGACCGGCAGGGCAAAGCGAGCGCCCAATTTGTCTGAGAGCTTCGTCTCATCCACCACGATGATCTCTCTCCGGCTTGCCTGCGCTACGATTTTTTCTCGCAGCAGCGCGCCCCCTCCGCCTTTGATGAGATCAAGCTGCGGATCGACCTCATCCGCGCCATCAATAGTCAGGTCCACTTGCGGATGGTCGTCCAGCGCCGTCAGGGGAATCCCCAATTCCCTGGCCTCTTGCGCAACCTGCAGAGAGGTCGGTACTCCAAGGATCCCATCGAGCTCGCCCGCGTTGAACCTGAGCCCGATCTCACGCACGGCGTAGATTGCAGTGCTTCCGGAGCCCAGGCCGATGACCATTCCGGGCTCGACGAACTCAACCGCCTTGAGCGCGGCGGCTTCCTTATGGGCTTCAATCATCCAGCCGACGCGCTTCCAGCATCCGGTCCACCACCTCCATTACCTGCTCAGGTTCGTCCACGATCCACTCGGAGGGAAGCAGGGCCTGCTTGTGGACGCCATCATAGGTAAAGGGAGTGGTCACGGCGATGCACCACATGCCGGCCGCGATTGCCGCCGCAACACCAGAGGGTGAATCCTCCAGAACCAAGCACTCGGCGGCATCAATCTGTAATTCTCGCGATACAAGCTCGTATATTTCTGGGTCGGGTTTTCCTTTCTGCACGTCATCTATGCTGGCGATGAAATCAAACGCGCGCTGCAGGTCCAAGATCTGAAGCACGCGCGTCGCTTGCCGACAGCGGGACATGGTCGCCAAGCCGATGCGACACTGATTGGCACGCGCCATTTCCAGGACGGCCAGATTCTGCGGCCATTGGTGGTTCAGGATAACCTCCGGATCGGCCAAGATCTGCTCATAATGGCGGAGCCTGGCCTGGATAAATGCCTGCCAGGGAGTATCGACCCCGTACTCCGACATCCTCTCACGCGCCTTGGCCTGCAATTGAAAGCGATCCATCAGGTGCTGTGCAACCTCCCGTCGGGAGAGACCAACAACATGCTTGAAGGCCTCGATTACCTGCTCTTCGCGGAGGTCTTGCGGACCGAACTCTATTGCCGCGCGCGCGTAGGAGATTGCCTTGAGCTTCTCAGTCTGCACCAACGTTCCATCCAGATCGAAGATCATTGCTCGGATCAACGTTTGCGTTCTCCGTAAATGGGGTTTCGATCCACTTAATCCAGCGCTTCGACGACGCGGGTCAACCCTTCACGGATATCACCCTTGATATGGAGCCGGACCACGCGCCTGCCCGCACCTTCAAGCGCCTTCCGATCGCCCATGGCTTGGGCTGCCTTAAGGGTACCGAAGCTCAGGGAGCCCTCCGGCGAACCCGCCTCATCTGGGATCTTCGCATCGCGCTCATCGTCCGCCGTGATCTGGATGAATAAGCCTGCTCCCGCATCTCCCTTGTGCAGCTGACCGGTTGAGTGCAGGTAGCGGGGCCCGAAGCCAAGCGTAGTGGCCAGGCGCGTGCGTACGCGAAGCGAAGCCCTGATTTCCTGAAGGCTCTCAGAAACCTCGCCGCTGGGTTGTAGATAGGCTTGTAGTGCGACGTAGGAATTGGGTTGAGCTTCGTCAAGGAATGCCGACAGCGCGCCACGCAGATTATCCGCACTGACATCACCGTACAACTCTAGATTCGAGTCGACAAGAGCGGGCTGCTGAGCCGGGAGCCCGCCTTCCGCGGCGAATGCCTCTATTAGTTCGCGGGCCAGCACTTTGGCGGCCTCGACGTTCGGTTGGTCGAAGGGATTGATGCCGAGGCGATGACCGGCGACCGCGGTTGCCATTTCCCAGAGGAAGTATTGGCCGCCCAGGTCAAATAAATCGTGGATTCGAATTCGAATCACCGGATGGCCCGCGAGCTCCAGTTTTTCCACTGCGGCATCATTTCTGTTGTCTCCGTCGAGCCGCAAATATACGAAGAGGCGGTCCTCACCATACAATCCCGGCTCCCCTATCTGCTCACCGACCACCGGGAGGATTCCGCGTCCCTCCTTACCGGTGCTTTCGGCGATCAACTGCTCCAACCAGTCGCCAAAGCTCTCCAAGGGTGGGTCGGCCACAAGCGTGAGCTTGTCTCTGCCTTGTTTGGCAAGCTCGGCCAAGACCGCGCCCAGCCTTGCTGCCGGATTGTCATCTGCGCCTACACAGGACTCGCAGGCACATGCGATGGACAGCGATCGATCGAGCACTTGCGCCACGTCGACCCCAATCAGCGCCGCGGGCACCAGTCCGAAAAATGACAGTGCGGAGTACCGGCCGCCAATATTCGGGTCATTGAGAAAGGTGGCCCGGAAGTCGAACTGTCTGGCAAGCTCGGCCAGTCGGCTCCCAGGATCGGTAATCGCGACGAAATGAGGGCCGGTCCGGCCGGCTCCTTCCACACCTTGCACTTGATTGTAGAAATACTTGAACAGGGATAGCGTCTCGACTGTCCCACCCGACTTCGTGGCGATAATGTACAGGGTGCGTGCGGGATCAAAGCGCTTCGCAGCGGAGAGTACCGCACCGGGGTCGGTACTGTCGAGCACTTCCAACTCGAAGAAGCCCTGCGCGACGCCGAAGGTTTTCAAGAATACTTCTGGCGCCAAACTCGATCCACCCATCCCGAGAAGCAACGCTTGGTCGTATCCATCGGCCCTTGCCCAATCCGTTAGCCGCTGCAGGTCGTGCAGATTGTCGAGCATCACCTCGGCGGTGTTTAGCCATCCGAGGCGATTAGATATTTCATCCGGATCGGGCTTCCAGACGGTGTGGTCATGGGTCCAAATGCGCGAGAGCACCTTCTCACGGCCCATCTGCTCCAGCGCTGAATCTACTGCGGGTCCATATCCATTCAAGTTCATGGAAATATGTTCCCATTCGGCCAACAGTCGCTCTCGCTTGAGTGCAATGGCATTCATCAAGGCATCAAACGATCGGGCAAACGCTGAAACTCCTTCCTCCTGAAGGTCGTCCGTTATGCTGGCCAGGTCGAGTCCCATGGCAGACAGTCGTTCCATATGAGCTTCGGCCGAATCAAGGTCATCATCCAGAGACCGCGAGACCGTGCCGTGGTCTATGAAAGCTTGAAGTGTGGCGGGTGGGATCGTATTGACGGTATCTGGCCCGATGAGAGAGTCGACGTAGAGCGTATCCGGCAAGGTCGGACTCTTCGTGCTCGTGCTGGCCCAGAGCGGGCGCTGAACCCTCGCACCGTTTGCCGCCAGCCGCTCCCACCGCTCTCCGCTATAGATCTCCTTGAATCGCGCATAGGCCACCTTTGCGTTTGCGACCCCCGCTCTGCCCATGAGCTCCGAGGCGGCTGTGGCTCCAGCCCCGATTCCTCCCAGCGCTCGATCGACCGCGGTGTCTACGCGGCTGACAAAAAACGACGCAACCGAGGCGATCTCCAGATCTTGTGAGCCCGCTGCCAAACGATCCTCAAGGCCAGCAAGATAGGCCTCCGCGACATCGGAGTAGTTCTCGATCGAGAATATCAACGTCACATTGACGTTGATGCCTTCGCTGATGAGGGTGCGGATCGCGGCCACACCTTCCGCGGTGGCGGGAACTTTGATCAACACATTCGGCCGCCCGAGCTCTTCGAAGAGCTGCTTGGCCTCCAACACCGTCCCCTGAGTGTCGTATGCCAGCATCGGATTTACTTCGATGCTTATGAATCCGTCGAGCCCGTGTGTCTGGTCATAGACTGGACGCAGCAGATCTGCGGTACGTGCGATGTCGTCCAGAACCAGCTTTTCGTAAATCTGCGCCACCTCGAGTCCGGCCTCAACCAGCTCATGAAGTGCCCCGTCGTAGTCCGTGCTCCCAGCTATGGCCTTTTCAAAGATGGTTGGGTTGGAAGTCACTCCAGTGACCCCTTGCCCGATCAGATCCGCCATCTCACCCGAATCAAGCAGGGCGCGCCGGATGTTGTCATACCAGACCGATTGACCCAAATTGGCCAGTTCTTGAAGTTTTGTCATGATGATCTCAATTCCGCAGCAATGATACCAACCCGCTTCGGAAGGACCCGCGACCGTTTGTACCTTGTAGTGCGGGCGGGCTCTCGACCTCGGGTGGCAGAGTTGGTTCGTAACTGCTACTAGGCCGCAACTTTCCGCCGAATCTTGGTCTCGCTAGTCAGGGTTCGGTGCACCGGGCAGCGATCGGCGATCCAGGCCAACCTCTCCCGCTGCTCATCTGTGAGATCGCCTTCAAAGGAAAGCTCTTCTTCAATGATGTCAACTTTGGCGTCTGCATCGCTCTCACAGTCTTCGCAGTCTCTTGCGTAGATCTTGTGGATGCTCAAGCTTACATTTATCGTTTCCAGCGGCCAGCCTTTGCGGTTGGCGTACATGCGCACGGTCATCGCCTTGCATGCCCCCAGTGAGGCCAGGAGCAGCGCGTAGGGGTCGGGGCCGGTGGTCGGTCCCCCCTCCAGGCTCTCGTCCGCGTGCAGATGATATCCTGCGGCTTCTATCTCCACCTGATAGCCAATTTCATTTCGTGCGGTTACATCCAAGAGGGGCTCCTTTTTGGTGCAATCAGACTCGACCGATCTCCTTCTCCGCTCTTGCTCACTCCGCTCTCGTAATACGCACCCAGTAGGCAGCTCCAAAAAAGGGCTCAAGGGCTAATCCAAGGGGTGCGTAGACCTCCGGGGGGATCCCGATATCTGCAACATAAAGCTCGCCGGAAACCTTCCGGAGACCGGTCTTAGGCAAGGCCAACGTCAGCGTACGTTGCGGCTTGATCGACACACCGGGGGTCTCGCCGCTGGTTGAATCAAAGCCAGATGGAATATCCAGCGAGAGCGTACGGTCTGAGAACTCATTGGCCGTCTCAATCAGATTCTTGGTTATTCCACGCGGCGCACCTTTGAGACTGTAGCCAATGAGCGCATCGATCACTAGCGTTGCCTGCTGAATACGCTCTTCGGCCTCCGAGGCGGAGGTCGCCCTGAGGCCGGCCTGCTCCACGATATGGAATTGAGCGGCGGCAGAGCCGCGCAGCTCGGATGGATCCTTTGTTAGAAGAAGCCGAACACGATACCCGCGATTTCGCAGATGGCGTGCGCAGCTGATGCCTCCTCCGCCGTTCCCTCCGGATCCCGCCAGGATGACGATCTCGGCGTTTGGGTCGCCCACATTCTCGATGGCGTGCAACGCCAGGTTGCGGCCGGCATTTTCCATCATCTGCAGCACTCCGAGCCCGAAGTCTTCCATGGCGATGCGATCCAC
>FXBF010000543.1_pt1 | contig 13088 bp, 13 predicted proteins | sample 5335321 | NCBI WGS metagenome assembly FXBF01 (sample SAMEA103928391, study PRJEB20085) | sediment metagenome | isolation source: sediment | reverse complement strand
GTGCTGCGCCGCCGCGCGCGTCGCCGTCCGTCTTAGTGAGGATCACACCCGTAAGCGGAAGTGCGTCGTCAAACGCCTTGGCGGTGTTCACCGCGTCCTGTCCGGTCACGCTGTCGGCGACGAACAAGGTTTCAACCGGATCAACGGCCGCATGCAGCGCCTTGATTTCATCCATCATCTCATTGTCGATATGCAGACGACCCGCCGTGTCGATAATCACCACCTCCACGAGTGATTTTTTCGCCTGCTCGATCGCCGCCCGGGCGATCTCCACCGGCCGTCCATTGCGTTCGCCGCCCATGCATGGTAGCTCTACGGTTGCTGAGAGCTTTGCTAACTGCTCGATCGCCGCGGGACGATAAATATCGGTGCTCACCACGGCGACCGTTTTCTTCTCTCGCTCCCGCAACCGGTGGCCGAGTTTCACCACGGTGGTCGTTTTACCCGAGCCCTGCAGTCCCGCCACAAGGATCACTGCCGGCGGGCGTGCCGCCAGATTGAGGCCGTCATTGGTGGCGCCCAGAAGCGCGATCAGCTCGTCGTTGACGATCTTGATGACCACCTGGCCTGGGGTCAGGCTGCGCATCACCTCCTGTCCCGTAGCTTTGGTACGTACTTGATCGATAAAAACCTTGGCGACCGGCAGTGCCACGTCGGCTTCCAGCAACGCCATGCGCACCTCGCGCAAGGTCTCGGCAATATTGTCTGGTGTCAAACGGCCTGCGCCACGCAGCCGGTTCAGGCTGGTCTGCAAACGTTGGCTCAAATTATCGAACATCGCTATCTGTCCCCGGATCCCGTGCGTTACGGCAAAACCTGTAGTGCGGAGTCAAGACCGGACCCTGCAGCCCGCTCGCTGCGTGCGCCATGTTCCGCCGGCCCCCGGTAGATGAATGATAGCACCCACCCACACAGTCGCGGCATCGATGCCGGCGGCGAGCAAAGCACCGACACTCGCGCTCAGTTGGCACCTGAGCTGTTACGCTAAGGCCGTACTCACATGCTTGCGCGCGCGCCTGTCAACGACCCTCCGGCCTTCAACCGCGGCCCAAGCTGTGCCATCATGCGGGCGCAATTGTTTTGAAGCACGGTATTATGTCCCAATCGCTCGTAAATATCCTGGCCGCAGGACTTTACTTGATAGTCGGTGGCCTGCTGTTGCAGCCGCTACGGCACGGCCGGGTCTTGACCGATGGCGCCAAGCTCGGAATCTTTGCCCTCGGCCTCGGCGCCGTGCTGCTGCACACGGCGATTCTGTACACCGGACTCCGGGCCGGACCGGGTATGAATTTCGCGCTGACGAACGCTGCCTCGTTGTTGGCATGGGCCATGGCGCTTCTGTTTTTGCTGGCGGCATTGTACAAACCGGTCGATAATCTCGGTATTGTCATAATGCCCGTGACCGGCCTGGTGATACTGATCGCCTGGTTGTGGCCCAGCAGACCTGTGATGCTGCCGGCAGGCACAACATGGGAGTTCATCCATATCATCATGTCCATGCTCGCTTACGGTCTCTTGAGCCTGGCGGCGATACAAAGTCTGCTGCTGCTCGCGCAGGAACGCCAGCTGCACCACAAGCACCCGGGTGGATTTGTTCGCGCCTTGCCGCCGCTACAAACTATGGAACATCTCATGTTTCAGCTGATCGGTCTGGGTTTCGCATTGCTGACCCTGGCCGTCATCAGCGGTGCCTTTTTCTCCGAGCAGATGTTCGGCCGACCCCTGCGTTTTACCCACCATATTGTGTTGTCCATCTTTGCCTGGTTTGTGTTCGGGATCTTGCTGTTCGGCCGCTGGCGTTTCGGCTGGCGCGGCCGCCCTGCGGTGCGCTGGACGCTGGGAGGCTGCACCTTGCTTGTGCTTGCCTATCTCGGCAGCAAGTTTGTGTTTGAAGTGATTCTGGGGCGCTAGCCGGCAATATCGTGATCATCGAACTGACAAGCAACGACGAATCACCTTATAATAATTACTACTAGCGATAACCATAACTACAAGCGACAAACCTGCACGCAACTAAAGATGTCTGAAACAGTTACGCTCACGCCAGAGATCATGTGGGTGCTCGGTATACTCGCGCTCACCATATATCTATTCGTGTCAGAGATCGTGCGTGTCGATGTTACGGCCATCACTATCATGGTGCTTCTGGGTCTGAGCGGTATCGTGGGATTCGAAGTCCTCAAGCCCACGGAAGTCTTCATCGGATTTTCCAGCAACGCAGTGATTTCTATAATCGCCGTGATGATTATCGGCGCAGGGCTCGATAAGACCGGCCTGATGAATCAGATCGCACGGCCTATTATCAAGTTCGCCGGTCACACGGAAACGCGCCTGATCGCGGTTATCTCCGGAACGATCGGCGTAATCTCCAGTTTCATGCAAAACATCGGCGCTGCGGCCCTGTTCTTGCCTGCAGTTCAACGGATCGCAACGCGCACGCAGATACCGTTATCACGTTTACTCATGCCCATGGGGTACTGCGCCATTCTCGGAGGAACAGTCACGCTGGTAGGATCGAGTCCCTTGATTCTGCTCAATGACCTTGTCGAGTCGGCCAATGCGAACCTACCGGCGGGCACCGAGAAGATGGGGCTGTTCCGGCTGTTCGATGTGACCCCCATCGGTCTGATTCTTATAGCAACCGGCATTATTTATTTCGTTGTGCTTGGCAGGTTCGTGCTGCCGAAGACAAAAGGAGACGAGCCCAAAACAACCGACACCATGTCCTATCTGACCAAGCTTTACAATTTGCAAGGCGATGTGTTTCAAGCCATCGTGCCCGCTAGTAGCAGTCTCATTGGCAGCAACATCGAGTATCTGCGCGCGCAGTCGAACTACAAAATAAGCGCGATCGCATTGCAGAGAGAGGGTGATATCCGTCTTGCGCCGACGCGCAATACCGTGTTCCAGGCAGGAGACATAGTGGGGCTGCTTGGTCAAAAGACAGATGTTGAGGCGTTTGTGCAAAAATTTGGACTCGAACGGCACACGGACATGGGTGTATTGGCGGATACACTGGCACCCACGTGGTCGGGCGTATCGGAGGTGGTGATTGCGCCACGCTCGATGCTAATAGGCAAGAAGACCATCCGCGAGATCAAGTTTCGCCAACGATATAAGGCGACCATCCTCGCCATCAATCGGGGCGGGAAAACGATCACGGAAAAGCTATCCGATATTCGGTTTAACGCGGGAGATGCCTTGCTTATTCACAGCAGCTGGCAAGACTTGTCGATGCTCGATGCCGATCCCGATTTTGTCGTTGTGACGGATTACCCCCGCCAGGATATCGGCATGCGACCGGAAAAGTTGCCGTTTGCTGTGCTGTTTTTCCTGATCGCCATCGGGCTAGTGCTGTTTACCGACCTGCGCCTGTCGGTTGCCTTCATGACCGGGGCGATCGGCATGATCCTGACAGGGGTTCTGCGTATCGACGAGGCCTATCGAGCCGTCGATTGGCGAACCGTGTTCCTGCTCGGCAGCCTCATCCCGTTGGGGATTGCAGTGGAAAACTCCAACACCGCGACATGGATCGCCGCCAATGTCTTAGCGGCGCTGGGCGACGTACCGAGCTGGGTGCTGCTCACCGTGATCGCCGTGCTGACGACCGCGTTTACGCTGGTAATGTCCAACGTAGGCGCGACCGTGCTGCTGGTGCCGCTGGCGGTCGAAATTGCCATCGGGGCGCAGGCCGATCCGCGAATCTTTGTTTTAGCGGTCGGCATCGCGGCGTCGAACTCATTCTTGCTGCCGACACACCAAGTCAATGCGCTGATCATGGGACCGGGCGGCTACCGTAACATCGACTTTCTGCGTGCCGGTGGCATCATGACCGTGTTGTTCCTGCTTGTCACGGTGCCCATGCTCACGATTTTCTACGCAAAATAACCGTCCTTTTCGACTACCCCTCCGGCGGCCTCAAGCAAAACCGGTACAGATAATGCACGCGTGCACCGGATCCGCCGTTGACCGTTTCGCTTGGCGATGTGCTAAAGTGGTCGTTATCCCTATGAGCCTGAGGCAACCCTTGTTTGGATGACGTTTCGATAGGCGCGCTCGCGCTGGCGCTTGTCTTTCTCATTCTTCTGTCTGCCTTCTTCTCGGCCAGCGAAATCGGGATGATGGCGCTGAATCGGTATCGCTTGCAGCACCTCGCGCAGACCGGTCACCGCGGTGCCCGCATCGTACAAAAACTCCTAGAGCGGCCGGACCGCCTGCTCGGTGTGATCCTGCTGGGCAATAACTTCGCCAACCTGGCGGCCTCCGCCGTCACCACCATCATGGCCTTGAAGCTGTTCGGCCAGGCCGCACTCGCCTTGGCTACCGGCTTGTTGACGGTAATCGTGCTCATTTTTGCCGAGGTAGGCCCAAAGACGCTCGCTGCCGTACACCCGGAGCGCGTCGCGTTTCCCGCCGCCTATGTTCTCGGACCGCTGCTAAAGATCTGTTACCCCCTAATCTGGCTCATCAACAAGATCGCCAACGGCATGCTGCGTGTGCTGGGCGTGCCGCTGGACCGGAAACGCGATCAAATCAGCAGCGACGAGCTGAGGTTTGCCGTCATGGAGGCCGGCGCCTTGATTCCCAAGTCTCACCAGGCAATGCTGCTCGGCATACTCGACCTCGAAAAAATCACGGTCGAAGACGTTATGGTTCCTCGCGGCGAGATCCAGGGTATCGACCTGGACGCCGACTGGGATGATATCCTAGGGCAGATCGCGCGCAGCCGTTTTACCCGCCTGCCGGTCTACCGTGGCAAGTTGGACAACGTCGTTGGTATGATTCACGTGCGTAAGGTGCTTAATCAAATCCGCGAAGGCAAGCTTACACGCGAGTCGTTGATGGAGGTAATCAGCGAGCCCTACTTCATCCCACAGGGCACGCCCCTCAATACGCAGCTGCTTAATTTCAAAGACGTCAAACGGCGAATCGGGCTGGTGGTGGATGAATACGGGGATATTATGGGGCTGGTTACACTCGACGAGATTCTCGAGGAGATAGTCGGCGACTTCACGACGGAGGCGATCGGTAAGCTCGAGGATATTCACCCTCAGCCCGACGGAAGCTACCTCGTCAAAGGCGGCGCCAGTATTCGGGACTTGAACCGCAAGCTCGGCTGGCAGCTGCCCACGGAGGGCTCGCGCACCCTAAACGGGCTGATAACGGACTACCTGGAGGACATCCCCGAGCCCGGCACCAGCCTCATGCTCGATGGTTACCAGGTCGACGTAATGCGCACGCGCGGCACCGCCGTTGAGGTGGCCCGGATCCGCCCGCGCGCAGGCACCGATGCCGCGTGACGGACCGCGACGTGAATCGCACGTGTACAGTGCCTTACGCGACGCGCGCGATTTGCCGTGCGTGGAGGCCGGACCGCGGCCCTGCCGTATGGCATCTCATGCACTCCCCCGGTATCATCAAGACATCTGAATAATCCAATACCTGTCTGAACACCGACTTGGAGGGGGAGACGGTCGTGGTCCGTGCGGTCAGTCTCGCAGTGGTATTGTATTTCCTGTGGCTGCTGCTTTCCGGCCACTACGTCCCTTTGCTGCTCGCTCTTGGTGCGCTCTCGGCGCTGCTGGTCGTGACCATCGCACTGCGGATGGACCTGGTCGATCGCAAGGGCCACCCGATGCATCTCAGCCCCAAGGCGTTGCTGTATTGGCCGTGGCTCGCGTGGGAAATCGTCAAGTCTAACGTCGACGTGGCGCGCCGCATCTTGAGCCCCAGCCTGCCCATCAGCCCCACCGTAATTCATGTCAAGGCCAGCCAGAAGAGCGATTTGGGTAAGGTTATCTACGGCAACTCCATTACGCTGACCCCCGGTACCGTCACCGTCGACATCGATGGCGATAAGATCGAGGTGCACGCTCTCACCCGCGAGGCGGCGCAGGCGCTACGGGACGGCGACATGGACCGGCGAATCACGCGGCTGGAAGGAGTCGAGTGATGTTCGTCGCGGTGGCGCTTGCGGTCCTGGTGACTATGGGTCTTGCGCTCCTGCGGGCGCTAATAGGCCCCACCGTGTACGACCGGTTGCTGGCGGTCAACATGATCGGAACCAAGACGGTGCTACTAATCGCCGTTTTCGGATTCCTCACCGGAAGGCCCGATTTTCTCGACATCGCGCTGGTGTATGCCCTTATCAACTTTATCGGCGTGATTGCCGTGCTCAAGTTCTTCGAGTACGGTGACCTGGGGCGGACTGGGCGCCGCGGCGCGAGACGGGGAACGCGATGAGCCTGCTGTCCGTGGATCTCGTAAGTTGGATTTTCCTGCTGGGGGGCGGTTTCTTCGCGATTGTCGGTGCCATCGGCTTGCTGCGCTTTCCGGATCTTTTCACGCGCATGCACGCAGCCGGGATCACGGATACGCTCGGTGCAGGCTTAATCCTGATCGGCCTCATGTTTCAGGCCGGAGAAGGCCTGGTCGCGGTAAAACTTTTTCTGATCCTCGCTTTCCTGTTGTTCACTAGCCCGACTTCCACACACGCGTTGGCGAAAGCCGCCTTGCACGGCAAACGCAAGCCTTTGCTGTACAAACGGAGAACCAAGCCATCGAACAATTAATCAATATCGTCCTGCTCAGTTTTCTCGCCACGACTGCGATCGCAATCGTAGTCCTGCGGGATCTGTTTGGTGTGGTTATGCTCTCCGGTATCTACAGCCTGCTGTCGGCCAGTGTTTTTCTTGTGCTCGATGCCGTGGACGTGTCGCTCACCGAGGCCGCGGTCGGCGCCGGCATCTCCACCGTGCTGATGCTCGCCACGCTGGCGCTGACGTCGCGCATGGAAAAACCGCCTACCCGCCGAACGTGGGTACCGCTGGTGGTGGTAAGCATTACCGGCGCCGCGCTCATTTACGGAACATTGGACATGCCACGCTATGGCGACCCGAATGCCCCAATCCAGCGGCATGTCGCACCACGGTATCTCAGGACCTCGCTCGATGAAACCGGCGTCCCCAATGTCGTCACTGCAGTGCTGGCGAGCTACCGCGGCTACGATACGCTTGGCGAAGTGGCCGTGATCTTTACCGCCGGTATCGGCGTTACCGTGTTGCTGGCCTCGGGACGACGTAAACGCAAGAGCAGGAAGAAGAAATCGTGACCCACCACTTGATCCTGCGCGTTATCGCCAAGCTGCTGATACCGTTGATTCTACTGTTCGCGCTGTACGTACAGTTCCACGGGGACTATAGCCCCGGAGGGGGGTTTCAGGCCGGTGTTATATTCGGTGCCGGTTTCATCCTTTATGCTCTCGTGTTCGGCCTCGGTACCGCGAACACCGTCGCCCGGCCGGCGACCGTGCGCGTCCTGGTCGCGCTGGGCATGCTGCTTTACGGCGGCGTGGGGGTGGTCGCACTGCTGCTGGGCGGAAACTTTCTGGATTACAGCGTGTTGGCGCGTGATCCCGTGCAAGGCCAACTCATAGGTATCTTCATGATCGAGCTGGGCGTCGGCATTACCGTGGCGGCGGTTATGATCACGATCTTCTTTGCCTTCGCTGGACGCGGTCGCACGTAATGCAGTTGCTCGGTCTTTACAACTACTGGATCGTGATTTTTCTGATGATGGCGGGATTCTACGTCGTCATCTCACGCGGTAACCTGGTGAAAAAAATCATCGGGCTGAACTTGTTTCAGACCTCTGTATTTATTCTTTACATTTCGATGGGTAAGGTCGAGGGTGGCACCCCGCCAATCCTCGAGCCGGGTATCACCGTTTACTCCAATCCGCTTCCGCATGTGCTGATACTCACCGCGATTGTCGTCGGTGTCGCGACTACAGCGCTCGGCCTAGCTCTGGTCGTGCGCATCAAAGAAGCATACGGCACGGTCGAAGAAGACGAGATCCAACTTAAGGACGACTCGTTGTGATCCGCCAGCACCTGCCCATACTGCAGGTCATCATCCCCCTGCTGAGCGCGCCGCTGTGCCTGTTGCTGAACAAGGCGCGCGCGGCCTGGGTAGTGAGCCTGGTAGCGAGCTGGGCAGCGTTGATCATCGCCGTCGCTCTCCTACAACAGGTACTTGCGACGGGGGCATTGTCCTATGAGCTCGGCGGCTGGGCGGCACCGTGGGGGATCGAGTACCGTATCGATCCGGTAAACGCCTTCGTGCTGCTAATTGTGGCGGGCATTGGCGCGGTGATCGTGCCGTTCGCAGGATCCAGTATCGTACGCGAGATCCCGGCCGAACGCCGTGTGTTATTTTACACGGCCTACCTGTTATGCCTGGCCGGCCTTCTCGGCGTTGCAATCACAGGTGATGCGTTCAATCTGTTCGTATTCCTAGAAATCTCGTCATTGTCGTCGTATATCCTGATCAGTCTGGGCAACAACCGCCGCGCCCTTACCGCGTCCTACCAATATCTGATCATGGGAACGATCGGGGCGACCTTTATTCTGATCGGGATCGGCTTTCTGTACAGCATGACCGGGACGCTGAATATGCTCGACCTGGGACAGCGTATCCCGGCAGTAGCTGACACACGCACGGTTCGCGTCGCGTTGGCGTTCTTGACCGTCGGCATCAGCCTCAAGCTGGCCCTGTTCCCGTTACATTTGTGGTTGCCGAATGCCTATACCTACGCACCCTCCGTGGTGACGGCGTTTCTTGCCGCCACTGCCACTAAGGTGGCCGTCTACATGCTGCTGCGGTTTCTGTTTACCGTGTTCGGCACGGAGATATCGTTCGAGGCCATGTACCTGCGTTCAGTTTTGCTGCCACTGGCGCTCGTAGCGGTGTTCAGTGCCTCCATCGTGGCAATTTATCAGGATAACCTGAAACGCATGGTGGCTTACTCGAGCGTCGCTCAAATCGGCTACATGATCCTCGGCATCAGCTTCGCATCGGTGACCGGCCTGACCGCGGGCATCCTGCACCTGTTCAATCACGCCCTGATGAAAGGGGCGCTGTTTCTTGCCCTTGGCTGCGTCGTCCACCAGCTCGGCAGTGCGCGCATGGCGGACGTGGCCGGGCTCGGGCGGCGCATGCCCTGGACCTTCGCGGCTATTGTCATTGGCGGGCTGAGCATGGTTGGCGTGCCGCTCACCGTAGGTTTTATAAGCAAGTGGTATCTCGTACTCGCCGCGCTGCAGAGCGGTATGTGGTGGGTCGCCGTACTGGTGCTGATCGGATCATTACTCGCACTCGTTTATATGTGGCGCGTGGTTGAGGTTGGATTCTTCCAGCCGGCGCCGAAGGGCGCGCCGCGACACCAGGAAGCACCGCTTTCCATGTTGATACCGACCTGGATTCTGATCGGGGCCAACGTCTATTTCGGAATCGATACCGAGCTGACCGTGGGCGTGGCGCAACGCGCGGCCGCCTGGTTGCTGGGGGGCGGTGTATGAGTCCGCTTGCGGCGCTTTGGCTTACCCTGGCAATTCCGCTCGTCGGGGCCGTGCTGATTGTCATCTCTAACCGCCACCCCAACCAGCGCGAGGCCGTGACCTTGTTCAGCGCCGGGGCCTTGTTCGCGGTCGTGCTGCGGTTGTGGCTGGCGCTGTCCGCAGGCGAGCGCCCGGCGGTCGTGCTGATCGAGACGCTGCCGGGGCTGCCGCTCGCACTGAGTATCGAGCCACTTGGAATCCTGTTCGCGCTGGTAGCGAGCCTGCTTTGGATCGTCACATCGATTTACTCCATCGGTTACATGCGCGCCCACAACGAAAAGCACCAGACGCGGTTTTACGCCGCATTCGCGGTGGCGCTTGCAAGCACGATGGGCGTGGCCTTTGCGGATAATATGTTCACGCTTTTCGTGTTTTACGAGGTCTTGACGCTGTCCACGTATCCGCTCGTGACGCATTCCGGAACCGCGGAGGCGCGCCGCGCCGGCCGCTTGTACCTTGGGCTTCTGCTCGGTACGTCCATCGGATTGCAGCTACTCGCCATCGTCTGGACCTGGATGCTTGCGGGGACACTCGACTTCCGCGCAGGCGGCGTGCTCGCGGGTGTGGCATCACCGTTCGTTACCAGCGTCCTCCTGGTGCTCTATATATTCGGGATCGGTAAGGCCGCACTCATGCCATTGCATCGCTGGCTGCCGGCGGCGATGGTGGCGCCGGTACCAGTGAGCGCGTTGCTGCACGCCGTAGCGGTTGTCAAGGCGGGCGTGTTTACGGTGCTCAAGGTGCTCGTGTACATCTTCGGGCTTGATCTCGTGGGGCAGATTGTCAGCGGGAACTGGCTCTTGTATATCGCGGGCACCACCATCATCATCGCCTCTGTCATTGCTTTGCGCTCGGACAACCTCAAGCGGCGCCTGGCCTACTCGACGGTCAGTCAACTGTCGTATGTAATCATGGCCGCTGCCATTCTGGTGCCCCTGTCCGTTGCCGGTGCGGCCCTGCACATCGCAGTCCACGCCTTTGGCAAGATCACACTGTTCTTCGCCGCCGGCTCCATCTACACCGCGGCCCACAAGACCGAGGTGAGCCAACTCGACGGCATTGGCCGGCGCATGCCGTGGACCATGGGCGCCTTCGCGGTCGGCAGTCTTTCCATGATCGGGCTGCCACCAGCGGCCGGTTTCGTGAGTAAATGGTATATCCTACTGGGGGCATTCCAGGCCGGACAACCGTTCGCTATCACGGTGATCGTGCTGAGCACGCTGCTCAACGCGGCTTACTTCCTGCCCGTCATTTACCGCGCATTTTTCCGTGCCCCAAATAAGCACTCGCACGGCGAGCATGGTGAGGCTCCGCTGCCGATCGTAGCGGCACTGACAATCAGTGCGTCACTGACAGTGCTGTTGTTTCTGTTCCCCGGCCCGGCACTGGAGCTGGCGCACCAGCTCGCAGGAGCAAACAGATGAGAAGAAAAAAACACTGGCTAGTGCGGCCCTGTAACATCAAGTGGCTCTGGGGCGTATTCGCAATGGTGCTGGTGCTCAGCGTGGCCCCCAACGTGTTCTTGCGTCCGCGCGCCTACTTCGGGCTGGACGGCAGCTTTGGATTTTTTGCCTGGTACGGATTCGTCACGTGCACCGCCATGGTGTTCATATCGAAATGGCTTGGGTGGCTTGTGAAGCGAAAGGATGACTACTACCACGATGATTAGCGCTTTCCCCCCTGGCTTGGTGCTCGTGCTCGGCGCGCTCCTCATCCCGGCCGTGCGCGGCCACGCGCGCGCCGCCCTGCTTCTCGGCCTGCCGTTGCTGACGCTGTTCCTGATCTGGCAGGTGCCCGACGGTGTGGTGCTTTCCCTTGCTTTCCTGGACTATCAGCTTGCCCCCGTGCAGGGCAGTGCCCTCGGCCGACTGTTCGCCACGGTGTTCGCCATCATGGCTTTTGCCGGTAACCTGTTCGCCATGCGCCAGGCGCGGCTGATCGAGATGGTGGCCGCCTGCTTCTACGCCGGGAGCGCAATCTCTGTGACGTTCGCGGGGGACCTGATCACGCTGTTCGTGTTCTGGGAGCTGATGGCGCTGAGCTCGGCCCTGGTGCTCTGGTCGGCCGACACCGCTGACGCCTATCGGGCCAGCATGCGCTACATGTTGATACATCTGCTCGGTGGGGTAGTGCTCATGATCGGCATCGTAGGGCATATCAGCGAGACCGGCGCCGTGGCATTCGAGGCCATGCAGCCCGACAGCCTTGCGCACTGGATGATCCTCATCGGCTTCCTGGTCAATGCGGGCGCACCACCGCTGTCGGCCTGGATCCCGGACGCCTACCCCGAGGCCAGTCCCAGCGGCACGGTGTTCCTCTCCGCCTTCACCACCAAGATCGCCGTCTATGTGCTCTTGCGGGGTTTTCCGGGCGCCGAGGTACTGATCTTGGTGGGTCTGTACATGATCTTCTATGGGATCATCTACGCACTGATGGAGAACGACATGCGCCGCATCCTGGCCTACAGCATCGTGAACCAAGTGGGTTTCATGGTGGCCGGTGTGGGCCTGGGCACGGCAATGGCCCTGAACGGGGCCGCGGCCCATGCGTTTACCCATATCATCTACAAGGCACTGCTGCTTATGTCAGCGGGCTCGGTACTGTTCATGACCGGCAAGCGCAAGTGCACCGATCTTGGGGGGCTCTTCCAGAGCATGCCCATGACCACCCTCTCCGGAATCATCGGCGCGTTGTCGATATCGTCCTTCCCGCTCACCTCGGGATTCATCTCCAAGTCAATGATCTCGCAGGCCGCCGCCGATGAGTACCTGGCCACCGTATGGTTCCTGCTGGCAGCGGCCAGTGCCGGCGTGTTCCTGCACGCCGGCATCAAGTTCCCCTGGTTTGTGTTCTTCCAGAAGGACTCTGGCCTGCGGCCACCGGATCCACCGCGCAACATGCGCCTGGCCATGTACCTGCTCGCGTTCCTGTCCATCGGCCTGGGCGTCTACCCGCAGGCGCTTTACGCGATCCTCCCGTACCCGGTTGATTACGTGCCGTACACCGCCAAGCATGTGGTGTCCCAGTTGCAGCTACTGCTGTTCGCCGGGCTCGCGTTCTTCGTGCTGTTGCCGCAGATGAAGCGCACGCTGACGATCAGCCTGGACTTCGACTGGTTCTACAGGCGCCCCGGCCGCGTGCTTGCCGTCACGATGACGGATTGGGCCAGCAAAGTGCAACGCAATCTAGAGGCCGCGATGTGCACTCATCTCAATCGCCTGATGCATGCCCTGTCCAGGCACCACGGCCCCCAGGGGATCCTGGGGCGCACCCGGCCGACCGGCAGCATGGTACTGTGGGTAGCGGTACTGCTCGGTGTGTATCTGGTGCTTTATTATTTTTTGTAGTACTGGGCGTCGCCTAACGGCGATTATTCTTGAACGGGGTTCCGCCCCCGTACGACGGGTTCCTTTGACTCAGGCCATCCCTGGCCTTCGCCCTGCGGGTCGCCTACGGCGGTCCAAATTTGATCCCGTCAAATTTGTCTTCACGTACCCAAAGACAATTTCGCCGGGAGCGAACGGCCGGACATTAAATGCGCCCGTTAGGGGCCGCGCCAGGGACGGTGCGGCTCAAAGGAACCGAAAGAAAAGGCACCCCGGACTCTGCGCCCGCAAACCCCGCGGGTCCCCTCGCTCGGCGTTTGGCTCAGAAGGTTCGCCCAAGGGACATCCGTGTCCCTGGGGCGAAC
>FXBF010000542.1_pt1 | contig 13098 bp, 11 predicted proteins | sample 5335321 | NCBI WGS metagenome assembly FXBF01 (sample SAMEA103928391, study PRJEB20085) | sediment metagenome | isolation source: sediment | reverse complement strand
TCGTTGGCCCATGCTTAGCCATCGGCCGCCGCGCGCGCGTGCGGCCCCAGTGCACAAGCGCATGGATGCAAACTACGGCCAGCACCAGGAGCAATGCCGAGATCGGTAACAGATTGACCGGCCCCAGCGAGCGCACCAGAGCCCCGGTCAATGCAGAGCCGACGATGGCGCCGGCGCTGCCGCCGGCGGCGATGAAGCCGAACAGCCGCCGCGCCTGCTCGTTTGTAAACAGGTCGGCCATGAAGCTCCAGAACACCGAGACCACGAACAGGTTGAACACGCTGACCCAGATGAAGAACGCGCGCGCCACGTAAACGGTGGCGGTCCCGCTTTGAAACAGCGCGAAGAATGCCAGCAGGTTCAGGATGAAGAAGTAGTACACCCACGGCAGCAATCGCTGGCGCGGCAAGCGTGCCGCCGCCACACCGAAAACGGGGACTGTGACCAGCATCGCGAGAAAGGTGCCGGTGAACACCCATTGCAGGTTTTCCACCCCGCCCTCGATGCCCATCTCGTCGCGCACCGGACGCAGGATGTAATAGCTGCTAAGCAGGCAAAAGAAGTAGGCAAAAGACAGCCACAGTCCGCGGACCTCATGGTCCCGGACATCGACCATGCGCCGCAGCACCACCTAATGGCCCCCGCGGGGTCCGCGCAGCGGCGCTGGATGCGGTTGCGGCATCGTTCTAGCCTTGACCGAAAGTCGAGGGGTTTCGCGACAGGAACTCGATCTCCGCCGCTGTCGAGGCCCGGCCGAGGATCTTGTTTCGGTGCGGGAACCGGCCGAAGCGCGCGACGATGTCGCGGTGAGCGACCACGTGGCCCATGGATGACTCGAGCTTACGTGCGCTCGCTGCGGGCACCGATCGCATAAGCTGCGTGTAGCGTTCGATGCAGCATTCCTGCTGCGCCAGGTCCTCCGCGTGCTCCAGCGGCATGTAGAAGAAGGTGCGCTCGATAGGCCCGAGCGCGAGGTCATGCCGTGCCTCGATCCCCGCCAGCGTCTGCGCCAACGCCGCCGCGTCTTGCGCAAACGCCCGCGGGGTGCCGCGGTAGATGTTGCGCGAGAACTGATCGAGCACGATGATCAACGCAAGCCGCATCCTCGGGGTCTGCTGCCAATGTCCGAGTCGACCGCTGACCGCGGCCCGCAGGTCCGGCTCAAAGCGTTCGCGGATTTCCCTGTCCGCGCTTGCCTGGAACCAGAGCTTATGGCGGTCCTCCAGCGGGAAGCCGTCCGCCCCGAGCGCGCCAAACCAGAAAGACAGTATGCATTCAGCCCGTTTCACAGCGAGATCGGCTGGCGTGCTCAAGCGGCTCGCCGCGTGAAACGAAAGGTTGCGAACTCTTGCTCGACGTTGGCAGGCGTGCTATGGGTCTCGGCGTGCTGTTCAAGCAATTCGAACTCGCCGCCCAGTTGCGCGCATATCGATGGGGCGTCGTAGCGCACGACATCGAGACCGCTACACCTCTTCGGGCCGGCGAGCGCGAATGTGGCGATAATCAAATGACCGCCGGGGCGCACGGTCTCGTGCAGCACGCGCAGGTAGCTCCTTCGATCAACTGCGTCCGTGAGGCAGTGGAACACGGCGCGATCGTGCCACAGGTCGAATCGGCGCGGCGGCCGAAACCGTGTCACATCGGTTTGGTACCAGTCGATCTGCTGCGCCTGTGCGCCCAAACGCGCCTGCGCATGGCGGATGGCAGCGGCGGATATGTCGAGCAGCGCCAGGCGGCAAAAGCCCGCCGCGAGCAGACAATCCACGAGCGTCGAGGCGCCGCCACCGACATCGATGATATGCCGGTCTTTTTCTATGTGCGTGGCCTCGATGAGCCTGAGTGATTCCGACGGGCGCGCTTGATACCAGCTCACGCCCGTGGGCGGCTTCGCGCGATAGATCCTCTCCCAGTGCTGTTCTTGCGTCATAACGACAGTATCGGTGCAGCGGCGAAAACGATATTTTTCTGTGCGTGACCCGTTGTAACCAGGCACAAACGCGAGCGTCGGCGTTAATGCGCGTCCATGCGTAATCGCTCCAGCGCCTGGCGGATCGCGGGCGGTATGGGCACGGGCTTGTTGGTGTCACGCCGCACGAACACGTGCACGAAGTATCCGAGGGCCGCGGCCTGCGCCTGCTCCGGCGTGAACAGGCCGATCTCGTAACGCACGCTGGAGTTGCCCAGGTGCGCCACCCGCAAGCCGGCCTCCACCACTTGCGGGAATGCCAGCGCGCGGTGGAAACGGCACAGACTCTCCGCGGCGATCCCGATTACGGGGGCACGCGCGATATCGAGGCCACCGTGCGCAATCAGGTACTGGTTGATGACGGTGTCGAAGTAAGAGTAATAGACGACGTTGTTGACGTGCCCGTACATGTCGTTGTCCATCCAGCGTGTCGGGATCGCGAGGAAATGCGCAAAGCGCTCGCGGGTTTCGTTGTTCTCCAGGACCATGATCAGCAGCGGTCGTGATTGACCGGAAGACTGTGTGCATCTCCATGTGCCGTCAGGCTCGGCAAGGGCGGATGCGGCGCCCGGCGCCGGGGCGACGGTTCATGCGCTAATGTTGACTGCCCCCGCCGTGCATGTAGCCCCGAGCCGGTGTACGTCACAGCGAGCGCGCTTAGCGCGGGCCCTTCAGCAGGCGCAACTCCTTGAGCTTGCGCGCCAGGGTGTTGCGCCCCACACCGAGCTTGTGTGCCGCATCCTGCTTTCGGCCGTTCGTATGCTGGAGCGCCGTTTCGATCAGCACCCGCTCGAAGCGCGCGCTCAGTTCCTTGAAGACTGCGGTCTCCCCGCGCGCCAGGCGCTCGCGCGCCGCCGCCCGCAGGCCCTGCTCCCAATTATCGCTCCGGTCCGCGGGCGTTTGCGCCGAGCGCAGCTCCGGCGGCAGGTCGTCTATGCGGATCGACTGCCCGGGCGCCATCACGGTGAGCCAGCGGCAGGTGTTCTCGAGCTGGCGCACGTTGCCCGGCCACGATAATCGACACAGGTGTGCCTCGCTGTCAGGTGCCAGCTGCTTGGGACGCACGTCCAGCTCGGCGGCCGATTTATTCAGGAAATGCGTGAGCAGCGCCGGGATGTCCTCGCGGCGCTCGCGCAACGGCGGCAGGTAGATCCGTATCACGTTCAACCGGTGGTACAAGTCCTCGCGGAAGCGCTCGTCTTTTACGCGCTGCTCCAGGTCCTGATTGGTAGCGGCGATAACGCGCACATCGGTTTCGATCTCGGTGTGGCCGCCGAGCCGGTAGAATCGACCGTCGGCAAGCACGCGCAACAGGCGCGTTTGCAGCTCGGGCGGCATGTCGCCGATCTCGTCGAGAAACAGCGTGCCGCCGTTGGCCTGCTCGAAGCGCCCCTTGCGTTGTGTCTGCGCGCCGGTGAAGGCACCGCGCTCATGACCGAAGAGCTCCGATTCCAGTAGCTCGCGCGGGATCGCAGCCGTGTTGATGACGACGAACGGAGCGCGCGCGCGTGGGCTGTGATTGTGGAGCGCGTGCGCCACCAGCTCCTTGCCCGTGCCCGACTCGCCGCTTATGAGCACGCTGAAGTGCGCCTTGCTTAGTCGCCCGATGGCGCGAAAGACCTCTTGCATCGCTGGCGCCTCGCCGATGATCTCGGGCACTGCGTCGCGCCCCGCGACCGTGCCGACGCCGCCGTGTTTGTTCTGTTCGAGCGCGCGGCGCACCAGATTGACCGCCTCGTCGATATCGAATGGCTTGGGCAGGTACTCGAATGCGCCGCCGCGATACGATGCCACGGCGCTGTCGAGATTGGTGTGCGCGGTAATGATTATGACCGGTAGCCCCGGCGCCCTGGCGTTGATTGCCTCGAGCAGCTCGAGCCCGCTCATGCCCGGCATGCGTATATCGGTGACGATGACGTCGGGCCGTTGCTGCTCGAGCACGCGGCACGCGCCTTCGGCGGAGCTAAAGCTGCGCACCGATAGGCCATCGCGCTCGAGCGCCTTTTCGAGCACCCAGCGAATCGAGCGGTCATCGTCGATGACCCACACCTGCTCGTGCCTAACCATCGGTGTGCTCCAGGGGCAGGTAAACGCTGAACACGGTACGTCCCGGCCGGCTGCGGCACTCGATCAGGCCGCCGTGCTTGCTGACGATGTCGTTGGCGATAGACAGGCCGAGGCCGCTGCCCTGCGCCTTGCCTGTTACCATCGGGTAGAACATTCGATCCAGCAGCTCCGTGGCGATCCCGGGGCCCTCGTCCTCGATATCGGCGCGCAGCACCAGCCGGTGGCACCGGTGGCCGATGGTGAACCGGCGCTCCACCGCGGTGCGCAGGCGCAGGCAGCCGGCGCCGTTCATGGCCTCGACGGCGTTGCGCGCGATGTTGAGCACTGCCTGGATCAATTGGTCCCGATCGGCCTGCAGATCGGGCAGGCTCGGGTCGTAGACGCGCTCGACGCGAATGCGCTGCGGGTGCTCCGCTTGGATCAGGTTGCGCACGTGCTCGAGGACCTGGTGCAGGTTCGTGGGCGCGCGCGTCAGCGGTTGGCTCGGGCCGACCATGCGATCGACGAGCGCGCGCAGGCGATCGGCCTCCTCCATGATAATGCCGGTGTACTCCTTCAGGGCGCTATCCGGCAGCTCGCGCTCGAGTAACTGCGCCGCGCCGCGCAAACCCCCGAGCGGGTTCTTGATCTCGTGTGCCAGTCCTTCGATGACGGCGTGGTTGGTTCTTTGGCTTTGTAGCATTTGCCGTTCGTTGGCCAGGCGTAACAGCCGGTCCACCCGTGTGAGCTCGACCAGCAGTTCGCCCGCGCCGGCGCGGTCGCTCAGCGTCGAGACCGTGCAATCGACGGTGATGGTGTGGCCGCCGGGAAGCGCCAGGCGTACACCGCGCGCGGTGAAATGGCTGGCATGGGCGAGCGTGCGCTCGAGCGCGCGCGCCAGCTGGCGGCCTTTCGGCAGCAGCTCAGCGAGTGTGCGCCCGATCACCTTGCTCGCGCTCACCTCGAGCAGCATCTCGCCCGCCGGGTTGATGAGCTCTAGCCGCAAGCGCTGATCGAATATCAGGACGGCAGTGGTCAGATTGTCGATAGCACGCTCGGCGGCCTGTTTGAGCATCGATGTTGCACCCATCGCGATCCCCGCGGTGCCCGGCTCAAGCCAGGCGCGCGACCGGCCCGCGGCAAAAAGGCCTTGGACCCATTGCTGTCCCGCGAGCTGCGGGCGTGGCCCGACACAGGGATCGAGTGTTTGTTGCCGAGACCGTGGTCGGCAGAGATGCCAGTGCCGGGCCTACACGGAGGGCCGAACGGCGTATCCCGGAAACAAATGCTCGATTCATGTCTGTCCACCGCAGCCAACTCGACAAGCACGCCGGCACCCCGGCGGTTCACCCTAGGGCTTGCGGGCCGGCGCAGGACTTTGATCCCGTAGTTTGGCCCCTATGCGAAGTATGCACCAAAATAGTGCAACGTGCATCGAGGTAAAAAAACGCCCCCGTACCCCGGGGGCGTCATTCGGCGGCCGCGAGGCACCCGCTCAGAGGCTGTAGTACATGTCGAACTCGACTGGGTGGGTGGTCATGCGCATGCGCGTGACTTCCTCCATCTTCAGCCCGATGTAGGCGTCGATGGTGTCGTCGCTGAACACACCACCGGCCTTGAGAAATTCGCGGTCGTTGTCCAGTGCCTCGAGCGCGATGTCCAGAGAATGCGCCACCGTGGGGATTTTCTTTTCCTCCTCGGGCGGCAGGTCATAGAGATCCTTATCGAGCGGCTCGCCGGGACTGATCTTGTTCAGGATGCCATCGACGCCCGCCATCATCTGGGCGGCGAAGCTGAAATAGGGGTTGCCGGCCGAGTCCGGGAAACGCACTTCAAGACGGCGCGCCTTCGGGCTGGGTACGTGCGGAATGCGCACGGCCGCAGAGCGGTTACAGGCGGAGTAGGCCAGCAGCACCGGCGCCTCAAACCCCGGTACCAGGCGCTTGTAGCTGTTGGTGGTGGCGTTGGTGAGGGCGTTCAATGCGCGCGCGTGCTTGAACACGCCGCCGATATAATAGAGCGCGACCTCGCTGAGCCCGCCGTACTCCTCTCCCACGAGCACGTTCTCGCCGTCCTTGAACAGCGACTGGTGCACGTGCATGCCGTTGCCGTTGTCGCCGACCAGCGGCTTGGGCATGAAGGTGGCGGTCTTGCCGTATGAGTGGGCGACGTTGTGCACGCAGTACTTAAGAATCTGCAGCTCGTCGGCCTTGCGCACCAGGCCGGCGAAGCGTGTGCCGATCTCGTTCTGGCCGGCGGTCGCAACCTCGTGGTGGTGGGCCTCGACCGTGACCCCCATTTCGGTCATGGCCAGCGACATGGCCGAGCGGATGTCCTGCAGGCTGTCGACCGGGGGTACGGGAAAGTAGCCGCCCTTGATGCCCGGCCGGTGACCGAGGTTACCGCCTTCATAGGCCTTTTCGGAGTTCCACTCCGCCTCCTCGGAGTCCACCTTGACGAAGCTGCCGCTCATGTCCGCGCCCCAGCGCACATCGTCGAACACGAAGAACTCGGGCTCTGGTCCGAAGTAGGCGGTATCGGCGATCCCGGTGCTCTTGAGGAAGGCCTCGGCGCGTTTGGCGATGGTTCGCGGGTCGCGATCGTAACCCTGCATGGTGACCGGCTCGATGATGTCACAGCGCAGCAACAACGTGGGCTCTTCCATGAACGGATCCATCACCGCGCTCTCCACGTCGGGCATGAGGATCATGTCCGACTCGTCGATCCCTTTCCAACCGGCGATGCTGGATCCGTCGAACATCTTCCCGTTTTCGAACGTCTCTTCGTCGACCACCGCTCCCGGCACGGAGATGTGCTGCTCCTTGCCCTTGGTATCGGTAAAGCGCAGGTCGACGAACTTGACCTTGTTTTGTTTCATCAACTTCAGAACGTCAGCGACAGACATTTGCAACCCTCCTGCAATACGAATGCGGTGCTGCGGGCGCGCAGCATGGATACAGCCTAACGCATGGCACGAAGCGTGCCATCACGGATTTGATCCTAAGCGGTTGATTATTATATAAAACCGGATCAACTCCTGCGGATCGTGTGCACGCCTTTGGTGCCGGCGCCGGACATTATGCACAAAAACGATGCGTCAGTGGAAGCGCAACTCGACGCTGTCGATCTGTCCATCGGCGCGTACCGCTTCGTTAAAGCGCCGCTTGAGGTCGGCGGCACTGCGGATGTCACCGAGCACGTCGAGCGGCAACAGCAGCTCGACCCTGATCTTGCCCTGGAGGTAATGCAGGGCGATCTTTTCAATGTGGCGCGCGGCCTCGATGCCGCGGAAGTACCGTGTCAGGCGTTGCTCGACGGCGTGACGCAAGGGTAACGCACCCGTCGGCGTGGCGGTCTCGTCATCTTCCGGATCGATGTGGACCATGACATCGCTGACCTCCTCGACCCGATCGATTAGCTGATTGCGCACGGTCTCGCTGATCTGGTGCCCTTCGGACACACTCAGCGTCGGGTCCACCTGGATGTGCACGTCCACGAGGGCGTCGCTGCCCATGTGCCGGCTGCGCAGCAGGTGCAGCGCCTGCACGCCGTCGACATCCACTATGGTGTGGCGGATGGCATCGACGCGCTCACTGTCGAGTCCCGTATCCACGAGCTCGCGCACGCCCTGCCAGCCTAAGCCCCAGCCGATCTTGGCGATCATCACGGCGACGCCGATGGCGGCGATGGCATCCAGGTAAGGCAGGCCGGCCATCGTGCCGGCGATACCGACGACGACGATGAGCGAGGAGATCGCATCGCTCCTGCTATGCCAGGCGTTGGCACGCAAGAGCGAGGAGCGATATTTTCGCGCCGCGTGCATGGTGTAGTGATAAATCGCCTCCTTCGCCACGATCGAGAGCGCCGCGATCAGCAGCGCCGACGCACCGGGGTGCAACAGCAGCTCCGGATGAAACAGGCGGCGCGTGGCGTCAACGACGATGCCTAATGCCGTGGCCACCAGAGCCACGCCGAGTCCGACGGTGGCCATGGTCTCTATGCGCCGGTAGCCGTACGGATGCTCCTCGTCTGCGCCCCTGCTGGCGTGCTTGGCAGCGTAAAGCACCAGGCCATCGGTAGCCAGGTCTGAAAGCGAATGCACGCCGTCGGCGATCAGCGCCTGTGACTGCGCGACCACACCAAAGGTGATCTTGGCGACGCCCAGAGCAAGATCGATAACGGCGCCGATGATGGTGACGCGGTAAGTTGCGCGGTAGCGTGCGGCAGGCGCGAGCTCGGCGTCGGTATCCGTCGACGATGGCGGCACGTCGCTAAGTGGTGCTTGTTCCGACTTCAATGGTGATGACAATGTCGCGCTCCTCGGTGCGCGTAGCGACGACCTTGTGTCCGTTGATGCGACACCAGGCCGGGATATCGCTGAGTGCGCCCGGGTCGGTGCAAAAGATGTCGAGAACATCCCCGGGCGCCAAGGTACCGACGCGCTCCTGGGCGCGAATGACCGGCAGCGGGCACAGCACGTTGCGCGCGTCGAGCTCGAAGCGGTTCATAGGTACCAATGCGCTGGAATCTCCGCGGGCGTCATCGGCTTCACCTTGTAAACCTGCTCGGTGCCGAGCGTATCGCACACGGCGATACTGACTTCGTCGGTGTCGCGGCCCTGGCTGAAACGTGCGGTGAGGCGTGCCGCAAGCCGCAGGTCCTCAGCATGCGCGTCGCCGTTGACGAGCACCAGCGGGCCCTTGTGGCTTTTCGGAAACAGATGCACGAACCGCCGCCGGTACCCGTGCAGGAAATTGCTCTCACCTTCGTCGCGGGCGACGATCAGCTTGAAGTAGGGTCGTGGACGCAGATGCCGCCCCACCTTCAGTAGCATGATGTCATCGAGGTCATAGCGACGCTCGCCGCGTGCCTGCCACAGATCGGCAAGCTTGTGCGAGTATTGCTTGTCGGTCAGGAAGCAACAACCCCCGGCCGGTTGCGCATACTCGGAGAAACCGAACCGAGCGGCCAGCGCGATCTGCGCCCTGCGGCCGCGGCCGTTGATATCGAGGAGTCGTTCACGATCGACCCAGCCTTCGCGTTCCGGCAGTGTGGGCGGCAACAGCTTGGCGCACAAGGGGCGCAGCAAGCGATCGTGGGCACCGGACTCGCGCGCGACCACCGGCATGGTGTCACGCCGTTGTGACATCGGACGTTGCCCCATCACTTCGCCGGTAATGATGAAATCGAAGGCGTGCCGCTCCATCCACTGCCGCGCCTTGCCGACCATGAATGCCTTGCAGTCGAGACAGGGATTGAGGTTTGCGCCGTAGCCGTGCTTCGGGTTTATGACAACATCCTTGTACTCCTCGATGACCTCGACGATGTGTAGCTTGATGCCGAGTTGCTCCGCCACCCAGAGCGCGTTGTTGCGCTTGGGCTTGTGTTTGTGCTGATTGCGAATTGCATGCGTGTGCCCCTCGACGCAGAATCCCGTGAAGAAGTTGATGCCCTCCACGTGTACACCCTGCTCGAGGATTAACCGGGTAGCCAGCATCGAATCCAGACCGCCCGAGATCAATGCAACGGCCTTGCGCGGTGTTTTCATGGAATCCGTCATTGCCCCGTTTGTTGGCGTCACAATACTAGCCCAAAGCGCGTGCGCGGGCACGCCCAGCCGCTGGCCCGAGCCGGCGTGCATAGGTGGTGCCGGGTATCGGCGTTCAGTGGATCAGCGTCGCGCGGGTCGCGGTGCGAGCCGGTACAAATAAAAACGGGCCCTGTCGGGCCCGTCAGTTCTTGTTTTTCCTTTGTGTAGCCCTTCCATGGTGCACTCCTCCGTGGCGATTCGGGCGATACCGGATCAATTGGGGAGGGTGACCTTATCCTAAACCACGCGGCTTGTCCAACCATGGCGGTGGTTTTTAGCGCTGTCGTCGCGGGCAGTAAATTGCTGCACTGCACCTAAGGGCTCGTCCAAATACCGCGGGGCAGGGCGCGCGGCACACAATGCATTGCGGTCCCACAACTGCCGCTGCAAGCGCCTGCAAGCCGCTGACACTGAAGCCGGTTCTCGAATCGGCCCCGGTAGGCGGGCATGCGTCGGATTGTGCTCGCAGCCGCAGCTGGGGTAGCCCGACGGTCAGCGGCTGGGCCCGATAATGATCTTGTCATTGCGCCAATCGTACTTGCGAATATAGGCCGGGCGTCCGGGTTCAAACTCGCCGCGTCCCACCGGCGTATAGACGATGGTTTCGTTGCAGCTGAAGGCGTAACGATCCCAGCGGAAATTCAATTTCGGTCTTGGGGCGTCACCGATATCACATGGGATTCCTTGCTCGCTGCGCTCGCTCGCGCGCGCGATCTGCCCGAGTCGCTTTAGATCGGCGTCCATGCGCGCATAGGCCGATGCCGGTCCCTTTACGTCGACGGGTGGCCCGGCGCGTGGTGCTTCCTGTTGCGGGCGCGCCGATCTGAGCTGGCGCCAACGGTCGACGAGCTCCGCGACCATACCGCTACGTTTCAGTTCCTGGAAGCCGAGGTACCCGCTGTAACCCACGACCGCGATCCACAGCGACAGCAGCAATACGCGCATAACACCGCGCCACGCGCGCGTACCCACGTGCGGTACGAACATCGCCGCCAAGTAGGCGAGCGGATTATGCCGGGGTATAAACGCATCGCTGTCGGTGGCGATCGCACGCAGGCGCGCCATACGCTTACTCAGCCACGGTCTCGAGGAGTTGAGTTCATCGAGCGACATCCAGAACTCGCTGCTGTACGTGCTTTGCGCCGCGAACTGGGGAACGTTGAATGACTTCCAACGCCGGCTACCACTTGCCAAAATCGCGAGTGCAAAGGCGGCATCGACCTTGGTCTTGCATGCGGTGATGCCGTATCGATCATAGCTGTATACCTTGGCGCGTGCATACGCCGGTCCGAGCAGTGGCAGGACCGACGCAGGCAGTACGAAAGGCGTCCAGCGCGTGCGGCGGTCCTGTATGCGTGCCAGCTCATAGCCCATCACGAAGTCGATGGCTCCCTGTCGGTCTGTCAATGCGCCGATGACCTCGCCGTTAAGCGCGAGAAAGCTCGTGCCCCGGAATCGCAGGCTGAAGCAATCCGGTATCTCTGGGTTCTGAAACAGGTAGGCAGCCGGGACCTCCTTGATCTGCAGCCGCTTGCACGTCGCCTTCAGGCGCGAGTAAAGGTCAGGGTGCTGCCTGCGCCCGATCTCCACGGCGTTCCCGCGCAAGTAGGCGACCCGCCTTGCCTTTCGCAGGTACACGACGAGGTAAGCTACAATGAACACAACGACAAGGCTGACAGCGACGTATTGGTACTCAAACCAAGCGAGGTACTTGTCCGCAGCGGCCTTGAGCAGCAGTGCAAGCCCCGTCCAGAAAAGCACGGAGACGATGACTGCGATGACGAACAATGGGTTCTCGTGCGGATAACGATCGACCATGTCACCTAGACGATGATTCCCAGCTCGGGTTCCTGCCGCGTGGTTAAGCGCGGTATCGAGGTTGATGATGAAGCCAGCACTTGGCTGTGCGAGTGTTCTGACCGGTCTGTCCGTGCGCGCTCACGCGTAAACCGACCCCATCGTTGTGCCCGCGGACACGCGCCGCGGGAAAGCGAGTTGAGGAGCGGTACAGGGACGTACCGTTGGCGGAGGCGAGGATGCAAAAAGGTCATGGATGGCCTTTTTCAACATCCCGCTAGACCCGCAGCGCGCGGAAGATCGTTTCCTGAACAAACAACTCCGAAGCGCTTGCCCTCTTTATAGCACAACATGGTCTGGAAACTGCGTCGCCGTGCACGCCGCCACACGACCAGCGCACACCGGTCCATGGTCGGCATATTTCTTCGTGTATGGCGCTGGGCGATTCGCCTGCTGCTGCTACTGCTCATCGTGGATCTGTTTTACGTCGCGCTGACTTGGCCCGACTGGAACCGGTTCGCCGCTGGACCAGTACCGAAGTCGAAATTTATCAGCGCGTATCAGGCGTCGCGGCTAGTAGACCATAATAGGCCGGGGTTGCGCTGGCAGCCCGTTTCGCTAATGGAGATGCCAGCATACCTGAGGCGTGCGGTCATCGTAGCCGAGGACAGTCGTTTCTATCAGCACGGGGGCTTCGACCTAATGGCATTCAAGGAGGCCATGGACTACAACGTGTCCCGGCGGCGCTTCGCCCTCGGCGCCAGCACGATCTCGCAGCAGACTGTCAAGAATATGTTTCTGAGCAGCTCGCGCAACCCGCTGCGTAAATGGCACGAACTTCTCCTGACCTGGGGCATGGAGCGCAATCTCACTAAGAACCGTATTCTCGAGATCTACCTCAACGTGGCCGAGTTCGGGCCGGGCATCTACGGCGTCGAGGCCGCGGCACGGGCCTATTGGGGCAAGTCGGTGTCGAGGCTGACGCCAGTGGAGGCGGCCGAGCTCGCGGCGACGCTGCCGAGCCCGAAAAAGAACAATCCAGCCACGCGCACGCAGCGGTTCAAAAAGCGCGTGCAGAAGATCACCGGCTTCCTTACACGCTTCGCGGACCGGCCAAGCGGTTCGCGTTAGCATCAGCGTGTATCAATTTCCCGCAGAGCAGTAGTTCCGTCATCCATGATCTGTGATTCGTGATTCGTGAATCGTGAAGGGGCTAGGAAGGGCTAGTCGGATTGAGATCGCCTAACCGCCGAATATAACAACGGGGTTTCGCCCCCGTACGACGGGTTCCTTTCTTTGCTTGCCCAAAGAAAGGAACCGAAAGAAAAGGCACCCCGGACTCTGCGCCCGCAAACCCCGCGGGTTCCCTCGCTCCGCACTCGTCTCAGACGGTCCGCGCAAGGGCCATTCCCTGGCCCTGGCCCGGACGCGCGAGATCCATCTCGCGCCCCTTCGGGCGTGTTCTTCGCCTTCGTGCTTCGCTCGGCTTGAGTAAGGGGGTTGAAAAACAAAGCACCACAAAACCACCCCAACCCCCGTCTGCACCGGGCTAAGACGGTGGGGTTTGTTGGGGTTTTTGTGCGCCTTGGTCAAGCCGAGGACCCAGCACAGCCGAAGGACCGGCCCGCAGGGGTCGGGCAGGGACCCGACGTTCGCCCCAGGCACAGGGACACGTGCCTTGGGCGAACCCGCTGAGGCC
>FXBF010000541.1_pt1 | contig 13101 bp, 13 predicted proteins | sample 5335321 | NCBI WGS metagenome assembly FXBF01 (sample SAMEA103928391, study PRJEB20085) | sediment metagenome | isolation source: sediment | reverse complement strand
CTGCTGTCAGCGAGCCCATTTCTATCGCGTTGCCATCGGGGTCGGTTCCGGTGAGAGACCATCGATTGATCAGGTAGGCGAGGTCGCCGACGACAACGCTCTGCTTCGTGTCCAGGTTGATGGTTGCCCCCAGATCCAGAAAACCTTGGAGGGCCGGGCCGATCTCATCGAGGCCATTGACGAGTACACCTGGCTGTGGGATCAAAGCTGCGTCCGGTTCGTACAGTGCGAGCAGGCCATCGAGGTCACCGGCATTGAAGGCTTCTTCGAACTGACGGTGGAGTTGTTCGGGATTCGTCGACATGAGACACCTCTCTCTCTTGGTTATCTGATCGGGAACCTAGTGGAACTTTCGGCATCCTATCGGGGTGAAGGTCGTGGGCCGGAGCGGTATCGCTCGGGCCAGCGCCGAAACAGTGTTCCACGTACCGGGACACGTGTACGATCGCCGCCTGGATCAGTTCGAAGGGAAAATCAATGGCAGACCACGACCTGGTCATCAAGGGAAGCGAAATCGTCCGACCCGCTCAGAACGGAACGATGACGTTGGACATCGCGATCTCAGACGGCGTGATCTCAACCGTTGAGCCGAATCTCGACGCAGCTTCAGCGGAAAAGGTCGTGGACGGCAGGGGTCTCTTGGCCTTCCCCGGGTCTGTCGATGCCCATTGTCACTGGGGGATCTACAACCCACTGGCCGAGGACGCCGTCACCGAGAGTCGCGCGGCCGCTCAAGGCGGGACCACGACGGCGATGACATACATCCGCACCGGCCAGTACTACCTCAACAAAGGGGGTCCCTATGTGGACTTCCTTCCCGAAGTCCTTGACTATACGAAGGACCGAGCCTTCGTTGATTACGCGTTTCACCTGGCACCGATGCAAAGCAGTCACATTGATGAAATCCCACTGCTCATTGAGCAATTCGGGGTGACTTCGTACAAGGTTTTCATGTTCTACGGAGGTCACGGACTCCACGGCAAGTCTGACGACCAGTCTTCATTCTTGATGACACCTCCTGGAGAGCGCTACGACTACGCGCACTTCGAGTTCATCATGCGCGGCCTCCAGGCAGCAAGTGAGAGGTACCCAGACATAGCCGAATTCCTGTCGCTGAGTCTTCATTGCGAAACGGCGGAAATCATGACCGCTTATACCGAGATGGTTGAACAGGATGGCGATCTCGAGGGTCTGGCCGCATATTCGGCGGCTCGCCCACCTCATTCCGAAGGTCTGGCGATCACGATCGCGGCTTATCTGGCACATGCCACAGGGCTCAAGAATGTGAACCTTCTACACCTCTCGTCGGCCGCCGCTATTGAAGCGGCGCGCCTCATGGCCGTCACCTATCCCCACATCGAATTCCGCAATGAGGTCACCATCGGGCATCTGCTGACCGATTATGAGAAGTCGAGCGGTCTGTACGGAAAGGTCAACCCACCCTTGCGCTCTTCAATGGATGTCGAAGCTCTCTGGGAAGCCGTCCTTGCGGGCGTTGTCAACTGGGTGGTATCGGACCATGCCTGCTGCAAACCAGAGACGAAACTGGGGCCGGACCCTGAGGATCTATGGCAAGCCAAGTCGGGATTCGGAGGCACCGAATATCTCTTGGCCGGGGTCTTCTCTGAGGGAACCCGACGCGGTCTTACACCGAATCGGGTGGCCGAGTTGGTCTCATGGAACCCAGCCAGACGCTTTGGTCTCCTGACCAAAGGCGACATTGCACCTGGGTTTGACGCGGACATCGCCCTCCTCGATCCGGATACCGCTTGGACCGTGCGGGCCGAGGAATCTGAATCCGCCCAGGGCTACTCCCCCATGGAGGGCACGCAGCTACAGGGCAAAGTCAAACACACCTTCGTGAGAGGGGCACATGTGCTCGACAACGAATCGGTTGTCGGTTCTCCTGTCGGGAAATACCTGGCACGACCCTATTCGGGCTAACCCGATCAGGCTTCCCATCCCAAACGTCGCGATAGCCTGCGAGTTGACTCGAGCAGAATCGGGGCGATGTCATCGATCTTCTTCCGAAAGCGCTCGACGGGACCGCAAACGCTGATGACGGCCACAGGGTCGCTTTCGTGGCCAAAGACGGGTGCGGCGACCGAACCCGCTCCTTCTTGACGTTCGCCTAGCGAAGATGCGAACCCACGGGAGCGGACGAGAGCGAGATCCTTCCGAAGGACATCAGGGTCCGTGGTCGTTAGGGGCCCCAGTGACTCCAACGGTCGGCTCAGATAATCATCAATGAACTCGTCCGAAAGATGGGCAAGGAATGCCTTTGAAGATCCTCCGGCGTGTAGGGGATAAGGATGACCCAGTTGGACAGTCATCTTCACCTCTCGAGGGGGAGTGATTTGGTCTACATACATGCGCACGTCGCCGCGCCTGACCGACAGCGTGGCGGTCTCGTTGGTCTGATCGGAGAGATCCCTCAGGAAGCTTCTTGCTTCGTCCCGAACGTCAATCTTCTGAAGATACGTCAGGCCTAGTGACAATGAAGCCGGACCCAGGGAGTACCTACGGCTGTCCTCGTCCAACTCGATGAAACCTTTGACTCGAAGAGACGTGAGGATCCGATGGACCACGGCCTTGGACAGACCAAGCCTCTCCGAGAGCTCGGTCACACCGACCGTCGCCCCATCCAGTTCTGTGAACGCATTCAGGACATCGGCGGCGCGTTCGACTGTTGCGATTGTCTGACCTTGGGGCTGCTCAGGCACTCGATTTCCTTTCATGTTGGCCCGGGTTCTTCCCAGATACGTTCCTGTCCACGATGCCAAGTCTGCTCGCAACTTCGAGGACATGACGCGCACTCCGCACGATGGCCTCATCGACCATCTTTCCTTGACCGTCAACGAACACAGCTGCCCCGCGTTCGGACTCCTCCGCGAGGGATCGGATGAGCTCCTCGGCGTGCTCGATCTCAGACTCTGTGGGTGTGAATACTCCGTTGATGATCTCCAGCTGCTTCGGATGCACGGCCGAACGACCGCCAAATCCGAGCCGACGAAGCTGTTCGGTGGAACGTTCCAAGCCCTGCTCATCTCCGATATCGAGAAAGGCCGGGCCCACTGGCTGGTCGATTCGGGCTGCTGTCGAAGCCACGACGAGATTGACCCTGATGGGCATCAGTTCGACTCGTTCCGGAGAGGGCCTCATCTTCAAGTCGGCGATGAGATCGGTCTCGCCTAACCCCAGTCTGTGAACCCGACTGTGGGTCGCAATCTCAGCGATCGCTGTCACCCCGGAGGCCGATTCAATGAGACCCAGGACACCCACGCCTTCAGGTAGCAGCTGATTCACCCGATCAAGCACAGCAGCACTTTCAACCTTGGGGAGGCTGATTCCGGTGAGCCGTCCCAACCCGGCGAGTGCAGTCAGCTCTTCTTCGAGGAGCCCTGGTCGATTGTTGACCCGAACCCAGATCTGGGGGTCAGCCTGCAATGTCTCTCGATCCGATAGATAGTTGACGACGTGTTGGGCGGCGGCTCTCTTTCCACCCGGCACGACGGAGTCTTCTAGATCCAGAATCACCGCATCAGCACCCGAATTCAGGGCTTTTTCAAACAACTCTGGATGATTCCCGGGAGCGTATAGATATGAGCGCAGCGTCACTGAGATGACCGGCTCTGATGGTTGGCTAACGAGGTCACGCGGAGGATACGAGTTTATGTGGCATGTCTAGTATGTGGAACGTTATTCCGTTGAGTGGAACATAGTGGAGCACATGTGTCAGGACCACTGAAAGGGGTGCGGGTTATTGATGCCGCAACCCTATTTGCCGGACCAATGGCGGGAACGCTTCTGGGGGACTTTGGCGCGGAGGTGATCAAAGTCGAGCATCCTCGCGGGGACCCAGTCCGCAACCACGGTTATCAGAAAGATGGCATCAATCTGTGGTGGAAGATGCTCGCCCGGAACAAGCGGACAGTGACCTGCGACATGTCGACTGCTAGAGGTCAGGACCTCATGCGACGTTTGCTCAAAACCTCCGACGTGCTCATTGAGAATTTCCGACCGGGAACTCTCGAACGCTGGAATTTGGACCCGAAGGACCTCATGAAGCTCAACCCGGAACTGGTTGTCGCACGGGTTACTGGTTTTGGCCAAATCGGCCCATACACGTCCCGCCCGGGGTTTGGCACGCTCGCCGAATCCATGTCCGGCTTCGCCGCGATCACAGGTGAACCCGATGGACCACCGGTGCTTCCACCTTTTGGCCTCGCTGACGGTATATCAGCCCTTGCCCTTGCCAACGCCATACAGATGTGCCTGTACAACCGTGATGCTGGAGATGGGTCCGGTCAGATCATCGATCTGGCAATCATCGAGCCGATCCTCTCGATTCTCGGACCACAGCCGATCTGGTACGACCAACTCGGTGTGGTTCAAGAGAGAACGGGAAACAGATCAGTCAACAACGCTCCACGCAACACGTATCAGACCCGAGACAAGCAATGGGTCGCGATCTCAACCAGCGCTCACAATGTGGCCGAGAGAGTCATGAAACTCGTCGGACACCCGAGGGTGATCTCGGAGCCGTGGTTCGAAACAGGACGTGGACGTGCACAGCATGCCGACGAGCTCGACGCGATGGTGGGCTCGTGGATCGGCGATCGCAACCTTGAGGACGTTGTCGAACAGTTCGAGAAGGCGAGTGCGGCGGCTGCCCCCGTCTACGACATCGCTGACATATTCGAAGATCCGCAATACAAGGCGCTGGACTCGATCACCACCGTCGACGACGAGGATCTCGGCCCGATTCGCATGCAGAACCTCATGTTCCGTCTCTCCGCCACCCCTGGGGCCATCAAATGGGCTGGGCGGAGTATCGGTGCCGACAACAAAGCCGTATATGGCGAACTCGGCATCGACGCCGAAGAGCTGGCAGAGCTTTCGGATCTGGGAGCCGTCTAGTGAACTCGATCTGGGATCGTCTCAAGTCGTCTCACATCATCGACCTTGCCCAACCACTTCACCGTGGGATGCCGGTCTCCCCCAACCATCCCCCCTTCCAACTCGCCTTGATGAGGAGACACGGGGACATGGTGCGATCCGACGGTGGGTCCGCGGCCAACGAGATCATCGTCACCGGTGGTCACGTTGGGACGCACATCGACGCTCTGGCTCACGTATCCCAGGACGGGCTTCTTCATGGAGGAGTCGAGCCTCACTCGATCCAGTCCAACCTGGGTTTCTCGGAGCTAGGCGTTGAAACTGTCGAGCCGATTGTTTGTCGCGGAGTGATGCTCGATATCGCTGCTCTCCACGGGTTGGAGGTATTGGACGGCGGTTATGAAGTCTCAGTGGAGGACCTGGAAAAGTCTGCGAGCCGTCAGAGCGTTGACTTGATGCCCGGCGACGCGGTTCTCATCCGGACTGGATGGTCTCGACACTGGACCAATCCCTCCGCTTTCATTGGGGCGGACACCGGCACGCCTGGACCTGGAGAAGCGGCCGCCGGATGGTTGAGCGATCACAGAATCAGACTTGCCGGAGCCGAGACCATTGCCTTTGAAGTGGTAGCACCCGCCCGTGGGCACGCTGTTCTTCCCGCCCATCGGATTCTTTTGGTGGAGGCCGGCATCCACATTATCGAAGTGATGGATCTCTCCGTCCTCGCTGAGGCCGGAGTCAGCCAGTTCCTGTTCGTCGCTGCACCACTGAAATTGGTAGGTGCAACCGGTTCACCAATTCGGCCTATCGCCCTGATCGATGACTGAGAGCCCAACTCAGCAACTTGCCGAGTTTGCCACTGGCGCGTTTCGCTCGGAACTCGATCCGGAAGTGAGTGCCTTCACCCGGCGGAGCATTGTTGACACGCTCGGGGTGTCCGTCGCTGCTGTGAACGAAACCGCTGTCGGAGTTGTTGCGTCTACCGTCGTTGGCCGCGGCGGCGTACCCGAGGCGTCCGTGCTCGGTTTCTCTGAACGGGTTCCCGCGGCGCGTGCCGCATTGGTGAATGGCACCATGGCTCACGCTCTCGACTTCGACGACACACACCTGCCTTCGGTTCTGCATCCATCAGCATCGGTTGTTCCTGCCGCTCTTGCCGTGGCGGAGGCCGAGGGTTCGCCAGGGGCCGATATCGAAACGGCGATCGCTGTCGGTATCGAGGTGACATGCCGATTGGGGATGGCGGCGTATGACCCCAAGCTTGGAAACTCGATCTTTTTCGAAAGAGGACTGCACGCAACGTCGATATGCGGGACCATCGGGTCGGCAGTGGCTGCCGCCCTGCTCCATGGAGCTGACACCCAGACGGTCTCTCACGCCATAGGCATTGCCGCGTCAATGGGTTCCGGGCTGATCGAAGCGAATCGAACCGGAGGCACCATCAAACGAGTGCATTGCGGATGGGCCGCCCACTCGGGCATCACCGCAGCCGAGCTCGCCACCGCAGGATTGACTGGACCTCCAACGGTTCTCGAAGGTCGATTCGGCTTCTTCGAAGCCTTCACTGGTGGCTTCTACGACAGGCCCTCGCTGGTCGGTGCTCTAGGAGAGGAATGGGAACTGCTTCGACTCTTCATCAAGCCTTACCCGACCAACCACTTCACCCACGCCGGTATCGACGCAGCGATCGAGCTGCGTCAACAAGGGGTACAACCGGATTCGATCAGTGCCATCGAACTCGGTGTTCCGGCGCCGGTACTCCGAACCATCGCCGAACCGATCGAAGGCAAAGCAGCACCCGAGTCAGGGTATAGCGCCAGATTCAGCGGGCCCTTCACCGTCGCCACTGCCCTTCTCGGCGGAGGGGGACTTGGTGTTTCAACCGCCGATTTCAGCGACGACACGGTGCGAGACCCAGACCACCTAGCTCTCTCGGCCCTGGTCCATTGTTTTGCAGACGAGCAATCGACGCGGGATTTTCCCTACCAGTTCCCTGGAGTCCTCGAGGTGGAGATCAATGACGGCACCCGGTTCGAGCATCGCGTGACCTACACGAGAGGTGGGCCGGAGAATCCCTTGAAAGAGGACGAGATCGAATTGAAGTTCCGTCTCAACACGGAACCACACTTGGGCTCAGCAGGTGCATCGCATGTGCTGGAAGCTGTACGAGGTCTTAGCGAGTCACCGTCGTACCAGCAGTTGGTACCAACGTTCAGCCACAGCGAGAAGGAGAAGGGTCTTCAATGAGTTCAACGCTCAAGGCAATCCTCGGTTACAGCATCGTCGAAGGTGTCTCGGTCGAGGAGTACGACACCTGGCTCTGGGATATCCATTACCCGGATCTCCTGGCAAACCCGTTCATCGACCACGTCGAACTCAATACCGTCGTGCGCCCGATTACGACAACCAGCGCCGGAACCGATACCGCCAAGACGCCAGTGACCTTCGATCGGATAGCGGAGCTTCACTTCATCGATCACGACGCTTATGCCAGCTACCTCGACTGGTTCAAGAAGAATCCGATTCCGCGAGAGCGCAGTCCCGAAGGAAGATCGGAGTTCGTCTTTTACGTGCTGACCGAGGTCAAAAAGGCGGAACGGCAGCCTTCCTGATATGTCTCACCCACCGGTGAGTGTGATCAGTCCTCCGTTTTGTGCTTCGAGCGAACCAAGGCCACGTGCCTCGACCGTGGCGATCAGCATCTGAGCAGCGGCCCCGTCACCAACAAGCTCTCCTGCCCTATCAACAATCGCCTGGTTGAAGCCTTGTTCCGTGCAAAACACCTCTCGAGCCCGGTACGCCATGGTTTCCACATCGCGGTCAAAAGACGGAACCATGTCGGGAGCTTCGTCGGTGTCGGCATCTCCCAACGCATCGAGGGTCCGTTGCAGAAAGGCGATGGCTGAGCTGGCGCCAGCCTTGCATCCGTCAAGACCTTGAAAAGGGGTTGTACCGCTGGTGCTCGACCCGGCACATGCGCCCATGGTCAACGCCACCACAACAATGACCGACAGCCTTTTCATTCCCCTTCGCGTCAAGAGCGAGGGCCCGCTTCATTTGACGCATTCTCGGAGATACTCCGCTCCCATTCGTCATACTCGATCAATCCCACCAACTCATTGACCTCATCGAAAGTCGCCATGTCGTCAATCATTTCCCCCGTGCTCCCAACCTCAGCCAGTTTCTGCAGAAGGGACCTCGCTGCCCACGTCACTGTTCTGGTAATGCTCCCGGGAAAAAGTATCAGGGAAAACCCGAGTTCTGCCAACTCGTTGACGCTGAGCAGTGGGGTCTTGCCACCTTCAACCATGTTGGCGACGAGTGGCCAATCGGACAGTTCTCTCCCAATGATCTCGAGTTGGTCCCGAGATGTGGGCGCTTCAACAAAGAGCACGTCGGCTCCAGCCTCGCCGTAGATCCGGGCTCTGCGAATCGCCTCTTCAAACCCCAAGGGGCCTGCAGCGTCAGTGCGAGCGATGATCCTGATGCCGTCACCGTCGTTACTCCGTGTCTCGACGGCCGAGGCGAGCCTCTCCAACATCTCACCGACCGGCACAACTTCCTTGTCGTCGAAATGCCCGCAACGTTTTGGAAACACCTGGTCTTCGAGCTGAATCGCCGCTACACCTGCCCTCTCGTATGCAGAGACAACCCGAGCCACGTTGTGGACTCCGCCGTAGCCTGTGTCAGCGTCAGCAACCAACGGAATCGTCACCACATCACAGATCAGACGGGCAACCATGACCATCTCGTCCATCGAGACGATGCCGAGGTCCGGTTTACCAAGAAGCGAGTTGGCCACGCCGGCCCCCGAGAGGTAGGCCGCTGGAAAGCCTTCTTTCTCGATGAGACGGGCAAAGAGTGCGTTGAATGTGCCCGGGGCAACCACGGGAGACGAGCCCTCTAGCAGAGCCCCGAGTTGGCGTGGTCCGTCGCTCACGGGCTGGCACTTCCGATCCTGGTCTTGAGAAAATCGACAAGCCCTCCAGCTTCCATGATCGCCGCCACTTCAGGCGGCAGAGACTTGGACGCCACCCGCGTCCCCGTGTCGATGATGACCAAGTCACCAAGATCAATGTCAATCCTGACTGTCTGACCCTCCTCGATGACATCGGCTTCAGAGCACTCCACTGGCACCAGACCGACATTGATGGAGTTCCGAAAGAAGATCCGGGAAAAGGACTTCGCCACCACAGCGACGATTCCCGCCTCTCTGAGCGCCCTTGCGGCCATTTCCCGGCTCGAACCAGACCCAAAGTTCTCCCCGGCGACAATGATGTCTCCTTTTCCGACAAGATCCGCAAACCCACGTCGCACCCCCTCCATTACATGCGATGCGATCTCCGGAAGGTCATACACGAGGTAGCGCCCGGGAACGATCAGATCGGTGTCAATGTCGTCACCAAAGGCCCATACCCGCCCCTGGAGGACATTCATGCCGGCACCCCCATGACGGCTAAAGGATCGATGACCTCTCCAGCCAACGCAGAAGCCGCCACCGTATACGCGGATCCCAGATACACACTCGACTCCGGGCTACCCATCCGACCCCGGGTGTTTCTGCTTGTTGTTGAGATACAGACCTCCCCGGGACCGAGAACACCGCTGCCCAAACCGGGGCATGCCCCACATCCTGTCGAGAGCAGCTGGGCCCCCGCTTCAAGCAACGTTTGTGCAGTGCCATCCGCCATCGCGCGAGAAAGCGCGGCAGCCGATGCCGGAGCGACCTGAAGGATCACACCGGGCGCCACCCGACGACCATCCAGAACCTCAGCCGCCATCACCAGATCGGCGTACTTGGCGCCGGTGCATGCGCCAATGTATGCCCTTCCTATAGGGGTGTTCACCAGATCAGCCGCGGGAACAACATCATCGTGCCGATGTGGTTTGGCAACCACGGGAACCATCTCAGAGACGTCGTAGCTCCAAGTATCGAGGAACTCGCTATCACTGTCCGACCAAGGCCCTTGATCGACCTCGATCCCGAGTTTTTCAAAGTGGCTGACGGTTGTCTCATCCGAGGCGATCAGACCGGTCTTGGCCCCAATCTCGGCGCACATGTTGGTGAGAACACTTCGCTCATCCACCGACATTGCGGCTATGCCGGATCCGATGAACTCGAGGACCCGGTAGACCGCCCCTGCCATGCCTTTCTCGCCGAGCATGGTGAGCATCACATCCTTCGCCGCGACACCTCTCCGCAAGGAGCCCTCTACTTCGACACGAATGGTGTGAGGGACTCGAAGCCATGTGCGGCCAGTGGCCAGAACTCCCAGGAGATCCGTGGATCCCATGCCCAGAGCCAGACATCCCAGCACACCACCGGTGCACGTGTGCGAGTCACCACCGACATAAAGCATCCCTGGTCTGAGATGACCTTTCTCAACAAGAAGTGTATGGGCTATCCCCTCGGCTTCATAGAAACTGTTGATCCCAAACTCGGTTGCGAAGGCCCGGGTCGTCTGGAGTATTTTGGCGGCGCTGGTGTCCTGCGCCGGCACGTAGTGATCGGCCACCAGGATCACCCGATCCGGATCCCACACTCGAACACCTAGTTCGTCGAGCATTGGCCAGATGCGACGAGGACCACCGGAATCATGGATCATCGCCAGGTCGACGTCGACCCAGTGGATCTCGTCTGGGAGAACCTTCGTCAGCCCGGCCTTCTCGGCGATGATCTTCTCGGCCAGGGTCATGCCCATGAAAATCGCCTAGATTTCTCGGCGCAGGTATTGCCCGTGACCCGGCTCGGACAACATCCGGCCATCCTGTGCAATGAGCTCGCCTCTCGAGATCGTGGCTACCGGCCAACCTTGGAGAGACATACCGGCGAACACCGAGAAATCCGAGTGCTCTGCGGTGGCTTCCTGTCCCACGGTCGACTTTCTGTCCAGGTCGACGAGAATCAAGTCGGCGTCAGAGCCCATCGCGATAGTGCCCTTCTTTGGGTAGAGCCCGAATATCTTCGCCGGTGCCTCCGCCAAGATCTCAGCAATTCGACCGAGCCTCATCCCCCTTTTGTGATATCCACCGTCGAGAAGACTGGGGACGATCAAGCCAACCGAGTCGAACCCGGGTTTGACCGACCAGAACTCACCGTCGCCCATCTTGGTGTCACGAAGAATTGGGTTGGAATCGCTTCCCACAGTCTGCAAACGCCCATCGGCCAGAGCCTGCCAGAGAGCCTCCTGATCCGATTGGTGACGCACCGGCGGACTGACAGTCAGCTCCAGTCCTGCCGCTGAGTCGGTTGTGTGCATCAGATAATGGGGACAGGTCTCCCCAAACAGATGATCTTGCTCGGCCCAGGGCAACCCCAGAGCTTGCATTGTGAGATCGGAACTGAGATGCACCAAGTAGGTGGTGACACCCGTCACTCTGGCGAGAAGCATCATCGACAGCACGCTGTCGGTTTCACTGAAATCGGGGGCAAGTCTCTCGTAAAACTCCAGATCAGGGCTCATCTCACCACTGATCCGACGTTTGGCCTCATTCTTTAGCTCCTGGTTCTCACAATGGACGTTGAGAACCATCTTGTCCGGTGCAATCTCGTTCATAGCCTCCATGACAGACCAAACCCATCCGTTGTCGATTGGCCGATCGCTGCTGAACACCGCCTTCTCGCGACCTTTCCAGGCGAGATTGATCTTGTAAGACGTGATTCCGAATTGGCGAGTGGTTGTCTCCAATTCGACCAGATGTGGCTCGGTCAGAAGCTGCAGGTGAAACGCTGCATCGATATGTGCCTGCCGTTCATACGTCTCTATGTAGTCCGGCACTAGATCCAGATAGGAGCCTGTGGCCTTGAAATAGTTCACGAGTGTGGTGACACCGCCCAGCGCAGCAAGACGTGTACCCGGCTCTGTGTCGGTCCCTAGCGGTTGATAGCCGCCCAAGTGAATGTGGGGATCGATGGCCCCCGGCAATACGTGTAAGTCGGTCGCGTCTATTACCTGTCGAGGGCCGGTGATCCATCCCGGTTCACCCAAACCGCTGATTATTCCGTCCGTGACTGCGATGTCTTTCATAACCGGATCTGCACCGGGAATGACGACCGCACCGTTGACAATCGCCAGATCGGTCATCGGTCGGCCTGTGAATGGATGTAGGTTTGTGCCGTTTTCGATTCGATGACGTCGGTGTACTTCATCCACATGTCGAGAAGAGCGACCTTGTGTGAAGCCACGATGCGATCGGCCACGGCGTCTGCAACGACGGCCACCTTGAAGCCGCGGGTAACCGCATCGACCGCGGTGGCGCGGACACAGCCGCTCGTAGATACACCACAGATCAGCAGGGTGTCTACTCCCAGCCCCACCAGGTAGGTAACTAGCGGGGTCCCAAAGAAGGCACTCGCATAGCTCTTGTCCAGAATGAGGTCATCGTCATGGGGAGCGATCTCCGAGACGATCCGACTTCCCTCAGCCTGATCGAGCGTGGCAGTCTTGTTCCATGTCGACTTCCCGGCAAATGAGTCGAACTTCACGGTGCGCTTCTGCACATTGCGGGTGTAGAGGACGGGTACGCCCGCCTCTCTGGCCGTAGTCAGAAGGCTGCTGGTGACCCGCACCGCTTCCCATGCCCCCGCTCCGCCTCCGGCCGGCCACCGGTCCTGCTGGTCGAGGATGGGTTCATCGGCTCCGATGTAGTTGTACTGACAGTCGATAACAGTGAGGAGTGGGGAATCCCCCAGGCCACGCGCTTTTCCATAGCCAGCGTTCTCGATCACCTTGCGATCGGTCTCCGAGAGAAGGGAGTCCCAGGTGTCGACTATCGACATGCAGGCCAACTGCGTTGAAGCCTATTGGGCATCATCGTCCGTCCCATCTTCAACCATCGGTGCTCGCTCCAACACTGCCCGAAGAAAGGAGCGAGTTCTCTGGTGCTTCGGCTTGCCGAGGACTTCTTTGGCCGGGCCCTCTTCGACAATCAAACCGTGATCGATGAATAGGACACGATCAGCCACTTCGGCTGCGAACCCCATCTCATGGGTCACCACGAGCATCGTCATCCCATCTTGTGCCAGACGCTTCATCACCAGGAGAATCTCTCCGGCCAATTCTGGGTCGACTGATGAGGTGACCTCGTCGAACAACATCAAGGCCGGATCCATTGCCAGGGCGCGAGCGATGGCGACACGCTGCTGCTGACCGCCAGAGAGCTGAAGTGGATATGAGTCCGCCTTGTGGGCCAGCCCCACAG
>FXBF010000540.1_pt1 | contig 13107 bp, 10 predicted proteins | sample 5335321 | NCBI WGS metagenome assembly FXBF01 (sample SAMEA103928391, study PRJEB20085) | sediment metagenome | isolation source: sediment | reverse complement strand
GATGTGGAAACGGTATCAGTACCTGGGCCTTCCCTACCTGGTCCTGCTCGATCGTGAGGGCCGTGTCCTGCAGGAGTACTACGGCTATCCGGGGCGCGAGGCGTTCGACGCCAAGGTGGCCGGCCGGGCCATGGCCGAACTCGGCGGGTAGGGGAGGATTTGACGCGGTCCCAGCGGGGGCCTAGTGTGATCCCATTGGAATCCGACTGATCCCCAAGAGCCCGAGCAGACGCGGGAGGGACCGATGTTCTCAGCACCCCGCTTCCGTCGTTTCCACAGCCTGGTTCTCTTCCTCACACCCATCGCACTTTTCCCAGCGACGCGTGCAGCCGCGCAGCCAGTGGCGCCGCCGGCCGACCTGATCCTCACCAACGCGGTCATCCACACGGTGGACACCAACCGCCCGCATGCCGAGGCGGTGGCCATCCGCGGCGACCGGATCGTGTTCGTGGGCAGCGACCGGGGAGCGCTGACCTACAAGGGGCGCAGCACGCGGGTGATCGACCTGGAGGGCCGGACCGTGCTGCCGGGCTTCATCGATGCCCACGCGCACCTGGCCGGCCTCGGAACTCAACTGCGCGTGATCGACCTGGTAGGCACACGCTCGCTGTCCGAGATAGTCGCGATCGTGAGCGAGTGGGCCGCCACGGTCGCCGCCGGCGAGTGGATCCAGGGACGCGGCTGGGACCAGAACGACTGGGCGGACACGCGCATGCCCCACCACCAGGAGCTCTCCGCCGCGGTACCCGACCATCCGGTGATCCTGAGGCGCGTCGATGGTCACGCCGTCTTCGTGAACGCGAAGGCGATGGAAATCGCGGGGATCACGCGTGACACGCCGGACCCGGAAGGCGGCCGTATCGTCCGCGATCCCGAGAGCGGGGAAGCCACGGGCGTGTTCGTGGACGGGGCCATCGGCCTGGTCGCGCGCCACGTGCCCGAGCCGAGCCTCGATGAGCAGAGGGAAGCCATCCTGATGGCGATCGAGGAGAGCCTGCGTTGGGGGGTGACCAGCATCCAGGACGCCGGCGTCGGGCCCGGCCTGATCGACCTGTACGAAGAGATGGCCAAGGAAGGTCAGTACCGGCTCCGCAACTACGTGATGATCCGCAGCGACGACGCGACGCTCGACCGCTATCTCGAGCGTGGACCCCAGGAAGGGCTCTACGACAACCATATCACGATCCGCGCGATCAAGGTCGTCGCCGACGGGGCGCTCGGCTCACGAGGCGCGGCGCTGCTGGAGCCGTACAGCGACGAGCCGGGCCAGCGCGGTCTGGTGACGGAGCGACCGGAGCGGATCGAAGAAGTCGCTGTGCTGGCGCTGCGGAACGGGTTCCAGCTGAACGTCCACGCCATCGGCGATCGCGGCAATCGGATCACCCTCGACGCCTTCGAGGCCGCCCTCGAGCAGGTCCCCGTGGCCGACCACCGCTTCCGGGTCGAGCACGCCCAGATCCTCCACTGGCAGGACATACCACGCTTCGCCGAGCTGGACGTGATCCCGTCGATGCAGCCGACGCACCAGATGAGCGACATGTACTGGGCCATCGACCGGCTGGGCTGGACCCGGGCACGCGGCGCCTACGCCTGGCGCTCGCTTCTCGACACCGGCGTTACGATCGCCGCAGGCACCGACTTCCCGGTCGAGGCCGTGAACCCGTTTCGCACCTTCCTGGCTGCGATCACTCGTCAGGACGAGAACGGCTGGCCGAGCGGTGGCTGGTTTCCCCAGGAGAAGATGACGCGGGAGGAGGCGCTCAAGTCGATGACGATCTGGGCCGCTTACGCGGCTTTCGAGGAAGACATCAAGGGATCGCTCACGGAAGGTAAGCTGGCGGACATAGTGGTGCTGTCGCAGGACATCATGGCGATCGACCCGGAACGTATCATGGACACGCGGGTCGAGATGACGATTCTGGGCGGCGAGATCGTTTACGCGACTGACGGCCTGAAAGCGCTGACCCGGAGTTAGACGCTGATCTCCTCTTCCGGCGCGCCGAGGCTCTTGTCGCCCAGCCGAGGTCTCAGTGCTGGGTAACCCTTGCTTCCGCAGTGCACACAGGCCTCTGCCAGCGACCAGAGCACGTCGCTGCAGAGGGCACATTCCGACCGCTCACCGGAAGCCGCCCGGTCGTCCGTCGGGGCGCCACACGCGTTGCAGCTCATGGCGTCCACATGCAGGTCCGCACCACAAATTGAACAGTCCATCACCGGCTCCCCCATCCCTGATCTATCTTGACTACTCGAGCTCAGGCCTATCCGGACGCCCTTGCCCCGGCTCCGCGGCCGCGCATACCTTGCCCGCTCGATTCATTCGGGACGCCGGGTTGTCTGAGGCACCAGGAACAATATAGCGGATAAGAGGCAGAACGCAGAACCCTTGAACGAATCCACCACCCTCGCAGACCACCGGTTCGCCGGAACCGACTACCAGCAGCTTCCCGCTCGCGTCTGGTGGCTGGGCGGCCTCATCGCGCTCATCGGCGTCGTGACGTTCATCCTGATGTCCATCGACGGCCAGACCGAGGGGTACTTGTATCTTTTCTTCTACTCGATTCCGGCCAACACGGCGATCTCGGTATTCCCACACGAGCCGGTACTCATCTGGTATGGCAAGTTCGCCGACATATGGATCTCCGCCGCCGCGGCTACCGGCGGGACCCTGGTGGCCGGCTGGTTGGATCACCGGGTGTTCGTGCCCGTGCTCAACTACACCAAGCTCACCTCCTACAAGCAGAGCCGGTTCTACGCGAAAGCAACGGGTGTGTTCATGCGCTACCCGTTCGCCACGCTCGTGGTGACCGGTCTGACTCCCGTCCCGTTCTGGCCCTTCAAGTTCCTCTGCTTTTCGATCCATTACCCACTCTACCGCTACCTGGCGGCGCTGGCGGCAGGGCGATTCCCGCGCTACGCTCTGCTGGCCTGGGTGGGGGCCGAGTTCGGGATACCGACCTGGATTCTCATCGCGACCGTAGTTGTTGTCTTTGGCGCTTACGCCATCCGCGGCGTTCCCATAGTCTGGCGTTGGATGCAGGAGCGGCGCCAGGCGAAGCTGCGGGATTGACTCTTTCTCGCCCGTTCACGGAGGCTTCTGAATGAACATATCCAGCCGCCTGGCGCTCAAGATGTTGGTTCGCGGGCTACGCAACAAGTTCGAGGAACGCCCGATCTCTGTCTCGTTCGAGATCACCCACTACTGCACGGCCAACTGCTGGCACTGCAACTGGGGTGGGCCGGTGAAGGGCGAGCAGCGGCTGCAGGCCGAGGACTACGCGGCGATCTGCGAAGAGCTGCGCCCGGTCGTCTCTCACCTGTCCGGCGGTGAACCGCTGGCGCGGACCGACGTGTACGAGATCGCCCGGGCTATGGCCAATCCGGGCAACCTGCCGTGGATGATCCTGGTGAGCAACGCCGCCGCCCTGACCGCGGACAAGTACTGGAGGCTGCGAGAGGCGGGCATCAATCAGTTCTCGATCTCTCTCGATTTCCCCGACGACCGTCACAGCGAGTTCCGCCGCATACCCGGCCTGTTCGAGAAGATGAACAGGGTGATCCCCGAGATCACCGGGCTCGGCAACAACGACCTCTCTCTGAACGCCTGCATCACCGCGTGGAACTACCGGGACCTCCCGGGAATGGTGGAGCTCGCCAAGAGGTGGAACACGCAGATTAACTTCTCCGTCTACTCGACGCTGCGCATCAACGACGAGAACGGGATGCCCAGGGACGAACAACTCGAGGAAGTTCGGGAGACGTTCCAGAAGGTCATCGACATGAAGAAGGCGGGCTACCCGGTCTACTCGTCCGAGCGGGTGATGTGGAAGTACTTCCAGTTCTTCACCGACCGCGGCATCCCCGGCTGCCAGGCGGGCCGGCGCTTCCTGGTCATCAACCCCGACGGCATGCTCACGCCCTGCGCCATGGTCTGGGCGAAGTACAAGACGCAGCGCGAGATGCTGCATGAGTTCACCGCCAACAATACCTGCGAACAGTGTTTCATCTCGACCCGGGCCAACACGGAGAAGAAGCTCGGCGACTTGTTCGCCGACAACTGGGAGATGATGGTGAAGCAGGTGTTCAGCCGGCCCAAGAAGCGGGCGGTCCTGCCGGCGGAACCGGCGGCTACGCCGGGCGAGCTAGCGGGAGTCGTCGAGGGGCGGGAAGGGGAGCTGGACCCAGAAGGACGACCCCTTACCCACCTCGCTCTCCACCCAGATGCTGCCACCCGCGAGGTGCGCCAACCGATGACAGATCGAGAGGCCGAGGCCGGCCCCTGAGAAGCGTCGCTGGCCCAGGCGCTGGGTGTCGGCGCTTCTGCGGAACGTCTTGAAGAGGTCCTCGAGCTGCTTCTCGTCGATCCCCGGGCCCGTGTCCTCGACCTGGATCAGCAGATCGTCTCCCTTGTCCTCGATGCGGACCACCACCCCACCCTCGTCGCTATAGGTGATGGCGTTGTTGACCAGGTTCAGCAGGATGCGCCTGAGCACCTCCTGGTCGCCGACCCGAGCGCCGCGGCAATCGATCTCGAACCGGAGCGTCAAATCGGCCTGCTCCGCCAGCGGTCGAGCGATGCGCTCGACTTCCTCGCTCAGCGCGTGCACCGAGTAGGGGACGGACTCCAGCTTCAAGTCGCCGGCCTCGAGATTGCGCGAGCTGAGCACGTTGTCGACCAGGGTCAGCAGGCTCAACGCGCCGGTGAAGACGAGGCCGATCTGGTGCTTCTGGATTTCGGTCAACTCGCCCGAGAGCCCCGCATACAGCGCATCGGCCAGGAAGAAGACCGAGGTCAATGGAGACCGGAAGTCATGCATCGCCTGAGCCATCAGCTCGGAGCGGCGCAGCGACTCGCCCTCGAAGTAGCGCTCGACGAGCGCGCTCTCGGCTCCGGTAAGAACCTCGAACATGCTCTCTACCTCCAGCCCGGTGTTTCCTGTGACGCTCAGGTAGGAGAGCACGCTGGAGAGAAACGATCTCTGCAACCGCAGCAGCGACACCAGGGCCAGCCGCGCGGCTCGAGGATCCTCGATCTGCTCGACCCCATCGTGATAGGCGGCCGGCACCTCCTGCACACGCCCGCTCCGCAGCTCCGACAGGGTCTCGACGACACCCGCCTGCGAAGCGACGGCCCGCTGAACGACGCCGTGGAGAAAGTCGCGAACATGCTCGAGGTTCGGATCATCCTGGTCCGGCAGGTCCGCCAGCAGCGTCTGGAGCGAGCGCTCCAGCTGCTGGCTCAGCATGTTAGGCGGCCCGGTGAGCGGTCCTAGCGCCGTCTTCTCGTCGGCGGGTTCCATCTCAGATCCGCTAAGAGTCTGATTAAGCATGGTCGGGCGTCGCCTCTCCCGCTTCTTCCAGTTCTCCCATCAGCGTGCTGCGAGTCAGACCGTGCTTGCACATCAAGCGATACAGCGTGGTGCGGTCGATCTCGGCGCGCCGCGCCGCCTCCGACATGTTGCCAGCCGTGCTCGCCACCAGGTTGGCGAGGTACTCACGCTCGAACTGCTCGACGAACTCACCCTTCGCCTCGTGGAAGGGGGCCAGCGTCATCCGGCCGACCCGCGGGGCGTCGACCTGGCTCTCCGCCCCGGACACCGGAACGTCCCTGGCCTCGACGGCGCGGCCGGGCTCGGCCAGCACTGTGAGGTGCTCGATGACGTTCTGAAGCTCCCGGACGTTCCCCGGCCACTCCTGACTGACCAGGATCTCCACCGCGCCCTCGGAGAAACGCGGCAGCTCCTGGGCCGCCCCCCGGTGACGCTGCCAGTACTTGGCCAGGAAGTGGTTCGCCAGCACCGGGATGTCCTCCGGCCGCTCGCGCAGCGGCGGCAGATGAATCGGCACGACCTTGAGACGATAGAAAAGATCGGGACGCAGGATGCCTTCCTTGAGCGCCTCCTCCGGATCGCGGTTGGTGGCCGATATGAACCGGACGTCCACCACCGCGTCCTCCACCTCGCTCCCCAGGCGACGCACGACCCCGTCCTGAACGACCCGGAGCAGCTTCGTCTGCAGGACCGGCGACATCTCGCCGATCTCGTCCAGGAACATCGTCCCCTGGTGGGCGCTCTCCAACAGACCGCGCTTGTCGCGCACGGCCCCCGTGAAAGCGCCACGCCGGTAGCCGAACATCTCCGACTCCAGCAGGTTGTCGGGTAGGGCCGAACAGTTCACCGGGACGAAGGCGCGTCGCGAGCGACGGCTCTGCTCGTGGATCAAGCGCGCGATGAGCTCCTTGCCGGTCCCGCTCTCACCGGTCACGAAGACGGAGGCATCGGTAGGGGCCGCCCGTAGCGCCGCCTCGATAGCCTGCCGCAGCCCTCGCGAGACGCCCAGCAGCTGGGGCTCCCCCGGACCGGTGGACCGTACCGCACGCGTCGCCCGGTTCCTTATCTCGCGACCGGCGTGGATACGGAATGCCGCCCGCCCGAGAAGCACGCTCAGCTGCACGGCCGAGAACGGCTTGGGCAGGTAGTCCCAGGCACCGGCGCGCATCGACTCGATCCCCGAATCGACCGAGGCCCGGCCGGTGATGATCACGGCCAGGATATCAGGCTGCTTGGCCCTGAGCTGGCCCAGCAACTCGATTCCGGAGGTATCGCCCAGGTAGAGGTCGATCAGCGCCACGTCGAAGCTGCGGGTGCTGAGGAGCGACAGAGCTTCCTCGGCACGACGGGCCGTAGCACAGGTATAGCCGTCCGCCTTGAGGACGCTGGTGCAGCTATCGAGTAGTGTCCGATCGTCGTCGACGACCAGTACCCGGACCGAGGCCTTGATCTCGGGCGAGAGGCCATCTTCCGTCAGGGTTGGCAGGAAATCGTCGCCACCGGAGGCATCGTCGCGAATGACGGTTGAGGAATTCACGCTCACAGGCCTTCTCCCAGTCGTATTGGCCGGCACCCGGTCAGCGGACCGGAAAGCCGGTATCACCCCGAACCCAGCACTGGCGCAACTCGTAGACCAGTGCCACGGCCTGCTAAACGGCTGTAAACAGGAGATCCAAGAAATCTGTGGCCACCACACGCTGAACGCGCATCTGATGGCCCGCCGGCGAAGCGTCTGAAGGCGGGAAAAACAAAAAGCCGGACGAAACCTGTATCAGCCTACAGGCCGACGGGGGGACGCCGTGACAATCTTGCCACATGAGCGGTCGATTGTCAAGGGTCGGCTCGGCGCCATCGCAACAGGTCGGCGCCTCTGGCTGTGGCGAGACGGCCACAGCCACGGCCCTAAAATCGCCATTTACCCAGGAAATGGTAGGCCTGACAACGACTTGCGGGTTGAACCCCGGGCACCTCATTTGCTCATTCTGAATTGACTGGAGAAGTGTACCCCAGACCATGGTTCAGGAGAGCAATGGATAACGAGCTTCGCCCACCCGCCAGGATCACTCGCAAGGCACCGGGGGTCTACGATCCCGAGCTGGCCGCCAGCGCAGCCCGGCGGATGGGGAATGGCGCCCGCGCGGCCGAGCCGGACATCGACTGGCGGCGTTGGGCCTGGGTGCTCTGGCGGCGCAAATGGTGGATCCTGGGAGCCACGGCGCTGGGGACCGCCCTGGCGATAGTGAGCGCCCGGGGCCACCAGCCGATCTATCAGACCAGTGCGATGGTGTGGGTCGAGGAGCCGGAGCCGGACCGCGCGATCGAAGTCACGAATGTATTCTCGACCGCCGGCTGGATCGACCTGCTGCAGAGCTATGCGGTGCTGGACTCCGTGGTCCACGATCTCAGGCTCTACCTGCGTCCCGGTCCTGGAAGCAGCCGGGCCCTCTTCCAGAGCTTCGAGCTGCTCGACAATACGGTATCGGGCCAGTACCGGTTCGTTGTGCGCGCGGACAGCACATACGCCCTGCTGGATAGTGAGGGAAACCAGATCCAGATCTCGAGGCCCGGTGAGCCGATCGGCTGGCCCGTCGGTTTCCGCTGGGTGCCGCCCGACTCGCTGCTGCCGCCCGGCAGGGAATTCGAGTTCGCGGTGGAGCGGCCCCGCGATGTCGCCGACCGGATGACACGGCGCCTGGAGATCAAGGTGGCCGATCCGCAGAGCAACTTCATCGCTCTCACTTACCGAGGCACGAGCGCGGTCGCGATCGCCAACATCTTGAATACGATGCTCGACCGAATCGTGGGTCTGGCGACCGAGCTGAAGCGGCAGAAGCACACGGAGCTCGCCAGCCTGCTGGAGGAGCAGCTCGAGCTGGCCAGGGAGCGTCTGCGCGCCGCCGAGGGTGAGCTCGAGTCGTTCCGGGTCAATACGATCGATCTTCCCGACGACCGGCGGGTTCCGCTCGGCGAGCCGGGCGGAAGGATGCTGGCGCAAGGCAACCCCGTATTCGACCGTTACTTCAACGTGCACGAAGAGCGCCGCTTGATCCGGGCGGACAGGGACGAGTTGGCGACGATACTGCGGAACCTCGAGGAGACCGGCGAGCTGGAGGCGATGCGGCTGGAAGTCGTCCTCTCGGTGGCGTCGGCCACGCAACTGCGCGCCGCTATCGACGAGCTGGCGAGAATGGAGCTCGAGTATCGCACGCTTCTGTACCGTTACACTCCAGAGCACACCGACGTTCAAAGGGCCGCCGCAGACCTGGACACCCTGAAGCGAAGGGACATACCGGCTCTCATCCGCCAGCTGCTGAGCCGGCTCGCATCCCGCGAGGGTCAACTCGATCGCGATATCAGGCAGCGAACGGCCGAGCTGAAGCAAATACCGAAACGGGCGATCGAAGAGGAGCGGCTGCGCCGCCAGGTCGACAATCTGGCGACGATCTACAATTCGCTGTACGGGAATTACCAGAAGACGCAGGTCGCCGAGGCCGCCACCCAGCCCAGCGTGCGGATCCTCGACCGGGCCGCTGCGCCGGCCTATCCGGTGCAGAACACCGCGCGCCTGCGGATCATCCTCGGGTTCATACTGAGCCTCGGCCTCTCTCTGGCCGGGGTGATCGCGCACGCCCGCTTCGTGGACAAGCGGATCCACTACGCCGAGCAGGTCGTAGAGGATCTCGGGCTGCCCATCCTGGGCGTGGTGCCCAACCTGAGGGCTCTGGCGCCGGGGGCGCCGCGGGGCGCTGGATCGAGTTCCTCTATCGATCGACTTGCCTCGACGGGCGGGGAACAGAGCGTGGTCGAGTCTTTCCGCGCGCTGCGGACCCAGCTCACGTTAGGACTGGGGATCGAGTACCCAGCCGTGATCGCGATCACCAGCCCATCACAGGGCGAAGGGAAGTCGCTGATCACTTCCAATCTCGCCCTGGCATTCGCCGATCGCTCCCGGGCGACGATTCTGATCGACGGCGATGTCCGGCGTGGGCGTCTGCACCGGGTCTTCGGGTTCAGCAAGATGCCGGGCCTGTCGGAGTATCTGCGGGGTGATGTCGAGCCCTCGCTGGTGGTGAAGCGAACGGACTCGCCCGGCCTCTTCTTCATGCCTCGCGGGCGCTACACCGACGAGGTGCCCGAGCTGCTGGACGGGGAGGGGCTGCCGGCGCTTCTGGCCCAGCTCAAGCAGACTTTCCAGGTCATACTGATCGATACACCGCCTCTCGCGGCGGGGGTGGACGCCGTGATGATCGGCGCCCACGCCGACGCCGTGATCGCGGTGCTTCGCAAGGGTCGCACCGACATGGAGATGGCGCGCGCCAAGATCGATTCCTATGCCCGCATGCTGGGCATACCGATCGTCGGCGCGATACTCAACGATGTCGACAGTTCCGGTCCATACGGCTACTACACGTACTCTTATTCCTACGAAGTCAGCTCTGATGATGACGAGTGATGAGTGATGAGCGCAGACGAGAGAACTAGACGTATCCTCGTGACCGGAGCGGCCGGCTTCATCGGCTCCCACATCGTCGACCGCCTGCTGGCCGATGGCCACAGCGTGTGGGGACTCGATAACTTCGACGACTTCTATCCCCGGCAGATAAAAGAGTCGAACCTGGAGTCAGCGCTCACGCATAAGGGCTTCGAGCTGGTCGAGGGCGACCTGCGAGATGACGTCCTGCTCAATACGCTCTTCCGTATAGGCGAGTTCGATGCTGTGGTGCACATGGCCGCCAAGGCCGGTGTGCGACCCTCGATCGAGGCGCCGGAAGAGTACTACGACAGCAATGTCATGGGCACGGTCAGGTTGCTGGAGGCGATGCGCCGTTACGGAGTCGGCGCGCTGGTATTCGCTTCCTCTTCGTCAGTCTACGGCAGCCGGCCCGGCTCGGGCCCCTTCTCCGAGGACGATCCGGTCGATCACCCGGTCTCCCCTTACGCCGCCACCAAGCGGGCGGGGGAACTGCTTTGCCACACCTACTGGCACCTGCAGGGACTCTCGTGCGACTGCTTGCGCTTCTTCACCGTCTACGGGCCCCGTCAGCGGCCCGATCTGGCCATCCACAAGTTCGCCCGCGAGCTCAGCGCCGGCCGGCCGGTGCCCGTATACGGAGACGGCACGGCCGCCCGCGACTTCACCTACATCGACGACACGGTCGGCGCGGTCCTCACGTCCCTCGAGCAGGTGATGCGCGCCGGTAAGGAACCGCTCTTTCGCATCCTCAACATCGGCGCGGACCGCACGGTGACCGTGAACGAGCTTGTTCACCTGCTCGGGGCGACGATGGATGCGGTTCCCACCGTCGAGCACCTGCCGCCGCAGCCGGGAGACGTGCCTCAGACGTGGGCCGACATATCGAAGGCGCGCGATGTTCTGGGCTTCAATCCAACGGTGCCGATCGAGGAGGGATTGCGGCGGTTCGTCGCCTGGTTCTGGTCGAAGCAGGAACGCGGCCTGGCGCCACGAGGCTCCAGCGTCGCCTCTTTCACCGGGTAGACAGAGCCATGCGCATCGCTTTTCTCGTAACCCGAGCCGACGATCTTGGCGGTGCCCAGGTCCACGTTCGCGATCTGGCTACGGCCCTCAAATCGGCGGGACACGATGTCGTCGTGCTTGCCGGAGCGAACGGCATCTTGGCGGAACAGCTAGAGGAGCGTGATATCCCCTTCCGTTCCCTGCGCTACCTCAGGCGGCCGCTGCGGCCTTTGCGCGATCTGCTGGGCCTCTGGGAAATACGAAGATGCCTCCGCGACATACAGCCTGACATTATATCCACTCACTCATCCAAGGCCGGAATCCTCGGCCGGATTGCCGGTTATTCGCTGGGCATCCCCACGCTGTTCACGTGTCACGGTTGGGCGTTCAACACGGACAAGAGCACCCTCGCGTGTAACATCTACCGAGTTATCGAGCGTGCGGCGGCGCCGCTCGCGGCCCGCATCATCACGGTGTGCCAACAGGACCGGGAGCTGGCGATTCAGGACGGGGTGGCCGGGCAGGATCACCTGGTCACCGTTCACAACGGCGTCGTAGGCCTGAATGGGAACCAGCCGGCGAATCCCTCCAAGTCACCGCCCCTCCTGTTGATGGTCGCGCGCTTCGCGCGTCAGAAGGACCACCGGACACTGTTTCGCGCGCTCTCCGGACTGCTCGATCTGGAGTGGCGCCTCGAGCTGGTCGGGGATGGCCCGGGGCGCCGGTCGGCGGCCGATCTTGCGAACGGGCTGGGCCTGGGAGGGCGCGTATCTTTTGTCGGCTTCCGCCGCGATGTTGGCCAGCTGATAGAAAGGTCGCAGGCGTTCGTACTCGCGAGCAACTGGGAAGCTTTTCCTCGCAGCATCCTCGAAGCGATGCGGGGGGGCCTTCCTGTGGTCGCGACTGGCGTGGGTGGTGTTGGGGAAGCCGTCGTGGACGGCGAGACAGGGTTCGTCATTCGGCAAGGCGACGTTGACAACCTGCGAGATCGTCTCCGAACGATCATAGCCGACCCTATATTGCGCCAGCAGATGGGCGCGGCCGGGCGAAATCGCTACAAGCAGAAGTTCACCCTCGAGCGGCTCGCGCGTCAGACGTTCTCGCTCTATAGAAGGGTATTGACTGAAGAACAGTCGGCGCAGGTCGCGCCGGTTGCCGAGTATGTGCGGTGATCGTATTCGGCTTACCTCCCCCCTAACCGCTACCGATCCGTCACGTATCTGACCGCGCGTGCTATGTTCTCATCCGTCGGTTCGTCGGTGTCTATCTCGATGTGATCGAGAGAGATGGGAGCCCGTAGCGGCTGCTGCCGGAGAAAAGCCTCCCAGTTACTCAGCTTCCAGTTATCCCGCCGCTCGCCCCTGCGCTGCAGGCGGTCGCGCAGCGTGTCCTCGCTGCAGTAGCAGCGTACAAGCGCGCAGGCGGAAGCCGTCCTGGTTATCAGCCCTTCGAGGAAGAGATGCCAATCTGCGCTCTGAACCTGCCTGATATGGGGGGCGTCGAGCAGAACGCTGTTTCCGACGAGAAGGTTCTCCTCAGCTATCCTGTACAGGATCTCGTAGAACCGCGGCCGCAGCTCGACATACTCCGGATCAGTTCTGGTGTCCGGGAAGAACGCATCGACGATGAAGTTGTTATCGAGGTAGCACGCGCAGATTTTCTCGAGCAGCCCCTTCGCGATCGTCGTCTTGCCCGATCCGGCGACTCCCATGATAAGGATCAAGGTGGGGTGCCCAAGAAGTCTCCTTTGCATGGGTCGCAGAGCGCGTTACCGGCTCCAACTGGCTTGCCCATCCTCGGCCAGGTTGAAGGTAAGGCGGGTCTGTGCGGAGCCATCCGCATTCATGACGTAGACCTCCGCATCGCCGTCACGAAGGCTCGTAAACGGGATCCTCTTCCCGTCCGGCGACCAGTCCGACTCGAAGTCGGAGGCTGGATGGCCGGTCAGGTTCGTCTCCGCCAACGTGGCCACGTTTACAGCCCAGATCTCGCCGGGACCAGCACGATCGGCCGAGAAAGCGATCTTATTGGGGTCGCTCGGGTGCCACGAGGGGGCAAAGTCGAACCCGGGGTTGTCGGTCAGCCTGGTCGGCATACCAGTGCCGTCCCAGTTGATCATGTAGATCTCCATGTTCCCGTCACGGTCGGTCTGGAAGGCGATGCGGCTTCCATCCGGCGACCAGGTGGGTTGCTCGTCGTCGAATCCCGGGCTCTCGGTCAGATTGAACTTGCCACTGCCGTCAGCGTCCATCACCCAGACATCGGTCTGCCCACCGCTTCTGCGGGACCAGGCGATCTTGGATC
>FXBF010000539.1_pt1 | contig 13124 bp, 6 predicted proteins | sample 5335321 | NCBI WGS metagenome assembly FXBF01 (sample SAMEA103928391, study PRJEB20085) | sediment metagenome | isolation source: sediment | reverse complement strand
TCGCGTCCGGAGTCACCAATTCTGGCGCTCTGATGACGAACTGATGACAAACGGTCATCGAACCGTCTGTGGAACTGACGGAGCCACGCGGCGACCTGTACATACGCTGCCCTTCTTCCGTAGATCTAGGCGATGGAAGCCGCTCGTTCTGGACCTGAAATCGAGGAACGCGTGACGCCTAGTCGCATTCGAGGTTCCCATTGAGCCAGGCTTGGATTTGACGGATCTGGTCACGGTTTGAAGCCAACTGGTTCTTGAGATCATCGAACGACTCCGACGAAAGCGTCCAGCCGAGAGGCGCAGACACGCCGGGGTGAGCACGAGTCGTGATGAACGCGTATCGACGACCCAATGGCTCGTCGTTGAGTGTGACATCCATGTTGTCGGCACCAGCACGGACAGGCTCATTGAACCGCGCCGCTGCCGTGGCTCGTGACACCTTGGCCAGACCATCGCCAACCTGACCCTGGCCAGGGACAAGCCATTCGTTGGGGACCGGCGAGTTCAGCTGCTGTGGCGACGGAGGACTGTATCCGTTCTCGATGTGGATCATGAATGGAACGATGCATCCACCGCTGGAAGCGTTATCAGCGTTGTACTCCCAGACAGCATCTTCGATGGCTTCCCACAACTGAAGTGCGCTCAGTGCTCCAGACCCTTCTCGATATCCACCATCTATGACGTAGGAAACCTCGGTTGCCTCTCCAGAGTCGCCATCGCAGTTGCGCGTGACCCGGCCCGAAGGGGTCACGAAGGGAAATCGCGCCGATAGAAGCGCGGCCGTGGACAACCGTACGTCGTTTTGCCCATCGCACAGGTACGGAAGGAGATCCTTGGACCCGATGAAGGCCCCTATGTCATAGTTGTCGGTTGTGCCGGGGAGCAGCGTTGCACAGTCATCGTACCCGTCTGGGGTGCGCGAAGCCCCTGCGATCGGTGCCGAGACGAGCCCACATCCGTCAGAGAAGCTCGTACCGTTGGCGAGAACGGTGGGAACCCGAGCATTGGACTCCCACAACGAGATCAGGCCTTGAGATAGCAGGCCGTCGTTGCCCCACGATCTCTCCCAGGATTTCTCGAGGATGTCGGCCCGATCATCCAAGCCGTCGACAAAGCCCACAAGGCTCAACGGTATGTCGACATACAGCATCCAAGCCAAAGTGGGCGACACGTAGTCGCCGCCGAGGCGCTCTTCCACCCAAGCTTGGTTGGCGTCTGTGCCTGTAGACCGTTCAGCTACACGGGCAGCGTATTCGAGGAACCCGAGGGCTCCACCGGAGACGCCGCTCAACCCGAGGATCAGGTCGCTGTTGTTGGTGGCGACCTCGCTTATCACATTCTTGTCACTTGCGTCGGCCCTGCACTCTTCAAGTGTCGTCTCAGCTTCGAACAGACAGTCCATGACCAACGCTGTCCAAACGGCCGCTCGGATACCTCCGCCCCACGCCGAAACGATGACGAGTGGTACAGCAGCACCGTCGGCTTCGGTGTTGATGCACTTCCATCGTTCGAGTGCGTACCTCGAGTCTCGGGGTTCCAGCGCGCGATCCTCGAGACATTCTGCTTGCGGATCCGACAGCCGTTCGGAGCTCGTGGTGTTCGGCTCCGGGAGAGTCTCCGTGTTCGTGATCCTGACGTTGTGGAACGAGTCGAGCTTGAGACTCGGGACGATGGCGACGATGGCGATCCATGTGAAGACAAAGAGAAACACAGGGAATCGTTTGAAACCCAAGAGTGCGAGGGCGTTTGCGTTCTTGGCATGGTCAGTGAACTGCGTCAGCAGAAGGCCAATCACGGCGAGCTGGACAAGAGCAAGCATGACGATTGCCGCGCCACCGATCCGCGGAGCTCTTGCGGCGGGATCGAGCAGGATCCAAACCGTGATCACTATCGCGCAGAACATCCCGACGGATACAACGACTCTCCCCCTTCGGGAGAAAACGAGATCCTCATCTGGTTTCTCGAAGTAGAAGCCAATCGACTTCTGACTTCCTGCAGTGTCGCCGAGGTCGAGAGGATCCTTCAGGTCGAGGTAGATGGCAACTGCCGAGTACATCACGACGACACCCAACAACAGCGTAAGCCAAAGCGGCAGTTCGGCCTCCCGACCTGGATCGGGCAACAGCAGGATGCCCAATAGAGTCGTCAAGACGAGTGCTGAGGCGACCGCGGGTACTAGGGGCACACTGCTCTTGAGCTTCGACCTGGCGCTTCTCAACACTGACGTGAGGGTGACCAGCAAGGCTGCAACGAACAAGCCAACGATCGGCATCCCGATCGTGACCAGTACTCTCGCCAGGGGAGACATCCGGGACGAGTCCAGGAGTTCTGGCACCGCAGCGTTCAGCATCGACGCACCCAGGAGGGCCATCACAGAGGCGGCAAGAACACGTGAGGTACCCGCGGCCACTATGCGTGGAACACCTCCGGGCCTCCTAGGTGGCGCTGGGAGCAGGCGTTGCGCGACCCAAAGCAGGCCTACGAAAGCCGCCGGTACGACCAGGCCCAATCCAGTGGCGCCCAATAGCCAGGCGCCTATCTGCAGCAGTCCAGCTGCCACAATCACCCAAGCCACGGTTGCAGTCATTCTGCCGGAGGGAGTAGGCGCGGGCACTTCGCCCCGGTACCTGCGTTCACCGTGTGCGGAGACGATCCACACCACGCTGACTACCGCGGCAGTAGCTGCGATTGAGATTCCGAAGTGCCACCCTGTCCATCGGCGGATCAGGTCGGGTACCTGGTTCACGAAACCCATCGGGATCACGGCCAGCATGAGCACCGCAAGGAGTGCGAGCACGATGAGCGGAACACGAAAGATCGCAAGCCCCCGGACCCATCCACGAATACGCGCAGCCCCCGGATCACTGGCGGGAAGGGGTGCAGCAACAGAGATGTAAATCAGAGCCAAGACGAGCAGCAGGGCGGTGAGGAGCTTCAGCCACGACAACGCCATCGGGAGAGTGAGAACCCAGGAAGGAATGTCCGAGATGTTTGGCCACACAAGCAAAGCGAAGTTCTCGACAACGTCTAGCACAACCAAAGCGAAAAGCAGGTAAGCGGAGCCGTTGACCAACTCCAGCCAAGAGTTGCTGTCATTGTCACGAGTCGGATCCGGGATTCGGCGCCACAAACCGACAATCGCCCCAAGGAATACGAGCGTGTAGGCGAACAGGAACCAGAAGTCGATCCACACGTATGTGGTGCGAATCTCCCCCGCGGACAACAGATTGCCATCAGCAGCCAGACTCCAACTTCGCCAGGCCTCCAGCGCGTCCGCCTTCTGTCCGGAGCTTCCCGTCGTGAGCGCCGACATGCCAAATGACGAGTCGTTGTCAACCAGCATGCCTTTGAGTAGCGAGTCGAGCTCACCAAGCATGATCCACGTACCAAGGAGAGTGACTACGGCGACCGGGAGGACGAACCTGCTCCAACGACCCAGGTCCGTCTTGCCCGGTATCACCAACGCTGCGAGTCGAACAATCCAATTCTGCTCAGCGCGCACGTGTGCCCCCTCTTGCGCGACAGTCGACATATAGAACCTCCCTGGGTCGCCGTTTCGAGGCTACACGCGTAGTCCGGCGGATAGATGAGAGTCTGGTCCTCCTTCGAACCGCTCTCTATGGTCACGCGAACGCTTGAGAATCCGTAGCCGCCCGTCCACTTGCGAGTACTCAAGACCCGGCACCCCTAGTGGAGCGGTCGTCGTTGCGCGAAGCGGATGATTTCTCCCTGGCGCGATTGCCTTGGACCCGGCGTGCACTTCGACATGGGAGAGGTCGTAGCCGAAGAGTGGCTCCAACTTGGACCGCATTGTGTCATCAAGCCTCTCGCCGCGGCTCTGTACGGCTCCTCGGATGAACCAGGGGAGACCGCCTGTTGCGGCTGTCTGTGCAGAGCGTTCCGACGTGTCGCTCTCACGACCGACCCGGGTGGTACTCCTGCTACTTCGAGACGAGTGCGAGCGGCTAGTCATCGGAGCCGCCTTCGCCCATCTGGCTGTTAGTCACCTGCGAGTGAACGGAGGTCTTCGAGGTCCTTCGACCATTGCCGAATCGCCTGTTTGGTGAGAGCGCTGTTGCGCTTGTCGACTTCCTGTTGCGCGGCGATCGCCTGTTTCACAGCCTTGACTTCAGCGCCCAGCTCCTTGTTGGAACGAGCTTCCTTCTTCACCGACGCCGACTCGATCGCCCTCGAGGCCCTGGTACGCCGCGCTTTGGCTGCCTTGGCCCGGGCAGACGATGCGTTGCCGACCGATTGCAAAGCGGCGTTGAACTGCTCGCTCACCTGATCGATCGCGGCTTTGGTGATCTCGTCGACCGACAGGTCGCCCCTCACGTGCACTTCGGGCATCTCGGGGATCGTCAACACGGTTCCTGGTGCGAGGCGATCGAGATCGACCTGAGGGTTGGCCCGTCTGACGGCCTCCGCCACTTTCGAGAATGAGGCATTGGAAACACGACCCTTGAAGAGTCTCGATTTGAGCTGCGATAGGTTCTTTTCGGCTCCGACGATCATGACGGCCATGTGTGTTCTCCTTATGTGGTCAAGAAACGACGGGATTGAGTACGTCCCACGGGACCGGCAGCCCAGCGCCGGGGCCGCCAAGGTGCGTGCCGCCGGCTGCCAGGTTGCCGACCGCAGAGAAGCGTCCTTCCTCGGTCTGGATCACCAGCATGCTCTCGCGACCGCGCACGCGGTTGGACGAAGCCGCTACAGACATGCCTGCCAGCAGCATGCCTGTTTCCTCTCCGAGATGCTCACACTGGTTGGCGTTGGCGACAACGTCGCCAACGGTGGCGACGAGACATGTTGGCCGACGACCGCCACCTGTCAAGGTGTTGCTCGAGATCGTCGCGTGTTCGCCGGACTTCCCGTCGATGGCGTATGCCCATCCGTCGGTGAACACGACGGCGCCGCGTTCGGTCTTCAGAGACGCCCTGGCACCAAGCCCACCGATGCCCGCCAGCGAAGACGCCAGCAGCAGAGCGAACCAGCTACCTTGTTCGGGTCCGGCGACCTCGCTGGCGAAGCTCAGCGAGTTTTCTACGACCGTTGCGCGCTCGAACGGGCCGACGACGGTCACCCCCGAAGAAAATCCGACGAACCCTTCCGTGGGCCCCACATCGCGCACGACGTTGCCTGCCACTCGAACGTCGGAACAACCGATTGCGAGGATTCCTACCCGCGCCGAACCCTCGACGAGACCCAGTCCGACCTCCGAGACCGTGTTGGCCGCGACGTCGACCTGACGTGCATTGGTCAGAGCGATGCCGAACGCCGTTGAACCGGTCCGTTCGCTCGACTCGACACGGTTGATGACGTTGTTGTCGACGGCGACGGTATCGGCTTGTCCCTTGGACCCGATGACGATGCCGGCACCCACATCCGAAACGATGTTTTGTTTCACGATGAAGGTGCTCACGGCGATATCGAGAGCAATGGCCCGTCCCTGGCGATCGTGAATCCGATTGCCTGTGATCCGAGCATGGCCGGGCTGGGCGGACATGCCGCCGTCCACCAAGGCGATGCCATCGCGACCACCTTGCTGACCCAGCTGATTGATGGTGTTGTCCGCCACCGTCACATCCCCGCCCACTGTGATGCCCGTACCATTCGTCACGATCCGGTTGGACGTGACGTCGAGCGATCCTCCTGGAGCCACGACCCCGGTAGCGGTTATGGCATCTCCGGTCCCGCTGATCACCTCGTTTGAGCCCACCCGGCACGACAAGACGTAGAGAGACCTCCCTCCGAGGTCGATGCCCTTGATGCCACCAATGATGTTGTCCTCGATCGACAGGTCCGCAGCGAGGACTCCGATCTCCTTCTGCCCGGCGCCGTCGATGCCGACGCGCCCGATGAGCACATTCCGCCGAATGGACACGACGAAGGCAACACTTGACAGTTCGATGGCGGCACTCTGAATGTCAGACGAGCCGTAGGAAAGGATTGCGGTGTCTTGTACAGAGGCGCCGACAACGCTCTGTAGCACGACGGCAGATCTCGATTGGGCGCCCGTGACAATCGAGAGATTCTCTATCGTGATTCCGAACGATGACGTCACGGTCAGTGCCGTGCCTTGAGCCACGAGCACGGTGAGAACGCCGTGTCCTCGTATGCGAAGGCTCCTCGCCCGATCGATCGTCACTCCTTCGCCAAGGTCGTATACGCCTGGTTCCAGGCAGATCGTCCCACCCGTCTCACCGATGAGGTCGACCGCTCCCTGCAGAGTGAGTGCGCCGGTCGCGTGCGAGTCCGGTGTGAGGCACACGGTGCAGTCGCCACAACTGTCGCCACCCGTAGTGATGGCAGGCCACAGCCGGCGACAGTCTGTCTGTGATCCGGGGAAGGTAACCGTGGCCAGCCTGGCGTAGTGGTGGTGAACTCCGCGTGGAGGCGCAGCGTCGAGCAGCTCCACCGACGTATCGGCAGTGCGGGCCGCAAACACCCAGTAGTCGCCTGAGCGGAACCGGTTGCTCTCTCCGTCGACCGAGAACGCAGCCACGATGCCATGCTCGAGCACGACGCGGGTACTCGATGCTGTTGGCACGGTGATCAACCCATCGGAACCCGTAGCGTTGAGATCGTCCAATGTGGCTCCGGTGGCGTCTGTGATGGTTCCGGATTGGTCCCACCTTCGTACCCGGAAGTGTCGTTCCTCCAGATCGGTGAGGTTGGCTGGCTGGAGGTTGGCTGGGAGTCCGTCGTCGAACGTGATGGTCCGCTCCGCATCATCGACGCCGGTTACCTTCCTCATTTCTCCTGGCTCCTGGTCGAACTCGCGGCGATCGTCCAGGATCTCCACCCAGTCTCCCGCTGAGATCCTCAGCACGTCGTCCCTGCCGAGGGATGCCAGCCGTAGCTCTGTGGTTGAGATCATCTCAACGACGGACATGGCAACAGAGCCGTTGTCACGCGACCACTTGAAGGTCGCTGAACCAGCTTCGCCACCTTCGTGGATCTCCACCCGGTAGGTCTGGTTCTCAAGTCCGCGGTAGCCACCCGAAGGTGGCAGCTCGCAAGGATCATCTGTCGGATCGACCTCGATAGTGTCGGTCGTCAGGCGTCCGGCAGACGGCTGGATGATGTCGAGCCAACCCGGAATATCCGCGTCGTCCGCAGCGCATGCGCCCGCCCCTGCCCCGGGAAGCAGGCGGACCTGCCACACCGTCTGGAGCCTGGCTGCGGTGTCCACCCCTACGGCGATCTCAACGAGGCTCGGATCCTCCACGTGGGTGACCTCGCGTTGCCACACGTCCAGATATGCGAGGTGAGGACCACCAGAAGGCAGTGGAACTGGGGTATCCCAATACGGCTGCTGGTCGTAGGGCGTGTCTGACGTACCAACGGACTCGGCGAGCAGGTCGTCGAAGCCCAACGGCCCCAGTCCGTGGTTCTCCGCCAGCAGACCGTCGACATACATCCTGCCGCGCCCGATCGTCAGTGCGCCGCCAGAGGCGGTGACGCGAAACGCGTCCGGCATGAGCCTGGGCACCCATGCGACACCAGCGTGGTTCGGGTCAGGTCCGAAGGACGTGAGGTCCGACGTTTCGGCGCGCAGACGACGGTCGAGGATCGCCACGTATTCGTTGAAGTCCGCGTCGAGGAGTAATCGGCCCTGCTGCAGCGCGACGCCTCCAAAATTCTTGAGCGAGTTGAATCGCACTCTGCTGAGATCGGCTCTCATGTCTATCCTTTCTCACGTCGCATAAAAGGTCCCTGCCTCCAGGCCAAAGCGGAGGTATTCGTCGAGTCGTAGGCCGAGATTCACCTCACGCTGCGGCTGGTAGAGCTTGTGTGTGACACCCATCTCGCCTTCGTCTTCGGTACCGAGGCGGATGGCGTCATCGTTGGACCGCCGGAGCTGCCCGTACGCCGCATCGCCGAAACGCAACGAAGTGTGGTTTGGCACGATGGTCGGGTCGAGGCCATCCCTGGGTACACACTGAAACTGTTGCGGTGTCCGCGCATCGGAGGGAAGGAAGGAGAAGCGGATACATCCCACCTGGCGTCGCTCGGCCCACACGGATGCGTGCCACGGATCGGCCCCTCCGCTTGGCTCGGCCAGCATGATGGAATTCGACACATCGAGCAGGGTGGCGTGAACCTTGCCGATGACGGTGCAGGACTCAATGGTCAGGTGGCCACCCGGTTCGAGGCCGTCACCGGTCCGGCGGTGTTCGGCGTTGGTGACGGTTCGCAGGCCGCCACCAGTAGGCTCGGGCCGACCACAGAACGCGATCTCCGCCGCGTCGGAGGCGTCGATGATCGAGTTCACGGCGGTGATGTCGGTGCCTTCGACGGCGACGATCGGACCAACGATGCAGTCTTGGAGCGTCACCGATGCGAAGGGATGGAGAACGATGAGGCTGGCTCTGCCGACGAAACCGGGTCCTCCAGACCCCGTTCTCGTGATCCCTGGCACGAATGTGCAGTGGCGCAGGACGAGGTGGCGCAATCCGGTATCTGCAACCTCGTCGATGACCAGCGGTGCCCCTTCCAGCACGAGGCCATCGAGCACCATGGTGGTGTCGGGCTCCATGGCGAGGCGGACCTGGTTCGAGCGAGAGAGGTGAGCACGGGTGCGATTGGATGAGCGCAGCACGGTTTTGACGTCGGCCGCCCCTGCGATTGGCGTGGTTGCGGAGATTGTGGCGGGCGCCGTGTATCGGTGGTTGTCGATGATCTCGACGGTGCCTCCGCCGGCGACAGAGTTCAGCGGCGCAGCGAGCGCTTGGCCACCCGACGCGTTGACGACGTTGCTCATCTTTTCCTGAGACCGGGCGCGGTCGTAGCCTCCACCCCCGATAGGCACCGCACTTCCATGATGGAATGATCCGAATCGAGTCTGATCTGTTGCGGGTGGGTCGGCGAACGCAACCCTGCCCAAAACCGGATCCACCGCTACCCGGGTATCGCCTGGCTGGGGCTCGTGGAACCACGCTCCGGGATTGGCCGGATCGTCGGATAGGTCACAGATGGTGATGTCGTTGAGCGCCGTTTCCTGGACGTCGCCGCCGGTTTCTGTCTCGAGCAGCATGGACAGACCATTGCCGTAGTACGCACTCAGGTGGTGGCTCGTCCAGCGGGTTGTGAGCGGCATCGGCACGTCGAAAGGCTCGGCGATGTGGGTGATCTCCTCCTCCGTGCGCGATGATCCAAAGAGTTGCCGGTCGGCACCGAGCTGATCGAATCGGTAGCGACGGCCGCCGCCATCGGCATCAACCAGCGGCGACCTGGCCAGCTCATCTGCGGCGAGGCGCCACAGGAAGATGCCGACGTTCTGGATGTTGTACCGACCCGAGCGTGTGGCGATGGAACGCATCTCGCCTGTGTGTGCTTGTCCATCGAATGCTCCTCGTTGCCCTCGAGCAAGCTCCAGAAACTCGGCGCCACGAAGGTTTGCCGTCGCGGGTGCGTCACCGCGGATGTGATTCATGTACTGGGTCGTGGCCAGCAATTCGAAGAATTCGACGGCCCGAGCTGGCCAGCCGGTGACGTCACGAGCGAGCTGTTCGAGCATCGAGGCCGTTCCCTTGCGGCGCCGGAAGCGGATCGTGTTGGCCACCTCTGCACGAGGCGACGCAACCTCCGGTACTTCGCCGTGCAGTGTCCGGTAGCCAATGAGATCGCCGATGTACGGGGTGACCCACGAGGCGGCGGTCTCTATGAACTGGTCGTCGTACAGTTGCTCGAGGCTCTCTGCCAGCACGTTGACCTGCTGTGTGATGACCTCGACGAGCTCATGGAGAATCTCGCCATTCTCCGCATCTCGGACCCGGTAGATCTCAGGGAGCAGTTCGTAGATTTCGTCGCTCGTGTAGAGGTCGGTTGCCATCAGGACATCACCCCAAGTGAGTCGAATGGATCCTCATCGATGACGAGGAGGCCGGAAGGCAATGCGTTCCCGGACCCTGTGACCGAAGACTGTTGCGGCAGCAATCGATCGGACAGGATCGGCGATGAACCGGTGTAGAGGAAGTCGATGTCTACGGAGACGACTCCGTCCACCCCGTGGGCGATCGCGGTTATCTCCGACTGATGCAGCGCCTGATTCAACTGGCGCTTGTCGAATGCGAACGCGTCGACGATTGCAGCATCAACGGCCTCGAGCACGTCGTCGGTGTCGTATGTAGCGTCAACGCCGACACTCATGCCCAGGCGGAACGCGCGTTCATCATGGGGGAGTACCTTGACCTCGACCTGCGGGTCTCCGAACATACGCAGCGCCGTTTCGAGATCCCCACAACGAGCGGTCGGATCGCTGACCGTGCCCGGGGTGAACGCGACGGTGACGACGATGGTCCGTCCTCCTATCAGCGGAAGCACGACAGCGTGGGCCTTGCTCACGCCGGTGAACGCCCGAGAGAAGTCTGCGTAGTCGAGCAGCGAGACGGCACGTCCCAGTGTCCTGACCTTGAGCGGCATCGTGGAACGTGCCGCATCTTCATCCTCGGGATCCACACCGCCTTGTGCTGCGGCCGGGTTGAACACACCCTTGGCTCCGAGAGGCCGATCGAGCAATTGGGCGAGTGAACCGGCTCCGACGTTGCCTGCAGTACCGAGTCCATGTCGATACTCAGCCACGACGTTCTGGCTTCCGGTTGGCATCCGCGAGCCCTTGACGCCGTCCCCGAAGCCCACAGTGCGTCGACCTTGTTCGTCCACGCGCACGGCGTAGCGTCGCTCGGACGGTCCGGCGTCGTACAACGTCGCGGATTCGTCCCATGCCACACCGTTGACGCGCACCATCAGCGTGGAGGTGGAGCCAGACGGATCTGACGACTGAACGTATGTCAGGGCCGAGCGGGCCAGCGAGAACCGCTGGAACGGCTCCGATGCTCGACCCGAGCCGAGGATCTCCGTCACCGTCTCACCATGCGTTGCGGGAGCAACGTTTCCGTGGACCACAACGCTGGCACGGTCGTACATGTTGGCGAGATCGGCGTCGAACACGATCGTCCAGAGGTTTCCCGATGCCGATACCGACTTCATCCGAGCTACTTCGGACCGCTCTTCTCCGACCATCGTCGTGCCCCGCACGATCAGTTCTCTGCCGGGGACCATGTCGCTCGCGTCTGTGCGGACCGTCACCTGTGCGCCACCGACATTGCTCGGGTCAGGTGCTTCAGCCAACGCGAGCGGTTCGCTCACTGCGAACACCGTCGTTTCGCGGACTTCGTCGTCGAAGTACGAGTAGTTCTCACCGCCTGTCAACGTGAGCCGCGTGACCTTGCCGGACATGCCGAACGCCGCTCTGGACAGTTCGGTAACCGTGCCGACCTTCCACAACTCCCGATAGCCCGGCTTGTTGAGCACGATCCATGAACCGACCACCACATCGGGATGTGACCCATCGAGATCAACCACGTTGCCCGACGCTTCGGAGATCGTGAAGGAGGGCCATTCGCCCTCAGGGGCAGGGGTTCCTGCATACTCGTCCTTGAAGTCCTGCGACATGGCTTTCCAACTGGGGGCGTTGTGGCCGAAGACGTTGATGCGTTCTCGCAGCACAAACGCATCGGGATGCGCGGCGGGGGACTTTGACGGCGTGATCGACCCCAAAGGCCTCGTCCAGCGCACTTCAGTGCGATCTGCCTCTGTGTCTGACACGATCTCGTCGAGGATGCGCACGTCCCAGCGCTCGTTGAGTATGTCGGTGCCGGCCAGCAGGAACACGTCACCTGGTTGAAGATCGAGCGCGGCACCAGCCAGCCAAGCGTTTGTGTCGCCGAGGCGCGGTGTTGATGGAACCGTTGTGGTGGCGGCGATCGAGTTCCACTCGGGCCGAGCCTCAACCGTCGCAACAGTCTCGAATGTCTGCGGTTGTTCACCGGGGCCAGGGATGCTCTGAACGCGCAGACCAGTTTCGAGCGTGACCACGGACGGCGTGACTGGTGGCGATGAGCCTGGATCTTGCGACTGCGCGTTGGGAACGGCCGGTGGATGCTCGATTGCGAAGGCCAGATGGGTTTCGGCTGCAACCCCGGGGTCGAGTTGGTATCCGATGAGCTTGCCGAGCTCCTGGAGTGAGACGCTGTCCAACGCCGTACGGAGGAACGACTCGTTTGCGAGTCGCTCGGTATAGAACGTCAGGACGTCGCAGACGACGGCCCACGAATCCAGCAACGCAATGGTGAAGTCGTCTGTGTCCCTTGTCGTCAGCTCCGCAAGGGATGGTCGGTCGGCGTCCGTGAGGCTGACGAGCATCGCCTGCAAGAAGTCACCATGCCGGCCGGCGCGGTAGTCGATCCGTGACAGGCTGGGTCGATTCTCGATGGTCTGAGGGGTCCGGACCGCGCTACCCGAACAGCAATCACATGTTGCCGCCGTCATTTGCCACCTCCCATCTCTATGTGCAGGACGCCCCGTTCCGGGAAGTTCGGATCCGCGTCGAGGCGCCCAATCTCCAACCGGCCCATGGTCAAGACCCCCGAAGCGATTGCATCCGTGGCGTCGTCGCGGAGGCGCTGGAACGTCGTCGCCCTGACAGACTCGACACCAGGCACACTCTGGACCTCAGCAATGATCGATGACAGGTACACCGGCTGGCCGAACGTGAACCTGTCAGGGTGGAAGAGACCGAGGGTGCCATCGCTACGAATGCCGCTCGAGAGTCTGTCAAGCACCGCTGCTTCGACGTCCGATCGGAAGTGGTCGGCTTCGACACACACGAACAGGCCAACATCGAGCGCAACGAAGTGTGGAGAATCGACCTCGAGGTCGTATCCCGCCATCCGGAACGGTTCGAGATGGCGTCGGACGTCCGTTTCGAATGGCTCGTCTACGAGCAGGCCGCCGGCGCGGTCTGCGGTCACGAACACGGTGTGCCACGAGCCTGTCCAGCGGAACGTCGCCGCAGCTCGCTGCACGTCCTTCTTTCGCTCTGTCATTCGCGAGTAGTCGTCGGCGGTCACCGCACGTTGTTGAACAAGGAAGGCCTCTGGTGCGTCGCGCCGAATGGCGTCCGCCGCCTCGGGATCGACGCCGCCGGTTGCCGGCACATGGTTGATCACGGACAGGAGGTCGGTTGCGGTGGTGACAATGTGGCCGAGCGCAGACGAGCCGATGTTGCCTGCCGTCCCATTGCCAACGCGGTACGTGGCGACGAACTCGGTATCTGC
>FXBF010000538.1_pt1 | contig 13129 bp, 14 predicted proteins | sample 5335321 | NCBI WGS metagenome assembly FXBF01 (sample SAMEA103928391, study PRJEB20085) | sediment metagenome | isolation source: sediment | reverse complement strand
GCCTTACAGTCGTTGCTGGCGACACAATAGAGTCCGAAGAGGTTCTCGCGGTTGGCGGCATCCGGTACCGTTACCTTGGACCAGGCAGGGCCGCCGGTCCAGCGAGCGAACACGAAATTATTGCCGTCCCGATCGCCTACCGCCCAGCAGTCATTGGCATTGGCGCAGAAGATATCGTTGAGATCGCGGCTGTTACCTGGGGGGTTAAACGACCAATCATCCCAAGTGGAGGTGCCGCTGTTCCAGCGTAGAATGATCAATTTGTTATTACGGTCTTGCCCCACCGCCCAGCCGTCATCGGCAACCCCGTCACCGTTTGTATCCAGCATGTGGATGCCGTTTAGGTTCTCGCGGTCATTGTCATTCCGGGTGACCTTGGTCCAGGCGGCACCATTCCAGCGGGCGAACACGAAGTTATTACCGTCCCGGTCACCCACTGCCCAACAGTCACTGGCGCTGACGCAGTTTACGGCATTGAGATCGCGGCTGTTACCTGGGGGGTTAAACGACCAATCATCCCAGGTGGAGGTGCCGCTGTTCCAGCGTAGAATGATTAATTTGTTATTACGGTCTTGCCCCACCGCCCAGCCGTCATCGGCAACCCCGTCACCGTTTGTATCCAGCATGTGGATGCCGTTTAGGTTCTCGCGGTCATTGTCATTCCGGGTAACGGTCGACCAAGCGACGCCATTATAACGCACGAACACGAAATTATTGCCGCTACGATTGGCCACCCCCCAGCAGTCGTTGGCGGCGACACAGGAAACATCATTGATGTTCCGGCCGGTTGGCGAGGCGACATTGCCCCAGCTGGTGCCATCCCATTGGGCGATGACACCGCCGTTGCCGACGGCCCAGCAATTGTTGCTGGCGGTGCAACTCACGCCATTGAAGTTCCCGGTCGCCCCACCGGCGACGATCGCCCCCACCGCCCAGGCCTCCTGTAACTGTAGGGCCTGGCGCAGGGTACGCTTACCGCTGACATTGGTCAGGCTGGCGACACCCCCCTGGGATTCGAGGGTGCATTGATACTGGCCGACACGGGTGCCGCTGATATGGGTAGCCGCTGTCGTGCCGTCCCGGCCCCGTTGGGCCCCGAGCAGACAGGGGGCGGACCCGGCACCGCCGCAATCGGCATCGGCGGTCGAGGTGCTGCTGTAATCGATGGCCTCGCGATCGATGATAATACGGCCACCGGCGGCCGGGTATCCGTTCAGATTGTTCACGCGTATCACGGTATCCGTTGCCGTACGGTTGGCGCTTAGTGTCGATACATTGGGCGCCGAAAACGAACCGCCGTTATAAAAGGCATTGCCGCTATTTGTTTCAGTGATCGTAAATTCCCCCTGCCCGAACGATACATTGGTCAGACTGGCATTGCCGGTGATATTGGCGCAGGCAACCCGGGGTAAAGTTAAGTCTGGTGATAACAATGTCCGGGTGGCACGCTCAAAACCCGACTCGGCTATGAACAGGGCCTGTGCCGATTGCACATGGCTTACGCTGGCGCCGGTACCGGTAACCACCATAAAGGCGATGGCGGTGGCGATCACCGCCGCGGCGACGATAATGAATACCGCCACCATCAGCAGAAAGCCGCGCTGTTTATGCTGTCCCATCACTCAAAATTCCTGACTTTCACCGTCGTACTGAAGTTGTCGTTGAGACTGCCTTTATTGACCGTGATCCCGGCCTTGATGTAATACACTTCGGTGAGCGTACCGGTGCTGGCCGCATTTCTATCGAAGTAGGAGATGCTCATGGCCGTGATTGAATCCGCCAACGGCTGGGCGGTGCCGGCGTTTTCCTGGCGCATGAGCCGATTGGTAGCGCCATCACGATAAAACCGGATCTGTGTGCCCGAGACATCACGAAAGGTAATCTCGTTGGCCGTGCCGATGTCGAGGTCCGTGCTACTGCTTTTGCCACGGACCTCACGCAGTTCACGACCGATACGCTCCAGTGCCACCCGGGCCTGGCCCTCGATATCGGTGGCATCCCGGCTGAGCGTAAAATTCTCAAAGCTGCGGCCGACCAACATGGCGCCAACAGCAAAAATGATGCCGACTATAATAATGACGACAATCATCTCCGCCAGGGTAAAGCCGTACTGCCGCCGCGCCTGTTCGGATTGCCTGTTCATTACTGTCATCTGTTTTCGGCTCAGTTTGATCATAGCTAGTAATCAACCACCCAGGTCTCCAGTTCCGCTAACTGGCTGCCATTGGGACCGGTGGCGTTCACAGTGACACATTTGTAATTCGTGTCGCCGCCATTGCAGGTCGTGCTGTCCAGTACCGCCGTAATCGTGAAACCGGTCGGCGGTACGCAGGCCGGTTGTGTTGAGGCCGTCTCCGCCGGACACGACCCAACCGCCGTTGCGTCCGAACAGGGGTCAAAGCGCCTGTCATTGACGCCGACATCGGTAAAACAGGCGAAGCCGACGGCGCGCTTGCGCGCCAGGATCAGCTCTATCCGCGACTGCGCCAGTTGCTTGGCCTTGGTGATATTTTTCGCTTCCGGCGCCCCACGGACACCCGCACCGAAGATCGATACCAAGGCGGTAGCGATAATGCCGATAATGACAATGAACGCGATCAGCTCGATCATCGTCACACCTGCCTGCCTGTCCTTAGGCCGGGTTGGTTGTGCCTGTAATTTTCTCATTGGGCGATCGACCTCCCGGTCTCCGGGCTGACAGTGACGACCCTGGTGCCGCCTGTATAGACGATGGTGACGGTGGCATCGGCGGCCAATACCGTGCTGGCATCGGTATAGGGGACACCCTTGCCATTAAAGACAAGATAGCTATTGGGCAGGTTGGTCCAGCTCAGGCTGCTGCCCCCGAGGGAAATCGACCCGGTCGTTCCCGTGGCCGGATGAGCGATCGGGGTGCCACAGCTATTGCCCTGGCCCAACTGGTAGCCGGAGGTGCTGAAGCTGATGCAATAGCGCTGACCGCGGGTCATGGACAACGACTGGACATAGCGGATATCAGCCAGGAGCTGGTCTGAGAGCCCGACGGTATTGACCGATTGCCCTGGATTCCGGGGGATCGAGAAAAAGGCCAGTACAGACAGCAACAAGATTGCTATCACCAGTTCGACTAGCGTGAAACCCCGGGAATTTTTCATCGCGCACCATCAATTCCTTTGATTAATCAATACTATATATGCAAAAAAGGGGCCATATATAAGGGATTTTTGTTATTTCTTGCCTATTTACAGTCATAATTTTAGCTGACATCGGACCAATAAGGCCGAATGGTGATAATTTAGCTGTTATCGGGAGGGCTTCAGCCGGGGTTTTTTGGGGACGGTAATCCCCTGCTCGGCCTCCGGCCGCGGTACCCATTCCCAACCCGAAACAGCCATGGCTGACTTGACCCTTTCCTGCAATTCCCGGGCACCCGTCTTATCCCCCATTTTCCAGCGTATTTTCGCTGTCAGGGCATAATATGGTGCAATATACTCATTATCGTAATAGGTATAAATGAGCCCGGCCTCCAGGATTTCACGAGCCGCCTTCCGCTCCCCGGTCTTCAAGAGCATCCTGGCATAGGCCATCCGGGCACGGTAATAACGCGGGTTCAGCGCCAGGGCATGTGTGTAGGCCTTGCTGGCCTTGGCCCGCCAGTCTGGCCCTGACAAGGCCGGGTTTTGCTGGTAGAGCTGACCACGCACGAGGAAATTCAACGGCCGCAGGGGATTTAGTTTTTCTGCCCGCGTTAACAAACCATGGGCCTTGTTAAACATGATTTTCCTTTCTTCCCTGGCGTTTTTCGGTAGCAGGGCAATGACATGCCGATAGAGATCGGCATGACTGATAAGGATGTTATCGGCGTAAGGATAAACCCTGGCGGCCCGGGCGAACGACCTGTCGGCCTTATCCAGTAACCCCTTTTTCGCCAGTTCGAGCCCCCGGTCGGTCTCGAAGATCGCCAGCGTGATCGATGCCAGATAGGTGACCGGTAACAGAATAAGTAAGACAATAATTATCCGGTAACTTGTCTTCCCCAGGAACCGGCCGGGTCTGAACTGCCAGACCTTCACGTCAGTGTATTGATCAAATAGCTGCGACATCCTGGCAAGCATTAATCCGGCAATAATCAGTGTTGTCAGGACATAAAAGTTGAACGTCACCAGGCTGTGCAGGGCGATGGCGAACAAGGCGAAAAACCAGCCGCTTAACTCGATCCGAACAGTAGAGGGGATCCGATCATTTTTCATCGCATGGATAAATTTTGCCAGTACAACAATCAAGAGTGTTACCAACAGCAAGAAGGCCGGCAGGCCGCCCTCGATCCAGAGCTGCAAATAATCATTGTGGACAAAATACCCCGTGGTATCGTCCAGTGGATGCCGGAACCGAGGATAGAGAAACGTAAAGGAGCCAAGACCGCTACCCAGTAGCGGTGAGAGCTGGACCATCTCCCAGCCCGCGGCCCAGATCCGTAACCGGGCCGGATCGGCGGTAATCGGATCGGCCAGCGAGGCAATGCGGCTGCCTATCTCCTGCCCCCAACTCACATATGCCAGGGCAAACGCGATGGCGACAGTTATGAATAGGGCGCCAATGGTCTTCCTGGGAACCTGACGGAATAACATCACCGACAATATCACCAGGCTAATAACCAGGCTCAGTGTCGCCCCGCGGCTATTGGTCAAGGCCACCGCGAATACCAGCAGAAACAGACCCAACCACAACAAACGGTTGTTAATGGCCCTAACACCTGCACCCAGTGATGATCTAAATAGATGGGCCACTAGCGGGATCGCGATCAGGTTCAATAGGGCGGCGTGGAGATTGATGTTTATAAAAACCGAGCGTGGCCTTTCTTGAAGAATAAAAAATTGTATTAAGGCGTAGATCGCGAGACCGTAACCTATGAGCAGAATTATGGGGCTCAAAGTCAGGATTAGTCGTTCCCGATCGGGTGTCAGTGTAGTCAGCCAGAACACCAACGGCAGGGTACCAAGCCACCAGACATTGAACACGCTGAGATAAGGCACCGGGCTCCAGAGGGGAGTCAGGGCCAGCCAGGCCCAGAAGAGTGAAATCAGGAGTACCAGGGGTTGTCTTGGGATAACAAAACCTTCGTCAAATCCGCGCCAGACAATCGATAACAACCAGGCAAGCAACAAAAATTCGCTTAGGACAAAGAATTCAACCTCGAAGCCCTGGTAAAACAACGACGATATCAGCGCAACACCAATCAATCCGGGTATGAGCAATTGATTGATGGGTAATCCACATCTCGTTTGCTTAGGCATCGGTTACATAAAAAAGGGCGCCAGGGGCGCCCTTAGGTTATATGCATTAAAAAGGATCAACAACCAGTTGATGCAATCACAACTGTGGGGAATACTCCAGTACCAGCATTTGTGTAAGTTACCGTACAGCCACTGGTTGTACCGGTCTTGCTAAATACCCCGGCACCATCGTAGGTAAAACCCGACGGTGGAACTTCCAGTAACATATTATCGATAGTCGCAACATCCGGATATCCTCCTGCTAGCTGAATAACCTGTGCATCTACCGTGAAGCTAGCGTTTGATGCCAGACTCCTTGCCAACTGGGTCGCACGCGCCAGGGCCGCGGCGCTACGGACACTGCCTTGCACACCTTGTAGAGCAGCAACACGGGCCTCCGTTGTTAAGTTTGTGAACCTGGGCAAGGCAAAGGCCGCCAGGATACCGATGATGACAATCACCAAAACCAGCTCGATCAAGGTGAAGCCTGCTTGTTGCCGTCTCATACGCTGCTCCTTTGGAGTTATTACTCTCAAGTATTAAACAAATAATAGACAAAACATCATTCAAATTTCCAGGTATAGGGCTCGACCGGACTCAGGCTTAGGCCCTCGATTCGTTCCCGCCCCGGGTCATAGCGGCCATTTCTGTTCCTGTCAGTAAAAACCGGCCTGATCCGGAACCGTGCCCGCGGGGGATTATCTCTGCCCCCCTTAAAGTTGACCTTGCTCCTGACCAGGTAGACCAATATCCCCTTGTCCCGGTCGAAATACCAATTCCCGTCTTCCAGGGTGTTCGGATCGGGCCGGTCGAACACCCCCAGGTAATTCTTCGGCAGCTCCGCGAGCTGGTCCATCGGGTTAGTGCCAACCAGTTGCCGTAGCCCCGGTATATTCTGCTTGACGATGTGGTCGGCCACCCGGATCCCGATCGCACTGCGCAGGGTCCCGGCCACACTTTCCATCGACGTCCGTTCCGCCGCCTCCAGCAGGGCGATGAGCCTTGATATCGCCACCACAATCAAAACTGAAATAATGACGATGACGATGACCAGCTCCAGTAATGAAAACCCGCGGTTTGCCGTCATTCTCATTACCTAAGATCCCTGCATTAATTTGTTGCAAGTTTCATACCCAATTGTTGCATCGCCCCTGATTGCCCCGTAAATCCGGACCTCCTTTCTGATATAGACCAGGAACACTTAAATAACAATAGGTTATTAGACAAACTTTGTCTAGATTATCGGATAACCTTGACCAGGTCCCACATCGGCAAAAAGACCCCCAGGGCGAGGATAAAAACCAGAATTGCCACCCCTACGATCAGAATCGGCTCTATCGCCGAACTCAGGTTTCTCAGGTCATATTCGACCTCACGTTCATAATATTCGGCGACATTCTCCATCAGGGCATCGACGGCGCCGCTCTCCTCCCCGACCGAAATCATCTGGATCACCAGCGGCGGGAACATACCGGTGGCGCTGGCGGTGCGGGCGATGGTCTCGCCACGCTCGACCCCGTCGCGCATCTGGATGACGCGCTCGCCGACATAATCGTTGTCCACCGCCCGGCTGATCACCGTCATGCCCTGGATAATCGACACCCCGGCACGGATGGTAATGGCCAGCGCCCGGGCGAAACGGCCGAGGGTGGCCTGATAGATGACCTTGCCCACCACCGGGATCCGGAGCTTGAGCTTGTGCCAGCGATAGCGGCCGTTTGTCGTCTTTACATAGGAATTAATGCCGACGGCAGTGGCAATGGCCAGGGCCAGTAGATAGGGCCAGTAGGCAAGGGTAAAAGATGAAGTCGCCATCAACACCCGGGTCGCCCAGGGTAACTCGATATTAAAACCGGCATAGACCTGGGCAAAGGCCGGGATCACCCAGATATTGATGACGACGAAGGCGACGACCAGGGCCACTATTACAAATATGGGATAGCGCATCGCCGATTTGATCTGATCGCGGGTGGTTTTTTCGAGTTCCAGGTATTTCGCCATCTGCAGAAAGGACCCGGCAAGGGTACCGGTGGTCTCGCCGACCTGGATCATACTGACATACATGGAAGAGAAGGCCTCCGGGTGGTGGCGGAAGGCGCTGGTGAGATCGAGACCGGCGTCGAGGCTCTCGTGTAGGCCAGCGATGACCTTGACCAGCCCTGGGTTGTGGGTCGATTCCTGCAACCCGCGCAGGGCCTGCATGATCGGCACCCCGGCATTGAGCAGGGTATTCATCTGCCGGCTGAAGAGAATCAGATCAGTGAGTGATACCTTGTCCCCGCCGATGCGGACCTTGAGCAGGGCCATAACGTCCTGGCCGGCACGGGACTCGTTGATTTCGACCGGAGTGATACCGCTGTTAAACAACTGGGTGGCGACGGCGTCGGTAGAGGCCGCCTCAATGCGGCCGGTGACCGACTCTCCCCGTTGGTTGCGGCCCTTGTACTGGAAATCCGTCATGGTTAATCGATCTTGTTATCGTCGATGGCATAGGTGGCGCGTACCACCTGCTCCATGGTCGTGACCCCCTGTACCGCCAGCTGGATCGCGCTCTTGCGCAGGCTCTGATAACCGGGTTGGGCCTTGGCCGCATTGATAAATACGATCGGATCCCCGGTATGGAGAGCTTCAATCAGGCTATCGTCCATATGCAGCATTTCAAACACGGCGATACGACCCTGATAACCGGTGTTGTTGCAATGCGTACAACCCCGCCCGCGCCTGAACTGCATGCCATCCGGATCTTCCCCGAGTTCGGCCTGAATAATTGCCTTCATACGGGCATCCAGGGTAACGGGCTCGGCGCAACTCTCGCAGATCCGCCGCACCAGGCGCTGAGAGATGATGCCACGCAAAGCGGCAGCGACCATAAAGGGCTCCACACCCATATCGATCAGTCTAATGGCGGTTGAAATGGCGTCATTGGTATGCAGGGTGGAGAGTACCAGGTGACCGGTCATCGACGCCCGCAGACCGATCTCGGCGGTCTCATGATCGCGCATCTCACCGACGAGGATGATATCCGGATCCTGACGCAGGACGCTGCGTAAGACCCGAGTGAAGGTCAGTTCAATCTTGGGATTGACCTGGATCTGGTTGATGCCTGGCAAGCGGTATTCGACCGGGTCCTCAACTGTCATAATCTTCGATGCCGTGCGGTTGAGCTCGTTCAGCGCACTATATAATGTCGTCGTCTTACCGCTGCCGGTCGGGCCGGTGACCAGCACCATACCGAAGGGCGCCTGGATCATCCCCCGGAATCGCTTCAGGTCTCCCTCGGTGAATCCCAGGCGTTCGAGATGCAGAATCCCGGTCGCCGGGTTGAGCAGGCGCATGACCGCCGATTCGCCATACTGCGTCGGCATGGTCGAGAGACGGACATCGACGTTCTTGTCGCGCACGAGGATATTGCAGCGCCCGTCCTGGGGCAGGCGTTTCTCGGAAATATCGAGCCCTGCCATCAGTTTCAGGCGGGAAACCAGCGCCCCGGCGATACGCAGATCGGCATTGGTCTGGACCCGCAACACACCGTCCAGGCGGAAGCGAATTCGCAGTTCTTTTTCATCCGGCTCAATATGGATGTCCGAGGCATTGACCTGGATCGCATCCTCAAACACGCTCTGCAACATCTTGACGACCGGGGCATCGGTCAGGTTCTCGTCTTCCGCCAACAGGCCGAGATCGACATCGAAGGCGGTCAGCGCCTGTTCGAGCTCGGTCGCCAGACCGCTGATCTCCTCGGTGCGTCGGTAGACGCGGTCGACTGTCTTCAGTAACTCCGATTCATTGACAACGGCGAGCTGCAGCGGCCGCCGCAGGACCCGACTCAATTCATCATAGGCAAAGATATCGGTGGGGTCGACCATGCCGATGAGCAGGCCATCCCGGTCTTCCTTCAAGGCCAGGACGCGGAAGCGGCGGGCATGGGTCTCCGGAATCAGACGCACAATCTCTGGCTTGTATTGGTAACGCTTGAGATCGATGTAAGGGATACCGAGCTGCTGGGCGAGGATGTTGAGTAACTGCTCTTCGGAGATATAACCGTTCTCGATCAGCACCCGCCCCAGTTTGCGGCCGCTCTTTTTCTGTTCGGCCAGGGCATGGTTGAGCTGCTCCTCGGAAATCGCCTTTTCCGATATCAACAGGTCGCCGAGCCGGATTTTCTTCGGTCTTGCCGCGGTTACCGCCACCATGATCTAACCCCTTGCTCATTCATGCATATTTATCTTTTAATTTAGTCTATTATCGCCCTAGGCAAATGTTTTTTCTTGATGCTTAGTATAGATCATCCATTTCAACCCGAAGACAGCCAATCCGTAGGCAAAATTCACCTATTGCTATACCCTCGAGAACACCATATGTGATTCATATCGTCCTCTACCAGCCGGAGATCCCGCCCAATACAGGCAATATTATGCGTCTGTGTGCCAATACCGGGGCGAGGCTGCATCTGATCGAGCCGCTCGGTTTCAATCTCGACGACAGGCAGTTGCGCCGGGCCGGTCTGGATTATCACGAATTTGCCGCCACTAATACCTATCCTGGCCTTGATGATTTCATTGCCACCGTCGAACCGGCCCGCCTGCTGGCCGTCTCCACCCGCGCCAGTACTCGCCACACGGATGTCGAATACCGTCGCCATGATGCACTGATTTTCGGGCCGGAGACCCGTGGCCTGCCCCAGGCCTTACTCGATCGCCTGCCGCCGGAACACTGTATCCGTTTACCGATGGTCGAAGGCAGCCGCAGCCTGAACCTGTCCAATACCGTTGCCGTCGTCGTTTACGAGGCCTGGCGTCAGCTAGGGTTCAGCGGCGGGAATTGAGACAGAGGAATACAGCAGTCAGCGGAAAAATGTACGGAGGCAGGTTCGTTTGTCAATGACACCCAAACCAATCACGACTCACGACTCACGAATCACGAATCACGAATCACTCCGGTTTGGCCTCACGGGCGAGCAGGGCCTCGACCGCTGCCTGGGGTGAGAGATCTTCATACAACACCCGATAGACCTGTTCGGTGATCGGCATATCGATACCAAGCTGCCGGGCCAGTTGATGTAACTCCAGCACTGTATTGACGCCCTCGGCCTCCTGCCCCAGCTCCTCGAGGATTGCCTGCAGGGCCTGGCCTCGGCCCAGGGCCAGGCCGACCTGGCGGTTGCGCGAGGTATTGTCGGTACAGGTCAGGATCAGGTCGCCGGCCCCGGTGAGCCCCATGAAGGTCTCCGCCTTACCGCCCATGGCAACCCCGAGCCGGGTCAACTCGGCCAGGCCGCGGGTTATCAGGGCGGCGCGGGCATTGGCACCGAACCCGAGGCCATCGCTGATACCGGCGGCGATGGCCATAACATTTTTGATCGCCCCGCCGAGCTGCACCCCGGCGATATCGGTACTGGTGTAGACGCGGACACGCGTATTATGCAACCAGCGTGAAATCGTGTCTGCAAGCGTGCGGTCGGTCGCGGCCACGGTCAGGGCCGTCGGTAGATTCTGCGCGACCTCGCGGGCAAAGGTCGGGCCGGAAATCACGGCCGCCGGCACCGCTGTGCCGGCCTCTTCAGTCACCACCTGGCTCAGTAACCGCCCGGTCCCGGGTTCCAGCCCCTTGGTGGCCCAGACCAGGGCTTTGATCGGTCTGTGCTGTCGCTTGAGTAACTGCAGGGTCTGCCGGAAGACCGGGCTCGGCACGGCGATTAGGAAATTTTCTGCGGTGTCAGTGACGGTATTGATATCAGCCGCCGGGGTCAGGGTATCCGGAAAATCCACACCCGGTAGATAGCGGTTGTTTTCCCGGGTCTGCTTGAGCTGCTCGATGTGCCCGGGTTTGTGCCCCCATAATAATACCTGGTGCCCATTACGCGCCAACAGGACTGCCAGCGCGGTACCCCAGGAACCGGCACCGAGGACAGCGATTGTTGTTACGTTGTTATCAGGCATTCATGCCTATCCAGTTATCCCGGCTACCGATAGTAGCCGATTCGACGACCGGCGCGATACCTGCTCAGTTCTGAGCGGCTTGCTGGTCTGAATCGCTGGCCAGTTTCTGTTCGTAGAGCGCTTCGAAATTGATTGGCTGCAACAGAAATGGCGGGAAACCACCTTTGCCCGTCAAGTCAGTCGCCGTCTCGCGCAGATAAGGGAAGATTATCTCCGGACAATTGACCTGTAAGGCCCGCGGCAGGTCATCGTCACCGAGTCCCTTAACGGTAAACAAGCCGGCCTGTTGGATCTCGATCAGAAACAGGGTGCTCTTGTCATTATTTTCCGCCCGCACAGACGCTATGATGACGACCTCATAGACGCCCTCATGGCCCTCTACGGGGCTGGAATCGATACGGATCTGGATGTTGATAGTCGGTTCACTACCGGTCAGAAAAACCCCGGGCGTACCCGGGGCCTCATAGGACACATCCTTTAAATAGACCTTGTCAAAACTGAATAGAACCTGTTCTTCTGTCACCTTTTCCCCCTGAATATGGTTGGGTTTGATTGTTGGGACTAACTCTCAGGTGGCACTGCCGGCCAGCATGGTATCGAGTTCACCATCCATGTCCATCTCGGCCAGCTCGTGGTAACCACCGACGAGCTTGTCATCAATAAATATTTGCGGGACCAGGTTGCTGCCAGTGAGACGGGACATTTCCTGGTGCCGTTCCGGCTGCTCATCGACCTGGATCTTGTCGATTTCAGCCCCTTTCTTTTCCAGCAACCGTGTTGCCATCTGGCAGTAGGGGCAGAGTCGGGTGCAGTACATGACGATCTTGGACATGGTTAAGTTTCCACCGGCATGTTGTCACGTTGCCAGGCCGTAAGCCCGCCGGCCAGGGTATAGATCGAGTCGAACCCTTGTTTGCGCAATATCAATGCCCCTTTGACCGAGCGGTTGCCGCGGGGACAATTCATAACCACCGGTTTGCCCTTGTATTTTTTCAGTTCCGCTGTTCGCCCACTCAGGCTACCCAGGGGGATATTGATGGAATTGGGGATATGACCGGCCTTGAATTCCTTGGGCTCGCCAACATCGATGACAATGGCCGACTGATGGTTGATCAACTGGACCGCCTGGGCCGGGAATACCGAGCCGATACCATGCAGTTTCTGCATGATCGGCCCATAGAACAACAGCAGCAACACAACCACCAGGGCCGCGAACAGGTACCAATTCTTGATTATAAATTCCATCTCTCTGGGATCTTCGTTGTCGTTCCGCCGATGACCGTGGCACCCTGCAACACCCGCGAATACAGGGTTGGGGCTTTCATCGATGGCTGGAAAGCAGTCTTAATGGTTAAAGGTTATAAGGTTAGTGCTCGCCGGAGGTACAGAACGCCTCTCGCAGACTGCCCATCAGCTTCAGGATTTTTGGATCACCGATGCGATAGAAGACTTTATTGGCATCCTTGCGTGAGGCCAGTATACCCTTGTCGCGTAAGATTGACAGATGTTGGGAGATATTGCTCTGTGAGGTACCGACTTCGTCGACAATTTCCTGGACACTGACCTCTGCCGCGCCGCCGAGGACACACATTATCTTCAGACGCAGGGGGTGGGCCATAGCCTTCAATGAACGCGAGGCCCGATAGATGTCCTCCTCATTGGTAATTAACAACTCAGCAATATTTTCTGCAGACATGCTCATGTGATATTCATCCCAATGCTTATTAAGTCTTGAATGATAAGGCCTGTAAGCTACCCTGGATTTTTACCCCGGGAGACCCAGGTACAATATATGGTCTTGATACGATCTTGCTGCTGCCTATATTATCAAAACATTATACAATTATATGCGATTTGAAAAGACCGAATTCGATATATATCATTATTTTTCAAGAAAAAGAGTAACTTAAATGCAGCAACCAGCCAAGCCCATTGTCC
>FXBF010000537.1_pt1 | contig 13143 bp, 11 predicted proteins | sample 5335321 | NCBI WGS metagenome assembly FXBF01 (sample SAMEA103928391, study PRJEB20085) | sediment metagenome | isolation source: sediment | reverse complement strand
TTCTTATGCCGTGGAGAGAATCTATTCCACTCAAATCGACCAGGTCGGACGGTTGGGCCAGGCGCAGCTTCATCGTCGGCAGCAAAGTCATGCCACCCGCAAGTAGCTTTGCCTCTTCGTTGCCAGCGAGAATCTTGCTTGCTTCATCGATCGAAGCCGGCCGGTGATACTGAAATTCGTACATGTTCAATCCCCGTTTCTTAAATCCCTAGCCTGACGCAGCCCGGATTGCCTGCCAAACGCGCTCCGGCGTCGCCGGAATCGCCATGTCATTGACACCGAGATCCGATAGTGCATCGACAACTGCGTTGATTACGGCCGGTGTAGAGCCAATAGTTCCTGCCTCGCCGCATCCTTTGACGCCGAGCACGTTGTGAGCACAAAGCGTGGTGTTCGTTGTTAGCTCGAAATTCGGCAGGTTATCGGCCTTCGGCATGCAGTAATCCATGTATGAACCGGTCAGCAACTGTCCGGAATCGTCGTAGACACATTGCTCGTAAAGCGCCTGGCCAATGCCCTGCGCCACACCTCCATGAACCTGGCCCTCGACGATCATCGGATTGATGATTCGTCCGAAATCGTCCGCGGCCGTGAAACGATCAATTTCGACAATTCCGGTATCCGGATCGATCTCGACTTCGCAAATATGGCAGCCACCCGGAAACGTAAAATTCTTCGGGTCGTAAAAGGCCGTTTCATCCAGCCCCGGCTCGAGAACATCGAGCGGGTAGTTATGCGGTACATAAGCTGCAAGCGCGACATCGCCAAAGGACACTGCGCGATCCGTGCCGGCAACCCGCAGCTGTCCGTCGACAAATTCGACATCGTCTTCGGACGCTTCAAGTAAGTGGGCGGCAATTTTCCTGGATTTTGATTTGATTTTTTCAAGCGCCGCCATCAATGCCATGCCACCGACGGCCAGTGACCGCGAACCATAAGTGCCCATGCCGAAGGGAATCTTGCCGGTATCGCCGTGCACAACCTCGACATTGTCGAAGTCCACGCCGAGCGCCTCGGTCACGAGTTGTGCAAAGGTTGTCTCATGTCCTTGTCCATGACTGTGGGACCCGGTCAAAACCGTTACAGACCCAGTCGGATTTACGCGTATCGTTCCGACTTCGTAGAGCCCGGCGCGGGCACCGAGTGCGCCGGCAACATTTGACGGCGCAACGCCGCAAGCTTCGATATACGTCGACAGGCCGACCCCTCTCAGTTTGCCACGGTCGGCCGACTCGGCCCGGCGTTTCTCGAAGCCTTTGTAATCTGCAAGCTCGAGGCATTTGTCCAGGCACGCGTGATAATCGCCCGAGTCGTACTCGAGTGCTACCGGCGTTTGATACGGAAAGCCGTCCTGTGGAATGAAGTTTCGGCGCCTGATCTCGATCGGATCGATGCCGGTTTCTCTCGCGGCCCTGTCCACGAGCCGTTCAATCAAATAGCAGGCCTCCGGGCGCCCGGCTCCGCGATACGAATCGACGGGAACCGAGTGAGTGAACATGCCCTTCACTTCACAGTAAATGGCGGGTGTTTTGTAAGTGCCTGCCAGCAATGTGGCGTAAAGATAAGTCGGCACCGCTGGCCCGAATGTCGACAAGTAGGCACCCAGGTTCGCTTTAGTCTGAACCCTGAGTCCCAGGAAGTCGCCGTCCTTGCTAAGAGCAAGTTCGGCACGGGATATGTGATCCCTGCCATGCGCGTCGCTCATGAACGACTCGCTGCGATCCGCAGTCCACTTGACCGGCCGGTTCACGCGCTTCGAAGCCCAGGTAACGATCGCTTCCTCGGCATAGTGACAAATTTTCGAACCAAAGCCGCCCCCGACATCGGGCGCGATGATACGAAGCTTGTGTTCGGAAATGCCCAGGACGTACGCTCCCATCAACAGCCGAATGACGTGCGGGTTCTGGCTTGTCGTATATAGCGTGTATTCGTCCTTACCACTATCGTAATCGCCGATGGCCGCGCGCGGTTCAATTGCGTTGGGTATCAGACGGCTATTGACGATATCGATGCTGCTGACGTGTGCCGCATTTGAGAAAGCCTCATCGGTAGCAGCAGAATCACCGATTTCCCAGTCGAAGCAGACGTTGTCGGGGGCATCGTCCCACACGGCCGGCGCACCGTCAGCGCAGGCCGCCGACAGGTTCGCTGCGGCCGGCAATTCTTCGTAATCGACATCGACCCATTCGGCGGCGTCGCGCGCAATGCTGCGCTGTTCCGCGAGCACGACGGCTACCTGATCGCCAACGTAACGAACCATATCGGCCGCGAGCGGTGGGTGACCCGGTTCCGTCATCGGGGATCCGTCTTTGTTATTGACACCCCAGCCACACGGCAGGCTACCGACTCCATCATCGCTCATGTCCTTGCCCGTCAACACAGCAACAACACCAGGCATATCCAGCGCAGTCTTGCTGTCGATGCCGCGAATCCTGGCATGGGGCAGTGACGAACGAATGATGTGTGCATACAGCTGGTGGGGACGATTGATGTCGTCGGTGTACTGGCCCTTGCCTGAGAGGAAGCGCTGGTCCTCTTTGCGTCGGACTGCCGCACCTATACCATTTTCTGTCATGCCGATTCCTCTTATTTTTATGACCGCATCGCCTCGGCACCCGCTTTCACGGCCCTGACGATATTCTGATAGCCCGTACAGCGGCAAAGATTGCCTTCGAGCCACTCGCGAATCTCTTTCTCGCTGGGATCCGGATTCTGCTTAACAAGATCCAGTACGCTCATGATCATGCCCGGCGTACAGAATCCGCATTGCAGTCCGTGATGTTCGCGAAAGGCTTCCTGCATCGGGTGCAATTTACCGTTCTGCGCAACCCCCTCGATCGTTCCAACGTCTGTGCCTTCGGCCTGAACAGCCAGCATCGTACAGCTTTTGACGGAGCGACCATCGACGTGAATGACGCAGGCTCCGCACTGACTGGTATCGCAACCGACATGCGTACCGGTACGTCCGAGTTGATCCCGAATCGTTTCGACCAGCAACGTTCGACTGTCAACCTCAGCGCTCACAGGCTCGCCGTTGAGCGTGAATGATACTGTTATGGACATGGACACATCCTTTTCGGATTTATTTTATTGCCGTTTATTATAGTCGCCCGACGGCTTTGACGCTGCTTTAGCGCAATAGAAACCACCAGATCAACAATGCCAGTACTGTGGCAGCCATGGCAAGCCAGATTTTCGACTTGGTTGCCCCGGCCTCTTCTTCATCCACGTCCGTACGCTGGGCGTTTGGATCGAGCATGCGCGAAAAGCTACCGAAAAAATCGTCGGCCGTTTTTTTCGTCGCCCCGAGGACCAGCCGGGATCCTACCTGAGCGAGTTTGCCACCGACTCTGAATTCGGCAACATACTTCAGTAGCGTACCCCCATCGATCTCCGACAATTTGACGTCGGCGCTGCCGCGTCCGAAGCCGGCTGCTCCACCCTTGCTGCTACCGACCAGGGTATAGCTTTCCGGAGCAAGAACGTTTTCCAGCTTGAGGCTGGTATTAAATTTAGCCCGTACCGGCCCAATTGAGGCCGTTACTTTGGCGGCAAATTCAGTGTCACTGATTTTGTCGAGCGACTCGCAACCCGGAATACATGCTTTGAGCATTTCCGGATCATTGAGCGCAGCCCACACCTGCTCCCGGGTGCTCGCAATCTGGTACTCACCTTTAACTTCCAATCTGTTTGCACCTCAGCTAAAAGCGGTTCCCCGCCTCTGTTTTCGTAGGAGCGGCTTTAGCCGCGATCGGGGCTGAAGCCCCTCCTACCCAATGATACCTGCCAGTTTTACCGCTTCGACGATTTCATAGTGTAGCCCAGGCGCCATCAGATGGGCACCGGCGATGCCACTGGTATCCTTGGCCTGTTGCAGAAGTTCTGCACAGATGGACATGCCTTCCTGCCGCGGGTCCCTCGCGGCCTCCATGCGCCGCACAATCCCGTCTGGCATCACTGTCCCTGGCAGGTTATCGCGCATCCAACGCGCTCCGTTTGCCGAGCGCAAGGGACCGAGACCGACGAGGAAATACATTTTTTCGGTCAGGCCATGATCGTTCAGTCGAGCCATATAACGCTGAAGCAGACCCATATCGAAGCAATACTGAGTCTGAATGAACTGTGCGCCTGCGTCGAGTTTTGCCTGCAATCCGTCAGGCGTCCAATTCCCGGAAATTTCGAACGGCGCATCGGCAGCACCGAGAAAAAAATCAGGTGCCGATGTCAATTCTCTGCCTGACAGCGTCGTAGTTTCTACCGACATTTTCCTGAGCGCGGCGATTAGTTGTCGTGAATCCAGATCGAACACTGGCTTGGCATCGGGATCATCACCTGCTTCGACAGCGTCCCCCGTCAATACGAGTACATTCCGAACGCCGAATGCCGCAGCGCCTAGTAAGTCGCTCTGTAATGCAATCCGGTTACGGTCTCTACAGGTAACTTGCAGAATCGGTTCCATACCCATTTGCTTTACGTGAATGGCAGCGGCCGAACTGGACATGCGCACGCTTGCGCTGGCGCCGTCAGTAAGGTTGATTGCAGTCACAGCCGGCTTTAGAGCGCTAACGGCTACCGTCAGGGATTCCAGACTCGCGCCACGCGGAGGCGTAAGTTCTGCCGTCACGGCAAAGTGTCCCGACGCAAGGCAATCCTGGAATGTATTGTCGCTCTGATTCACCGATTGGCCATTCTTGTTTTCAATTATTGCTTGCACCTGATATAACGCGACGTTTCATCCTGGTGGCCCAACGAGGCTATATTGTTGGACCACTAGCTCCGTCGTTAAACGGGCCGTGATCAGGTTACAGAATCGGAGAGAAAATGTCAGCCATAGCCATAGGGCCGCGTGTCAGAAAATCTCCATTTTATGACGCGACAATTCGTCACGGCGCATTGTCATTTACGATCTATAACCATACGTTCATGCCGACGAGCTACGAGTCTGACCCCGAAGTCGAGTATTCCAACGTCGTGAACGGTGTGCAGATCTGGGACGTTGGCTGTGAACGTCAGGTCCAAATCACCGGTCCGGACACGATGACACTGGCACAGCTACTGACGCCGCGAAATCTGGCGAAGTGCGCCGTCGGGCAATGCAAATACGCCCTGAATACCGACCAGGATGGTGGCGTCATTAACGATCCTGTCCTGGTCCGGCTTGCTGACCAACAAGTCTGGTTCTCACTTGCCGACAGCGATATGTTGCTATGGGCGAAAGGCGTTGCCGCAAGCAAAAAACTAGACGTCACCATCGACGAACCTGATGTCTCGCCGCTGCAGGTTCAGGGCCCGAAGTCACGTGATTTGATGCGAGATATTTTTGGTGACTGGATCAATGACCTCAAATTCTACTGGATGCGTGAAACAGACCTCGACGGCATACCACTGGTCGTAGCGCGCAGCGGTTACAGCAAGGAGCTTTGCTACGAGATCTATCTGCGAGACGGGCAATACGGCGACAAGTTGTGGGACAGGTTTTTTGACGCTGGTCAGCCACATAACGTAAGCCCAGGTGCGCCAAACCAGATCCTGAGAGTTGAGGGGGGATTACTCTCGTACGGTACGGATATGAGGTTGGAAAACAATCCTTATGAAATCAATATGGGTTGGTCCGTCGATTTAGGACAGAGCGCGGACTTCATCGGTAAAGAAGCTTTGGCACAAATCAGCCACGATGGTGTCACGCAGCGGCTGCTGGGAGCCGTGCTCGAAGGCGAGAAATTGACGACGTTTAACGAACACCACTGGCCGGCATTTGTCGATGGAGCGCCGGCCGGCTACCTGACAACTTGCGTCTACTCACCTCGCCTGCAGCAAAACCTGGCTTTTGTTATGACAAAAAACGAATATGCCAATACCGGCCAGAATATCGAAATACGCTCCCCAGAGGGCAGCATCAATGCGACGCTTTGCGAGTTACCGTTTATTAGAAAACGACAAGAATGAACTACCGTACGAGCCCGTCCTGACGGGCGAAGCAATCAGTTACATCGTCGGCATCGAGAAGTCCGCGCCTGAACGAATTCCGGTAGGCCACCTCGACGTTACGGTTTTCAGTCGAGTATAGAACCGCACGCCTTCCATACCGTACATCGACGAATCGCCGAACAAAGAGCGTTTCCAGCCTCCGAAACTGTGGAACGCAAGCGGCACCGGTATCGGCACATTAATGCCAACCATGCCCACCTGAATGCCGGATGCGAATTCCCGCGCCGCATCGCCATCGCGCGTGAAAATGGCCGTGCCGTTGCCGTATTCGTGATCGTTGATCAGCTTAATCGCATCGTCGAATGTATCGACACGAGTCATCGTCAGTACGGGACCGAAGATCTCTTCTTTATACACACGCATGTCTGCCGTCGCATGATCGAAGAGCGTTGGCCCCAGGAAATAACCGGGCGATTTGGTAATTTCGTGCTTGCGGCCGTCGACGACAAGCTTCGCACCCTCTTCCTCGCCCAGATCGATATACGAGCGAACTTTGTCGCGGTGCTCCGCTGTAATTAACGGTCCCATATCGTTGTTGTTATCGGTTCCGGGACCGACTTTGAGTGCCTCAATCCGCGGTAACAATTTCTCCAGCAGCGGTTCGGCCGAATCGCCGACCGTTACAACCGCCGATATCGCCATACACCGCTCGCCGGCCGAGCCATACCCGGCGCCGACCAAAGCGTCGGCAGCCTGATCCATGTCGGCATCGGGCAGCACGACAAGATGATTCTTTGCTCCGCCCAGCGCCTGAACACGTTTGCCATGCTCTGAAGCAGTTCGATAGACGTGCTCTGCAACCGGCGTCGACCCTACGAAGCTCACAGCAGCAATTCGCGGATCAGACAGCAGTGAATTGACAGCAACATGGTCACCGTTGACGACATTCAGTACACCGGGAGGCAGGCCAGCCTCGTGCATCAGCTCGGCCCACATTAACGAGCAGCTTGGATCCTTTTCCGATGGTTTCAGAACGAATGTGTTACCGCATGCAATTGCGATCGGGAACATCCAAAGTGGCACCATCGCCGGAAAGTTGAACGGCGTAATGCCGGCACAAATGCCCATCGGCTGGCGCATCGAATAGGTATCGACGCCAGTGCCAACCTGGTCACTGTACTCGCCCTTGATCAGGTGCGGTATGCCGCAGGCAAACTCGACAACCTCGAGTCCGCGCTGAATTGAACCGTCGGCGTCATGCAATACTTTACCGTGTTCCTGTGCGATCAGCGCCGCAATTTCCTTCCTGTCTCTCTCGATCAGTTCCTTAAAGCGAAACATGACCCGAGCTCGCCGCAAGACCGGCGTTCGTGACCAGCCCGCGAATGCATCCTCCGCGGATCGTATTGCGGCATCGACGTCTGCTTCGTTGGCCATGACGACTTCGGCGCATTGTTCGCCGGTCGCCGAGTCAAACACCTCACCGAAACGATCCGAGTCAGACTCGTAGACCTGCCCGTTGATCCAGTGAGGAACTTTCCTCATCGCTTTCAATGCTGCCACTTTTTCGGCCATGATGGTCTTCCCGTATATTGACAGATGGACATCCAGCAGTTCATTAAATGGACGTCCTTTCGGACGTCAGATTGCACGTAATGCGTTTCGAACCACGTCGATTATCTGATCGATCTGGTCCTTTTCTATGATCAACGGCGGTGAGAATGCGACGGTATCGCCGGTTGTTCGCACACTCACGCCGTTGTCAAAGCAGTGACGAAATAGCTCTATCGCCCTTGCTGTCGGCTGCCCATCGATTGGCTCGAGTTCGACGGCGCCGATCAGGCCAAAGTTGCGTATGTCGATAACGTACCGTTCGCCTTTCAAGTTGTGCAGGCCGTCTTCAAAATAGCCCTCCAGCGACCGGGCCCGCTCGAACAGGCCTTCTTGCTCGTAGACGTCCAGCGTGGCACAAGCAGCAGCCGCTGCCAGCGGGTGCCCGGAATAAGTATAGCCGTGGAAGAACTCGATCGCGCCCTCCGGTCCTGTCATGAACGTGTCATAAATATCGCCCTTCGCCAGTACCGCGCCCATAGGAACCGTGCCACTGGTCAGCCCTTTGGCGGTCGTAATAAGATCCGGCGAAACGCCCATTCTTGTGGCGGCAAAATTGTCACCTGTGCGGCCGAATCCGCAGATTACTTCGTCGAATATCAGCAGGATTCCGTGTTTGTCACAGATGTCCCTGAGGCGCTGCAGATAGCCTTCGGGCGGTATTAGAACGCCCGCGGAACCGGCGATCGGTTCCACGATCACTGCTGCGATTGTTGAAGCATCGTGTAGTGCCACGATGTTCTCCAATTCGTCGGCCAGATGCGCGCCCCACGCGGGCAAGCCCCGTGAGTAGGCGTTCCTTTCGATATTGTGTGTATGCGGCAAATGGTCTACGCCGGGCACCAAAGCACCGAACATCTTGCGATTCGGACTAATACCACCGACTGAAATGCCGCCGAAACCGACACCGTGATAGCCGCGTTCGCGGCCGATAAGGCGGGTGCGGCCCCCGTCTCCCCTGATCCGGTGGTATGCGAGCGCCATTTTAAGCGCCGTATCCACAGCTTCCGAACCGGAATTGACAAAGAACGCGTAGTCGAACCCGTCCGGTGCAATCCCTGTCAGCTTGTTCGCTAACTCGAAAACTTTCGGATGGCCGAGTTGAAACGCGGTTGCATAGTCGAGTGTTTCGGCTTGACTTTGGATAGCCTCCACGATCTTCGGATGACAATGACCCGCGTTGCAGCACCAAAGGCCGGCGATCGAATCGAGAACTTTCTTGCCATCATGAGTCCAGAAGTGAACGCCTTCTGCACGGACGATCAGCCGTGGTTGTTTCTTAAAAGCCCGGTTGCCCGTGAACGGCATCCAGTAGGCTTGAAGATCCGGTAAATCGAATTCGAGATTTCTTGCGGTGTTATCTGTCATCGCTTGTCTCCGAAAAAATGTGTACGTGTGTTACTGCAAAACCTCTTTCAATCGATAATAGAGCATGCCCAAAGCCAGTGCCGGGTTCGCGAACCACTTGCCGCCCGGCAATTTCAAATGCCGCACGCGTGCAAATACATCGAACCGGGCGCTGTCACCGGCAATGACGTCAGCCAGTATCCGGCCCGCAATATGCGTGGGCGCGACGCCGTGGCCCGAATAACCTTGCGCGTAATAGGTATTCCCATCGATACGGCCCATCTGTGGAATCCTGTTCATGCTGATTGCAATATTGCCGCCCCACTCATACTCGATTCGCGTCCCTTCGAGTTGCGGAAATACCTTGAGCATTTTCGGGCGCAGGGTCGCTGTAATGTCCTTCGGGTCCCTGCCCGAATAATTGCACAGACCGCCGAACAATAATCGCCTGTCAGCAGACAGTCGAAAGTAGTCGAGGCCCACTCGCTGATCGCAGGTCGCCATGTCCTGCGGCAACAGCTCGTTCGCGAGCTCCGGTTCAAGCGATTCCGTTGCGATGATGTAACTTCCGGCCGGGATCACCGAGCCGTACAGTTTTGGCTCGGTTTTGCCCAGGTAGGCATTGCCGGCCAGCACGACCTGTTTGGCATGCACTATACCGGCGCGGGTTTCCACGCGCGGATTGGCGCCGTGATGGATTTTAGTGACCGGAGACTGCTCGAAAATCGTTGCGCCATTCTGTTCCGCTGCTCTTGCTTCACCAATGCAAAGATTCAATGGATGCAGGTGCCCATTGCCGCGATTGATCAGGCCACCGACGTAAATATCCGAGCCGATCACAGATCGCATATCCTCATCCGCAACGAGCTCCATTTTGTGCGGATAATTTCTTTCCTGTTTGCGTTCAATCTCGGAACGAAAGTAGTCCATGTCTTTCTCAAACAGAGCCAGGTCCAGGAAGCCGAACTTCAGATCGCAATTGATGGAGTATGTCTCGATGCGCTGCAACACGATATCGCGACACTCCACGCCGACCTGATAGGCAACATCTGCCGCATCGCTGCCGAGTAGTTTTTTGATTTTGTCTGTGCTGACGAAGCCATCGATCAACTGCCCGCCGTTTCTGCCCGACGCGCCCCAGCCAACGCGATTCGCCTCGATGAGTGCCACGTCATAGCCCCATTCGGCAAGGTGGAGAGCGGTGGACACACCCGTAAAGCCGGCGCCCACGACCGCAACATCGCAGCGGTGCTCCCCCTCAAGCGCCGGGTAATCGGTCTGCCAGTTGAGGGTTGCCGCGTAATAGGAACTGGTGTGTTTGCTAATAGCTCTCATAGCCGTTCAGCTTACTCCCCGGGAAAAGAGTTAACAATATTTAAATGCTAGACAATAACCTGTTGACTTTATTACAATACAGCCCATTCTTGTTAGGTAAATTTAACGATTCAACACAAGGATCGCGAGATGGACAGTTTAGGCCTTAATCTGAAAGCTTTGCGCACCCGTCAGGGCCTGTCGCAGCGTCAACTGGCACGAAATTCCGGCGTCTCGAATGCGACGATTTCGCTGATCGAACACGGCCGGACGGACCCGTCGATGGGGCTCCTGAAACGCATTCTCCACTCGATGGGTGTGTCATTTTCCGATTTTTTTGCGTCGGATGCCCGGCAGTCGGAGAAATATTTCTTTATTCAAACCGAACTGAGCGAGATAGGTAGCGGCCCTATCTCATACCTCCAGGTTGGCACCGATCTCTCCGAAAGTAATCTCCAAATTCTCCATGAATGCTATCAGCCGGGCGCCGACACCGGACAATCAATGTTGAGCCACGAAGCCGAAGAAGGTGGGATCATCCTGCAAGGCCGTCTCGAGGTCACCGTGGCCGATCAGGTGCGGACTTTGTCAGCCGGCGACGCCTATCGTTTCAATAGCCGCTTGCCGCACCGCTTTCGCAATACCGGCAGCGCAGACTGCGTTCTGGTCAGTGCCTGCACGCCGCCCAGTTTCTAAAAGGCAACTAAGGGTCGGGGCGACTCGCATAGACGCAAATCATCTCCATTGCCAGATGCGCACCGGCAAGCGCCGTAATTTCTCCGACGTCGTAGGCCGGCGCCACTTCGACAATATCCATCCCCAACAGGTTTATTCCCATCAATCCTCGGATTATTGACATCGCCTGGTAAGTGGTCAGCCCACCACAGACCGGCGTACCCGTACCTGGCGCGCAACTCGGGTCGAGGCAATCGATATCGAAGGTCAAATAGACCGGCTTGTCTCCGAGTACGGCTCTGGTCTCACTAACAACGGCATCAATGCCGTGTTCCTGCACCCAGGGTCCGTCGAGAATATTGAATCCAAGCGTGTCCTCATTGCGTGTACGCAAACCGATTTGTACAGATGACGCCGGGTCGACGACGCCTTCTTTGACGGCATGATAGAACATGGTGCCGTGATCTACGCGGCCTTCTTCATCGACCCAGGTATCACTATGGGCATCGAAATGTAGCAAGGACAGCGGCGCACCGTGTTTTCGTGCATGGGCTTTGATCAACGGGTAGGCAACAAAATGATCGCCGCCAAGAGATAGCAGGCCGGGGCCCTGATCGATGATCGCAAAGGCGTGTTCCTCGATCGCTGAGGGCACGGTTTCGGGGCGGCCGAAGTCGAAAAAGCAGTCGCCGTAATCAATGACGGCCAGCTTGTCGAAGGGATCGAATGCCATTGCGTAAGGTCTCTCAAAGGCCAAAAGTGTCGACGCCGCGCGAATCGCACGCGGCCCGAGTCTGGCACCCGGGCGATTGGTCGTCGCCGTGTCCAGCGGCACGCCGGCCACGACCAGGTCTACGCCGTCGAGGTCACGGGTGTATTTGCGGCGCATGAACGAGAGCGCGCCCGCATAGGTCGGTTCGCTTGTCGTGCCGTACAGGTTATCCCTGAGGATTGCGTGATCGCCGGCCTTTCTCTTTCTCGTGATTGTGTTATCGCCGGCCTTTTTTTCCGTCATTAGAGCTTTCCCTAAATTACAACGCAGCATGCGTCAGGTCGAGACACTTCCAGGCTTTGTTGACAAGCTCGTCAGCCTGTTCGTGCGTCATTATGAGTGGCGGCGCAACGACGATCGTATCGCCAACAGCCCGCATGACAAGTCCATTATTGATCAGGAAGTCGCGGCAGATCTTGCCGACACCTTTGTCCTCGTCGAAACGCTCCAGCGTGTCCTTGTCTGCAACCAGTTCCAGTGCGCCCATGAGACCAACCATGCGCGTTTCGCCAACGAGTGGGTGCTCGCCCAGCTTTTGCCATCGTTCCTGCAGATACGGCCCGATATCTTTCTTTACACGATCGATCAGGCCTTCGCGTTGCATTATGCGAATGTTTTCGATTGCTACAGCACAAGCTGCCGGGTGACCGGAATAGGTATATCCATGGAAGAATTCTCCGCCTTGTTCGACCAGTACCTCGGTAACACGGTCTGCGACCATGACACCGCCGAGGGGTAGATACCCTGAGGTCACGCCTTTGGCGAACGCCATCAGATCGGGTTTGACCCCGAAATAGTCGGCGCCAAACCACTCGCCGAGCCGACCGAATCCGGTGATGACTTCGTCTGTGATCAGCAAGATTTCATGCTCGTCGCAAATGCGCTGAATCTCCGGCCAGTACGTGTCGGGCGGCACAATGACACCGCCCGCACCCTGAACCGGTTCAGCAATGAATGCTGCGACACTGTCGACGCCGAGTTCCTCAATTTTTTTCTCAAGCGCGCGTGCCGTCTGGAGACCGAATTCCTCCAGCGAATAACTGCGATCCGAACCAAACCAGTAGGGTTGTTCGATATGGACAATACCGGGAATCGGCAAACCGCCCTGCCGGTGCATCGGCTTCATCCCGCTTAAGGACGCGCCCGCCATGGTCGATCCGTGATAAGCGTTAACGCGACTAATAATGGTTTGTTTATCTGGCTGACCGAGGATATCCCAGTAGCGCCGTACCATGCGCACTATCGTATCGTTGGACTCGGAACCCGATCCGGCAAAAAAAACATTATTGAACTGCGGCTGACTAATTTCCTTGAGCGATCGCGACAGCTCGATCGACGGCGGATGGGCGCATTGGAAAAAGCTGTTGTAGTACGGCAATACCCGAAGTTGCTTCTCTGCAGCTTCAATCAATTCTTCGCGACCGTAGCCCGCATTCACGCACCACAGCCCGGACATACCGTCCAGAATCTCGTTGCCGTCAGCATCGTAGATATAC
>FXBF010000536.1_pt1 | contig 13159 bp, 11 predicted proteins | sample 5335321 | NCBI WGS metagenome assembly FXBF01 (sample SAMEA103928391, study PRJEB20085) | sediment metagenome | isolation source: sediment | reverse complement strand
GGTCCCGTTTGCTTGCTTCCCTATCCTGCGGGAGGTTGCTTGGCTCAGCGATCTCAAGGAAGGGCTGGGTAGACCGAATGTTCCGATCTTCGCGTTCGAAGGTGGAGAGAGCTTTGGCTTCGCTACATCGGTCGGGATCCGCGGCATGGTGAGCCGGAATATCGGGCTGGCCGCATTCGCGGGATACAACTACAGTTCCCCCGACTACGAGATCTCTCGGGCTAGCGGTATCGATGAGAACGGCAACGTGGCCTTCGAGCGTGTGGAGGTCCTGGAAAACGTCAAGTTCGACTACTTCGCTTTGGGGGCAACCGTTTACATGATGATCTGGTAAGGTGGAACGGCGAAGAGTTGGGCGGCCGGCCGGCCTCCAGACCGGCTAGGAAACGCTGATGAAGTGATCGGGGCCCGTGCCGTGCTCTTCTTCCTGTTCGAGCTCGCGGAGCAAGCAGTTCACAGTCTGCTGTACCAGCTCCTCCACCGTCACCCCGCGACGCTTCGCTTCCGCCTCGTACGCCTTGAAGTGCTCGTCGCTGAGTTCCGCCCAGACCGAGACCCTGTGCATGCGCGCGCTCCTACGACTGGTACGTCTCCCGAGAGGGAGAGTGAGTGATGAATGTAGAGTGATGACGTGCTCCGAAAGTTGGACGTTCGGCGCTACGAACTCATCACTCTGCATTCGCTTACTTACGCAACCGGCACTCCCTTATGTCCGTAACAAAGGATCCCGCTGTTTCCTTCCTTGCGGATGAGCCGGAACACCAGCGACACCTCCATACCGGGCAGGACCCTGGAAGGATCGCAGTCCACGACCTGCGTCATGAAGCGCGCGCCCTCCGGCGTCTCGACGACGGCCATGGCATAGGGCGCCTCCATCAGGAAGTCGTTGGGCGGAACGTGGACCACCGTTGACGTGACCACTTTCCCGCGCCGGGACAGGGCGACCTTCTCGAAGTCTTCACCCCGGCAGCCGGGACAGATCGTGCGAGCCGGGTAGACCACCTTGCCGCAACCCGTGCAGCGGCCGGCCTCGAGCCGGTAGCGGGCCGGGATCTCTCTCGTGTATCTGGGACTTGGCATGATCACACTCCCTCGAAGATGTGGACCACAGAGCTGGCTCCCGATCCGCCCATGTTCTGCGCCAGGCCGATGCGAGAGTTCTCGACCTGGCACTCGCCGCCTTCTCCGCGCAGTTGCCTGAAGATCTCGATCGCCTGGGCCACACCCGTGGCGCCCACCGGGTGCCCCTTGGACTTCAGGCCGCCGCTGGTGTTCACCGGGATGCAGCCGCCGAGGGCGGTGAAGCCCTCGCGCGCGGCGGGGCCGCCTTTGCCTCTATCGACGAAGCCCAGCGCCTCGATGCAGCAGATCTCGGCGATCGAAAAGCAGTCGTGGACCTCGGCCACCTGGATGTCACGGGGGCCGAGACCCGCCATCTTGTAGGCCCGCTCGCCCGACACTTGCACCGAATCGATGAAGGCCGGGTCCGCGCGGTCGGCCAGCGCCATCGAGCCGGTGGCCAGCCCACTGGCTACGATCTTCACCGGCCGATCGGTGTACTGCTTCGCCATGTCGAGCGGGCAGAGCAGCACGGCGGCGGCGCCGTCGCTCACTGGCGAGCAGTGGAGCAGGCGAAGCGGTTCGGACACCATGGACGACGACATCACATCCTCGACGGTGACCTCGCGACGGAACTGGGCCTTATCGTTCTTCGCTCCGTGCCTGTGGTTCTTCACCGATACCCAGGCCATGTCCTCCTCGGTTGTCCCGTACTCCTGCATGTGGGCGCGCGCGATCATGGCGTAGAGGCCGGGGAAGGTGACTCCGTAGTAGACCTCCAGCTCCTGGTCGGCCGCCGTGGCTAGCACGTTGGTCACGTCGGCGCCATCGTTCATCTTCTCGATGCCCGTGGCTAGCACCAGGTCGCTCATGCCGGAGGCCACCTCCATGAAGGCCTGGCGCAAGGCGATGCCGCCGGAGGCGCAGGCCGATTCCACGTGGATCGCCGCTACGCCCGTCATCCCCAGGTGGTCGGCCATCAGCGGGCCCAGGTGTTCCTGGCCCACAAACTGGCCGCCCGACATGCAGCCCACGTAGATCGAGTCCACATGGTCCGCGCGGGCATCTTGAAGTGCTCCGGACGCCGCCTCAACGAACATGTCGCGCAGGCTCAGTTGCCAGAGCTCGCCGAATCGCGTCATCCCGGCGCCGACGATCGCAACCTCTCTCATCTGCCTCTCCTTAAGAACTCAAAGTTCGATGCTCTTCTAGTCGTTGACGATGATCTTCTCCCGGAACTTCGCGTATTCCCCGTACGTCAAATAGTGCCGCGGTCCCTCGAGTATCTCGCGGAGCGTGGGAGCGAGGCCGCGACGTTGCGGCAGCAGCTCCCTTGCTCTCAGCACGAACGAATCGCTCCCGGCACCCGAGCCGAACGACGTGATGAAGATCAGATCATCGGGCTCGGCTATGTCCAGGATCGCCGCCAGCCCCGTCGGCGAGGATCCGGAGTAGGTATTGCCCATCGTCGGCACCACCCAGCCCGTCTCGAGCTGCTCTTTCGTGAAGCCGAGCTGCTTACCCGCCGATATCGGGAACTTCCCGTTGGGCATGTGGAACACGGCATAGCGGAAGTCGGACGCCTTGAGTCCTGTCTTCTCCAGCATGCCGCGGCTCGCCGACAGGACATGCTTGAAGTACGCCGGCTCGCCGGTGAAGCGGCCGCCGTGGCGCGGGTAGAACTCGCCTTCGCGGCGCCAGAAGTCGGCCGTGTCGGTGGTGTAGCTGTAGGTGTCGATCACCTCGACGAGTATGTCCGTGCTGCCCATGATGAAGGCCGCGCCGCCCGCCGATGCGGAGAACTCGAGCGCATCGTCGGGCGCGCCCTGCGACGTGTCCGCGCCGATGCCCATGGCGTACTCGACCCGGCCCGCTTCCACCAGGCCCAGCGCGACGAACATCGCCTCCGTTCCCGCCTTGCATGCGAACTCGAGGTCAGCGACGTGAACCTCGGGGCCCACGCCTAGCGCCTCGGCCACCACGGTTCCGCTGGGCTTAACCGCGTAGGGGTGGGACTCGGAGCCGATATAGAGCGCGCCGATCTTGGCCGGATCGATCCCGGCCCGCTCAATAGCGTCCCGGCCGGCGGCAACGGAGATGGTGATCGTGTCTTCATCGAAACCGGGGACCGACTTTTCCTTCAGCAGCAATCCCCTCTGGATCGTGCCGGGATCCTTGCCCCACTGGCGAGCGATCTCCTCCGTCGTGATCCTCTTCCTGGGGACGTAGGCCCCGTAACCGACTATGCCTGCCATCTGCGCCTCCTCATGGGCACGTTGTTACAAGACGGGACAAGCGGTCTCTACTCGGGATGTACTCCGCCTCTTCAGCGATCGGCGGCGATCGTTGGACCGGTGATTGGGGTCACACCGGCGCAAGAAACAGACCCACAATATAGCTAGTTGATAGCTGCGTGATAGCTACCTGATCGCTACCTGATACTTACGCCCAGATCCCTGCAATCGTCCTGCCGCAATCCGGGCAGCGCCCGCCGTTGGGGCTGAGATCGTCTCTTCTGATTCTATAGCCCACGCGTTCGATCAACAGCCGCTGGCAGTTGGGGCAATAGGTGTTCTCCAGCCCGTCAAGCATTCCCGGAAGGTTGCCGCCGTAGACGAAGTTGAGTGCGGCGGATTTTCCGATCTCGGCGGCACGCTGCAGGTCGCGCGGCTTTGTGTTCGCCGGATCGGTCATCTTGTAGTCCTTGTGGAAGGCCGTGACGTGCCAGGGGATGTCGGGAGAAACGGAAGCGATGAACTGGGCCGCCTCACGAAGCTCATCGTCGGAATCATTGAAGCCGGGTACCACGAGGGTGACGATCTCCACCCAGAAGCCTCGCTCGTGGGCCATGCGCACCGAGTCGAGGATGTGGTTCAGCACACCGCCCAGCTTGCGGTACCGGCGGTCGCTCATCGTCTTCAGGTCGATCTTGTACACGTCGAGCCACGGCCTCAGGTAGTCGAGCACCTCCGGCGTCGCGTTGCCGTTCGACACGAAGGCTGTGTGGAAGCCCTGCCCCTTCGCTTTCCTGAAGATCTCGACCGACCACTCGGCGGTGATGAGCGGCTCGTTGTACGAGGAGACGATGAGTCGCGCGCCGCGGCGCACGCCGAGGTCCACGATATCGTCCGCACTGATGTCGTTCGGGCCGACGCCGGCGTGCTCGTCCCGCAGCGCCTGCGAGGTCACCCAGTTCTGGCAGTAGTCGCAGTGAAGGTCGCAGCCGAGCATGCCGAAGGTGAGCGATTCGGAGCCGGGAAAGACGTGGAAGAGCGGCTTCTTTTCGGTCGGGTCGCACTGCAGCGCGGCAACGTAGTTCCACGGCACCATCAAGGTGCCGGCATCGTTGTAGCGGACCCGGCAGATGCCGCGCCGCCCGGCTCTGATCAGACAGCGCAGCCCGCAGGCGAAGCAGCGTACGTCATCGGCCTCGTCGAGGCGCTCGTACAGCTCGCCGGCGTGAGCGCGGGCGTCGAGCTTTTCCGCTAGGGTCGTCGGCACGGCGTTACCTCCTCAAGGCTACTTTAAGCGAGCGGTGGGTGCCGGGCTAGGGTTCGAGGCGCCTCTCACGGGGGACTTTGGCCTCGGCCGGGCGGCGGCGGCGGCGGCGTAGCATAGCGAATGGTTGTCGCGCCTGGCGATTCCTGTGAGTTTGCGGCCTCAGAAGAAGAGAGCGCCAAGCAGCTGCTGGCCGAGTATTACACTCGCATGTCGAACCAGGGAGTGAGTGTGGAGGATGCGGAGGCCCTGCTCGCGTACTTGACGGCGAAGGACGCCGAATAGGGCGCGCTGGGCGAGGACAACGTAGGTGATATTATAGGTTGTTGGGGCGCTCCGGCTCGCGGCGGGTGACTGCTGCGGGCTGGGCGCTCTTTCTATGTAGAGGCGGCCGCGAGGGGTTGCGCATCCGATATTCGCATATTAATATGCGAAACACTTATTCCCAGCACCCTTTCGACGCCTTGAGCGCTCTAAGACGCCCTTGATCTCTAAGACCAACCAGTACGCGATCGGAGCCGTACTGTACCTGGCCCAGGAGGCCGCGGATCACCCTCACTCTATCCGGGCCAGCCAGGTGGCGGACGGACTCGGCCTACCGGCCAACTATCTGTCGAAAATCCTTCACGCTCTGGCGCGAGCCGGTGTCCTCGCGTCGGAGCGCGGTCCGCACGGCGGGTTCCGGCTGGCGCGGGCTCCGGAGCAACTATCGCTGGCGGAAGTGATGGCGCCGTTCGATTCGGTGGTTCAGCAGCGCACATGCCTTCTGGGCCGGGCGGAGTGTTCTGACGAGATGCCCTGCCGGCTGCACGATCGCTGGAAGGCGGTCTCGGATCCGGTGATGGAATTCTTCAATCACACCATGGTAGCGGACCTGATCGGGATAACGGATCCGTGCGGGTGAGGGGATGATCTTGAGCCAGTGAGAAACGAGTAATCCCATCAGCAGCAAGGAAAGATCCCGCAGTATCCCTGCCGGCGCCCAGAGCGACGTCCTCCGCTTCTCCAACTCTTCTTCCGCGCGCGGCATCACCTTCCGGGTGGCGAACAGGATGTCCCCGCCACCACCACGGTTAGGGCGGACTGCTCAGAAACGAGCGCCGGCCGCATACGGCGAGAGAGGCCCAGGACGTGTGAGCGGCTGGTGGTGTTACGGGCCTGGTTGAGGTGGCGCTCGCGCCTGGCGGCAGGATACGAATGGTTGGCCGTAGCGGGGAGAACGTTGTGGAGAGGGCAGACGGTGCGGGCAGCGATCTTCAACGGCATTAAGCACTTAGGCGATACCGCGGAAAGGCCCCCGCTGGGGCATTCTGTCCCAGCAGGGAGGGCCGCGGCGGGTGGCATAATGCCGGTGAACCGATTGTGGCGTCGCAAGTTACAGCCTGAGTATATTAAGTCGATTTGTGGCACGAAATCCGCCACAGGGTGCGGGGAAGGAGTCTGCCCTGGAGCACCTGTTCTTTGGGCCGGGTTGACGAGGGGCGACCACCGGGCGTAGGGCGAAGCGATAGAGAACCGAGGTACCTGTGGCCACTAAAGCGCGCACGCCGCGTAAGAAGGGGCCGGAGATCATCCGTGTGTCGGAGCACACGGCGGAGATCGTGTCCGATTCGGGAGAAGGCGCCCAGAAATGCGGCCAGATCTTCGGGGCCGTTTGTGCGAAGATGGGGAATGGGATCTGGACGGTGGAGATCATCCCGGCCGAGATCCAGCCGCCGCCACGGAGCGATGCGGGCGGGAGCGGAAACCGAATCCGCTTTGGCACCGGCGCGATCACGAACTGGGGTGACGCGACGAACTTGGTCGTCGCGTTCAACGAGCAGGTGCTATTGGGCCGGCACGAGCTCGACGCGTTGGCGGACGACGCGGTCATCCTGCTGGAGAACATGTGGGCGGCGCATTCGGATCCGGACATCCAGAAGCAGTGGAAGGAAGGATTGGAGAAGCTTTCCAGCCGGAACTACCGGATCATCGAGGTGCCGATGGAGGAAGAGTGCCTCAAGGTGGTTGAGGACACGCGCCGCGGTAAGAACATGTTCGCCCTCGGGTTGCTGGCCTGGATATACGACCGGGACATGGAGCTGATCCGCGCGCAGATCGCCCACCAGTTCCGCAAGAAGAGCCAGGAGATCTACGAGAACAACGTCAAGCTGGTGGAGCTGGGATACAGTTGGGCGGAGGGGAACCTCGGTTTCCGCGTCGAGGTGCCCACGGTGAAGTCGGAGCAGCCGATGGTCGTGATGAACGGAAACGAGGCTATCGGCATGGGGGCCATCGCCGCGGGGCTGGAGCTCTGCTCCATGTACCCGATCACGCCGGCCACGTCGGCCTCCCACTACCTGGGTGAGGTCTACGACAAGTTCGGGGGGGTCGTGCACCAGGCGGAGGATGAGATCGCCGCGGTGGGCGTAGCTATCGGCGCGTCTTACGCTGGCAAGGTGGCCTTCACCATAACGTCGGGACCCGGCCTGGCGCTGAAGACGGAGTTCCTCGGCCTGGCGGTGATGGTCGAGGTGCCGCTGGTGGTGGTAGATGTGCAGAGGGGCGGCCCGAGCACAGGGCTACCCACCAAGGTGGAGCAGTCCGATCTATTGGCCGCCGTCTACGGGCAGCCCGGCGACGCGCCTCACGTGGTGATAGCACCGGCGACCATTGGGGATTGCTTCCATGTCATGGTGACGGCGCGTCGGATCGCCGAAACTTTCCGGACCCTGGTCATCGTGCTGACCGACGCGAACCTGGCGACAGGCCAGCAGCCGTTCCCGCGGCCCCAGCTGGATGCGCGCTGGCAGCAGGCACCCATCAGCTTGAGCCCGGTGCCCGAGGACAAGCCGCCCTACGATTGGGATGAGCAGACCGGCCTGTCGCAGCGCCTGATACCGGGCCAACCCGGGGGCATGCACACGCTGACCGGCCTGGCTCACAACGAGTGGAGCGACGTGGCCTATGATCCCGAGAGCCACCAGCGCAGCAGCGCGATGCGGAGCAGAAAGCTGGCGGTGCTGCAGCAGGCGTTGAAGCGGCCGGAGGTGCACGGAGCCGATTCGGGCGAACTGCTGCTCGTGGGCTGGGGTAGCACGAAGGGTGCGATAGAGGAGGCGGTGGATCGGGCGCGGGCCGAGGGTTTCGCGGTCTCGTCCTGTCATCTGACTTTCCTGTCACCGATGGAGCCCGGACTGAAGGAGATCTTCAGCCGTTTTGAGCGGGTGATGACGGTCGAGATCAACTACAGCGACGAACCCGACGATCCGTACATCACGGATGAGAACAGGCGTCGGTCGCAGCTGGCGCTGTTGCTGCGGGCGCACACGTTGGTGGATGTCGATTGCTGGAGCCGCATACCCGGTCAGCCGCTGAAGCCCGAAAACATCCTGAAAGCGATTCGGGCGAGACTAGAGGTGGGAGTGGGAGTATGACGCACTATGGATGCTCTTTGCTGAGCAGCGGTATAGAAGACGACCGCCACTTCGAGATGGATGACTACCAGGGCGCCATCCCGCGCTGGTGCCCGGGGTGTGGGGACCACAGCATCCTCACGGCGGTTCAGCGGCTGCTGGAAGAGGAGCAGCTGAAGCCGGAGGACACAGTCTTCGTGTCGGGGATCGGCTGCTCGAGCCGCTTCCCGCATTACCTGAAGACGTACGGGTTCCACGGCCTGCATGGTCGTGCGCTCCCCGTGGCCACCGGCATCAAGCTGGAGCGGCCGGAGCTGGACGTCTTCGTGGTGATGGGGGACGGCGACTGCTGCTCCATCGGCGCGGGCCACTGGATCCACTCTGTGCGCTACAACATGGATATGGTGGCCCTGCTGCTCGACAACAACATGTATGGTCTGACCAAGGGGCAGACATCGCCGACGACGCCGGTCGGCTACCCGAGCAACACGCAGCCCCAGGGCAGCTACCTGCGAGAGCTGAATCCGCTGACAGCGACGCTGGGTGTCACGAACGCTTCGTTCGTGGCGCAGACGGCGGAGTGGATCCCGTCGCACCTCTACGAGACGCTGAGAGTGGCGTACCATCACAAGGGGTTCGCGTTCGTCAGGATCCTGCAACGCTGCCCGATCTTCACGGCTTCGATCTTTGAAGAGGCCGTCAGGAAGCCGGACGTGATCGAGTTGCTGGTTCACGATGACGGAATTTGGGTGAAGGATCTGGACAAGATCTACGGGCGCACGCTCTATCACGATCCCGGGGACTTGAACAGCGCCCGAGCGTTGGCGGAGACTAGCGACCGGATCCGCCTCGGCGTCTTCTACAAGAACGAGGAGGTGCCGTGTTACGAGGACGTGCGCAGGCTGCCGGCGCACACGGCGGAGGAGAGGGTGAGAGCCCTCAATGAGGAGTTGGATCGCTATGCCGTCTGACCCGCGGATGGATACGGCTATCAATGCCCTGGCCGGCCCGATGGAGCGGTACAGATCGGCGGTCGTCACCACGGCCGAGGAAGTGCGGGGCTATCTGGCGAGCCGCCAGCCCTCGAGTGATCGAGGGGACGAGAGCGTGGCGGTGGGACTCGGCCAGTTTGCCGTTGGCCGTATCGACGTCGATCGGTTCTCCAGTCTGCTGACCAACGCAGCGGTGGAAGACGCCGGCACGCTGGAGAAGGTGGAAGGCGCATACAAGATCCTCAGCGATATCGCCTCCGGCGGTGACGATGTGTTCCGCGTCGAGGTGAAATCGGGAGGGCGTCTCCGCGATGCCGTCGCCGGCCGCTGGGCGGAGATCGGTCGCGCTTTCGCAGCCGCCCGCGTCGCCGGGATGGCGAGGGCGGGGAGCCTGAACTCCAGCAAGAACGACAAGCTGCTCGGCCCGATGGAGTTCCAGCGCTGGAACGAGACGGAGCGTCAGATCGCGCCGCCGCTGGCGGTGGAAGTCGATGGGGCCGACCTATACGCTGGAGAGCTTGCCGAATTCCTGGATGGCAGCGTGAAGATCGTGCTCGTGGTTCGCGGCGAATCACCGCCCGCGCCGTTGGTCCGGCTGATCACTCCGTCGACCTTCGTGCTTCAGACTTCGGACGAAACGGGCCTCGATCGCTTCTCGGACTTTGCGGGCCCGGCGGTGGCGGCGCTCGTTCCGGAAGACGCGGCCCGCTTCACACACGATCCGGCGGCTGGCTCGCAGCCGTGGGATCGTATCGAGATCTTCCATCTGCCGGAGGAAGCCCCGAAGAAGGCCGTTGGCGGCGTCAGCGTGCGGCAGCAGACCGACGAGCTGGAGCAGCTCCGGTCTCTGGCCGGTTCCACCGGTGCGACGGAGGCGGAGGCCGAGGGCGAAGCGGCGGTCGCTGCGCAGGTGATCTCGGATAACCAGGTAGACAAGCTGGCGGCGTGGCTGCTGAGCCAGGCCGACCTCAGCAGCGTCGAATAGCGCTGATATGAGCTTGATGACGATACTCGGCTCGGTGGCGATTCTGGGAGGCATTGGACTCACTTTCGCCATCTTGATTGCCCTCGCCAACAAGAAGCTCAGGGTTTGGGAGGACCCGCGCATCGACGCGGTGGACGGCATGCTTCCCGGATCGAACTGCGGCGCCTGCGGCTTCGCCGGGTGCCGGCCGTTCGCCGAGGCGCTGGTCGCCGGGAAAGCGCAGCCGGCGACGTGCACGCAGCTGGGCAGCGAGGAAATCATTGAGATCGCTGATTACCTCGGGGTGGAAGCGGGGGAGGCGGTGAAGCGCGTGGCCAGACTGCTGTGCGCGGGCGGCTCACACGTATCACTCACTCGCGCCGAGTACATAGGGCTCGAGACGTGCGGCGCCGCGGCGGCTGTCGCTGCCGGCGGAAAGGGATGCGCCTGGGCGTGCCTCGGTCTCGCCGACTGCGAGGTGGCGTGTGACTACGACGCGATCTACATGAATCACTACGGCCTTCCGGTCGTGATCCCCGATCGGTGCACGGCGTGTGGCGACTGTGTGGATGCTTGCCCGAGAGATCTCTTCACGATCATGCCGGAGATCCAGAAGCTGATCGTGCAGTGCAAGAGCTTGCTCGAGGGCGATGAGGCGGAAGAGATCTGCAAGGTGGTCTGCAATGGCTGCGGCCTCTGCGCCATCGATGCGACGCCCGGCCTGATCGAGATGGTGAACGGCCTCGCCGTGATCGATTACAGCAAGAACGAGCTCGCCGACCCGAAGGCGACCGAGCGCTGCCCGACCGGCGCTATCGTCTGGGTCGAGGGCCAACAGTTTGCCGACATGCCCCAGCCTATACGGAGTGAAGTCGCATGATTCTGAAGAAGGGGAAGGCACAGCCTGAAGCGCCTAAGTATCCTGGTGTCCGGACGGCTATGGATGGCAGCGAAGCGGTCGTCGCGATGGAGACGGCGGCGAGTGAGGGTGCGGGCGCTTACCCGATCACGCCATCCACGCAGATGGGAGAAGGCTGGGCGGCTGCGGTCGCTGCCGGTGTGCTGAACGTGAACGGCCGCAAGCTGATTTTCTTCGAGCCGGAAGGAGAGCATGCCGCCGCCGCGGTGACGGCGGGTATGAGCATGACTGGCCTCCGCGCCACCAACTTCTCCAGCGGACAGGGCATCGCCTACATGCACGAGTCGTTGTACGCCGCGGTGGGCAAACGGCTAACCTACGTGCTCAACATCGCCTGCCGCGCGATGACCAAGCATGCGCTCAACGTGCACGCCGGTCACGACGACTACCACGCCATCGATGACACCGGCTTCTTCCAGGTCTTCGGGAAAAACGTTCAGGAGCTGGCGGATCTCAACCTGATCAGCCATCGCATCGCGGAGCTATCTCTGAATCCGGGCGTATGCGCGCAAGACGGCTTCCTCACCAGCCACGTGATCGAGTCGGTGATGCTACCCGAGCGCGAGCTGGTGAAGGAATACCTGGGCGATCCGTCCGACATCATCGAATCGCCGACCCCGGCCCAGAAGATGGTCTTCGGCGAGCGGCGGCGCCGGATCCCCGAGATGTTCGACCTCGATTATCCGGCCATGATCGGGGTGGTTCAGAATCAGGACAGCTACGCTCAGGGCGTCGCGGCCCAGCGGCCCTTCTTTTTCGATCACGTTCAGGATCTCGCCGACCAGGCGATGCAGGAGTACTACGAGCTGACGGGCCGCAAGTATGCCCGCGCGTCGGGCTACCTGCTCGACGACGCCGAATACGTGATCATCGGGCAGGGCTCACTGGTGTGGAACGCCGAGGCCGTTGCCGATTACCTGCGTGAGTCTCGCGGCCTGAAGATCGGCGTCCTCAACCTGACGATGTTCCGGCCGTTCCCCGCGGATCTGATCACGAAGATGCTCAGGGGGAAGAAGGCGGTCGCCGTGCTGGAGCGCACCGACCAGCCGCTGTCGGTCGATCTGCCCATGCTGCGCGAGATCCGCGCGGCCATGGCCAAGGCGGTGGAGAATGGCCGCGCCGCCGCCGGCGAGCTGCCGCACCGGGGCGTGGCGGCGATCAAGGCGGACGAGGTGCCGGAGTTCTACTCCGGTGTCTTCGGGATGGGGAGCCGCGACCTGCAGCCCGGCGACCTCGTCGCCGCGGTGGACAACATGCTGCCGGGTGGTCTCGGCAGGCGGCTGTTCTACCTGGGAATCGACTTCATCCGCAAGGGCACGCGCCTGCCCAAGCTGCAGATCTGGCAGGAGCGACTGCTGGAATCGTACCCGGATATCTCCGGTCTGGCGCTCGACCCGGCGGGCGACATCAACCTGATGCCGGAAGGCTCGATCTCGCTCCGCATCCACTCCATCGGCGGCTGGGGCGCGATCACGACGGGCAAGAACGTGGCGATGACGGCGTTCGAGCTGCTGGGCCTCCACATCAAGGCGAACCCGAAGTACGGCTCGGAAAAGAAGGGGCAGCCGACCACGTTCTACGGCACTCTGGCGAAGGGGCCAATCCGCCTGAACGCCGAGCTGAAGCTGGTGGACGTCGTGCTTTCACCGGACCCGAACGTGTTCCGCCACTCGAACCCGCTGGCCGGACTCTCGGAAGGCGGCGTCTTCGTCATCCAGAGCGACCTGACGCCGGAACAGCTTTGGGAGACGTTCCCGGCCGGTGCGCGGCGCGAGATCAAGGAGAGGAAGCTCAGGGTCTATTCCGTCGACGGGTTCAGGATCGCGACCGAGGAGGCATCCGATCCCGAGCTGCGCTACCGCATGCAGGGCGCGGCGTTCATGGGCGCCTTCTTCAAGGTATCGCCGCTGATGGAGCGGGAGGGGCTCGACGACGAGAAGCTGTTCGAGGGGATCCGGGCGCAGCTCGACAAGAAGTTCGGTCACCTGGGCGAGCGAGTCGTCGAGGACAACGTGCGCGTCATCCAGCGCGGCTTCAACGAGGTCGTGGAGCTCGACCACGAGGCACTGGGGGAGGAGGGTGCCGAGGCGGTAGCGACGCCGCGGATGCCGGCTGTGCTGGACGGGGCCGGCTGGCGCGATGGCATGGGCAACCCGGGCCGCTTCTGGGAACAGGTGGCCTATCTATACAAGAGCGGGGACGATCCCATCGCCGATCCGTTCGCGGCGATCAGCGCGATCCCGGCCGCCACGAGCACGATCCGCGATATGACCGACGTGCGCTTCGAGGTGCCGGAGTTCATCGCGGACAAGTGCACGGGCTGCAGCCAGTG
>FXBF010000535.1_pt1 | contig 13163 bp, 12 predicted proteins | sample 5335321 | NCBI WGS metagenome assembly FXBF01 (sample SAMEA103928391, study PRJEB20085) | sediment metagenome | isolation source: sediment | reverse complement strand
GTGCACCCCGGGCACTCCGCCCGCAATTCCCGCCGCCCCCAGCGCCCGGCCTCGATCGATCCAACCGCCTGCTGACACCCGAATCTCCGACAGGTAGGACACTGAAACCTTGAAACCAGACATGGGCTGAATCGTCACCGACTTCATCCCTGCTACCGAACCGGCGAAGGTCACCAGTCCTGAAACCGGTGCACGCACCTCTTCGCCCACCTCGGCGCTGAAATCGATGCCCCAGTGCCCTCCGTATTGCCCAATAGGGGAATACCCGGCGACAATCGGACCGTTCACCGGAGCGGTCAGACACACGGTTGCGATGGCAAATGCGACGAACATCTCTCCCCCATCGTCAACGTATCGCCTGTCCCTTTTAGAAGCTAGGGGTCTGACCGCTAGTTTCTCAATCCTCAGAAAGGACATCGATGACAGCAACCCGACTTGGCCTGATGGGGTTCGGCCGGATCGGTCGCAACGTCTTCAGACTGCTCCACGATCGTGATGACCTCGACATCTTTGCCATAAGCGACATCGCTGACCCATCCGCCCTCACTTACCTTCTCAAGTACGACTCGATCTACGGCCGCTTCCCGGTCGAGGTCTCCTACGACAACGGTGCCCTCGAATACGACAGCAAGCAGGTGACGTTCACCAACGCACTTCGGCCATCGGACACCAGTTGGGCGAGTCTGGGAGTCGACATCGTGCTCGACACAACAAGCCGCTACCGCAGCCTCTCCTCGCTCCAGGGACATCTCGACAGTGGTGCCCGCAAAGTGGTCCTGACATCGAGTCCCGAGACTCCGGGGGAGATACCTCTGCTCCTGAGGGGCATCAACGACGAGATCCTCGACGACGACCCCGATGTCGTAGCGCTGGGATCGAACACCTCCAACGCAGTGGCGCCCATTCTCCGAACTCTCGACGAGGCATTCGGTCTGAGACGGGCCTATATGACAACCGTCAAAGCGATGTCCAACTCTGGGCGTCTCGCCGACGTACCCACAGGCTCGTTCCGAACGAGCCGAGCCGCAGGAGAGAACATCATTCCCTCGGAAACCAACTCCGCAGAGATCCTCACCCAGGTTCTCCCCGAGTTGGAAGACAAGCTGTCCGTTGTAGCCCTGAATGTCCCGGTGGTCGACGGTTCGACTGTCGACATGGTTGCCGAGACCAAGCAGAACACAGATGCGGCGACGGTCAACGAAGCCGTCCGGAGCGCGATCAACCAGAAGTATGTGGGGGTTGTCGACTACGTAGACGACCCAATCGTCTCATCTGACGTGAGGCTCGACCCACACTCCGGGATATACGACAGCCTGGCCACCTTGGTGACGGGTGACAACATGGTGAAGACGATCACCTGGTTCAACAATGGGTGGGCATACTCGCATCGGGCCGTCGAAGTCGCGGCAGCAATCGCTGGACAGAACAACGGAGGATCGCAGTGACCAGGGTCGCCATCAATGGTTTCGGCCGCATCGGCAGAACGGTGTTTCGCATCATTGCCTCACGGCCAGAGTGCGAAATCGAAGTCGTAGCCATCAACGACCTCTCCGACGACGACATCCTCGGTTATCTGCTCGAGTACGACTCGGTGATGGGTCGATTCGACCAGACCGTCTCAATAGAAGACGGCCTCATGCTGGTCGGCGACCACAAGGTCAGGATGCTCATGGAACGTGATCCGAGAGAGCTCCCATGGGCCGAGCTCGACGTCGACGTTGTCGTCGAAGCCACCGGCGTGTTCCGGGACCGTGCATCACTCCAAGGACACCTGGACGCAGGAGCTAAACGTGTCGTGCTCACCGTCCCCGCCAAAGACGACATCGACAAGACCGTCGTCCTGGGAGTGAACGACGATCGGCTCGATGCAGACGACCTTGTGGTGTCCAACGCCTCTTGCACGACCAACTGTCTCGCCCCTCTGGCAAAGGTTCTCGACGACGCGTTCGGGATACGCAAAGGCGTGATGACCACGGTCCACGCATACACCAACGACCAGCGACTTGCCGACGTTCCGCATGCCGATCTGCGCCGGAGCCGAGCCGCGACCGAGAACATCATCCCCACCACCACAGGCGCCGCCAAGGCTGTCGGGCAGGTGCTGCCCAACCTCGACGGGAGACTCGACGGTATGGCTATGCGGGTTCCAGTGCCAGATGGATCCACGGTCGATCTGGTCGTGGAACTCGACAGGGATGTCACGGTCGAGGAAGTCAATGCAGCCGTCAAGGCAGCAGCCGAAGGTGAAATGGCCGGCATCCTCGAGTACACCGAAGAGCCCATCGTCTCCACCGACATCATCGGCAACCCTCATTCATCGATATTCGACGCCAGCGGCACCCACGTGCTCGGGGGCAATCTGGTGAAGGTGATGTCCTGGTACGACAACGAGTGGGGATACTCGAACCGCGTCGTCGACCTCATCGAGCGCCTGGCCGACGTCATGGAAGACGTATCTGACTAGTGCTCTCCAACGTGAGTAGGGTCGCACGTTTCGGCGAGACAGGGGCGTCGCCTCGCCAGGATGCAGGACGAAGGCGCACCCGCAGCGGTGCGTCGAGGACGAGGACACCGCGAGCGGCGTCACCTGTCCGTTGAAACGTCATCGTATTTGCGTTGGGGGGCACTAACCCTCCGACCGGTCAGGTGCCGCTCGAATGAGAAAAATGGCTGCGAACGTCACCACAGCAGCCAGGGCGACGGGCAGGGCCCTTGATCCAGTGGCGCTGGCTATCCAACCCGCGGTCGCAGGTCCAAGCGATCCGAACACGAGAAACACAAAGCTGACGAGGCCCATGGCCGTGCCAAGGCTGGTCGTCCCGAATAAGTCCCTCGCGTGCATTCCCGTCAGTGGCGAAGACGCTCCGATTCCGAATCCAGCGAGCAGGGCATAAGCAGCGGCGAGGACAGGGTTGCCGGCAAACGCCAACAGAAGAGCCCCGAGACTGATCGCACCAAACGCGACTCTCAGGGACCCTGCGGTACCCAGCCTGGCAACGATCGGCACTAACGGAACACGACCTCCCAACTGCGCGAACCCCCGGAACCCGGCCCAAAATGACGCGGCCGAGAGGGTCAGGCCCGCTGCGGTCATCGCAGGCACCTGATAGACCAGGATCGTCGCCGCGCCCATGCCTACCAGACCTTGCGCGATCACGAACCGCCGGGTCTCGGATACTCGCAGCGAGGCAAGAAGCTCGGCCCAGATATGGCTTTTGCCCGGCCTCCCCGCCACCCGGGTGTCAACAACAATAGCGCCGAGGACCAGAGCCACCACCGCCGACAAAGTCGTGATTCGCAGAGTCGATCGCCAGCCGACGGACTGGACCAGCCATGCAGAAACAGGCATGTATATGGCGCTGGCGAAAGCTCCCCAGATCGTCAACACGGCGATCGCCTTTGTAGTCGCCTGGGGGCTTATTCGAACCGCAGCGGTCTGGGTGATGTGATAGAAGCCCAGAGCTCCAAAGGCTCCTCCGCCAATGGCAGCCATCACGGCAAAAGTGACCACCGAATCGGTCGACGCAGCCACCTGAAAGGCGAGCAACCCGGCTAAGGCAGCACCACCGAACACAAAACGGCTTCCGCTGCGATCCAATAGCCAGCCGCCTCCCAGTGAGCCGAAGCCGGCGACCATCGACGCCACTGCAAACGATGTGGCCAGGACCGCCTCGCTCCATCCAGTGTCAGCGATGATCGGATCGAGAAGAACCCCGAAGGCGTAGTACCAGGAGCCGTAGACGGCAATGGTGATGACCCCGAGCACCCCGATGTGAAGGGCGGGGAAGCGCTCCTTGTCTTCAACAAACATCAGTTGAGGCTATTGCGGCTTTCCATCAACGGGGACGGACAACGCCAGATGAAGAGCTCCGGTGAGGCGCGGCTACTTCACTCGAGAAGCGACAGAACAGTGGACCGGAAGTCGTTTGGCTGGAACGGCTTGGTGACGAAAGCATCGGCTCCGCCCTCGTTTGCCCTCCGGCGTGACTCCTCCTCGGCGTGTGCTGTCAGAACGACAACCGGGATTGTCTTGGTGAGGTCATCTTTGCGGATGCGGTCGAGAACCTCCCAACCATCCATGCCTGGAAGTCCGATGTCGAGAACCACGAGATCAGGGGATTCCGAGCCAACGGCCTGAAGACCGGACTTGCCGTCGTCACGAGTGACGATTTCTAGATCGGCAGCACGGAGACAGACTTCAATCAACCGTCTAATTACGGCCGAGTCCTCGACAACGAGAATGCGTGAGCCCATTTTGAATCACCTCGGTATTGAGCCCGCCTTTGGGGGCTTACGGGAGGATCATCGGCAGGTCGTACAGCCAGGTTTAGACATTCTGAAAGGTCCTGCCGGATGGCAGAGTGAGGTTCTCGATGAACTCTTCGAGTTGGCGCAAAGTCCGTACCTCGTGGACCGATGTGCAGTGTTTCGCGTAGTGGGACATGGCTGAATCACCTGTGTCCCAGTATGAAAGCGGCTCGGGATTGAGCCATAGGACGGCCCGGGCAGCCTTGGCGATGTCCTCCAAAACAGCCTCGCGGGGCGGTCGATAGTTGTTCCGAGCGTCACCAGAAATGAGAACGGTGGTTCTCGACGTCAATTGGCCGCCGTATCGGCTGAAGAAAGTCTCCAGTGAGTTGCCGTAATCAGAGTGGCCGTCGAGCCAAACCACCTCGGCTTCGTTCGTGATACGGCTGACGGCCGAGCCAAAATCGATTCCCGGTCCAAAAAAGTCTGTCACCTCGTCAACCGTGTCGACAAAGGCGAACGAACGGAGCTTGGAGAACTGGGTTGACATCGCGTGAGTGAACTGAAGCGTGAACCGGGAGAAGGTCGCCATCGATCCTGAGATATCGCAGAGCAGCCAGACCTCGGGACGGTGGGGCCGGGGATGACGGAACTGTGGGTCCGCCGGTACTCCGCCGGTGGCCAGGGACCGTCGAACAGTGCGACGAAAGTCGAGGCGTCCGCTGCGCTTCTTGCGACGTCGCGCCAGTCGCGAGGCCAGCTTTCGGGTCAGCGGCCCGATAGCGGCCTCCATATCCGCAAGCTCGCTGCTGGTGGCGTGCATGAGATCTACGTCTTCAACCAGGGGTCGCCTCAGAGTGCGAGCCACCGCCTCTCGACCACGGTCGGCGACAAGCCGACGCCGGATCTCCTCCTGTATCTCCTGGCGCAGCAGCTCCAGCCTCGCCTCCACATCCTCCTCGAGCAGGCGCCTCTCGAACTCCGAGAGACCCTCATCTGACATCAGCGCCTCAATCAATTTGGCTTCGAGTTGTGCAAGGTCGAGGCGTCGAAGCGTCCGGTACAGGTAGTAGGTCCCGCCGACAGGTCGACCTGGCTCCATGCCGGCAAGTTGATCAACCGCCTGACGCGCACCCCGTCGCAACGACTCATCGTCCAGACCCGCAAGAGCATCCAGAAGAGCCTCGAGGAGCCCGTCGAGATCGAACTCGGTTTCCCCATCGAGTGGATCGCCTTCTGGCATGGAAGACGGCACGTCGTCCTTTCTTCCCGGATCAGCCGGTTTGACCGGCGCCGGCACATTCGAGAAGTAGACGTCGAAGGCGGTGTCGAAGGCGTGCTCGTGTCTGAGATTCTTGATGAGCGTGGCGCGCAAAGTCTCCCGAAGGGCGACCTTCTCCCCGATGTCGATGGACTCGACGGCCAACATTGCATCGATGGCTTCGACCATCGAGACGGGAACACCAGCCTCTCGCAGCTCATCGATGAAACCGGTGATCACATTGATCATGCCAAGCTCTATTCAGGCTGGGAGGTTGATGTGAGCTCTTTGGCTGCCTTCTCGATGTCCGCCTGATACTTGAGTAACACATGGAGGGTGTCGCCAAGCACGTCCTCATCTACATCCTCGACGGAGAGAGCCAGAAGCGTTCTTGCCCAGTCGATGGTCTCCGACACCGAAGGGGCCTTCTTCAGGTCAAGCCCACGAATCGATCGAGCCACCTTGGCTACCTGGTTGGCGAGGTGATCGGAGAGTCCGGGCACTCTGGCACTCAGTATCTCCTTCTCCCGTTCGGCATCCGGGTAGTCGATGTGAAGGAAAAGGCATCGACGTTTCAGCGCTTCGCTCAGCTCTCGGGTGTTGTTCGATGTGAGGAACACCATCGGCTGGCTGGTTGCGTACATTGTCCCAAGCTCAGGAACGGACACCTGAAAATCGGAGAGAATTTCGAGCAATAGTGCTTCGGTTTCGACTTCGACCCTGTCGACCTCGTCGATCAACAGCACAACGGGCTCGGGCGAGCGGATCGCCTCGAGAAGGGGACGGGTGAGAAGGAATTCCTCGGAGAAGATGTCGTGGCTGATCGAATCCCAATCATGGTCTACGTCGGATTGAATCCTCAGTAGTTGCCTCTTGTAGTTCCATTCGTACAGGGCTTTCGCCTCGTCGAGACCTTCGTAACACTGGAGCCGGATGAGAGAGCGCCCGGTGATCGTTGCCACGGCCTTGGCAAGCTCTGTTTTTCCCACTCCCGCCGGGCCCTCCACCAGGACGGGCTTGTCTAGGCGGTCGGCCAGAAACACCACCTGGGCGATACGCTCGTCCGGCAGGTAATCGGCCGCCTTCAACGCTTCCGCAACCAGATTGGGACTGTCGAATTCCATCTGTCTCCTGAGATCGAATCCCCATTGTACGGGCGGTTGTGGCGTCACATTCGGCTCGCCCGTAGTTAGCCTGGACATTCTGAGCTGAAAAGAATGCGGCGGAAATGCGAATAATCATCGTGGGTGCCGGGGCCGTCGGCTCCTATCTAGCGGAACGGCTTTCGGCCGAGGGCCAGGACGTAATCGTTATCGAGTATGACGAAACACGCGCAGCACAGCTTCAGGAGTCGATCGATGCCCTCGTAATGACGGGTAACGGCGCCAGCAAACACGTTCTCGAGGAAGCAGGGGCCGACAAGTCCGACCTTCTGATCGCCGTATCGAATTCGGATGGTGCCAACGTCCTCGCCTGTTTCACCGCAACCGAACTTGGCACCAAGACCACCATCGCCCGAATCGAAGACCCGGAGATCCGGGAAGGCGCAGACCGATTCGGTGTAGACGTCGTCATCGATCCGTCAGCCACCGCCGCAGAGGAACTCGTGGGTATCGTCGGAATGGGTGGCGCCAGCGAGGTCATCCAATTCGCCGACGGAAAGCTCGTCATGGTGGGGGGAATCGTCGCCCCCAACGCAGCCATCACCAACGCCCCCCTGCGGGATCTACGAATACGCCAGGCCGAATGGGGTTGGGTGGTTGCCGCCCTGGTTCGTGACGGGCGGACCATTGTCGCTCACGGTGACACACTTGTCCGGGCCGGGGATCACGCCTTGCTGATGACTACCGACGACAGGGTGTCCGACGCCACTCGGATATTGGGCCTCAAGCGGCGGAACCTCGACCGGGCAATCATCATGGGCGGAACCCGATTGGCAGAGTTGACCGCTGACGCCATGTCTGAAGCCGGTCTCTCAGTCGTCATCGTCGACGAGGACGCTGATCGGTGCGGTGTCCTCGCATCCCACCACTCACACGCCCTGGTCATGTGTGGTGATCCGACCGACCCAGATGTCCTGGGCGATCTTGACCTTGGCCCCAAAGATGTTGCCATCGGGCTGACTGGTTGGGACGAGGTGAACCTGCTCGGTTGTCTCGTCGCCAAGGCAAGCGGTGCGGGAATGGCAATATCTCGGTTCAATCGCATCTCCTACGTTGGTCTTCTCTCGGGGCTGGGGATCGACGCTGCTGTTTCCTCCCGGTTGATGGCGGCCAGTGCCATCCTTCGTTTTGTTCGTCAGGGACAGGTCGAACAGGTCGCCACCTTCTCCGACACCGACGCCGAGGCGTTGGAAATCGAGGTATCCCCAGGATCAGAGGCATGCAACAAGACGCTGTTCGACCTGGATCTCCCCCTCGGAGTGATCATCGGCGGCATTTCCCGTAACGGCACGACATTCGTACCCGACGGATCAACCGTGGTGCGCTCCGGGGATCACATCATTTTCTTCTCGCTGCCGAGGGACATTGAGGAATCGGTCGCCCTGTTCACCGCATGACCACCAGACAACCGCGCTCTAATGGGCACACCACCAATCAATCGCTGGCAGTCAACCTTCTGAAAACCGTCGCCTACGTGCTGGGCTCGGTCCTCGTTTTCATCGCTATAGCCATGGCTGCGTCAGCCATTGTCTCTGTGCTCTACGCGGAGTACGAGACGGCCGCCTGGATTGCCATTTCCGCCGCGATCACCGCCGTGTTCGGTTACACGACCCGGCGCCTGGTGCCACGACCCAGGTCGATCACGGTGAAACAGGGATTCGCCACTGTGGGGCTGGCCTGGTTCGTCTTTTCCATCTTTGGTGCTCTCCCCTACCTGCTCTCCGGGGTAATCCCCAGCATCTCGGACGCCGTGTTTGAGACCGCTTCAGGTTTCACCACAACTGGCGCATCGATCCTTACCGACCCCAGTGTTCTGCCAAAAGGCATCTCATTCTGGAGAGCCCTCACCCAGTGGTTAGGGGGGATGGGAGTAATCGTCTTGGGTGTCGCCATTCTTCCTCTCTTGGGCACCGGTGGCATGCAGCTGGCTCGCGCCGAGTCTCCGGGGCCAACACCCGACCGGTTAACCCCACGTTTCCAGGGAACCGCCAAACGGCTCTGGATCATCTACGCAATCATCACCGTCATCGAGATGGGGTTCCTATGGGTCGGCGACATGTCTGGCTTCCAGGCGGTGATCCACTCGCTCACGACGATGTCGACGGGTGGCTTCGGTACCGAAGCCACCTCCATCGCCGGTTTCAGCAGCTACACCCAGTGGGTGATCACCTTTTTCATGTTCGTTGCGGGAGTCTCGTTTGCTCTCCACTTCCGAGCATGGTCAAAGCCCCTCGAATACTGGAAGAACTCCGAATTTCGGCTGTACAGCTTTCTCGTCTTCGCCGCGATTGTGGTCATCGCGGGTGGTCTCCTGAGCGATTTACAACCAATGGAGGCCGTTCAGGACGCCGCTTTCAACGCTATCTCGTTGGTCACCACGACCGGTTTCGCGTCAACCGACTTCGGCATTTGGCGTCCCGCCCTCCAGATCATGGTCGTTGGCCTGATGTTCCTGGGAGGAATGGCCGGATCGACGGCGGGCGGAATGAAAACCTTCAGACTCGGCGTCCTGGGCAAAGCGGCGTTTGCCGACCTGAGAAGACTGGTGCATCCGAGAGGGGTATTTGTCACACGTTTTGGCGGAAAACCGGTCACGGAGCCGGTGATCGAGGCGGTGCAGTCGTTCTTTCTCTTCTACATGTTTCTCTTCATGTCATCGACGTTCCTCCTGGCGTTCATCGACGCCAACATGACTGAGGGCCTCGACCTGGTAACTGCAGCATCGGCCGTGGCTGCCTCCATCGGAAACATCGGTCCGGGGCTTGGCGGCGTGGGTCCGGCGAGCAACTACTCGCATCTGCCCGACTTGGCTAAGTGGCTGCTCGCCAGTCTGATGATCGTGGGTCGTCTCGAGATCTTCCCGGTCCTGGTCCTCTTCACCAAGGACCTCTGGAAAAGATGACAGAACTCTCAGATGGGTACCTGGACACCCACCTCGACAACCCGGTCGGGTGGCAACTGAAAGAAGCGATCGGCACCGGCAGCGTTGCGGTACATCATTGCGAACAAGTGCTCGCGCCACTTGGCCATCGAGGGAAGGTCCGTGACCAAGACACTCTCTTTTCCCACAAAGTAGGTCGCATCGCTTGGATCGAAACCGAACTTGGGATCAACGATGTTGGCAAGCGCCGTGGGCACGTCGAGCTCTTCCATGAAACCGTAGGTGAGAACAACCTGGTAGAACCCTTCGCCTAGATCATGTCTGGTAGCTCGACGAGCTAGGGGGACACGCGGGCGGCCCGCAATCCGAATGCTCAACAATACGATTGACTGGTGTAGCACTTCGTGATGTCTCAGGTTCGTGAGAAGGGTCGGAGGTGTGATTCCCGGCTCCTGGAAGAGGTAAACGCCCGTCCCCGAGACACGTTGCTGAGGGTGCTCGACAATCGAACCGATGAATCTCTCAATGGGAAGTTGAGCACTCAGACGCTGCGAGATGATCCTTCGACCCTTGCGCCATGTCGTCATCATTGCGAACCCCGCCGCTCCTACGGCAAGCGGAAACCAACCTCCTGAAGGAATTTTGGTGACGTTGGCTCCAAGAAAGGTCAAATCCACGACCAAAAACGCGGCAGCAGTCGTCAGCACGACCGGTCTGCTCCAGCTCCAGTGGTCTCTCATGACGATCGCGAGCATCACGGTTGTGATCACCATGTCGGTGGCCACACCCACCCCGTAGGCAGATGCCAGCCCGCTCGAAGAACCGAATCCAAACACGAGAGCGATTGCGGCCACCATGAGAATCCAGTTGACATTGGCGACGTATATCTGGCCAACCTGAAGGTCCGACGTGTGATCGATGGTCTGCCTGGGTAAAAAGCCCAATTGGATGGCCTGCGATGTGAGCGAATACGCGCCGGAGATCAGAGCCTGCGAAGCAATAACTGTGGCGAGTGTCGCCAAGACAACGAGAGGCAGGACAGCCCAGTCAGGCGCAAGAAGATAGAAGGGATTCTCGATCGCAGTTGGGTCTCGAAGCAAGAGGGCACCCTGACCGAAGTAGTTGAGTGTCAAAGCCGGGAACACAAAGGCAAACCAGCCAATCCGTATTGGCCGCCTCCCGAAGTGACCCATATCCGCGTAGAGGGCCTCGCTGCCAGTCGCGACCAGAAAGACACCTCCCAGAGCAAGAAACGCAAAAAGCGGATGCCGTGCGACGAACGCCAGCCCCTCGAGTGGATTGAGTGCCCCAAGGACCTGCGGCTCCTTGAGGATTTGCAGGCCACCGATTAGCGCGATGACGGAAAACCAAACGATCATTATCGGACCGAAGAGGTTGCCGAGCGTCGAAGTGCCCCGATGTTGGTTCGTGAACAGGATCAGAAGAATGACAGCCGCGATCGGCAGGACCCACGGCTCAAGTGATGGGACGGCTAGCTCGAGGCCCTCGACGGCTGAAAGAACAGAGATCGCCGGGGTGATCATTCCGTCTCCATACAGCAGAGCGGTGCCGAACAGTCCAACCCCAATCAGCAAGATACGGCTCCTTGATTGGCCGGCTTTTCGCATGATCAGTGCAGTCAAGGCGAGAATTCCGCCCTCACCGTCGTTGTCTGCGCGCATCACGAAGATCAGGTACTTGATCGAGACTACGAGCACCAACGCCCAAAAAATCAAGGAAAGCACACCAAAAACGCTCTCAGGCGTAACTTCGAGATCGGCAACCGCAAACGACACGCGCAACGCATACAGCGGACTCGTCCCAATATCGCCGTATACGACGCCCAAGGCGCCGAGCGTGAACAGCGCTAGGCGTTTTGGAGTGTTGCTTTGGCTGCCGGCGTTGAACTCCGACACCCTGTATCCCTATTGAGAAACCGGGACACTACATCTTCCCGAACGCGATCCGCGCACAATGGACACATTCACTCCTCCTCTTCGAAATCGGGGGTGAACTCGAAGCTGAGGTCGCCGATGCGCACCTCGTCGCCCTCCTCGGCTCCAGCCTTGGTTAGTGCGTCATCGACGCCGAGACGACTGAGGCGGTGCGCAGCCATGTCGGCGGCCTCCAGCATGGTGAGATCTGCAAATCTGACCGCACGTTCCGCTGCTTGGCCTTCCACTCTCCACGCGTCGCCCTCCCTGAACACTGAGAACGACGACCCCAGTGGCCTGTGGAGGACATAACCCTTTCTCTCCGGGGCGTCTCGTCCCGCCTGATCCACAAGATCGGCAATTGTGTGCAGGGCGTCGGCGATTCCTTCGCCCGTCAAGGCCGATACGGGAACGGCGCCGGTAGCGTCCACAATCTGGGTAACGTCGGAAAGGTCGCTCTTATTCACAAGGACCAACTGGGGACGCTCAGACAGTTCCCTGGAGTAGTCGGAAATCTCTCTCGTCAATATTTCCAACTGCTCCATCGGCGTATTGAGCTGGGTCTCGGCCGGATCAAGGAGGATGACCAGGACACTGGCCCTTTCGGTATGACGCAGAAACTCGTGCCCGAGTCCCTTTCCTTCGGCTGCGCCTTCGATGAGGCCGGGGATGTCAGCGAGAACGAACTCACGGTCGTCGACAGCTACGACACCGAGGTTGGGTTCGAGCGTTGTGAAGGGATAGTCGGCGATCTTGGGCTTCGCTGCTGACACCTTGGAGATGAATGTGGACTTGCCCGCGTTGGGAAAGCCGATGAGCGCAGCGTCGGCTAAGAGCTTGAGTTCGAGCGTAAACCACTGCTCTCCGCCGTACTCGCCTTGCTCCGCAACGCTCGGAGCCCGGTTCGTGGGACTCACGAAGCCGGCGTTGCCACGGCCACCGCGACCGCCTTGGAGGGCTACGACTTCCTCTCCCTCTCCCACCAGATCTGCAACGACAGTTCCGTCATCGTCTGTAACGAGCGATCCGAGTGGGACAGGAAGGACAAGGTCCTCTCCACTTTTCCCATGACGTAGTTCGCCCTGCCCGTGTGTCCCGTGGCCGGCACTGTGGTGAGGATTGCGTTTGTAACGAAGGAGTGTCGCGATAGATGGGTCAGCGCGGAGGATCACCGAACCGCCCGGGCCTCCATTGCCCCCACTGGGCTTGCCCTTCGGTTTCCCCTTGGCTCTTACAAAAGAGACTACGCCCGCGCCACCATTCCCGGCTCGGAGGCTGACACGAACCCGGTCAACAAACACGACCGGACGAACCTAGTTGGAAAGCCCTACTCCGGGAGTACGGAGACGAGTCGTCGGTTGGCACGTACCCCGTACTTGACGGTGCCGGCAGACGTGGCGAAAAGAGTGTCGTCTCGACCCTTGCCGACATTCTCACCGGGGTGTATGCGGGTGCCACGCTGCCGCACGATGATGGCACCGGCGTTGACAAACTCGCCGTCAAACACCTTGGCGCCAAGTCTTTGCGCATGTGAGTCGCGGCCGTTCTTCGAGGAACCGCCGGCTTTGGTTTTGGACATCTCTACTCCTCTTCAGAGGCCGCGGACTCGGCCTTTTTCGCAGCCTTCTTCGCAGTCGTCTTCGCAGGAGCTCTCCCCAGATTGATCCCTGTGATCT
>FXBF010000534.1_pt1 | contig 13165 bp, 11 predicted proteins | sample 5335321 | NCBI WGS metagenome assembly FXBF01 (sample SAMEA103928391, study PRJEB20085) | sediment metagenome | isolation source: sediment | reverse complement strand
CTGGCTGGCCGAGGTACGCCGCCACGGTCGTCGAGCTGGGTATTCCATAACCGTCGTCGCCAGGTGTCGAGTTGTGGAGCATCGCGCGGGAGGACATGGCGATCGCAGCATCGACGATATTCGCGCCGCCCGAAAAGTCGATGGGCACGAACGAGTCGAGGATACCGATGGCATCGGTCGGGTCCTCGCCGCCGTCGAGCACCCCAGGCTGCAGCACGTTGTCATCGAGCTCCGCGTCGTTGCTGGCCGCGTAGACGTGATTGTTGCTCAGCGCGTACACGTTGCCCAGCGCGTCTTTCACCCGGGCGGCGATGGTCCCCGCCGTGATCGCCGGGTGGCCGGTGGAGACGCCGATTGGGACCGGGCGCGGCTGTTTCGCCGTCGGGTCGGAGAGCGCCATCAGCATGCCCGTCGGCTTGATGACAACCGGGTAGCCTTCCAGCAGCTTGGGCAGGCCCTCTATGCCAGGCTCCATCGTGTAGACTCTGATCTCGGGGGCGTCGTTCGCGGAAAAGCCGACGGCCGTTCCCACGACACCCTCGATGGCCATCAGCACCTCGGTGTGCCGTTCCTGGATCTCGATGGCTTGTGGGAGGGCCTGCGGGTCCTCCGGCTGTGTGAGGTCGTCATCCGCACATCCCAGCCACAGGGTTCCGGCGAACAACACTGCCAGGAACCGAACGCGCGAGGTCGATCGAGGGGTGGGGCCAACCATGGATGCCTCCAACGAGATTGGATTCTCGGGCCGGCGGGGATTCTGGGAAAACGTCGGGAGCTTACACTGCGGGGACTAAACGTTAGAAACCGCTACCCATTCAGTCAATGGCGAGGGCTTCGGCGTCACTCCCACTCGATGGTGCCTGGCGGTTTTGATGTGATGTCGAGGGCGAGTCCCGAGACACCGTCGAGCGCCAACACGTCGCGCCGCAGTTCGTCTAGCAGGGCCTTTGGCAGCTCCACCGGCGACGCCGTCATCGCCCGCTGCGAGCGGATCGGGCGCACGACGACCAGTTCGCCGCCATCGCCTGCGAGGTCCAGCGGAACGAGCACCGTGGGGCACTGCCAGGTCTCGTCGTAGAGGCCGTGGCGGTGCAGTCCCTCCATCACGATGCGGTCGGCTTCGCGGAGGGTGTCCAACCGCTCCCGCGTGACCATGGCGGCGAGGGGCACCGCGGTGGCGGGGAGATCAGATCCCAGGTTCCAAATGCAGCGGTTGATGCCCGGCACCTCTGAGGTCAGGGCCGAGGCAGCCGCCAACAGCGTCTCCCACGGCGCATCGCCGCTCAAGAGCACCGGGTGTTCGTAAGCTCGCAGATCGGCCTTGACTCCGACCGAGCGGATCGGCAGCACCTCGGCATCGAGTCCATGGCGTCGGCCGACTTCCGAGACGAGTGGCGCGATCTCGTCCAGACCGGTGACATCGCCCTCGCCGTCGCCGCAAAGCAGGCGCACGCCCAGGCCGGGGCCGGGGAAGGGGTGGCGCCAAACAAGCTCGTGCGGTATCCCCAACTTCTCACCCAACTCCCGCACTTCGACCTTGTAGAGCTCGGCCAGCGGCTCCACCACGCGACCTTGTTCCAGCATCTCCTCGATGATGGGAACGCGGTTGTGATGCGTCTTGATCGTGTTAGCGCGTTGGGTGCCGCCGGTCTCGATCGTATCGGGGTAGATGGTGCCCTGTCCGAGAAGATGATGGTCAAGACCGAGTCGCTCCGACTCGTCGCGGAAGACGTCGATAAAGGTGTCGCCTATGGCACGGCGTTTCGCCTCCGGATCGATCAGCCCCTCGAGAGCGGCAAGGAACCGATCGCTGGCGTCTACGAAATGTACGTGCGTGCCGAGGCCGAGGTCGCGGAAAAACTCGATCACCTTCGCGCTCTCGTCTTTGCGCATCAGCCCGTTGTCGACGTGCAGAAGGTCCACCCGCTCCGGGCCCAGAGCGCGGGCGAGCATCGTGGCGGCGACGGTGGAATCGACACCGCCCGAGGCCAGCAGGAAGACCGAGCGATCGCCCACCTGCTCCCGCAGCTTGGCCATCTCCTCTTCGAGGAACGCGTCCATCGACCAGCTGGGCTGGCATTCGCAGATCTCGAACACGAAGTTCGCGATCATCTCGTTCCCGTGGACCGTGTCGTCGACCTCGGGGTGGAACTGGACACCGTAACGGCGGAGCGAGTCCGAGCCGATCGCCGCAAAGCGATGATCGTCTCCCCCCTCGGTCGTTACGCTCCATCCCAGCTCCTCGAATTCCGGCCCCACCGATAGCACGCTGTCGTAGTGGCTCATCCACACGGGTTCTACGGGGCCGAGCCCCTTGAACAAAGGACTCTCGCCGGTCAGGTGCAGATCCGCCCGACCCCACTGGCGTCCGCCGTGCGTCACTTCGCCGCCGTAATGCTTGGCGATTTCCTGGTGGCCGAAGCAGAATCCGACGATGGGAACGTCCAGGTCGTAGATCGCCCTCGTATACTGTGAGTCCTCGCCGTGCGAGGAGAGGCTCGGGCTGCCGGAGATGATGATGCCCTTGTAGGGCGCGAAGGCCTCTATCGGGTCCTCAGGCTGCCGGATCTCGGCTAGCACCCCGAGGCGCCGGACCTTCGTGGCGATCAGGTGTGCGTACTGGCCGCCGAAGTCGACGACCGCGATGGCGTCGTGCCGCATCGACTCCTCGTTCGGAGTGGTTCGAACCGATTATGGAGTTGGAATAGCGGAATGGCCCGGCATCGCGCAAGGGCTCGGAATTCACACAGATCCAAACGCAAAGCCCCGAGCGCCGTTTGACGCCCGGGACTTGGCACCCACGCGAAAGTCGCCCGGTTTTGGCTTGGGGCCAGGCCGTGTTCGAGCTGAGAACTGTTGCAGAGAAGCCATACTCCACGTCGCCGAGTTCCTCTCGGCCTCACGCAACGGCTGATCCCACGCGTAACTCCACTCCGCTCCAGCGCTCTCGCTTTGGCTCCGTTCTTGCCCCCTCGGAACGTCACAGGATAGAAGGTCGCCCCGCCGGGCCCGTTTCCGACTCGGCATGTGATGAGCCGCTCGGCAATAACCGGGATGGGTACGAATTGACTGATCGTTCGCCAGGTGACACACCTCTCCAGGATGACCCGCCTCGAGCTAGACCCCCCGTCGGTTCGTGGGATCGGACCTTGGATGAGTGGTTCGCTCGACTGCTTAGACTGCTGGGGAGCATCGTTGCGATCAGCCTGTGGCTTCTCGCTGCGGAGGCGTTGTTCCTGGCCTGCGCGCTTTAGGTCATGCGGCTGAGGGAAAGCCCGTCGCCGTATGAGCGCGGCCGGACGGCCTTAAGGGCTGGCGGATGCCTGCCCCGGCCTTCACCGGGGCAGGCACTGTCCTCGATCGGCTAGCCGCTGGTTACTTCCCGCTCGCGGGCGAATGGATCGCGAATGCCGCGCCCTGGGGATCCATACACTGCGCGATCATATCACCGCCCGGCACCTCCATGGGGCCGTTGAGGACCTGGCCACCCAGCTCCTTCACCTTCGCCACGGCCGAGTTGACGTCGTCGACCGTTATGTAATGGAGCCAGGCCGGTGGCCCGGGCATCTCGGCCGGCTTGTTGAACATGCCGCCGAGCGAGAAGCTGCCGCGGCCGTACATCTGATAGGAGCCCGCCTCGCCCATGTCCATCGAGTCGGTCTTCGACCAGCCGAAGAGCTCGGCGTAGAAGTCGAAGGCTGCCTCATGGTCTGAGGCGGCCAGCTCGTGCCAGGAAAACTCGCCCCTGCCCGGTCGGTCGTCGTGGCCGGGTACGTCTTCAGCGGCGGTAAAGACCGCGAAAACCGCGCCTTGCGGGTCGGCCAGCACCGCGAAGCGGCCCACGCTGGGAATATCGGTGGGCTCCACGAACACCTTGGCGCCCAGCTCCTTCGCCTTCGCCACCGTCGCGTCCGTGTCTGGGGTGGCGATGTAGGCGATCCAGTGGGGCGGCGCGTCCATCGCTTTGGCCTCTTCGGGCAACTGCATGACGCCGCCAATCGCGGTCTCGGCGTTGGTCCACATGGTGTAGGGCGTTTCTCCGCCCTCCCAGACGTCCGTTCCCCAGCCCACAAGAGTCGTGTAGAAGCTCTCCGCTGCGCCGGGGTCGGAGGTCATCAGGTCGTGCCACACGAAGCGGCCGTGCGGGTAGTCGGACATCGTGCTCCTCCTTGATATGATGGTTGGGGTCCTGCTTCGAATGCGCCCCATGTCGGGCGCTGCTGTGCCTGTGTCCCAGTGCGTTCTGCTGTTGAGTGGATGACGCCGCCGATCATGACGGCTCGAAGTGACGGCTCGTCTTGATCGTATCGGTATCCGTTTTCACTACGAGTACGATGTCGGTGATGTTTCCCTCGCCGATCTTCCTGCCCGCCCCGATCCAGCCCTCGATCTGGGCGATCACGCCTTCCAGGTAGTGCTCGAGCTGCTTGGTGTCCGGTGACTTCATGGCCGCTGTCTCTCCGGTGGCTCGCACGCTCCCGGGCAAGCTAGTGTGGACGCGTCAGAGAACGGCTTCGCCACGGAGGCGCGGCGCCGTGATGCGTGGTACGCCTCTGCTTAATCCCCGAGCGGCGCCAGGTCGATAACGAACCGGCCTCCCGGCACGTCCTGCAGCTTCATCTGCCATTCGCGGCCGCAGCCGGGGCAGGTAACGGACCCCGCGCGCAGGTCCATAATCTGGACCTTGGTCGCGCAGCCCGGACAGTCCACCATGGTCATGTCAGGGGCAGTCGCCACGGTCACCTCCCTTGTTTGAACCCTGCAGCATAGGGTGCGGACCGCACTCGAGTCAACGAGAAACAAACGTTTACGGCCGGCGCCCCTAGCGATAACGCCAATTATTGGGCATACTTAAAAGCTTATTTTCGACGGCGATCAGCCGTCCGCCCTCCGGGCCCGGGGCGCGGAAGGCCTCAACATATAGAGCTATGATCGAGCTGACCAGCAGCGTCGATGACCGCTACCTGACCGACGACCACCGCATGCTCCGGAGCATGGTGCGGGAGTTTGCGCAGAAGGAGATCGTGCCCATCGCCCGTGAAGCTGACCGCGAAGGCCGCTTCCCGTGGGCGAACGTGGCGAAGATGGCGGAGCTGGGTCTTTTCGGTGTCCCCTGGCCGGAAAAGTACGGCGGCGTGGGGATGGACACGCTGGCCTCGTCGCTGGTCAGCGAGGAGCTCGCCAAGTTCTGTCCTTCGCACTCGATCACCGTGGGGGCGAACATCACGCTGGCTGCGAGCCCGATCTACCAGTTCGGAACAGAAGAGCAGAAGCAGAAGTACCTGACCAAGCTGGCCACAGGCGAGGTGCTGGGCGCTTTCGGACTCACGGAGCCCGAGGCGGGCTCCGATGCGGGTGGCACGCAGACCCGTGCGGAACACAAGGGCGACCACTGGGTTCTCAACGGCAGCAAGATCTTCATCACCAACGGCGGCGTGGGGGAGATCTTCGTGGTCACCGCGGTCACGGGCGAGCAGAACGGAAAGAAGGAGATCAGCTCCTTCATCCTGACGAAGCCGACCCGGGACCTGGAAGAGGCGAAGGCGGTCGGTGTGGGGCACGCCGAAGACCTGGAGTACACGCCGGGCTTCACGCACGGCAAGAAGGAAGACAAGCTGGGCTGGCGGGCCTCGGACACCACGGAGTTGATCTTCAACGACGCGATCGTCCCCAACGAGAACATGCTGGGCGAGCGCGGCTGCGGGTTCAAGAATTTCATGAGCACGCTGGACGGAGGGCGTGTCAGCATGGCCGCTCATCTTCTGGGAATCGCCGAGGGCGCGCTGGAATACACGCTCCAGTTCACCAGCGAGCGCGTCCAGTTCCATACGCGCATCTGCGACTTTCAGGGCGTGCGATTCGATTTCGCTGACTGGTGCACCCGCATCGAGGCGGGCAAGCACCTGACATATCACGCTGCGATGCTCCGGCAGACCGGCAAGCCGCACGGTAAGGAAGCGGCGATGGCCAAGCTCTACTGCTCGGAGCTCGCGACCTGGGCTACGACCAAGGCTGTTCAGTTCCACGGGGGCTACGGTTACACCACGGAGTACCCGGTGGAGCGGCTGATGCGAGATGCAAAGATAGGGGAGATCGGAGAGGGAACCTCCGAGATCCAGAGGACTGTGATTGTGCGGCACCTTCTCGGACCCGAACAGTCGGGGAAGGAGGTCGCCCTATGGTGAGAGGAATAGCTAAAGCAGCACATGAAAAGGCAAATACTTATCAACGCGGCGCCCCACCAGACGCGGGTGGCGATCGTGGAGGACGAAGTCCTTGTCGAGCTGATGATCGACCGCGCCGACGCGCAGCGGATTGTGGGCGACATCTATCTAGGGCGCGTCGAGGGCGTCTTGCCCGGCATCCAGGCCGCCTTCGTTAATATCGGAAGCGACAAGGCGGCTTTCCTTCACGTCTCCGACTTGGCCGACGAGGATCCTGAGGCTTCGGAGGAGGAAAAGGGTGTCAAGCGGTACCCGCCCATCCAGAACCTGATCAAGAAGGGGGAAGAGGTACTGGTCCAGGTGACCAAGGAGCCCATCGGGACGAAGGGCCCCCGTGTCACCGCCCAGGTCTCCCTTCCGGGCCGATTCCTGGTTTACATGCCCCGCAGCGAGCACATCGGCGTTTCGCGCAGGATCGAGAATCGCGAGGAGCGATCGCGCCTGCGTCGGCTGATGCAGGACCTCCTGCAGCCGGGCTCGGGCGGCGTCATCGTGCGCACGGTGGGCAAGTCCGCGGGTCGCAAGTCGCTGGAGCGTGAGCTGAAGGGGCTGGCGAAGACGTGGAAGCGGATCGAGGGCCGCGTGGCCGAGGCTCAGGCGCCCGCGCTCGTCCACGAGGAAGCGCACCTGGCCGTCGGCATCATTCGCGACCTGTTCAGCGAGAAGGTCGATTCGCTGACGGTCGACTCGCGCGAGATCTACAACGAGATCCGCGACTACCTCGAGGCGGTGGATCCCGACTTGATGCAGCGCGTCAAGTTCTACGACGGCACCGTGCCGCTCTTCGACAAATACGAGATCGAGGAGGAGATCCTCCGCTCGTTCGAGAGCAGGGTGGAGCTGGCGTCCGGCGGCTACATCGTCGTCGAGCCGACCGAGGGCCTTATCGCCATCGACGTGAACACGGGCCGCTACACGGGCAAGAAGGATCCGGAGAAGACGATCCTGCGCACTAACCTGGACGCCGCCCGGGAGGTCGCCCGGCAGCTCAGGCTACGCGACATCGGCGGCATCGTCGTCGTTGACTTCATCGACATGGATGACAGCGCGAACCGCGACAAAGTGATGCAGGAGTTGCGCTCGCACTTGGCCCGGGACCGGGCTCGGACCAAGGCGTTTCAGATCTCTGAGTTGGGGCTGGTGGAGATGACCCGGCAGCGGGTGCGACCGAGCGTCTACCACACGGTCACGCAGCCTTGCCCCTACTGCAATGGCGCCGGCCGCATAGTCGGCCCGGCCACGATAGTGCGACGCGTCGAGCGGGCGGTGCGGCGCGTCGCCGCGGCGCGGGTGGAGAGGCAGCTGGTGATCCGCCTCCATTCGGAGGTGGCCCTCTATATCCTGGAGGTGGAGCCCAACCTGTTGCGCCGGCTGGAATCGGAGTACAAGGTCAAAATCGAGGCGCGGGACGACCCGCTGATGCGGGCCGACGAATTCCGCATCCTGGCGGGCCCGGCGGACGTGGACGTGACGGCCCGCTACGCCGTGGCCTGAGGCGGGTACCCTGCCGGCCAAGCGTTGACACGAAGCCACCTGCCGGATAGCCTTCAAGGCTGCTTTCGCGAAAAACCTGAAACTTCACCGGGTAGCACGGTTGTGACATACGCTATCTTCAAGGCCGCAGGCTTCCAGTACCGCGCCGAGCTCGGCGACGTGCTGCGGCTCCCGTCCCTGGACGCGGAGTCGGGTGAGACGGTCACGTTCGACCAGGTGCTGCTGGCCGCCGCGGATGATGAGGTTCTGGTCGGCCGGCCCACGCTCGAGGGCGCCGCGGTGCGCGCCGAGGTCCTGGGCCATGGCCGCGCCGACAAGATCATCGTTTTCAAGTTCAAGCGGCGGAAGAACTATCGTCGCAAGACGGGCCATCGGCAGAACTTCACCGAGGTTCGCGTCAGCGGGATCGACCTGGGCGGCGGCCGGCAGGTGAGCTTGGAAGCGGAGGCCGGGCCCGAGAAGGCGAAGGCCAAGAAGAAGCCCGAGGCGAAGGCGGCCGCTGCGGAGAAGGCCGCGAAGCCGAAGGCTGCGGCCAAGAGGCCGGCGGCCAAGAAACCGGCCGCCAAAAAGACCGCGACCTCGAAGGCGAAGCCGAAGGCAAAGAGTACGGAGAAGAAGACGACGCCCAAGGCGAAGACGCCGTCGAAGTCGAAGAAGAAGAAATCCTAGCGGGGACGGCCCCTATGGCTCACAAAAAAGCAGGCGGATCAACTCGTAACGGTCGCGACAGCAATCCCAAGTACCTTGGCGTGAAGAGGTACGGCGGCCAGTTCGTGCGCGCCGGCAACATCATCATGCGGCAGCGCGGCACGAAGTTCCATCCGGGAAGCAACGTCGGCCGTGGCGGCGACGACACGCTCTTCGCCCTCTCCGACGGCTATGTGACCTTCGGGAAGCAGCACGGCCGCCGCGTCATCTCGGTCACTCCGGAAGCCTGACACAGACCCGCGCGAGCGCCATCAGCCGGTGGGGCCTTCCGGTTCGTCGTAGGACGGCCCGTAGGTTGCCGGTACCGGGACGCCGGTCAGGCGCAGATAGACGGAAAGCTGGCCCCGGTGATGGATGGCGTGGTTGAGCAGCATGTTCCGCACCACGCCGATCCTCGGCGCTGAGAAGACCTGCTCCCCGCCTTTCTTCAGCGTCCACGTCTTCATGAACTCCTCGTCGCTCGTCGCGGCGAGCGCTTCGCGCATCTTCGCGATGCCGGCATCGAAGATCTCGAGGATCTCGGACACGGACTCCAGTTCCCGTGTCTCATAGGGCGGTGCATCGGGAGGAGCGATGTCGAACTCGTCCTGCTTGAGCACGGCGTCGCACCAACCGGGCAACTCGGCGAGGTGGCTTGCCAGGCGCGACATTGTCATCGACTTCTCGTCCGGTTTCCAGCCCAGCTTCTCCTCGGGTACGCGCTCCAGCAGCTTGCGCGTCTGGAGGGCCTCCATCTGTGACTCGGCTAATAGAGCTTCGTGAATGGCCATGTCGGTGCTCCTGTTGAGGTTGGGGTGCCTATCGGCGTCGCCGCGCGAAGCTAGCGACGAGCCGATTCGCAGACAAGTCGGGCGCGCTGGGCGGATGGCTCGTTGCCCTGGTGTCGGTGCGTCCGTAGATTCGCGCGACTGGGCCGCCAATGAACCGCGAGTCAGGAGGCCTATGCGCGGGCGCTTCGTTCTCGGACCCCTCGTCGTGTTAGCGGCCGCATCGTGCGGATCGGACGCGTCCTCGACGGGCGCTCATCGCTCTGCCGCGCCACAGGTTGAGCCGCCGGCGCGCACCAGGATCGTCCTGCTGGGGACGGGGACGCCGAACGCCGATCCCGATCGCTCCGGCCCGGCCGTGGCCATCGTGGTGGACGATACGCCGTACCTCATCGACCTGGGACCGGGCGTCGTGCGGCGCGCGGCGGCGGCGTACAGGGCCGGTGTCGAGGGCATGAAGGTTTCGAACCTCAAGACGGCGTTCATCACCCACCTGCACACCGACCATACTCTGGGCTACGCCGATTTCGTCTTCACGCCCTGGGTGCTCGAGCGTGATGCGCCGGCGGAGGTGTACGGCCCGAGGGGCCTCGAGGCGATGACCGGCCACCTGCTGGCGGCCTACGAGGAAGACATCCGCGTCCGCATCGACGGCTTGGAGCCCGTGAACACCGGGGGGTACAGGGTCAACGTTCACGAAGTCGAGCCGGGCCTCATCTACGAGGACGAGAAGGTTCGGGTGACGGCTTTCCCGGTAGAACACGGATCGTGGCCTCAGTCGTTCGGTTATCGCTTCGAGACACCGGACCGGACCATCGTCATATCGGGGGACACGAGACCGAGCCCGGCCATCGCCGAGAACTGCCGGGGCTGCGACGTGCTGATCCACGAGGTTTACTCGCAGGCCGGCTTCGATCGCCGCGCCCCGGAGTGGCAGAGGTACCACTCGAGCTTCCACACGTCGGCGCCGGAGCTGGGCAGAATCGCTGCCGAGGCGCAGCCGGGGATGCTCATTCTCTACCATCAACTGCTCTGGGGCTCCACAGCGGACGAGTTGGTGGAGGAGATTCGGCAGGTGTGGGACGGTGAGATCGTCTACGGGAACGATCTCGAGGTTTATTGAATTCTTCCGCGTTCGGTGTTCGTCTCCCCCAATGGAGGGTGCCGTGACCACGAGTCAGCTAACGCGTCGCCGCTTTCTGGCCTATTTCTCGGGTATCGGGCTGTCATCCACGCTTCTGCCTGGCGTGCTCTGGGCCCGGATTCAGGATGAAGAAGAAGCGAGGATCACCAAGGAGATGCTCGAGGAAGCCGAGTCCATCGCCGGGCTCGAGTTCAGCGACGAAGAACGCGACCTGATGCTGCAGGGCCTCAACGACAACCTCCGTAGCTTCGAGATGCTCCGGACCATTGACCTGCCCAACGACGTGCCTCCGGCGCTCTATTTCAAGCCGGTTCCGCCGGGTGTGACCGTGGACGTGCCGCGGCTGCCGGCGCGCAGGAGCAGGGTGTCCGTCGACAGCGTCCCATCCGATCTCGAGCAGCTCGCGTTCTGGCCGGTCACACACCTGTCGGCGCTCATCGAATCGCGCCGGGTCAGCTCTTTCGATCTGACCAACATGTACCTGGACCGACTCAGGAAGTACGGGCCGAAGCTCGAGTGCGTGATCACGCTGACTGAAGAGCTGGCGCTGGAGCAGGCGCGACGCGCTGACGAAGAGATCGCCGCCGGCCGCTACCGCGGACCACTGCACGGCGTCCCCTGGGGTGCCAAGGACCTGTTCGCGGTGAAGGGCTACAAGACGACCTGGGGTGCGATGCCCTTCAAGGATCAGATAATCGATGCGAACGCCACAGTGGTGAGCAAGCTGGAGGAGGCGGGTGCGGTGCTCGTCGCCAAACTGACGCTCGGCGCGCTCGCCTGGGGCGATGTCTGGTACGGCGGGAGGACGCGCAATCCATGGGACTACGAGCAGGGATCGAGCGGATCGTCCGCGGGGCCCGCGGCGGCGACTGCGGCGGGCCTGGTCGGCTTCTCCATCGGCACGGAGACATGGGGCTCCATCGTCTCGCCTTCCACGCGCTGTGGGACGACCGGCTTGCGGCCCACCTTCGGTCGAGTCGGCCGCACCGGCGCCATGGCGCTCTCATGGAGCATGGACAAGATCGGCCCGATCTGCCGAAGCGTGGAAGACTGCGCGCTGGTTCTGGATGCCATCTACGGGCCGGACGGGCTGGACCTGTCGGTGGTGGACGTGCCGTTCAGCTGGGACGCCGATCTGGATGTCAACCGGCTCCGCGTTGGCTACGTGAAGAGCGCCTTCGAGGAGGAACGTGAAGAGCAGGAGGAGTGGAAGCGGTTCGACCAGGCGACGCTCGACATGCTCAGTGCCTCAGGGGTCGATCTCGTTCCAATCGAGCTTCCCGATCTGCCCATCGGCGCCATGTCGTTCATCCTGAGCGCCGAAGCCGCCGCGGCGTTCGATGAGCTGACGCGCAGCGACCGGGACGACCTGATGGTCAGGCAGATCCGCAACGCCTGGCCGAACGTTTTCCGGCAGTCCCGTCTCATCCCGGCCGTCGAGTATATCCAGGCGAATCGCCTGCGCACGTTGGCGATGGAGGCGATGGCGGAGACCATGGCGGACATCGATGTCTACGTCGTTCCCTCGTTCATCGGCAGCAACCTGCTGCTCACCAACTTGACGGGCAATCCGTCCGTCGTGCTGCCCAACGGCTTCCGGGAGAACGGCACGCCAACCAGCATCAGCTTCGTCGGGCGGTTGTTCGGCGAGGCGGAAACGCTGGCGTTGGCGAGGGCCTACCAAGAGGCCACCGACTTCCATCTGAGGCGCCCGGCGCTGCAGACGTGAGGCGGAGTCAGTCTTCGCCGCTGAGGAAGCGCTCGATCTCAGGCCACTGAGACAGCGCGTCCTCGTAACCGAGGTCGATGACGCGGCTGATGAAGGGCTGCTCAAAGATGAGGTAGCTGAGCAGGTCGGGCCCCTGCACCCGCTTGACCCCCAGACCCCGCATCAGCAACCTGAGCGAATAGGGGAGCTTGCCGCGGAACTCACCGGCGATCTCTCCGAGGTCTCTGGAGGGGCGAACGACGAGCAGCTTGATGGGCTTCAGCCCCTCCGGGTTAGGTGCTCCGGGCGGGAGCGCTTCCAGCACCCGATTGATGCGCTCCAGTCGCTCGGCGTCTCCATCCAACGTGTCCAGAAAGATGGTGTTGAAGAGCATGCCGATCAGGTGTGCCGGCGGAGGGTAGCCGGTGGTCGCGCGCGCCCGGATCTCGTCCAGCGTCGCGGTGTAGCGGGTCGCGATGGCAAGCAACCGGTCCGCGCCGAGGTGGATCGCCGGCGCCAGTGGGGCTGCCTGGCGGATGCTACCGTCTCCGTAGAATTCACCATCTATGCGCACCGCGGGGAAGATCAGCGGGAGGGAACCGGAAGCCAGCACATGGTCCACCCCGATCCTGGTGCGCGTGCCACACCGCCGCGTGCGCTCCCACGTCGGTATCCCATCGGCTCCCTGCACGAACGTGACGGTCTGGCCGGTGGCCCAGCGAGTGGCAGAGAGGCCAACGGCTCGCAGTCGCCCCGCTTCCACGTTCGCGTCGATCCCGTCCAGGTCGAGCGCTTTCCCGAGAAACTCCCTCAGCGGCCTGGTGTCCAGGAACCCCTTTATATGCTTGCCGCCGCTGCCGAACGTCCATAGCCAACGCGCGCCCTTGAGGCCGATCTTACCCAGGTTGGCGTTGAAGACGCCGTCGATCGTCAGGCTCATCCAGCATTCGGATAGAGCCCGGAGCGTCTCGGGCGGTGTGCCGCGGTGGCCGGCGATGAAGGCGGCGTTGATGGCGCCTGCGGACACACCGGCGATGATGGGGAACGTCACCTCGGGCGCCTTTTCCGCGATGTAGGACAGGACACCTGCCTGGTAAGCGGCGCGCGCACCACCTCCCGA
>FXBF010000533.1_pt1 | contig 13166 bp, 13 predicted proteins | sample 5335321 | NCBI WGS metagenome assembly FXBF01 (sample SAMEA103928391, study PRJEB20085) | sediment metagenome | isolation source: sediment | reverse complement strand
ATTAAGTACTGGTACAGGGATATCCTGGCCGACATAGAGCCAGACCAGCCAGGGCGTGGCAATCACCGCGATGAGCGTCGATAGCGCGGTCAACGTGATCGAGAGCGCTACGTCACCGCGCGCGAGAAAACAAACAACGTTGGATGCAGTGCCTCCGGGCGCCGCACCGACCAGGATCATACCGATCATAAGTTCTGTTGGTAGCGAAAGGAGTCTGGATACTGCAAAGGCAGCAAATGGCATTACCAGATATTGCAACAACACACCAAGTCCGATTACTTTTGGGCGTTTGATCGCACGGGTAAAATCCTTGATAGTTAAAGTCATGCCCATGCTGAGCATGATGATCATCAGCAGCGGGATGATCGAATCTTTATAAGGAGAGAAGTATTCCGGCCGGGCGAGTGCCAGTGCCGATATTGCCAATGCCCAAAGTGGAAACAGTGTGACGGTGTAATGCATCGGTGAGCGGAGTATACGCAATTATTGATTAGCGGATATCGGAACCATGATCCCGCAGTGATGGTGCACTGCAACCTGAAAATATGATGACATGATGAATACCTTATCTGATTACCTGGCCCCTGATCTTAAGGTGATATCGGTCGGACTCAACCCATCATTGCCGTCTGTTGAGGCGGGTTTTTACTTTGCCAATCCACGCAACCGATTTTGGCGTGCGTTTAATGCATCAGGGCTTGTTGATCAGGTGCTGGTACCTTCACAGGAGGTCATGCGGAAACTACTAAAGGACCATTCAATCGGATTTACGGATGTTGTCAAAAAGCCAAGTGCCAATGCATCAAGGCTCAGAGCTTCGGATTATATAAAGTGGGCACCTGTGCTAAGGGAAAAGCTGATCAGGTATCGACCCTGCATGGTGTGGTTCCATGGCAAGGTTGCGTATGCAAACTACCTGCGTTATGCAGAGTCATCTGTACCGAACATCGCCTGTGGTCTTCAGAATAAGAGAATCGGTAACAGCTGGGTATACGTTACACCAAATTCAAGTCCTGCCAATGCGCAGTATTCCCTTTCTGATCTGATTCGCTGGTATCAACTATTGAACCGGCAAATGATCAAGCGTTGTTGCCAGGCGCCATTTAAATCCAGCGTCGAACCTTCATGAGGAATCGTTCCTCGTGGTTAACGAAATGGCGATCTATTACCAGCCAAAACAGGGGAATGATGAATACCGGTGACAAGCTGCCAAACATGATGTTGCTGCCGATGAGCACCAACACCAAACCGAGGTACATTGGATTGCGCGTGAACCGGTACGGTCCGTCTATATGTAATCGAGGCGTGTCATGAAAAGGCCGGATGGTAATTCTGGATTGCTTAAATCCGGTGGCCGCCCATAGGAAAAGAGCGGTACCCAGCACCACAGCGACCAGGCCTGCAGTGTTGTAGGGCGCATGAATAGCCTCTGCAATAGGCATCAGGCGATCCAGCGCGAACATGGATATCAGGGCGCCAAGAAAATAAACCGGTGGCAGGATTTTGCGCTTCGGAATAATCAGGTCTTGACTCATGACATGTCCCATGATTAAAAGTGGTAGCTGAGTTTGACTTCGACGTAGTCGTCCTTGCGAAACGTATATGCAGGATTGGTTCGTTCATAACCATTAAAGAAACGCGCTTCGACTTCCAGCTTCCAGTTGTCGCTTAATCGCCGGCTGGCCTCCAGGTTGAATGTGGCACCGCCATCGTCGCGATCGATGATAAACCCGGCAAGCACCTCGGTGCTTTGTGCATCGTTCAGTGCCAGCCGCATACCCGCAAAGACATCATCTTCAAATGGCGTCGGTGCGGCATCATCACGGCTGTCGTAGAGGTATTCCAGCAAAACGCCCAGGTCGGCCGATGAATCCTGTATGCCGTAAAAGGTGTATTCAAAGCCGCCCGTAAACGCTGCAAAGCTTTTACCCTGGCCGCTGCGGCGGATCATCTCCAGTTTCCAAAGCCAGCTGCCCTGTGTTGCCTGCACGTCCAGTCCTACCTGGTCGATGATGTCATATCTCGGTGCCAGTTTGAGCGTGCCACGTTTGTCTAAGACGGGTATCAACAGGGGATCGCGGCTTGTGCCATGAAACCAGGAAAGGCCAATGTCCCAGATATCGATACTGTTTGACCAGCGTACGGCGCTGTCGACATGATGTTTCCTGGCGCCGGACTCGTATTGAACAAGGTCCTTATCAACCGGTATTGGTGTGCGTAACCGTCCGTTTTTACCCGGAAACGTTCGTTCACGAAAGTAGGGCATCAGAAACAGATCGATCGTTCCAAAATCACGAATCAAGGCGAGGTTGATCATTGGTTGGCCCAGCTTTTCCTCGCGATCGATGTTTTCAACCAGATCGGTCTGGTTAATGATATCGACCAGGTGTCGTGATTCAGTGACGCCCCAAAACACTTTACGCACACCTACGCGCAGCTCCCAGTCCGTGGCTGCTTTAAGCCAGGTTAATTCGCGAATATCAAAGTGCGTGCGCTCATCATCACGCTGATCGAATCGCATGAAAGGTGTAAAGGTAAAACTTTGCTTGCCGTTATCCCATTCGTTGTAGTACTGCGGTTCAAATGAGAAGGACAGGTTGTTACCACGCTGATCTGTATACGCAGGTGAATTGGGAAACAGCCTGACCTCACCCGACACATAACCAGACCATTCTCCCGCCATCGCAGGTGTTACAACCAGCCACAGCACAAGCAATCGGGTTAATCGCCGCATTTACCGGGTTCGCTTTAATGAGTTTCGATCAAAATCACGATCACTTAAGCCATTGCCGAACTGGTAGTTGGCCCAGGTTAGCGTGGTGCTTTTGCCTGTTTGATGATTTTTCATTTCCATCCGGTCCGGGCGGTAGTATTTTTCCAGGTACGGTTTGTAATCATGAAAGGTCAGGGTTTTCAACAGGGCGTTTTTTCTGTCATAGAATTCGAGTTTGAGTGGTTTATAGATTTTCATGTCGATCCAGACGATCATCCGTTTGTAACCGGAGTACTTGTAAGCAGGATAACGCTCGACGACAAATACATCACGACCATCAAGCGTGTCGTTTTTCAGCCACTTATAGGTATATTTCTCAACTTCCTGTGACGACAGGTCTTCGTAGGCAAACTCGCTGCCCATAAAGGGACCGGATTTGTTGGACGATGAAATTCGCTTGACGCGCTTTAATGCCGGTAAATAAAGCCACTGGTCATCGGGTTTGAGCGCATGTGTAAAACTTAGAAACGCAGTGCCTTTGATATCGCGCGGGCGGTCAAAGATAGTCAGACTCTTGTCTCCGTCGTTTGCCATCTCCAGCGATTTTACGCGAATCTCGCGCATGCTTTCATCGCCGCGCTTGTTGCGCAGGATCATCTGCATATAGGCTGTCATATCACCCCAGCCGGTGTCGCGTTGATCCATTTCTACCGCTATTGCCAGGCCTTTTTCTTGCGGTGTTTCTGCCAGTGCTTCAGGCAGGGGTGGAATTAGTAACAGCAGCGTTAGCAGCCATTTGTTCATCATTCTTCTCCTCAAGTTTCATCAACAGTGGCGGCAGGAATAAGAAGTCCGCCAACAATGCCAGTGCGATAACAATAGCGGTCAGTAATCCCATGCCTGAATTGAGCTCAAAACTGGATAGCGAAAGGACCAGGAAACCCGCAATCAATACAATGGAGGTAACCAGTAATGCACGGCCGACAGTGGTAAAAGCATAACGGACGGCATCCTTCGAGTTTAAGTGTTTTTCGCGCTTGGCTCTTAAGTACTTGCTTAAAAAATGCACCGTGTCATCTACCACGATGCCCAATGTCATGCTGCTGACAATCGATAGTGCGAGGCCAACTTGCCCGACAAAAATGCCCCAGACGCCGAAGCCCATGGCAGCAGGTACCAGATTCGGCATCATGCTGACCAGCCCGGTCTTGATTGACCTAAAGGCAACAATCAGGATAAACGAAATTAATATGAGTGCGACGGTACTACCAAAAAGCATAGCCTTAATGTTTCGGCTGCCGATATTGGCGAACATCAATGTTGTACCGGTACCAGCACTTGGTGCGATATGTTGCGCGTTTTCTTTCAGCCATGCTTGCGTGCGCCGTTCCATGGCGAGCACTTCATTGGAGGAAATGGTCCTGGTTGTTACGGTCATTCGTGTTGCGGACTTGTCGATATTGATCTGGTTATTCAGATCCAGACCGTAGGGTAGGGACATTTCGTAGAGCAGCAGATACTGTGCAGCAAGATCGCGTTCCTCGGGCAGGCGATACCAGTCGGGTTCATCGCCATGCATGTTTTTGTTAAGCCGTTTCATAATGTCGGTGATGACATTTACATGCAGTACTTCCGGTTGGTTGCGGAACCATCTAGCAAGTGCTGCCACGTCCTTTTGAAAAGCAGGTTTGCTAATACCGCCGGGTTCTCCCGACTTCAGGGAGTATTCCAGGTTGTACAAACCAGTCAGATTTTCAACGGTGAAATCAGAATCGATTCTAAAAGAAACAGTTTCATCGAAATATTCCACGAACACATCATTGAGCTGGTTGCGTGGCACGGACGATACCAACAGGATGATTAAGGCTGCCATACCCCAAAGCAGCGGTGTTCTTCTGCGCACGACAAACTCACCGATTGCGGCCATTGCTTCTTCTTTACCGTCTTTTTCCTTCGGTACCCTGACTGGTAGCAGTGACATTAATGCTGGCAGGAAGGTAACAGAAAAAATGAACGAGGCTGCAACGCCAATCGCAACAAAATTACCCAGGTGCCTGAATGGCGGCACCTCCGAGAAGTTCATGGTGAGAAAGCCAATGGATGTGGTCAGGCTGGCGAGAAACACCGGTTGCAGGTTGATGCGCAGGCTCTCGATCATGGCATCGTTCTTCCCCAGCCCATGACGTATGTTCTGCACGAACGTCATCAATACATGCACGCTGTTGGCAATAGCTATAGTCAGAATCACTGTAGGCGAGGTCGCGGACGGTGGGGTCAACGGGAAACCAATCCAGCCACCGGTACCCATGGCAGTGACTACGGAAAATATGATGACGAGCATGGTGACAAACGTACCGGTAAAGCCGCGCAGCAACAGTCCAAGAATGATCAACATGATGATGAAACTGACCGGTACCAGGGTACGCATATCCAGCTTGGAAGATTCGGCAAAGGCATTGTTCATCATGATCATGCCGGTGAGGTAGATATCGACATTGGGATAATCTGCCCGGATCTCATCGGCCAGTGTACGAACAAAGGTCACTACTTCAGGTGTTTCCTTGGTCTCGTCGATGCGCGGTAACTGCACGGTGATATTGACCGCCGTAACATGCCCTTTGTCGGATACCAGCCGTGTGACCAGTAGTGGTTCCGAGAGTGCTACCTTGCGAATTTTGGCCAGGTCCTCTTCGCTGAGGTTTGCCGAGTCCATGACCAGGTCACGCACGATCAGGTCGTCACCTTGAGCTTGGGTGTATTGGAAGTTGCTGATTGAGTCAACCCGGCTCGAGTAAGGTGTTTGCCAGGCGCGTTCGGTGACTTTTTCTACCAGTGACAACAGTTCGGGCGTAAAGACATTGCCATCCTTTGGTGCAATTACGAACAGTACGTTGTCGTTTCTTGTGTATACGCTTTCAAGCTCTTCAAACGCCAGCCGTTGCGGATTTTCCGGGCTGAAGAACACACGGTAGTTGGTGGTGAACTTGAGGTTCTTACCGCCCGAACCTGCAATGGTGACTAAAGCCAACGTCAGGATAATGACCCACCAGCGGTTTCGAATGACAAATGGGCCTAACCATGCTTCAAATGCATGCATCGCGGTACACTTCCCGGGTAGCAACTAAACAATAAATATTTCGTGAATTATTCACAATTATTGGAAATTTTTTTAACGTTTGGCGAGGCCGCGAACCAGCAAATGCGAGACAGCCCGTGCGATCCGCTCGTATTCTTCCTGGGGATATAGACCAACAAAGATGGGCACATCGAAGAGCACCAGGGTGGCATGCACCGTCTTGGCGGTTTTCACGACATCCTCGATGTCGAATTCGCCGGTTGCATTACCGTGGGCCAGTATCTCGGCCAGCATCGATTCCATGGCTTCGATTTTTTGATGGACCAGTTCCGGGCGTTCGCTGGTAATGGTTTCGACCAGTTCGTTGATACGCGGTTTGCCCTGGGTTTGATCATGCGTATAGCGCACGGTTTCCAGAATAAACTCTTCCAGGCGATCCGGGGCAGAAGTGTCCTGTTTGCGGACAACCTCCCGAAGCAAGGCCACGTGTTCGGTCATGCAGCGACTGGCACAGGTAGCTACAATGTCTTCCTTGTTTTCAAAGTAGCGATACAGGTTAGCGGCCGACATGCCAAGATCGCTAGCGATTTCCGCCATGGTGGTCTTGCGATAGCCGAAATGCTCAAACCGGGCCTCGGCGGCTTCGATGATGCTATTTCGTGTGTCGTCAGCGGTGGTTGCTGTGCTGGTTTCGCTCATGGTGCCTGTGTATAGCACCTGAATAATGAATAATCAAGATAATATTCACAATTTAGGGGCCAGACGCACGATCTGACTGGGCAAAAGGTGACCGTTTATGGTCTTTGGGCCCCGCCGGAGCAGACCGGGGCCGGCGGTCATCTAGAAAAAGCCGGGGATTGCGGGTTTGTCGCGACCCCGCTATGGCAGGTTTTCTTCCAGGAAGGTCTTGAAGTTGTGCCCGTCGATAATTTGTGTGCCATCGCAGTTGAACTGCATGTGCACGATCCCTTGAACGATACATATGGTGACGTTACGTAAATAATATTCCTGAATCTCGCGTAGTGTTTTAACGGTCGACAATATGCCCACTATGTTGTTGGGTTCCAGAGGTTTCCAGGTACTGGAACGCCGGTTCAGTATGTTCTGCCAATAGCCGGGTATTTGTTTGTAATATCGGCTGGCACGCAAAGCCGTATAGATTTCCCGCATCAGGCTGATTTTGTCACTGAACTCGATGCTCGGGAACTGCCGGTCGATATAGCGTTCGTCGGTGAGTTTTTCAGCGTCGTGAATCTCCTGTCTTAGCGGGTCAAAAATGGAATGGGTGCGGACCTCGCTACTGTTGAAGCCAATGAACAATCGATAGATGCCGCGATTCAGCATCAGTTCCTCAAGTACAGGTTCCAGCTTTCCAAACACATTGTCTACTCTGCTGGTATAACGCTTGCGTGAAATGGCACTTTCGCGCATTGAAGGGTCACCTTTAATGCCGATGAGCACTTGCTCCGCACTCAAGCCTGCGGCACTTACGATGCTTTCCCTGAGCACCAGTTCTTCAAGGTTGTTGGAACCGCAATTTTGTTGTTTAGTCATGTGTCTTTTTCGTTATTGGTTAGTCTGCTTCATGCAGGATGTCGCCTGCTTCGTTTTGTATCCTGACGTGGACCGGGATGCCTTGGCGGATGCTTGAGGAAATCACGCAGAAATCTTCAAACAGATTCATGCAACGGTTGGTTCGCCTTGAATGTTCAAGTTCACCATTGATGGTCAGGTTAACATCCAGCTCACCCACGCGCAGACGACCCTTTTCATTCCGCACAATCTTGCAGGTAGCCTCGGTCTTGATGGATTGATCCGGAGGGTCATTCCTGGCCAGACAGAACAAAAGGCTCGCGCTCAGGCAATTGGCAGCCGCCGCCGCCAGTAGTCGCGATGCGTTGGGGCCTTCCAGACCACCCAGCGGTGGTGGCTCGTCCATAAGCATCTCATTGAGCTTGGGTTGATCAAAGCGGACTGTGAACTCATAACCATCCCTTTGTTCCATATGAATGGTAAAACGACCTTCTTCTTTCATGCAGAGCGTCTCCAATGAATATCGGTTTTTATGTGTAATTTCATGCCATTTTAAGTGTGGGGTTTATACTAATAATCAAGGGGCAGCCTGCAACTTCAACACCATGGGAGGAAGTGCAAATGAGTCTGGCAATCACATCGCCTGTCTTCGGACAGAATGAATCAATCCCAACCCTGTATACCTGTGATGGCGATGATTGTTCGCCGGAACTTGTCTTCAGTGATATACCGGATGGTACTCAATCCCTGGTGTTGATCGTGGATGATCCGGACGCACCCGATCCTGCGGCACCGAAAATGACCTGGGTGCACTGGGTGCTCTACAATCTGCCACCTGATTGTTCGGGACTACCTGAACACGTAAGCGATAGCGATTTACCCGATGGCACTTTGCAAGGCCTGAATGATTGGCAACGCACCGGTTATGGCGGACCTTGCCCGCCTATTGGTCGGCATCGGTATATTCACAAGCTGTATGCATTGGATACGGTCCTCGATGATATGGGCACAATGACCAAGTCCATACTTGAAGATACCATGCAGAACCACATTCTGGCCCGGGCGGAATTGATTGGCACGTACCAGCGCTGAGACTGGTTTGTTGTGCCCCGTATTCCATCACATGTTATTGGTTTTGATGATGCGCCGTTTGAACAATCGCACCGGGGTGATGTGCTTGTGGTTGGCACTATATATTCAGGCAAACGGCTCGAAGGAATATTAAGCACCCGGGTACGGCGTGATGGGATCAATTCCACCTCTCGACTCGCATCCCTGATAAGTGGTTCACGATTTGCCGGCCATATCCAGGTGATTCTGTTACAGGGTATTGCCTTTGCCGGGTTCAACGTGGTCGACATCCACGCATTGTACAAGCGGTCTGGATTGCCCGTCATCGTCGTATCGCGAAAAAGACCTAACCTGAAATCGATCAGGAACGCACTTCTGAATTATGTGCCGGGCGGGCGGCGCAAGTGGCATTTGATCGAGCAGGCGGGGCGTATGGAACGACTTGCAGATCTTTGGGTGCAACGTGTTGGGATCGGGCAAATTCCGGCGGAAGGATTGTTGCAACGGTTACAGATAAATGCTGAATTGCCGGAGCCATTACGTCTGGCGCACATGATCGCTGGAGGTGTTACCACAGGTGAAAGTCGTCACCGGCCATAAGGAACCAACGATGTTAGGTGGGCTCCAATAACTTAAGGCAATTCTAATTAAGTTCATCGAGGGGGCATTCTCGGTCGTACTGACTGGTTCGTTGTTGTGGCCGGGTCAGCGTTCCTTTCGTTTGATTTCATCCCAAAGTGCATTCATCTCTTTTAGGCTTACATTTTCCAGATGCTTGCCCTGTTGGCTGAGAACCTGTTCGATCAGTGTGAAGCGCTGTTCAAAACGGCTGTTGGCACCGGCCAGTGCGGTTTCCGGGTCAATCCCGGTATGACGTGCCAGATTCACACAGGTAAACAGAAGATCACCGAGTTCATCCTGTATGCGTTGTGTGTCTTGTGCATTCTGGACCACCGTTTTCAGTTCATAGATCTCTTCTTCGAGCTTTTCGACAACGCCCTTGATATCGGGCCAGTCAAAGCCAACACGGGCAGCGCGGCGCTGCAGTTTTTCGGCGCGTTTCAACGGCGGTAGGCCGCGTGCGATATCATCGAGGATATTCCGGGGTTCGCTGTGTTGAATTTTCTGAGAACGTTCGCGCTCTTTATGTTTTTCCCAGGCATGCGTTTGCGCATCGCTATTGGTAATGGTTTCATCACCGAACACGTGTGGATGACGTCTCGTCATCTTGTCGCAGATTGCGTCCACCACATCACCAAAAACAAAGTGGCCGGCTTCTTCAGCCATGCGCGCATGAAAGACAACTTGTAGTAACAAATCCCCCAATTCATCGCGCAGTTCTTCCATGTTATCGCGTTGTATGGCGTCGGCAACTTCATAGGCCTCTTCAATGGTATAAGGTGCGATGGTTGAAAAGTCCTGCTTGATATCCCATGGACAACCGCTGTCAGGATCACGCAGGCTCGCCATGATCTGTAATAATGGTTTTATATCTCGATGGTCCATTGGTGTGCGTATTGGTAGTAATTCGATACTTAATAACAGGGTGAACGATTATGCGTGAGATTATCAGGATTCATACGGCGAGTCGCGAAGAACTGGTCGATATAACGGCTGAGATTAAATCAATCGTCGATAAAAGTGGTATTCAAAATGGCCTGGTTTCGGTGTACGCACAGGGCGCGACAGCTGCGATTATGGTTCAGGAGAACTGGGACGATAGCGTTCAGACCGACGTGGTCAGTTTTCTACGCAAAATCATTCCCAAGAGTGTTTGGCTGCATGACCAACAGGATGGTAATGGTGATTCGCATCTGAAAGCGGGGCTGGTGGGGCCATCAGAGAACATCCCGCTGATCGAGGGCAAGCTTGGCTTGTCACAATGGCAGAATATTTTCCTGTGTGAGTTTGACGGCCCAAGAGATGAGCGGCGTATTGTATGCACGATCATGCATGATCGTGACCGTTGATCAACAGGTCAGGTGTAATGCCGCAACAACACGGGCGGATTGTTTCTGCAAGGCGTTGAATTTCTTGACGGCTTCAGTTGTTTTGTCCGACACGACCTTCACGCCCCGGGCTTCCAGCCAGCGTCGTGTGTTGTCCGGTATCTTCATCTGGTTGTAATAACCGGTGCCTAATACCAGCACGTCAGGTGCAAATTCGATGATTTCCATAAGGTCATCCGTGTGCAGGGTGTGGCCTTCCTTTCGCCACCACTTGTCTTTAACGCGATCCGGAAAGATGATGACGTCTGAAGTAAACGGTTCACCCCCAATCTCAATGCGGCCGAATTGGTAATTGGTTATTTCCATCGTGTTACGTAATATTGATTGCATCCAGGCTGATAACGGGCCCATTGTCAACAACTTCAGCGTCCCCGGGTACAACCTGCCAATCACCCGCTTTAAGGATCACGGACTGCCCCAAACCGCCCGGAAACGACCGGACACTGCATCGATCTTGCCGGCATCGTGGCTATGGTCAGGGGGGTATGAATACCGGGTGCCCAAGTAGCCACGGGGTTCAAGTTTTTCGCGCATTAAGGCTTCACTCAGCACACCATCAATTGCCTCATTTCACCGTTCGACCTGCACGTAAACCGCCTCCAAGCCATCATCGGGTGTGTATGTACAAGCATACATCTATACTGATGCTATAGTAGCTAGGAAAAGTTGCTTCACAGGATGCTACCCGGGATTACCAATCGTGACTTTAGAGCGATAGTACATCGGTCCCAAGATTACAGGCGAGAAAATTCTTACCCGAGACTATAATTACGCTGGTCCACTCGCCGAAAAAAACATCGCAAGAAGCGTTTTTCGGAACACTGCGTCACCGCGGTGGAGAATGAAGGTGCTGCGAGATAGTGGTGCTAAAGCCACCTGTGCCTGGAAAGGTGTGGCCAGTTACTATGGCATTGTCGTTGGCGATAGCGTGAATCAAGATGCAGCATGGTATTATCCCGAACCAAAGGATGCGGCCAGTAATATCAAGGGTCACATCGCCTTTTGGACAGGCGTTGAAGTATCTGAATGACACGATCAATGCCTCAGTCTCACTGGTACACGAATGAAGTGGATTGCCCTAAGGCAGCACCCAAGTAAGTGTTGCCAAGGCTCACTATTTTATGGCAAATTGCTATTTATAAAGAACATCAATAATCGTCAGCCATTCAAAACATCAAGGTGCAGAGAAGAACACTATTAAAAGCCGGCCTGGTTGGGTTATTGGCACCCAGGTTAGCGCTTGCCGCTACTTCGGAGTTTGCTGTCGAGATGAGCAAATTACCCTTTGGGATTTTGCCGTCAGCCGGCAAGATAGGCACTTGGCCGAACCTATCCGGTAATCCCGGTTGGGCAAATAATACCCGGAGTGTCATACTCAGTCCTCAACGGTTTGCGCTCTTAAAACGTACAGCTGCACGTCTGGGCAGGCTCCAAAAACTGGTTGGTTATGCTAATTTCAGCCTTTTATCGTTTGATGATGCGATTAAATATGCACGTAATTATTCCCGGGTCGGAAAATTTAAGCCCGATGAACTGGATTTTCTGGAAGAGCTATTCTTCGGAGATGTTACACGCTTCGGTTTTTATGGTGATAAGGTAACAGAGAAGATCAGTGCCCGTGTGCATCGCCGCGAGATCATCAAGGTGCCTGCAACCGGTCAATACCTGTTTAAGGGGACGCCCCTTAAGACGTACAAAAATATTCGTCAAGATGTTGGTGAGAGCCTGATTTTAACCTCCGGTGTCAGGAATGTTGTCAAGCAGATGCGTTTGTTTTTAGCCAAGGCCGTAGAAACAAGTGGTAATCTTTCGTTGGCTTCACGCTCACTGGCACCGCCGGGACATTCCTACCATGGGAGCGGTGATTTTGATGTTGGAAAAAAGGGGTTTGGCAAGCAGAATTTTACCAACCGTTTTGCCAGGACAGAAGAATTCAAGCGTTTGAACGATCTTGGTTATGTAGTCATTCGCTATCCACATAACAATCCTTTTGGTGTGCGTTTTGAACCCTGGCATATCAAGGTAGTTTAAGCACACACCTCTTACCTATCCTGCTTTTACAGCAGCGCGCCTTAGTTCGTGGTTTACAAACAGGGCAATTGTAAGTAGCAACAGGGCGCCTCCCTGATGTGCCACGCCCAAAGGTACGGGGACAGACAATAGCAAGGTCGTGATACCCAGGCTAATCTGAATGGCCAGTATGACCAGGAACAGATTCAGTGCCAGGCGTGTGCGTTGAGATAGGGCGATTTTAAGTGATCGCCACCAAAGCCACGATATGGTGATAATCAGGATATAAGCAAGTATGCGGTGGTTAAATTGCACCGTGCCGATATTTTCAAAGAAATTCAAATAAAACGGTTGCAGTACAAACATTGCCGGTGGGAAAAAAGAGTCGCCCATTAATGGAAATTGATTAAAAGCGAAGCCTGCCCGGGTGCCTGCGACAAAACCGCCGGAGGCAATCATTAAGACGATCAGGCCAGTCACAATCCAGGCAAAACGACGCAAGCCGCTAACGCCTACGGCATCTGAATTGATACGATCCGGTAGCAACAACCCAAGCGCGACCCACAGGATATAACCGTATATAACAACGGCAGCAATGAGATGGGCCGTTAGGCGATATTGGGTTACATGGGGGTTATCAACCAATCCGCTTTTCACCATATACCAGCCCAGTAATCCTTGCAGGCCGCCAAGAAAAAACATTGCAGTTAATTCCGGGGTTAGTGAGCGGCGTATTTTTTTAACTATTAAGAAA
>FXBF010000532.1_pt1 | contig 13181 bp, 9 predicted proteins | sample 5335321 | NCBI WGS metagenome assembly FXBF01 (sample SAMEA103928391, study PRJEB20085) | sediment metagenome | isolation source: sediment | reverse complement strand
GGCCTGTTCTGCGCAATGGCCGCGGGGCTGGGGGCAAACATCACTGGACTCGATGCGGCACAGGCGCTACTCGATATCGCCAGGGAGCGCGTCCCGAACGGCGAGTTCCACGTCGGGGAGATGGAGGAATTGCCGTTTGACGATGACATCTTCGACGTCGTATCGGGCTTTAACTCCTTCCAGTTTGCCGCAAGCCCGGTGGCCGCCTTGAGCGAGGCGCGGCGCGTGGCCCGTACGGGCGCGCCAGTGGTGATTACGGTGTGGGGCAAGGCGGAAGATTGCGATGCCGCCGCCTTCCTGGGCGCGCTCGCCGCTTTGCTGCCGCCACCACCGCCCGGCACGCCCGGCCCGTTTGCCCTGTCCGAAGAGGGCGCACTCGAGGCGCTAGTCGGTGAAGCGGGATTGGCGCCCAGGCACACCGAAGAGGTCGATACGCTCTGGCAGTATCCGAACATAGATACCGCGCTTCAGGGTTTGTTGTCGGCGGGCCCGGCGACACGTGCGATCAACACGGTCGGCGAGGCACGTGTCAGAGAAGCAGTCAGCAAGGCGCTTGCGCCTTTCAAGACCCCCACGGGCGGTTATGAGCTCGAGAACAGATTTCGCTTTCTTGTCGCTGTCGCCGAATGATCCCCATTACTCTGGCAAACAGAGACCGCCCGAGCCGTCGGCGCAGATATCGCGTTTTGGCAGGGCCAGGAGACAACCGGGACCACAAAAAATGGGCTTGCATGAAAAACTGACTATCCACAGCTTGCAGGCCCGGGCGGTGAATGTCCCGTTAGCGAAACCATTGCCGACCAGCAGCGGCGTCATCAGTACCGTACCGCTCGTCTTAATCGACCTCCTTACCGAGCAAGGCGTTACCGGCTGTGCCTACGTATTTTGCTATACCCCGGTAGCACTAAAACCTGTATTCCAGCTCGTCGTAAATATGGAGTCCCTGATACAGGGCGATGCAGTGGCACCGGTGGCGATCGAGCAGAAGCTGTCGAAATCGTTCAGGCTGTTGGGTCCGCAAGGTCTGACCGGCATGGCGATGGCCGGCATAGACATGGCCGCCTGGGACGCGCTGGCAAAAGCGGCCAGCGTTCCGCTTGTGCGCTTTCTGGGCGGTGAAACACGGCCTATCCCTGCCTACGCCAGTTACTTTATGGACGGCATGGATGGCGCCATAAGCGACGCTGAACAAGCGATCGAAGCGGGCTTTAAAGCGCTCAAGATCAAGATCGGATACCCCTCAGTCAGGACCGATATCGAGATTGTTCGCGCGGTGCGGCAGGTAATCGGCGATGAGATGTCACTGATGGTCGACTACAATCAATCTCTCTCAGTTCCAGCGGCAATCGTGCGTGCTCACGCGCTCGACGAGGAAGGGCTGCACTGGATCGAGGAACCGACGATCGCTGACGATTTCGCAGGCCATGCACAAATCGCGCACGAGGCGGACACGCCGATACAGCTTGGCGAGAACTGGTGGGGTCCGCACGATATGGCGAAGAGTATGGCCGCTGGGGCGTCTGATCTGGCGATGCTCGATGTCATGAAAATCGGCGGGGTTAGCGGCTGGATGCGAGCGGCTGCATTAGCGGAACCCTCTAGCTTGCCGATATCAAGCCATATATTCCAGGAAATCAGCGCACATCTGCTGGCAGTGACGCCGACGTGTCATTGGTTGGAGCACATGGATCTGGCCCGGCCGATACTGAAAGAGCCTCTCGAAATACGAGACGGTCATGCCCTTCCTTCGGACGCAGCGGGTAACGGAATAAGCTGGGATGAAGGCGTCGTTGCGCGCTATCTAGCAGCGTAGCCACTTTTGCCCCAGCCGTGACCGGTCCGAAAACGGCGCATCCCACCGGCGCCACCGCGCAGCCTTGGGGCTTGCGTCCTCGGCTCTCTATACGAACCTTCGCTGTATCACCGCTCACTCTTGTTTGCCTGCCCGCGCCCGGCAAGGCCATATGAATATATTCACCTTCGATTCGCGCCGAAAAAAGCGGTTCACCTGGCTACTGGCCATCTTTTATTTCTTACCTCTTGTATTTTTTCTACCGGTTCCCGCAGTAAAAATATTTCTTTTTTTTCCCCTGCTTTTCTGGATTAATTTGCCCGGCATACCGCTAGCATTACTAGGTATCCCGTATTTCGAAATACATGAGTTTGGTGCGGTACCACAGGGCGCAATCGGATACGGCCTGATCGCGCTGTCCTACGCCGTCGCTGCTTTTGTTCTATCGCTCATCGGGCGCCGAGATACACCAGCGCAGAGCCGGGGTCACCACGACAACAGGCAATAAGATTTCTCGGCACGTGGAAACCTTGCGGGCGGACGGTCGGTAACGACCGGTAATCTCAAGAAGTAACGTTCGATTCGTCGAATATCTTTTCGTTCACACGTGCAATGATAGGTGCTGGTAAAACCGGCATCACATTGCGAGCCTGTCAACGACAATGGCAGATCGTCGCGAACAGAGTAATGCAGTCGATGAATGACAATAATACACTACAGATGGAATTCAACCGAAAATATTTGCAATTTGTAGTATTGTCGGCTACATTCGGTAATTAATATCTTGCCGATGCAGTTTATACATAATTTTCGACTCGACTAGGGTGTTTGTTAGCGGAAAGCGCGCAGTAGAATCAACGAGGCGGCCGCCGGGAAAACGGCTGCAGGAGTTCGTTTCCCTCATTATTTTTTTCGTAATTCGCCCGAGCGCACGAGAAGACAGTCAACGACTATCTTTTTTATTGCAAGAAAGCACTACCTGGGGGGCTAATCGCCCCTTTTTGTTATTAAGCCTCTAACCACAACCCGAAGGAGTATGTAATGGCAAAGAAAAGAAAAGCTGCAAGGTCACCGGCGAAGATAAAGGCCGATCAAATCTTAAAGAAGGCCAAGACCAAAGCGACAAAAGAGGCCAGACGGATCAAGGCCAAGGCAATGCGCGAGGCCAAGCGGATCAAGGCCAAGGCAACGAGGCAAGTCAAGCTGATGAGGGCCAAGCTAGCAAAAGCCAAGAAAAAGGCCAAGAAAAAGAAATAAGCTGGACGCTGAGATGTTCGGCGGACGCCGCTTTTCCGCCGAGCGTCCTAGCAGATACGCGCTCCGGGCGCCCAACAGGCTGCTAACGCGCGGGGCTGTGAATGTTGTTCTTTGTGATTCTTAGCCTGAGCGTGGGGCGGCGGACGCCGCGCTAGCCTCGGTTTTCGGCCCCCAGTCGCCGGTTTACTTGCGGTCGCGAATAAAGCGGTAAATCTCGGTGAAATCAGCGCCGGGGTGGGCCCGCACGAAATCCTTCCATATCGCCACGCATACCGCACTGATTGCATCCGGCGCGGCGGCGCCACGGACACTGTGCAGATACAGGTTCAGGTCCTTCATAAAGAGCGTGTTAAAGAAACCGGCATCGTAGGTCTCGGTCAGGATGCGGTTTGGGAACTTATCGGCTGTAGCGGTGTTACGCCCGGTGGAGACATTGATCACATCAAGCATGGTCTTCATATCGAGGCCCTGTGACAGACCGAAGGAGATGGCCTCGCTGGTGGCGGCCATTGCAACGCCGGAGAGAAAATTATTCGCAAGTTTCATCGCCTGGCCCTGGCCCGCCTGCGTGCCCACGTGGAACGGATTTCTGGACATCGCGGACAGCGCCGGTAACAAGCGTTCGTAGCTCGCCGCGCGACCGGCAAACATGGTGGCGATAGTTCCGGCGGTAGCGCCAGCAACGCCACCGGATACCGGTGCGTCGATATACTCGATACCGGCGGACGCCAACCGCTCGTAGAGATCGCGCGCCGCCTGCACGCCAATGGTCGATGTATCGATCACACAGCATGCCTGGCGTCGCTTGCTTGCCATGATCTCCGCCGCCACACTGGCGCTCGCAGCGGCATTCGGCAGGCTGAAAAACACCGTCTGCGCCCGTGCCGCGACCTCGCTGACGCAGGCGCCCACCGTGGCGTCTGGCGGGGCGCGCTCCGCCGTGCCAGCGGCATCATAGACCACCAGCGGGTAACCGGCATTGGCGAGGTTGGCGGCCATGGGGCGGCCCATGTTGCCCAAACCGATAAAACCCAACGTGGATTTAGCCATTAGCATGCCCTAGCAACAGGAATAGTGAGCGGCTAGTTCCGGGTAGCGGCACAGCGACCGATCGCACAGAACTCGCCCCTCGGAAGATGCTGGAGCGGATGCAAAGCAAAAAAAATCACGGTTTTTGCCTTGTTCCCCGAGCCACTAACGCGAATATTGCATGAACTCACACCAGAGCGCACGAAGCGCACGACTCCAGGGAAGGAGGACGACTACAGGGATGTAGGACGACTGCAGGGATGCAGGAGGTAGAGCAACGCAGGGAGCGGTTGCCGAGCTAGAGCAACGCAGGGAGCAGTTGCCGAGGTAGATCGCGTCGGGAACAAGCGATCGAGAGATCGCAGAGAAAAACAAATCCTTAAACACTGCCCGGGGTAACCGGCCCGCGGGGCAAAGTGTGACACCGTAGCCCCTTTGAGATCAGGCCAGAACCGCTTGACCTTCCTTGCACCGCTCTACCAGAGCTGCCCACCATAGTTAATCAGCAGCCCGCTAGATAACGCCCCTGGCGCGCAAATCCTCGATATCGTCATCCGACAGACCCAATATTCCCCCCAGAACCTGCTTGTTGTGAGCGCCGACTTGCGGGCCCGGCCACTCCGTGGCACCCGGTGTCTCGGCGAGGCGCGGCATGATGGCGGGGATCTTGAGCGACTTGCCGTTGACCTCGACCTGCTCGAACAAGCCGCGCGCCTGGAAGTGCGAATCGCGCATCATGTCCTCGACACTATAGATAGGCCCCGACGGCACCGCAGCCTGCGCGAGTATCTCCAGCGCCTCGCTCGAGTCCAGCGTCTTGGTCCAGGCCGTGATCGCATCGTCGATCTCGTTCTCGTGGGCGACACGGCCCGCGTTATCCGAAAAACGCGGGTCCTCTGCCATTTCCGGCCGTCCCGCGGCATTCATCAGACGCTTAAAGATGGAATCGGCGTTACCGCCGATCACTACATACTTGCCATCGCGGCAGACATAGGTATTCGTCGGAACGATGCCTGTGAGCGTGGAGCCCGAGGGACCGCGTACCACGCCAGCACCATCGTACTCCGGCACAACCGCCTCCAAAATATTAAACACGGCCTCGTAGATGGCCACATCCACAACCTGCCCCTGCCCCTCGGGCGCCCGATCGCGTTGAATATACGCCAACAGAATACCCAGCGCGGCGTGCAATCCAGCAAGCGTATCCCCCATGCTCAGATTCGGCCGCACCGGCGGTTCCCCGGCGAATCCGTTGATATAACGGAACCCACCGATGCCCTCACACACCGAGGCGAACCCCGGACGCGAGGCGTACGGTCCCGTCTGGCCGTAACCGGAAATGCGTGCATAGATCAGACCCGGGTTCGTGGTTTTGAGGTCTTCCGGCCCTAAACCCCATTTCTCCATAGTGCCCGGTCGGAAGTTCTCGATCAGTATATCGGCGCGGTCGGCCAGCCGTCTTGCCAGCTTGCGGCCCTCGTCGTCGCGCAGATTAAGCGTTATGCATTTCTTATTGCGCCCGAGGCTACGCCACCACCAGGAGGTCCCGCTCTCATCCAGCACACGCCATTGACGCAGTGGATCGCCTTTGCCCGCTGGCTCGATCTTGATGACCTCGGCCCCGAAATAGGCAAGGATTTTCCCGGCAAAGGGCCCGGCAATGAGCTGGCCCAGCTCCAGAACCCGTACTCCATCGAGCGGTCGCGATCGCATATTCTTCTCACTCATTGTCTATAAAAACGTACGATTAACCCAAGACCGTGTCGGCCGCAGCCATTGTAGAGTGATCGGGGCGCTATTCCAAAACCCCACCGAAGGACCGTGCAATAAGACGCAGCCATGGCCTTGGCCTGCGTGGCCGTTGGCTCGTACCCAGGACACCGTAGCAACTGCATTTGAGTCATGCCTGCGGGTAGGACACAATAATATGACCTAACGACGGCGCGCGGCCGCGCTGGCAAGCGCCGGGGTGCGGCACGCTTGCGCACGAGGAATGACACGATGACAGATCTGCACGGCATCAAGACCTCAATGTGGCCCGAACGCGTGACGATCATAGACGTGGGCCCGCGCGACGGTCTTCAAAACGAACCTTATATTCTCCCCACCGGGAAGAAGATCCGTCTAATCGAAGGTCTGGTGGATGCCGGGGTCAAGTGGATCCAGGCCGCCTCGTTCGTGCATCCCAAAGCAGTGCCGCAGATGGCGGATGCCGCCGAGGTCATGGCGGGATTGCCGCAGCGCGATGAGCTGCACTACTTTGCCCTGATCCCGAATGAGAAGGGCTACGAACGGGCGCGCGCCGCGGGCGTAAACAATCTCGCGCTGGTATTGAGTGCGACCGAGACCATGAACCGGAAAAACCTCAACATGAGCGTCTCGGAAAGTATGGCGATCGCCGAACAGTTACTGCGGCGGGCCAAGAGCGATGGCGTGATGGTGCGCATCGACGTCTCGGCCGCCTTTGTCTGTGCCTACGAGGGTGTGACGGACCCCGAAAAAGTCATCCGTCAGTCCGACGAGCTCCTGGCGATGGGCGCCGATCAGATCTGCATTTGCGACACCACCGGCCGCGCGAGCCCGCAGCAGGTTGCCGGGCTATTTGCCGGCTTGCGACGCAAGCACGCGCCGCAACGCCTGGCTGCCCATTTCCACAACACCTACGGCCTGGCGCTGGCCAACACCGTGGCCGCCCTACAGCAGGGGATCGCATCCTTCGATGCCTCGGTCGCCGGCCTCGGTGGATGTCCGTACTCCCCAGGGGCGACCGGCAACGTGGCCACCGAGGACCTCGTCAACATGCTGCAGAAAATGAGCGTGGAAACAGGGATCGAGCTGGATAAGCTATGCGACGTCTCAGATTTCGTGAAAGAGTTCTCCGGAAAACTGCCACCAAGCGCCTACTATCGGGCAACACGAGTCAAGCAGCAAGCGGTCTGACGCTCGCAGCCGCCCCTCACCCTATCCCCCCTCACCCCGACCCTCTCCCACAAGGGGAGAGGGAGTTAAAAAAACGGAAATTCAATCGATTTCGTCTTTAAGAAATTATCACCCTGTTCACTACGGTCCTCCTATTTTAAGACTCACTGCTTTCTTGCCTCTCCCACGACGGGAGAGGGGATCAGCGCCTTTCGCCGAGCCGAGCCACAGGTCCGTGATCCGTGATCCGAAAATCGTGAAGCGTGAGGAGTTAACCCCGTGAGGCGTGAACCGAGATCCGTGAGTCGTGATCCGTAATCCGTGAACCGTGGGTGGTGAACAGTGATTCGTGATTGGTAGTAAAGCCGTAGCTAGTAGCAGAACTGCAGTAGCGATTCGCGAGTGGTGAGTAGCGAGGGATTAACCCCGTGAGGCGTGAAGCGTGAGGAGTTAGACGTGAATTGTTTTTTTATGCCGCCTCGTCAAGCCGGGGACCAAGACTAGCCGAAGGTTATGCAAAAGGTGTCTTTGTTTTGCTTTGCAACCCCCTTACTCAAGCCGAAGCGAGGGGTGAGGGCGAAGGGCAAGCACGAAGTGGCGGGGCAGGGCCCCCCGCATTCGCCCCAGGGACAAGGACGTCCCTTGGGCGAACCTTCTGAGCCAAGGGCCGAACGAGGGAACCCGCGGGGTTTGCGGGCGCAGAGTCCGGGGTGCCTTTTCTTTCGGTTCCTTTCTTTGGGCAAGCAAAGTAAAGGAACTCGTCGTACGGGGGCGAAACCCCGTTAGTAAAAAAAACCGGCGGTAGGCGACACCATTAATCGCGGTGACGTTCAGGCGAGCGGACGAGATCGTTCAAAAGCTCTGGCCGCTTACTCGCGGCGCAGCTTAGGATCAAGCACATCCCGAAGTGCGTCGCCGAAAAGATTGAATCCGAACACGGCAAGCGAAATCGCTATCCCAGGGAAGATCGCTATCCAGGGCGCACTCTCGGCGTATTCCTCGGCGCCCCCCTGGAGCATGAGGCCCCAAGCCGGTATTGGCTCCTGCACACCCAGGCCAAGAAATGACAATGAGGCCTCTAATAGGATCGCCTGACCCACAAACGCCGTAATCATGATGAGATACGGCGCCATTACGTTGGGCACCATGTGACGCAGAATAATGCGCTTGTGGCTAAAACCCAGCGCCCGGGCCGCATCCACGTAGGGAATCTCGCGGATCGCCAGCGCGCTCGACCTGACTACGCGGGCACACTGCGGTATGAAAGGAATCGTGATAGCGATAACCACATACTGGATAGCGGTGCCGAAGGCAGCGACGACGACGAGGGCCAGGATGATCAGCGGAAAAGCCAGCACCACATCCACCAGCCGCTGAACGATGATGTCGAAGCGTCCGCCGAAATAAGCGCTCGCCACCCCCAGAATCAGGCCCAAGGTCGCCCCGACGAAAGCCGCGGTAAAACCGACAAACAGGGCGGTTCTAGCGCCGTAGATAACGCGGGTGAGGATGTCGCGGCCGAAGTGATCGGTGCCGAGGGGAAATTGCGCATTGGGCGCTGTGAGTTGGTTTTCCCAGGATGCTGCCTCCGGGTCGTATGGCGTAAGGACATTCGCGAACACCGCCAGGAAGATCATCACTAACACGATCAGCGCACCGGCTGCGCCGAGCGGTTGGCGGCGGCAGAGGTCCCAACCTCTCGCGAGGAGAGATTTGTGCTCCTCTAATTCCTCGGTGGCGACAACAATCTCGGGCGTCGACATGGCAAAGACCCCTTAACCGTAGCGGATCCGTGGATCCAGCCAGGCATAGAAAAGATCCACCACGAAGTTTGTCACGATGAAGATCAACACCACCAGCATGGCGAGTTGCTGGGTCATGTTAAAGTCCTGGGCACCGACCGACTCCACAAACAGTCTGCCCAAACCGTTAAGGTTGAATACCTGCTCGGTCACGACCAGACCTCCGATGAGAAACGCAAACTCGATACTGATGATAGTGATCACCGGCAACATGGCGTTTTTCAATGCATGCCGGTTTATTATTAGTCTTTCCAGCAACCCCTTCGCGCGTGCCGTGCGAATATAGTCCTCACGCAGCACCTCGAGCATGGCCGAGCGCGTCATGCGGGTTGCGACCGCCGCGTAGCGGTAACCGGTCGCTATCGCGGGCCAGATCAACTGGGACAAATTGCCAAGCGGGTCCTCGAATGGTGAGACATAATCGATCGGTGGCATCCACGGCTCACCGAACCATTGCTGGGTGACGATCAACAGCCCCAGGATGATCATGATACCGAGCCAGAACGACGGGATGGCGATACCGGCGATGCTGAAGGTGCGGACCGCATAATCGATCCAGGTGTCCTGCTTGATGGCAGAGATCGCCCCGAGCGGGATGGCAATGATCACTGACACAATGGTGGCCATGATTGCGACCTGCAGCGAGAGCTTGAAGCGCAGGCCGATTTCGTAGGTGACCGGCCTGCCGGTCCACATGGAGTCGCCGAGGTCGCCAGTGAAATACCCGCCGACAAACTCGAGAAACTGGACGTACAGCGGTCTGTCCAGACCAAGATTTTTCTGACAGAGCTCAATCTCCGCCGGATCGGCGTACAAACCGGTGCCCGCCAAGCGAACTTCACAGGGGTCTCCCGGAACCAGACGCAGCAGAAAAAAGATGAGAATCGCCGCACCAAACAGCGTCGGGATCATCAACAGCAGGCGCTTGATGATGTAGGCGTACATCCGCAGAGAAGCACCTGCGTCCCACCCACGCAGGGCGGGACGCAGGTGTCAGCGACTTACATCAGATGCTTGTCGAGCCAGACGTTATCGAGCTGCTGGTTGAGGTAATGGCTCGGCGCGATCTTCCAGCCCTTTACGTACGAGCGGTACGGATTGATCTTGTACCACCACAGCGTGACCCCCATGTGCGCTTGCTCATCGAGCGTGCGCTTTTCGTACTGGCGAATCAGCTTGCGCTGCTCGGCCTCGTCACCGCTGCGAAGCAACTTGTCGTAGATCTTCTCCAGCACCGGGTCCTGATACGAGCCGTAGTTGTTACCGGCACTGCCCAGAAACTTCGAGATGTCGGCGATCGGATTGATCACGGACTGGCAGTTGAAGTCCATGGAGACGTCGTAGTCCTTTTTCTTGCGCAGCGTGGCATAGAACGCAGGGCTGGGCTGCACGCGCTGCGTGACTTTCAGGCCGAGCTGCCGCCACTGGTCGATCATCCAGGTTCCGACCACCTTGTAGGGCTGATCGACGCCGCGGTTGTGGAACTCAAAGGACATCCCTGCGACACCCGCTTCTTTAAGCAGCCGCTTGGCCTCGGCGCGGGATTTCTCTATATCCGGCCAGTAGCCCGCAAGCTGTTGCAGCTCCTCCTTGGTCGCCGCCAGCGGATGGCTCGGGAAGACGACCCCGCCCACGGTCTTCACGATGGCGATCCTCGACAAGTACTTGGAGCCGGCCCAGCGATCCATGCCGAGCGTAAGGGCCCTGCGCACCCGCGCATCATCGAATGGCTTCACCTTGTGGTTGGGCGTGACCTGCAGCGCGCAGTTCCAGTCACTCTCCTGCACCGTGATCTTGTCGCCGAGCGCGGCGACCAAGTCATCGCGGGCCTTCGGCGGAAAGCCGCGGAACTCGATCGCCGCACGATTGCCGCGAATGGCCTGCAGGCGCACCGCCATCTTGGGGGCGGAGATCGCCTTGAAGCCGTCGAGGTAGGGCTGACCCTTGAAATGGTAACCCTCGTAGCGCTTGCCCTCGACGAAGGCGCCCGGCTGGTGTTGGACAAAGCGGAAGGGTCCCGTGCCGTTGATGTTCTTTTGGTGCCACTTGTAGCCGTTTTCATCTAGATCCTTCTTGCTGTAGACCCAGTTGTAGGGGTCGGCGAGCGCAGGTATGAAGGCCCCTGACGGAAACTTGAGCTTGAACACCACCGTGTACTTGCTCGGCGCAGACACGCTTTCCACCGCCTTGAAGAAGGCCTTACGCGCGCTCGGGATACCTTCGGGCGGGAAGATGATCTTGTCGAAGGTGGCCTTGATGTCCGCGGCCGTCAACGGCGTGCCGTCATGGAACTTTACACCCTTCTTGATTTTGAAGGTGTACTTGGTGCCGCCGTCGGTCGCTTTGGGAACCTTGCCCTTGCACAGGTCACAGACAAAGTCCGTCGGTGACTGCGGGTTCTCGGGGTTTACCCGAATCAGCACGCTGTAAAATGGCGCGATCGGGTGGATCACGCCGAAGGTGGTCTCGCGGTGGCCGTCATAAGACGGGATCTTGCTTCCGACCACGAAGTTCAGGATCCCCCCTCTCTGCGGTTTCTCCCCCGCGGCAGCCTGCCCGAGGCCGCCGAAGGCGAGGGCGAGACCTGCCACCAAGGCGACAGCTATCGTTGCACTGAAGCGTTTCATATCACTCCTCCTTCGTTTCTCTCTTCGTGGTAGTTGCGCTGAAAAAACTCGTAGGCACGCTTTTTTCCAGCTCGAACCGGGATCGCACCCCTCCCTGGATCCTGCGTGCGCGCCTGGAAGCCGCGCGCCCTGCCCCTGCGATGCCCGGGAACCCCCTTTTTTCAAAGGCCTGGCTGCCCCCGAAAAGGGACGGACGCTTATGTTCCACGTAAGCCGGATCTTTTGCAATACCTTGCGCCCAGTACCGACCAAATCGCCCGGGTGCCGCCCCGGTGCCAATTATACCCGGGGACAGGCCACCCAATGCCCCGGCCTGATCTCACGTAGCGAGGGAATTTCAGCACGGCAGTTGTCGACCACCAGCGGACACCGGGGGTGAAACACGCACCCGCTCGGGGGGTTAATGGGGCTCGGCACCTCACCTCTGAGAATCTGGTGCTTGCGCTGCGCCTCGACCGTAGGGTCCGGCACCGGCACCGCCGTCAACAGCGCGCGCGTATAGGGGTGCATGGGCTTGTCGAAGAGCTCGTCGGACTCGGCCAGCTCCACCACCTTCCCGAGATACATCACCGCTACCCGGTTGCACAGGTGGTGCACGACGCTGAGGTCGTGGGCAATAAATAAATACGTCAGATTGAACTCTTCGCGCAGGTCCTCGAGCAGGTTGATGACCTGCGCCTGAATGGACACGTCAAGCGCCGACACAGCCTCGTCGCAGATGATGAAGTCGGGGTTCAAGCATAAAGCCCGGGCGATGCCGACGCGCTGGCGTTGGCCGCCGCTCATCTCATGTGGATAACGATCGGCAAACTTGGGATCGAGGCCGCAGACGGCGAGCAGCTCGGCGATGCGTTTGCGCCGCTTGGACGAGTCGGGCTGGACGCCGTGCACGCGCATGGGTTCGCCGAGGATCTCGCCTACCTTCATGCGTGGATTGAGCGAGCTGTAGGGGTCCTGGAAGATTACTTGCATCTTCTGGCGCATCGGGCGCAAGGCCCTCGCGTCGAGCGTCGCGAGATTGGTGCCTTCGAAGACGATCTCGCCAGCGGTAGGACACTCAAGCTGCAGGATGCAACGCCCGGTGGTGGTCTTGCCGCATCCCGACTCCCCGACCAGGCCGAGGGTCTCGCCCTTGCGAATGGTGAAGCTGACATCGTCCACCGCCTTGACGTTGCCGACGGTCCTGCGGATAAAGATGCCCTCGGTTACCGGGAAGTATTTCTTGAGATTGCGTACTTCGACCAGGGTCTCGCCCTTCTCGACCAGCCCCGGGGTAGGTACTGTTGCCGCCTGCGCATTCAAGAGACCGCCCTCACCTCATCGCCCAACTCGTGCTTGCGGAAACACGCCGCCTTCTGCCCATCGCCTACGCTCTCCAACGGTGGGACGTCCTTGGCGCAGCGGTCGATGGCCCAACGGCAACGTGGCCGGTAGGCGCAGCCGTTGTCGAGCTTTGTGAGATCGGGGGGCTGGCCGTCGATGGGCACCAGCCGCTTTCCCCTGTGTCGATCCATGCGCGGTACGGAGGCCAGCAAGCCGATCGTGTACGGGTGGTGCGGATTGTGGTAGATCTGCTCGGCGGTCCCTTCCTCGACGATCTTGCCCGCGTACATGACGTTGACACGATCGGCGTAGCGGGCAACGACACCCAGATTATGGGTGATGACGATCAGCGCGACGCCGAGCCGTTTGCTCAAGTCTTTCATGACCTCGAGAATCTGCGCCTGGATGGTCACGTCAAGCGCGGTGGTGGGT
>FXBF010000531.1_pt1 | contig 13190 bp, 11 predicted proteins | sample 5335321 | NCBI WGS metagenome assembly FXBF01 (sample SAMEA103928391, study PRJEB20085) | sediment metagenome | isolation source: sediment | reverse complement strand
TGTGCTGGCTTACCATCTCTCGCACGCGTTTCAGAGGCACACGCTAAAAGGCTCAGCCGAGACTTAGCCTAACGGCGCGTTCCGGCGGAGTGTATACCGTTTAGCATTGCCGAGGGTCGAGGAACCGGGCCCGGTTCAAGCTCGTGCAGCGCGCCACTGGCCTGGAATTCTCCCCTGAGTAGCAGTCGGGATGGTGCGCGCTTGAGAGGTTAGGAGGAAATCCGAATGTCTGGGACAACAAAGGCCGAGGGAACGATAGAGAGGCCCCAACGGGGTCCCTTCTGGCAGACGCTCAACGAGAGGCTGGCGCTCTCGTCGCTCACCTATCCGGTTCCCGACCACGCCAATTCGCTGTCTTATCTGCTGGGCGGGATCACGCTGGGCGGCTTCATCATATTGATCCTGACTGGCATCATACTGGCGCAATTCTACAACCCGGACCCGGCCGCGGCGCATCAAAGCATCGTCTACATGGTCACCCGAGCCTCCCTGGTTGATTTCGTGCGCAGCTTGCACTTCTGGACGGCCAACCTCGTCGTCGTCTCCTTGCTTCTGCATCTGGGACGCGTGTTTGCCACAGGCAGCTACAAGCGACCGCGGGAGATCAACTGGTTGGTCGGTGTAGCACTGCTCGCGGTCACAATGGGATTTGTGTTCACCGGAACGGTGCTGAAGTGGGATCAGGAGGCGGTAGAGGCGCTTGCCCATAACCGAGAAATCGGAGATCTATTGGGTATATGGGGGGTCTGGTTTACCAGTGAATTCACCCTCAGCGTGCCAATCCTGACCCGGCTCTACCTCGGCCATGTCACTCTGCTCCCGGCCGCTTTCACCGTGCTCATCGGGGTGCACCTCTTCCTGGTCAAGCAGCTCGGCATTTCGCCAAAGGCGGGTGCGGAGGCTACCTCCGGGCCTCCGACGGCTGATCAGGGCGGATCTCAATTCAGCCTACATGTGCGCAAGATGGTCGGCTTCGGTCTGCTCTTGCTTGCGGTCGCTGGCGGTTTAGCGCTCATCTTTCCGGCCGAGCTCGGCCAGCCGGGCGTTGTAGGGGCCGAGGTGACCAAGCCGCCGTGGATGTTTCTGCCGATCTATCCGCTCGAGGATGTGTTCGGTATTAAAGGGTTGCTGATCAGCACCATAGTCTTGCTCGGGCTGCTGGCTAGCGTACCGTTCATCGATCGCAGCCCGTGGCTGTCGCCGCAGCGACGCCGGTGGATCATTGCCGCTGGTGCGCTGGGGCTGGCCGTGGCGGTCGGCCTGGGCGCCTATGCTTGGTTCAGCCGGCCGGTAGCTCACTTAATGGGAGGATGAACCCGTTCCGGGCAGAGATGGAGCGATCAGAAAGGTTAACAAGGATGAATCTAAGAAAAGCAATTGTGCTTCGGGCCCTACTTTCGGCCGCTGTGTCTGTCGCCATACTGGCCTCCGCGGTGCTGCCGGCTCTGGCACATGGAGGAGCGACGCTGACCGTCACTCCCAGCCAGGCCGAGGCCGGTGGGCAGATCACGGTGGAGGCCGATGGAGTGGAGCCGGGAGAAATTTTCACTATTCGCTTAGAAGGACTGAGCGATCCGGTGGTACTTGGGGAAGTCTCGGTGGCAGAGGGGGAGGACGGCTTCAGCGCGGTTTTTGATCTGCCTGCCGATGTCCTTCCCGGACCTTATCAGGTCACAGCCACTTCGGAGGAGGGGGAGTCCTTGACTGCCGAGTTGTCGGTCGTATCAGCCGCCGTGGCCCCTGAAGCAGTTGAGGTCCGTGAGCCCTCCGCTGAACCGATGGAATTGGACCGCAGCAGACCTGCGCTTCAGGCAGGATTGATAGTCGCAGCTTTGCTGGCAAGCGCCGCCCTGGGAGTCGTACTTATTCGACGAAAGGCATAGTCCAGCAATTCCCCTAGTCTGGCCAGCACCTGCGACTCAAGAAGCAGGACGTGTTTAACGCAGCAACTTGCCTTAGAATCCCATGGAGTGAAAAGGGCCGAATTGATGTCACAAGAGAAAACAAGAGTCGCCGTCAACGGATACGGCGTGATCGGTAAACGCATCGCGGATGCCATAATCCTGCAAGAGGATATGGAACTTGTCGGCGTGGCGGACGTAGTGAGCGACTGGCGCATACGCGTTGCGGTGGACAAAGGCTACCCGGTTTTCGCAGCGGCATCAGGAGCGAACGAAGCCATGCGCGGCGGCGGAATTCCGATCGCCGGAGAACTGGATGATATGATCGGAAAGGCGGATGTCGTATGTGACGCCACTCCGAAGAAGATCGCGGCAGGTAATCTGGACCGCTATCGCGCGGCCGGAGTCAAGGCGATCTTCCAGGGCGGCGAGAAACACAGCCTCACGGGTCACTCCTTCGTCGCCCAAGCAAACTATGAGAGCGCCCTGGAACTCGACACCACGCGTGTTGTTTCATGCAATACCACCAGCATCGTTCGCACGCTGGGCGCGCTTCGAGAAGCCGGGCTGCTCAAAAAGGCCCGCGGTGTCCTGGTACGCCGCGCGACCGACCCGTGGGAGTCAGATCACGGCGGCATCATGAACACGGTCATCCCGGAACAGGCCATTCCCTCGCATCAAGGCCCGGACGCCAAGACCATCATTCCTGACCTGGACGTCATTACCATCGCTTTGAAGGCCGCGCACACCACAAGTCATCTTCACGCATGGACGGTGGAGCTCACCCGGCCCGTCAGCAAAGGTGAAGTGCTTGAAGTCTTCCGCTCCGTACCGCGCATCGCCTTCATGCGCATGGACCAGGGAGTGGTCGCGCTCAACAGCACCATCGAAATGATGGCCGACCTGGGCCGACCCCGAGGAGACATGTGGGAAGTCGGCCTGTGGGAGGACAACCTGACCGTAAATGGGAATGAGTTGTTCTACAATTACCAGGTCTACAATCAAGCGATTGTCGTCCCAGAGACGATTGACGCCATCCGGGCCCTGTCTGGCATCGAGAGGGACGGCGCCCGGTCCATCGCTAAGACGGACGCAGCGCTCGGCATAGTTCATGAGTTCGCCCCGTGAGAGTAGCCGCGGATGCAGTGCGAAAACAGGATGCGCGAGAAGCTCGCAGTCTCCCTCTGGCCAGGGCAGAAGACGATTCGAATTCCTGGACCTCAGGGGAGGGAATCTCCATTTGGCGTCGGAAATTTACAGAATAGCCGCAAGGACCTTTTGCATTTCTGGAGGGAATAATCATGCCAATGAATTTCGGAAGTCCCTGCCTTTGGGTGGCCATGAGGGGCAAGTAGACAGATGAACAACCACCATGACCATGACAAAATGACCGAAGCCAGTACAAATCAGGCTTCTGGCGATCTGGCCATACTCGAGCTGGAAATCACCAGCTACTTCATGGGGTCGGGCTGCCCGAACATTGAGAAACATGTTGGCGATTTATCCGGGGTGCAAAGCTTCGTGCTGAATCGCACCACCGGCATCATCACGGTCGCCCACTATCCGGATCTAGTCACGCCTGAAACCATCATCGAGGCCGTCAAGCACTGTGGCTTCATCTGCCAGGAAGGCGGCCCGATGCATCAGGCCAGCCGGTCAGGCTCTGCCCATGGCGAGCACTTGACCGCTGCTGAGCCGGAGGCCGAGGCGGAACATGTGGAACACCCTGCGGACGCCGCTGCCGGTGAAGAGCATGCGGAACACGAGCCCCACGCGGGGCATGAGCAGCCGACAGGCGCCGCCGCCCATGAAGACCACGCTGCCGACGAAGAGCACGAAGCCCATGCCGGCCACGGTGCGCACACGGCGACCATGATGCGGAACCGGTTCCTTTTTGCAGCGGTTCTCACCATCATCGAACTAATGTACTCGCCGCTTAGCACCCGCATGCTCGGCATCGATCTGGCCACACCGTTCGGCATACCCAATGAGATCTTTCAGCTTCTTCTGACGACCCCGGTCGTCTTTTACGGTGGCTGGCCTTTCCTCTCGGTGGCCGGCCGAGCCTTGCTCCAGCGCCAGGTCAACATGGCGACGCTGATCGCGACCGGGATCCTCACCGCCTACTTCTACAGCGTGGCCGCCACTTTCCTATTTGAAGGAGAGGTCTTTTACGAGGCGGCGGCCATGCTCACCACGTTCAGCCTGCTTGGCCATTGGTTGGAATTTCGTGCTCGCAACGCAACCGGCGAAGCCATAGCCTCGCTGCTCAAGCTGGTGCCTGAGACGGCTCGGATCGTTCGTGATGGTCAGGAAGTCGAAGTTCCGGTGGAGCAGGTGCAAGTCGGCGACATCATCGCCGTTCGTCCCGGCGAGAAAGTACCGGTCGACGGCATTGTCACCGATGGACGCAGTTATGTGGACGAATCCATGATTACCGGCGAGCCGGTGCCGGTGGAGAAAACCGAAGGCACTGGCGTGACCGGCGGCACGCTGAATACCACCGGTGCCTTCCGATTCCGGACCGAACATGTCGGCTCGGACACTGCCTTGGCCCGCATCGTGCAGATGGTGCAGTCTGCCCAGGGCAGCAAGGCGCCGGCCCAGCGGCTTGCGGATCAAGCCGGCAAGTACCTGGTCTTTGTGGCCCTGGGTTCCGGCGCGTTTGCCTTCACGATCTGGATGGTGCAGGGCGCCGACTTTGTTTTTGCGCTAACGGTGGCGGTGGCGACCGTGGTTATCGCCTGCCCGGATGCGCTGGCCCTGGCTACTCCCACGGCGATCACCGTCGGCATGGGGATGGGAGCCTCCAACGGCGTATTGATAAAAGACGCAACGGCGCTGGAAGGAGTCGCCACTCTGAATACGGTGGTCATGGACAAGACCGGCACCCTCACTGAAGGCAAGCCATCGGTGACGGATGTGATCGTTACTGACAGTATCCCGGAAGAAGAGCTGCTGGCGAAGGTGGCCGCGCTAGAAGCCGACTCCGAACATCCGCTGGCACAGTCGATCGTGCGCAGCGCCCGCGAGCGTGGTCTCGATCTGGGTGAACGCGTGGCGGACTTCGAAACGATTCCCGGCCACGGCGCGGTGGCCATTGTCGACGGCGTCCGCCTGGCGATCGGCAATGCACGCATGATGAGCCGCGAAGGCGCTGAGGTCAGCGGCTTTCAATCAGAGGTCGAAGGTCTGTCGCGGGACGGTAAGACGGTGACGTACGTCGCTGCAGACGGCCGACTTGCCGGCTTGATCGCCCTGGCCGACAAGCCCAAAGCCACCGCCGCAGAGGCCGTGGCCGCTTTGTACGAACTGGGTCTGGAGGTCGTCATGCTCACTGGCGATGCTCGGGACACTGCCGAAGCGGTGGCGCGCAACCTGGGGATCGACACGGTCATTGCTGAGGTGCTGCCGGACCAGAAGGCAGCCAAAGTGAGCGAGCTGCAAGCCAGCGGGAAGCAGGTGGCCATGGTCGGAGACGGCGTGAACGACGCTCCGGCATTGGCGACGGCCGAGGTCGGAATCGCTATCGGTGCGGGCACGGACGTAGCCATTGATACGGCAGACGTGGTTTTGATGCGAAGCGACCCGTTTGATATCGTCAAGGCAGTGGAACTCTCGCGCAAGGTGCGCGGCAAGATCAAGCAAAATCTGTTTTGGGCGGCCATCTACAACGTCATCGCCATCCCCATCGCAGCCGGAATTCTCTACACCAGCCTGGGCATACTGCTGCGGCCGGAATGGGCGGCGCTGGCCATGGCCGCTAGCACGATTACCGTCACCCTCAATGCCCTCTCGCTCAAACTAAAAGGACTACCGACCGCTCAGAGCCAGATGAAAGAGATACAACCGGCAGCCGCGCCAGTCGCCGCCTAAGTGGCGTTACCAGGGCGCTTCGCGGCCAGTGCTCTCGAACCGTCCAACGCCAGGGCGGTGCTGAGTGCATACTGGGGGCAATTCCCCTTTTCGGTACCTGATACCGGCCAGGTCGCCGGGTAACCATTTGAGGAGCATCAAGATGAAACGCCAGACTGTCACGATCGACGGCAACGAAGCCGCAGCCCGGATCGCGCATCGCCTCAATGAGGTGATCGCCATTTATCCGATTACGCCCGCCTCACCAATCGGCGAGTGGGCTGACGAGTGGTCGGCCGAAGGGAAAACCAATCTTTGGGGCGCTGTCCCGCAGGTCATCGAAATGCAATCTGAGGCGGGCGCCGCGGGTGCAGTGCACGGAGCATTGCAGGCCGGTGCGCTGACAACCACCTTCACCGCCTCTCAGGGCCTCCTGCTGATGATCCCCAATATGTACAAGATCGCCGGCGAGCTGACGGCTACGGTGTTTCATGTCGCTTCGCGTTCGCTGGCCACGCAGGCGCTCTCAATTTTCGGAGACCACAGCGACGTGATGGCTGCCCGTCAGACCGGCTTCGCCTTCCTGGCCTCCAATTCGGTGCAGGAGGTCTTAGACTTCAGCGCCATTGCCCAGGCGGCGACCCTGGAAGCGCGGGTGCCCTTCTTGCACTTCTTCGACGGCTTCCGCACCTCGCACGAAATCAACCGGATCGAGCTCCTGACCGATGATGATCTGCGAGCGTTGATCGACGAGCAATCGGTTCGAGCGCATCGGCTGCGAGGCCTTTCCCCCGATCGTCCGGTCTTGCGAGGCACCGCTCAAAACCCAGATGTCTATTTCCAGGCTCGCGAAAGCGTCAACCCCTTTTATGCCGCCTGCCCTGGCATCGTGCAGCAGGCAATGGACCGCTTTACCGAGCTTACCGGGCGCAGCTACCACCTGTTCGATTATGTCGGCTCACCGGCGGCTGAACGGGTCATCGTCCTGATGGGGTCCGGGGCTGAAACTGCCGAGGAGACCGTTAAATACCTGATGGCCCAGGACGAGCAGGTGGGAGTACTCAAGGTCAGACTCTACCGGCCGTTCGCTACCGCTGAATTCGTTCAGAGTCTGCCAGCCAGCACGCAGGCGATCGCGGTCCTGGACCGGACCAAGGAGCCGGGCAGTGCAGGCGAGCCACTTTATCAGGACGTCGTCACGGCCCTCAATGAGGCCATGGTCGATGAAAGCACCCCGTTTGAGTCGATGCCCAGAATCATTGGTGGCCGCTACGGCCTCTCGTCCAAGGAGTTCACGCCGGCGATGGTGCGGTCCGTATTCGCCGAACTGGAAAAGCCACGGCCGAAGACTCACTTCACCGTGGGCATCCGTGACGATGTGACACACACCAGCCTGGATTTTGACCGTGAGTTCAATCTCGAGTCCGAGGACAACGTTCGGGCGCTGTTCTACGGATTGGGCTCAGACGGCACGGTGAGCGCCAACAAGAACTCCATCAAGATCATCGGCGAAGGTACCTCCAACTACGCCCAGGGCTATTTCGTTTACGACTCGAAGAAGGCCGGTTCGCTGACCGTCTCGCACCTTCGCTTTGGGCCGCGGCCCATCCGGGCACCTTACCTGATCCAGACTGCGACCTTCGTCGCCTGTCATCAGTTCGACTATATGGAGCGGTTGGACATCCTGCGCCTGGCAGCTCCAGGGGCCACTTTTCTGCTCAATAGCCCGCATGGTCCGGAACAGGTCTGGGATCAATTGGCACGCGGAGTGCAGCAGGCCATCATCGACAAGCAACTGCGCTTTTACGTGATCGATGCCTATGAGGTAGCGCAGGCGGCCGATATGGGGCGGCGCATCAACACCGTGATGCAGGCGTGTTTCTTTGAGCTCAGCAACGTCTTGCCTAAGGAGCAGGCCATCGAGGCCATCAAGCAGGCCATTCGCAAGACCTATGGTCAGCGGGACGAGGCTATCGTGGAGAAGAACTTCGCCGCGGTGGATGCTGCGCTGGCGAACTTGCACCCGGTTAAAGTTCCGGCGGAGCCGACCAGCACTTTCGAGCGGCCGCCAGTCGTCTCGAAGCACGCTCCGGACTTCATTCAGTCGGTCACGGCCCGGATGGTCGAAGGGCTGGGCGACGAGCTCCCGGTGAGCTCCCTGCCCGTAGACGGCACGTATCCGGTCGGCACAACCCAATGGGAGAAACGCAACATCGCCGAGCAGATCCCGGTGTGGGATGAAGAGATCTGCATACAGTGCGGGAAGTGCGTCTACGTCTGCCCGCACGCTGTCATTCGACAGAAGATTTACGATCCTGCGCTGCTCGAGAACGCCCCGGCCGAATTCAAATCCACGCCGGCTAGATTCTTCAAGGAATACAAGGACCTGGCCTACAGCCTGCAGGTCGCGCCCGAAGATTGCACCGGCTGCTTCCTGTGTGTTGAAGTTTGTCCCGTCAAGGATAAGAGCCAGACCAAGCGCAAGGCGATTAACATGGAACCTCAGCGGCCGTTGCGAGAGCAAGAGCGCGCCAACTGGGAATTCTTCCTTGGTCTGCCGGAGCTGGATCGGGAGGCCATACCGAAGCATCTGACGAAATACTCCCAGCTGCTTCAGCCGCTGTTCGAGTTTTCCGGCGCCTGCCCGGGCTGCGGTGAGACCCCCTACCTAAAGCTGCTCACCCAGTTGTTCGGAGACCGAACGGTCGTCGCGAACGCGACCGGCTGCTCTTCGATCTATGGTGGGAACCTGCCGACCACTCCCTGGGCTCAGAACGCCGAGGGTCGCGGTCCGGCCTGGTCCAACTCCCTGTTCGAGGACAACGCCGAATTCGGTCTCGGGATGCGGCTGGCGTTGGATCAGCGACTGGAAGAGGCGCGGGGTCTGCTCCGCCAGCTTCAGGATGAAGTCGGGGCAGAGCTGGCACAGGCCGTACTCAACGCACCCCAGTCGAACGAAGGCGAGATCCAAGCGCAGCGCACCCGCGTCGTTGAGCTCGAGACGGTCCTGGCCGGCCTGGACAGCGCGGTTGCCAGCCGCCTGCTGGATTTGGCAGAGGCGCTTGTTAAGAAAAGCGTCTGGATCGTGGGCGGCGACGGCTGGGCTTACGATATAGGGTTCGGCGGCTTGGACCACGTGCTTGCTTCCGGACGCAACGTCAATGTGCTGGTCATGGATACCGAGGTGTACTCGAACACCGGCGGCCAGATGTCCAAGGCCACGCCGCGCGCGGCGGTCGCCAAGTTCGCGGCCGCCGGCAATCCGCGAGCGAAGAAGGACCTCGCACTGCTGGCGATGAGCTACGGCAGCGTATACGTGGCACGCATCGCCATGGGCGCCAACAACGATCAAACACTCCGGGCCATTCTGGAGGCCGAAGCATACGATGGGCCGTCATTGATCCTGGCCTATAGCCAGTGCATCGCTCACGGTTTTGACCTGCGGTATGGAATGGAGCAGCAGAAGCTGGCCGTCCAGACCGGTCATTGGCCGCTGCTCCGCTACAACCCTGAGCGCAGCGTTCAAGGCCTCATCCCACTTGAGATCGATTCGAAAGCTCCCAGCCTGCCGATCGAGCAGTTCTATTACAACGAATCTCGCTTCAGCGTTCTCAGACAGCAGCGCCCGGAGACTGCGGCCAGGCTATTGGAGCTGGCCCAAGAGGACGTCGATGCACACTGGGCCACCTACGCACGGCTGGCTGGCGAGACTGAGGAAGGTTAGTCATGGAGATGGGTACGGACTTTCTGGGCATGAGGCTCAAGAACCCCCTGGTTCCCTCTGCAACGCCGCTGGCGCGCGAAATCAGCACGCTACGGCGTATGGAGGACCTGGGCGCGGCCGCGGTGGTCATGCACTCGCTCTTCGAGGAGGAAATAACTCTGGAGAGCCAGATGCTGGATCGCCACTTCATTCAAGGCACGGAGAGCTTCGCCGAGGCGCTTACGTATTTTCCGGAAGTCGGCCCATATCGGGCCGGGCCGGACCATTACCTGGAGCACCTGCATCGGGCGGCGGAGGCGCTCTCCATCCCGGTCATCGGCAGCCTCAACGGCGTCTCGGCCGGCGGTTGGGTGCGTTACGCCGGCGAGATCGAGCAGGCGGGCGCGGCCGCCCTGGAGCTCAACATGTACTTCGTGCCCACCGACCCGGACCATTCCGCGCAGGCCCTCGAGTCCCTATACATCGAGCTCGTGGAGGCCGTCAAGGCCGAGTTGATGATCCCGTTAATCGTGAAGCTCAGCCCCTTCTTCAGCTCCCTACCAAACTTCGCCCGACGATTGACTCAGGCCGGCGCGCAGGGGCTGACACTTTTCAATCGCTTCTACCAGCCCGACCTGGATATCGAGGCGCTAGAGGTCGTTCCGCATCTTGTCCTGAGCGACTCAGACGACCTTCGGCTGCCCTTGCGGTGGATTGCCATTCTTCACGGACGGATCGAGGCCGACCTGGCCCTGACCTCAGGCGTGCACACAGCCGAGGACGCGATCAAGGGCCTGATGGCCGGCGCTTCGGTGATCATGATGACCTCGGAATTGCTGCAGCGCGGGGTGGGTCGCCTCGGAGAGATCCTGCAGGAACTGGAGCACTGGCTCGTCGACCACGAATACGAATCTGTGGAGCAGCTGTGGGGTAGTATGAGCCAGGCGAATTGCGCCAGCCCGGCGGCGTTCGAGCGGGCGAACTACATGAAGGTGCTCGGCTCCTACGCTCCCGACGGCGGCTAGCGGCGGAAGTTCGACAAGGCCGCGAGCGGGCGAACTACATGAAGGTGCTCGGCTCCTACGCTCCCGACGGCGGCTAGCGGCGGAAGTTCGACAAGGCCGCGAGCGGGCGAACTACATGAAGGTGCTCGGCTCCTACGCTCCCGACGGCGGCTAGCGGCGGAAGTTCGACAAGGTTGCGCGCGGGCCTACTGCACGATCCCCTTGCCTCAGATCACGGTTTTCTGCACCCTGGCGGCCTCGGCCACCCGCACCCCCTCTTTTCGGTAGGGCCAGAAATACCAGACGACCCAGGCGATGAGGGCCAGGTCGAGCGGATTGATGATGATTTGCGCGGCGCTCATTTTGTTGCCTCCTTAAAGGTCTTAGCATCGAAGAATCCGAAGGGGAGAAAAACTGCCGCGGGGAGGGTCCACCAGGGATTGCCTTTCCGCTCGAGCTCGGCGAAGATCAACACCGCCGAAATCGTCACAAAGGCGGTGCCGATCCAAAATACGATCTCTTCCAACAGGAGCGCACCGCCAAAAAAATATACGCCGGTCACGTAGGCTGGGTTGAATCCGCCCCAGCCGTTGGCTACCGCCCAAGCGTCTATCGGCAAAGCGTAAAGCGAGACCAGCAGCGTCCCGATCAGGACAGGCCGCCGGCGCTTCCACAAGAAGGGGAAGTGAAAGAGCCACAGCACGACCGCAACCTCGCCGATTATCAGGAGCTCCATCAGCAAGTAGGCGAAGCGAAAGATTGATTCAAATCCGGACACGGTATCGTTCTCCCAGCCAGATCGCTAGAGTGCCCACCAGCAGTCCGTCAAGGGCAAAAAAAGCCAACTCCTCCACAGGAACATTCAAAATGCTCGGCCCCCAGATCACCTCCGGGGAGTAGAACCACAGCCGATTCACCGCGATAGCCTCCCAGGGCACGCTCACGGCCAGGATAAGAATCACGATGATGAGCAGGCTTCCAGGATGGCGCCGAGGGATCCAGGGCGCTGCTCGCCAGAGCAGGCCAAGCGGGAGCAGTCCAAAAAGCAGCAGAAGTAATGCGTAGCTCACCGGGATTAGCTTCTCCGCGCCATATTTTCAGGCAAATGCGCACGGTCGATGTGCGCGGCAGCAGGATCGGCGGAGAGGCTGCTGGGATCCGAGTTGACCGTCAGGGAACGTGGGTCCGCGGCCCGCCAATAGACATTCAGGATTGCACTGAACCCTACCGGCCGACGTATCTGGCGAGCCAGTGTAGCGATCCAGCTCAGGGGAAGCCGGGGCAGTCCTACCTGCATCGCCCGCAACAGCCGATAGAGCGGCTGGTGTCGGTTGACGAAGGCTTGGTACTCGCGCAGCGCCTCCGCCTCACTCAGCTCTCCCGCAAGCACGCGCCGGGCCAGGCGCCCGACGGCCGCTCCGAAATAGAGCGCCGGGCGAATTCCTTCGGCAGTCAGTGGGAAACACTGCCCGGCTGCGTCACCCACCCGGAAGACATGTCCCGTGGTCGCCGGCTTGCTCCGTAGGGGGATGTAGCCGCCGTGCCTGCTTCCGACAGGCTGTCCAACGCTTGTCAACAAGAACTCCGACAGCAGCCTGTTTAGCTGCGTTCTGCCATGGTAACTGGCCACGCCGGCTCGGGAGGCGCCGTCGATAGGGAACACCCACCCAACGTTCGCCATGCCCAGCTGCTTCGGATGATAGTAGAAGTGCAATCCTTGTTCAGCCACCGGGACAACCGATTCAAGGCCGAAACTCAGGCCTTGAGCTCGCTCGGTCGAGGTAATATGCCCCGTCGCCAGCGCGGCGCGCCAGCCGCTGGCATCGATCAAGATGCCGGCGTCGAAGTTGCCGCGAGTAGTCAATACCATATGACCGCGATGCCCGAGTACGGCCGCGCGCATGATTTCCGCGTCGGAAGACTCCAGCATACGGGAGGCGAAAGTGAGGAAGTCGAAGGTGCAAAATGGGTAATCGAGCGGGAACTCGATGGTCCTGCGATCGAGGTGCAGCAGGATCCGATCGTGCACCTGAATCAGACTATCGCCGGTTCCGGTCGCTTCCAAGACCGCCAGGGGAGTTCCACAAGCCGAGGTCTGGATCGAGCCGATGGAATGAGGCTCGATAAGCAGGACACGCTTTCCTCGCAGCTGCGCGGCGGCCGCGAGACCTGCGAAACTTCCTCCAGCAATAATGACATCGTAGTCCATGCAAGCTCCCTTACTCATACCTTAATGAAGGCGGAGCAGTTGTGCGAGGGGGGATTTGCGGGCAGGTGAGCGAGCAGTTTTGCGCGCAGCGAATCTGCGCGCCTTGTGCCGGCGCAGACGAGTAGGTGAGGCGACACGCCCAACTTTGCCGTTGAAAGCGAGCGGGATTCCTTACTGTGCCTACACTCCGCAGCGCGCTCCGTGGCCAGCCACATCGGACATCCCATAAAACGTACGCTCAAATGCCTGAGGTCTTTCGCGCCAAAGAGCCCTCCGAGAGCAGCCTTGGGCAGACGGATAATACTCATAAGCAACTCCGCCGGAGTCGGGCATGCTTCGCAAACCCTTTACGCTCATCAAGATCGGTGACATTCAAGTGCGGGCAGATCTTTTATGGGCCTTCTTTTTCGGTTTGCTGTTCTGGGTGCTGGGAGGCTCGTATCTGCCCACGATTTCGCCCGAGCTTGGCGCCTCGGATACGTGGACGCTTGCCCTGGCGAGTACTGCCTTTATTGCCA
>FXBF010000530.1_pt1 | contig 13196 bp, 11 predicted proteins | sample 5335321 | NCBI WGS metagenome assembly FXBF01 (sample SAMEA103928391, study PRJEB20085) | sediment metagenome | isolation source: sediment | reverse complement strand
CCTCCATCGGTATTTCGGATCCCATGGGCTACGTGATCTCGGTGATCCTGGTCGCTTTTTCACTCCTGTCGCTGTGGGTCTCGCTGCTGGCGCTGCGCGGCAAGGACTACGCCACCGTGCAGAAGGGCGGCGGCGGACTCATGCGCCGGGATCTGCGCGCCTGGGAAAAAGTCGGCTGTTACGCCGTCGTGATCCTGATCCTGCTGCTGGTGCTGTCACCGCATATCGGTTTGCTGCTGCTGTCCTTCGGCACCATCTGGTCGTACAGCGTGTTGCCGGATGCCTATACCATCGAACACTACATTACCGTGTTCAGTGAAGCCTCGGGATACATCACGAATACGCTGCTGTACGCGGGCCTTGCGGCGCTGTTCGACGTCATCATAGGAACCGCGATTGCCTACATCGTCTGGCGTACGGGATTGCCCGGACGCAAGTGGCTCGACTACGGAGCCACGGCCGCGCTTGCCGTTCCCGGGGTTGTCATAGGTATCGGATATCTGCGTGTTTACCATGGTTTCAACGTGCCGATTATCGACCAACCACTCGCCACATGGTGGGTGATCATCGTAGTGGCACTTACCATACGGCGCCTGCCCTATGCGCTGCGGGCCTGTGTGGCGGCCCTGCAACAGGTCAGTGTCATGCTGGAGGAGGCGGGGGAGAATCTGGGTGCCACCAAGCGTCGCACCGTGTGGCGCATCGTCGTGCCGCTGATGTCCGGCGGCATTCTCGCCGGTTTCGTCACCAGCTTCGCCACCGCCTCGGTGGAGCTTTCCGCCACCATCATGCTGGTATCCGTGGATTCCGACGCGCCGCTCGCCTACGGTATTTACGAGTTCATGCAATCGGCCTCCGGACGCGGGCCCGGAGCGGCACTCGGTGTCATCGGCGTGATTTTCGTGGGTGTCGGCACTTACTTTTCTCACCGAATTATCGAGCGTGGCCGGGCAACCCGTGAATCCACCGCCATCGTAGCCGAAGGAGCCAACCCATGACGAGCACCGATACGACCGCCGTCGGTGTCGACATCGAGAGTTTGAACTTGTCCTTTGGTGATACGCACGTTCTCAAGGGCATCAACCTGTCCATCGAGCCCGGCGAGTTCTTCGCCTTTCTCGGCCCTTCGGGTTCCGGAAAGTCGACGCTACTGCGGGCGATTGCCGGGTTCGGGCCGGCGCCGACCGGGCGCATCCTCATCGGTGATGAAGAAATCGCACACCTGCCGCCGTGGAAGCGCAATGTGGGAATGGTCTTTCAGAGCTACGCACTGTGGCCGCATATGACGGTGCGCAGGAATGTCGCCTTCGGTCTCGAGGAGCGCAAGCTGCCCGCCCGGGACATCGTCGCGCGCGTCGACGCGGCCCTGGAGATGGTGGGTCTGCTCGATTTGGCCGAGCGCCGGCCGGCCCAGCTCTCCGGCGGCCAGCAACAGCGCATCGCGTTGGCGAGAACCATCGTCGTCGAGCCGCGAGTGCTGCTGCTGGACGAGCCACTGTCAAATCTGGATGCCAACCTGCGCATTCAAATGCGCCGAGAGCTGCGCGAGCTGCAGCAGAAGCTCCGGCTCACGACAATCTTCGTAACCCACGATCAGGAAGAGGCCAATACCACCTCCGACCGCATGGCGGTGCTGAACGACGGCGTGATTCAACAGGTCGGTACACCCATGGAGCTCTACGACAATCCTGCCAATCTGTTTGTCGCAACCTTTCTCGGCACCGCCAACGTGCTCACCGGGGCGGTGGAGGATGCCGGCGGTGGCGCGCAGTTCAACTCGGCCGACGGAGTGCGGATCCCCGTCGACAGCGCGGAGCGCGGACCGCGCAGCCTCATGTTCAGACCCCAGAACGTCGTTATCGCAGCTGCCGACGCGCGCGCCGAATCCAACAGCGTGCGCATTGCCGGCACCGTTCGCCACATGGAATTCTTGGGCAGCATCATCCGCTACGGTGTCGCCATTGGCGCCGACACGGTGCTGGTCGACGACCCGCACCAGCAGGGAGCGCCGGTATTCGCGACCGGCAGTCGGGTCAGCCTGCTGTTGCCGAAAGATCAACTGATGGTGCTGGAGAGCTGAGCCCCGTTTTGCCGTAGGGTGAGACAATTCTACAAGGGGAATCAAGACTAGATATCTGTTCGAAAAATAGATTTGTCCCAAATTTTCTACTGCACCCGTGATTCCTTGAGAGGCTTGATAATTCCTTCATGGAGTTCCTCCATGCGCTCCTTTCTGCCACCCGCTCGGAACGCCAGGGTTACGCCGTCGAGTCCTAACGCGCCGAGCTTTCGTATCCTCTCCAGGCATTCCCCGGACGACCCGACGAAGGCCAGGTACTCGACCAGCTCGGGGGAAACAACCTCCCTGTGACCGGCATGTCGAGACATGTGTTCGAGGCGATCGTAGGTTTGTCCTGCACGCTCGAACTCCTTTTCAAAGGGGCGCAGGAATTCGGGAAGCTCACGCCACTTACTGAAGGTCTCGGCCTGGGATGCAACCCAATGGCGCACATCGGCGATTGCCTGGTCACGATCATCGCTCACCGCAATCGCTGCCCAGAGATGCAGCTTGATATCCTCGAGGCGCCGGCCGACCTCTTGCGCGCCTTGCGCTACATGGTCGATCTGCCAAGCTGTGAACTCCGCGTTCGCTCCTCCCATCAAGATTACGCCGTCTGCGACTCGTCCGGCTAATCTCAACATTCGCGGTTGGTTGGCGGCCACGTAGATCGGTATCGCGCCTCGGGCAGTGACCAGACGGTACGGGACTCCGTCTTCACCGGCGACCTCTTCACCGGAGCACAGCTTGCGGATGGTGATGATCGCCTCCTCCAGTTGCTTGATGGTGGCCGGCTTGAGACCGATGGAGAAGACGGCGGTCCATCCGGTACCGATGCCGATCAAGGTGCGGCCGTTACTGAGTTCCTGGAGCGCCGTGAATGCATTGGCGATGGTCGTGGGATGCCGGGTTACCGGGTTGGTAACGCCGGTGGCGAGCTCGATGGTCGACGTGTTCACGGCGCACAACGTGAGCGCGGAAAAACAATCCTTCATCGAGAGCTGGACATCGGTCAGCCATACGCTGTCGAAGCCGAGCTCCTCCGCGTTCTGGACGATTTCAACGTTGTGCAGGATCGGCTCGCGATGACTTATTCCAAGTGACAATCCGATCTTCACGCGGGAACTCCCCTCTTTAGATACTGGTTTGCGTGTGTTGAATCCTCGCAGCGAGCACGCGCAGTATGCTCGTTCGAGTTAGTGAGCTCAACGCATGCCATGGGAAAGCTGCCGCCTCGCTCGCGAGGACGGCCCGTCGGGCCGCGTATCAGTGCCGACTTCGTTCCTGCCTTGCTCGACAAGGCCGGACTCGGTTTTTCCAATGCTCACCCCATGGTACGCTCCCGTGCTGACCACAGGCCCGTAGCCTGCTCGAACAACTGCCTGCGCGCGGGCGCCGAAGCCGTAACACCGACACCGCGGAGGGTCGAACCTGATGTCCTCAGCGATCCGTTCGGTCCTTCGACCGACTCACCTGCCCGATCTGGAGCTCCACCGCCCGGCGCGTCTCGACGACGTGCTCCGGCACTTGGCGGATGGCGTGCGACCGCTTGCCGGGGGCACCGACATCTTGTTGTGGGCCAGTCAGCGAGGCGCGCCCCGGCGACTGGTCTGGACGGGCGGCGTCGAAGAGCTGCACGTGCTCGAGTGCGACGGCGCCCCGCTGCGGGTGGGGGCCGCCGTCGCGCTCGCCCACGTGGTTCGCTCGGCGGCCTTTCGCTGCGCCGCGCCCGCCGTCGTCGATGGCGCGCAACAGATCGGTTCGGTGCAGCTGCGCAACCAGGCAACGCTGGTCGGCAACATCTGCACCGCGTCGCCGGCGGGCGACACCCTCCCGGGCTTGCTGGTACACGACGCGGTGATCGAGGTCGTGGGCACGTCGGGCGATCGGCGTCGGCTCGATCTCGACGACTTGCTCGTCGGCCCCGGTCGCAACGGCTTGCAGCGCGGTGAGCTGGCGATTGCCGTGACCCTGTCTCGGCTCGGGCCGCGGGAGGCGAGCGCCTACCGACGCTTCACCCAGCGCAATGCCCTGGATGTGGCATTCGCGAGTGTTGCGGCGCGCCTTGCGTTCGAGCCCGACCGCCGCACCGTGAGCGCCGCGCGCCTGGCTCTCGGTGCGGTGGCCCCGATCGCCCTCGAGGTGCCCGAGGCCGCCGCGATGCTCGTCGGTCAGCACTTGAGCGAGGCGGCGTTGCGCGCCTGCGCCGAAGCCGCGGCAGAGACCTGCTCACCCATCTCCGACCAGCGGGCGAGCGCCGACTACCGCCGACAGCTGGTCACGACGCTGGTGAACGACGTGCTCAGCGAGACCGCCCGGCGGGCACTGGTGTCGGAACGACGCGCCGATCGCCCATGACGGCGAAGACCACGGTTCGGGTAAATGGCTCGCGCCACGAGATCCCGCCAGCCTGGGTCGCCCGGCGTCTGATCGACTATCTGCGCGCCGAGCTGGGTCTGGTAGGGGTCAAGGAAGGTTGCGGTGAAGGCGATTGCGGAGCCTGCACGGTCCTGGTGGACGGCGAGCCCTTGTGCTCGTGCCTGTTGCTGTGCGGTGTCGTAGCCGGGCGCGATGTCACCACCGTCGAGGGCCTACCCGGGGATTTTCTTGCCCGGTTCGCGCGGGCGTGCGACAGGCACGGCGGAGTCCAGTGCGGGTTTTGCACACCGGGGATGGTCGTCATGGGCGCCTGGCTGGGTGATGGTGGCACCGAGACCGGCGACGAGCCCCAGGCGAAGCTGCTCGAGGGCAATATCTGTCGATGTGGCAGCTATCAGCAATTGGCCGAGGTGATCGCTGATCTCCGATGAGCGCAACGTCGACGATCACGGCCTCTACGGTGTGGGACCGCGTCACGGGCCGGGCCCGCTACGCTGCCGACCTGGTGCCGGAAGGTGCCGTCGTTGCCGCGCTGGCCCGCAGTCCGCACCCGCACGCGCGCATCACCCGCATCGATAGCCGCGCGGCACTCGCCGTGCCCGGTGTGCTCGGCGTGCTGACGCCGGCTGACTTCGAAGGTGTCCTGCTGGGTCACCAGTGGGCCGACGAACCGGTGTTGTCATGGGTGGCCCGCTACGTCGGCGATGGTGTCGCCGCCGTGGCTGCCAACGATCACGCGTCCCTGGCTCGCGGCATCGAGGCTCTCAAGGTCGACTACCAGATCCTCCCGCACGCCTGCTCGGTGGACGAGGCCCTGGTGCACGCGACACCGCTGCACGAGTCGTGCCCCGATAACGTCGCCCGACGGTTCTCGGCCGAGCGTGGCGATTGGGATGAGGCGGTCGCCCGGGTGGCCATCTGGGCAGAGGGCATTTTCGAGACCGAGGCGGTGCCTCACGCGTACCTGGAGCCACGGGCGACCCTCGTGCGGGTCGCCGGGGATCGCCTGGAGCTGGTTACGGGCACCCATTTCCCGGCCGTGTTGGCCGACGTCTACCGCCATGTCGTCGAACGCTGGGGCGCACGGCTCGAGGTCGTCACGCCCGCCATCGGAGGCTCATTCGGCGCCAAGTGGGAGCATCCCACACACCTCGTATGCCTCGCGTTCGCGCACCGGTTGCGTCGCGACGTCGCCATGGTGCTGGCGCGACGCGAAGACATGATCGGGGGTCGCACGCGGCTCCCGATGCGCATCCACATGCGACTGGGGGCCACTGCCGAGGGCCGGCTGGTGGCAAAGGAAACGACGCTTTGGGCAGACAACGGCGCCTACTCCGCCCATGGACCTACCGTTACAACGGCGGCCGCCATCCGCATGGACAATCTCTACCGGATCGCGGCCGTGAAGGCCCGCGCCAAGCTCGTGTACACGAACAACCTGCCGACGGAGTGCTTTCGGGGATTCGGCAGCCCGCAGGCAGCCTTCGCCCAGGAGCAGCTGATAGACGAGCTTGCCCGGCGTCTCGACCTCGACCCGGTAGCGCTGCGGCGCGCGAACGCCACGCGCTCCGGCGACACCACGGTTCACGGCTGGAGGGTCGGCAGCTGCGGGCTCGACGACTGCCTCGGCGCCATCGCGGCGCGCGTCGATGAGCACAGACGGCTCGCTCCGCCACCGGTCGATCGGCGGCACCGGGTAGGATACGGTATCGCTGCGGTGGTGCACGGCATCAGTAATCGGGGCTCTGATCCGCGCTTCGATAGGGCGGTCGTGACACTCGCCGCCGAGCCGGACGGCGCGATTTGCGTCGGCTCCGGTGAGGTCGAACTGGGTTGCGGCACGCTCGAGGTTCTGCTCGCCACGGTGTCCCGGGAGCTCGCGCTCGATGCTGATCGGCTGCGCGTGGTGCTGGGCGACACGGCGTCGGGCCCCTATGGCCTCGGCAGCTTCGCCAGCCGCACGACGTTCTTCGCCGGCCAGGCAGCGACGGATGCGTGCCGGCAGCTCACGCTCGCCTGCCGACGGCTCGCGCCCGAGCTCGGTCTCGCAGCCGACGCATCGATCGCGCGGATCATCGACGTGGCCGTAGCGCGCGGTCGCATGGCCGAGCTCGCGGTCAGCGGCACCTATGAGTCGGTCGGAGTTACTCTGCCGGACGACAGCGGCTACGGAAATATCTCGCCCGCCTACACTTTCGGCGTGCACGGTTGCCGTGTATGCGTCGATGTGCTCACCGGTAAGGTCTCGGTGGAGCAGTATTGGGCGGCCCACGACGCGGGCACCATCGTCAACCCGAACGGGGCCGCGGGGCAGGTGATCGGCGGTGTGTTGCAAGGACTCGGCTTTGCTTTGGCCGAGGCGGTGTCGGTGGGCGAAGATGGGCAGCTGCTCAACCCCGGCTATCTCGATGACCGGGTTGCAACGTTTCCCGATGCAGTTCCCGTCGATGTCATCTTCGCGTGTACTTTCGAGGAGGCTGGACCCGGTGGCGCGAAGACCATCGCCGAGCCACCCATCATCCCGGTGGCGGCCTGTGTTGCCAACGCCGTTCACGATGCCCTCGGCGTACGCCAGCGGCGCCTGCCGATGACGCCCGAGCGCGTGTGGCGATCACTCAACCCATAGTGGATCAGCCAATCGCCCCGGTTGCCGCTGGCGCGAAGACGGCTCGACCGCCCTTGAGAACTACGGTGTCGGCAACGCGCGCCTCGAAGGTGAGACTTTCCCGGCTACCCGCAGCGAGAAGTGCGATGGTGTCGCCTGGCACGACCGGGGCCGCGAGGCGGGCCTGCAGTCCCCGCAAGTCGGCAGGGTGAGCCTTCACGGCCCGGGCAACCAGTCGGGCTGCGATTCCCAGCGTGCACAGGCCGTGCAGGATGGGCCGCTGAAAACCGTTGCCGCGTGCCACCTCCGGATCGATGTGGATCGGATGACGATCCCCGGTGAGGCGGTAGAGGGCTGCCTGATTGGGAAAGGTCTCGAATTCCCCGCTCCACCATGGACCCGGCTCCTTCGCGTCGGCCGATGCGGAGGGTCCACGCTCGCCACCCCAGCCGCCCAGACCGGGGAGAAAAATTCCGTAGCTGGCCGTGAACGCATCGGACTCGACCACGATCTCGACCATTGCTGCGCTGCCTTTGTCCCACACAGCAGCGATCCGGCCGCTGGTCTCGATGCTGCCGGCCGCTGGTATGGGAGTGTGCAACGCCAGGGTCTGGAAAGCGTGTAACGACTTGTTCCGATGGTAAGCGCCGAGCCCACCAGCCGCCTCCACCGCCCACAGGCCGAGGGTGCATACGTAGGTCGGCAGGACACGCAGGTCGCGTTCGTAGACCAGATCGATCTCGTCACTGGAAGCCCCGACCGCGAGCGCGTAGAGCATGACGTCTCGCTCGTCATAGACAACGCGGCGGTTGCCGAGCTCGACCGCCGCCAAGTCCTTCAACTCCATCTCTTCTCACCGCCCGTTTGCGACAGCAATCGACTTGCCATGTCCGGTCACCTCAGACCGAGCCCTCACGGGCATCGGCAAGTGCTGCCACGAGCTCATCGAGCAACGACAACGACAGCGCGTTCCTGCGCCGCGGATTATCGATGATCAGCTCATAGATGCCGTCCTTCAGCGTCACCTGTACACGAGAGCTCATGAGATCGCTTTCCCGACGAGACGGTCCTCATGCATGCGGAAAGACCCCCCCGCTCACACCGAATACTTCGCCCGTGACGTAGCCCGCCTTGTCGCTGACGAGAAACGAGACCATGGCGGCAACATCCTGGGGCTCTCCGACACGACCGACGCGCGAACGATTCTCGGCGTAACCGCCGAAGAACTCGTCGGGATATATCCTGCGCAGGAACTGGTTGTAGATGAGCCCGGGGGCGACGGCGTTGACCCGGATTCCGTGCCGTCCATTCTCGGCGGCGGCCACGCGCGTGAGCGCCATGACGCCGGCCTTCGCCGCCGAGTAGGCGGCGCCGTGCTCCTCGCTGGTCTCCCAGGCGGCGATAGACGAGATATTGACGATGGACCCACGCCTGCGCGCGATCATGTGGGGCAGGGCGTGACGCATGCAATTGAAGGTGCCGTTCAAATCCACATCGATGCAGCGCAGCCAGGTCTCGCGCGTCATCTCCGCCAGCGGTTCGATCTTGCTCCAGCCGGCGTTGTTCACCAGTACATCGAGTCGGCCGCGTTGTTCTACCACCGCGCCCATGACGTCGCCGACGCCATCGAAGTTCGTGACGTCGAGAGGCATGGCCAGAAACGGCCGCTCGAAATCGGCAGATAGTTGTTCAGCGTATTCGCGGCAACGGCGTTCGTGAGCATCCGTGAGCACGACGTCGTAGCCGTCCTCGGCGAGCTGGCGGGCCGTTGCCGCGCCGATGCCGGCACCGGCGGCGGCGGTGACGACGGCTACGTTGCGCTCTGGCATCGACGCGTCCTCTTTGCTGGCCGCAGAGGGCACACTCCCATGGAGATCTCGAATCGATCCGTCATCAGTCGATCCTCTTCAGTGCGGTGGCTAGAATTTCGGTATAGGCTTCGGGCTGGTCGACCGTCATCAGGTGGCCGCAATCGGGAAGCTCGTGGTATATGCCATCGGCGAGGGCGGCCATCACGATATCGACCGCCTTGCGCGGGCAAAACACGTCGGCGTCACCACCCACCACGTCCACCGGGCAGCGGACGGCGGCCAGCCGCGACGTGAGCGGCTCCTCGTGCATGGCCAACATCGCCCGCGCCGCGTTGATGTAGCCCCGGCCGTCGCCAATCGCTTGCACGCGCCGCGCGGTGAGCGCGTCCAGGTCGACCCCGGTTGTCACGATTTGCGCTGCGGTATCGTCGCGCAGTGCCGCGGCGAAGGCTTCGAAATCGGACTCGATCAGTCGCACACGCTCGCGAAAAAACCCGGCGGCGGCCCTGCCCACCACCGTGGATGTGCCGCTCACGACCGCCTGGCGTACGAGATCCGGGCGGCTGGCCGCCACCCACAGCACCACCGTGCCGCCCAGAGAGTAACCGATACAGCGCGTGGGCCCGGTAAGGGACTCGACAAAGCCGATGAGATCCCCACCAAGCTGGGCCAGAGTGCCGTCGGCGTCGCCGAGGCTCGTTTGTCCGTGCCCTCGCAGGTCGTAGGCGAAGGTGTGGAATTCAGGCAGGTCTTCCTGGACCACGGCCCAGCTGCGCCGATCCTCCGCGAGACCGTGTACGAGCACCACGGGCGCTCCAGCGCCATGCTCGCTGTAACCCACCTCGATATCACCCACCCGGATTTTCATGCTTTGCCTGCGGCCCGCTGCCCGGCATCGGACTCGACAACAGTATCGAAAAGCTGATTCTTGCGGATTTTACCGGCCGCGGTGCGGGGAAAGGCTTCGACGAAGCGCGCGATCTCCGGCCACAGGGACTTGGGCAAGCCCTGGCTGCGGGCAAAAGCCACCAGTGCCTCGAGGCTCGGCGGCGTATCACCTCTCGGTATGACGACCGCGCAGATGCGCTCCCCGAGTCGCTCGTCCGGGTAACCGATGACGGCAACGCCCAGGACATCGGGGTGGGCGGCCAGCGCGTCCTCGATGGGCACCGGCGAGATATTGATTCCGCCGCGAACGATCAAATCCTTGAGACGGCCGGTGATGCGCACATAGCCGTCAGCGTCGATGCGCGCCAGGTCGCCGGTGGCGAAGAAGCCATCCGGAGTCAGCAGCGACCGGTAGAGATCCTCCTGGCCAAGGTAACCGACAAAAACTCCCGGTCCCCGGATGCTCAGCTCCCCTTCCTCTCCCGGGGCCAGCTTGCATCCCTCGCTATCTCGAGTGCAGAGCTCCAGTCCGGGAAGAGCCACGCCCGCCGTATGCAGCACCTTCTCCCGGGGGCTATCCATGACACAGGTGGTGAGACCGCCCTCGGTCATTCCCCACAGCACCGTCACGAAGGTGTCGGGGAATGCCGCTTGCGCCTGGCTCATCAATGCCGGTGGCACCTGCGCTCCACCGCAGAGAAACCACCGCAGCGGTGAGAGCTTCGGCGCTGCACCGCGCCAGGGCGCATCGACGAGATCCTTGAGAAATGGCGTCGCCGCCGCAGTGAAGGCGCAACTGTGCTCGGCCACCAGGTCCAGGGCCGTTCGCGGATCCCAGCGATCCTGCAGCACCAGGGGCGCCCCGTTGTGCAGCGCGAGGCGCGCACCGTGAATGGCGCCGACGCTATGACCGAGAGGCGAGGGCATGAAGATGGGTCGCTCGGGCCCCAGCTCGAAGCGTTCGGTGAAGGTGATGTTGAGGGCCGCCAGGGTGTCGGCGGTGTGCATGACGGCCTTCGGATAGCCCGTCGTGCTCGAGGTGAACATCAGGTGATCGAGCTCGGGCACCGCCGGTGGCTGCGGCCCCGCTACCGTCGGCTCACCGGACCACCGATAGGCAGCGTGCTCGTCGACACTCAGCACCGGCGGCGCACGCGCGCTGGCCGCCGCCGCCGCCCGTGCGAGATCGCCCGTGGCTGCTCCGCCGTGCCGCTCGCTGGCTATGATGAGGCGTGCCCCCGAGATTCCGGCAACGTAGGCGAGCGCCTCGGAGCTCGTGCGGATGGGAATACTGGCCGGTGTGGCGCCGAGGCGAAGAACAGCGAGGAGCGCGATCTGCCATTCGACCCGGTTCGGCAGAAAAATCAGAACGACGTCACGCGCTGTCAGACCGCGAGCCTCGAGCTCTTCGGCCAGCGACCCGGCACTCTGCCAGAGCTCGGCATGACTGAGTCGGTGCCCCCGATCGTCGACCACGGCGAGGTCTCCGGGCCGCTCCCCGACGATTCGGGCATAGCGATCCTGCAGGCGCTCGCCCGGCCACCAGCCTTGCTCCCGGTAGCGGCGATGGCGTTCTTTCTCGGACTCGAGCATGGTGGCACCTAACGACGGGCGGCAGTTGCCGAGCTTGCATCGGGCTCGCAATCGAAGGCGAAAACCGCTCGCCCTCGATTTACAGCGCAGGCCCTACTTCGCGGGCGATGCGCTTCCGTCCGGCCTGACCCGCTCTACGGACCCCGGTATGATTGCGACGCTATCATGATATCGCGCTGAAAGACCAAGCCTATGGACGAGCTCGCTTACCTCGACGCCACTGCGCAGGCGCAGCTGGTACGCCGCAAGGAGGTCACGCCCGCGGAGCTGGTGGCAGCCGCAATCGTCCGCATCGAACGGCTGAATCCAGAACTCAACGCCGTCATCACGCCGCTCTTCGAGCGGGCGAAAGATGCGGCCACCAGGGTGCCCACGGATGCGCTTTTTGCCGGCGTGCCGTTCCTGTTGAAGGATCTGTTGGCGCAATACCGCGGCACGCTGCTCAGCGAGGGCTCCGCCTTCGTCGCCGGTCATTACGTCTCACCCCACGACAGCGAACTGGTGAAACGCTACCAGCGGGCCGGTCTGATCATCCTGGGCAAGACCAACACGCCGGAATTCGGTTTGATGCCCACGACCGAGCCGAGGCAGCACGGCCCGACGCGTAATCCGTGGGACACTACCCGCACCACCGGCGGCTCCAGTGGCGGCTCGGCCGCGGCCGTGGCTTCCGGCGTGGTCGCGGCGGCACATGCCAATGACGGCGGCGGCTCCATCCGGATCCCTGCCGCCTGCTGCGGTGTTGTCGGCCTGAAGCCCACGCGGGGGCGTAACAGTCTCGGGCCCGACTACGGCGATGCCGCCGGCGGTCTGCTCTGTGAGCACGTGGTCACTCGCTCGGTGCGCGACAGCGCCGCGATCCTGGATGCCACCGCCGGCCCGGCGCCTGGCGATCCTTACTGGCCCGCCCCGCCGCGGCGACGTTACGCGCAAGAGGTCGGGCGTGATCCCGGACGCTTGCGCATCGCCCTCGGCACGCTGCCGTTGACCGGCGTGCCGGCACATTCCGACTGCGTCGACGCAGCCGAGGCGGTGGCCCACCTGTGTGAGGAGCTGGGACACGAATTGGAGGAAGCCACACCGACGCTTGACAGTACGCATCTGTTCAAGGCTTTCGGCAGCGTGTGGATCGGTCTCCTGTGTTGGTCCGTCGAGGATTGGGCGCGGCGTACCGGCCGGACGCCGAAGGAGGAGCACTTCGAGCCAGCCACCTGGCGGATGTATCTGAGCGGGCAGAGGCAAAGCGCCGGCGATTACCTCCTGGCCGTGCAGGATCTGCAACACATCGGCCGCGACGTCGCCCGCTTCTTCAGCGATTTCGACGTCTGGCTCACGCCCACGCTCGCGCAGCCGCCGATGCCTCTCGGTTACTTCGACTACGCACCGGAGAGCCGGGACCGGCACGTCGCGCGCCTGGGCGAATACACCGGCTTCACCTTGATCGCCAATGCCACGGGGCAGCCGGCAGTCTCACTGCCGCTGCATTGGAACGACGACGACTTGCCGATTGGCGTGCAGCTGATGGGACGCTATGGTGACGAGGCGATGCTCATCCGCCTAGCTGCACAACTTGAGCAAGCCCGCCCCTGGTCCGACCGCCGACCGCCCGCGGGCGCTTGACCGCTTCCCCGGCCAAGCTGCCGGGTGCTCGTGCACGCGCCGCCGCGGCAGACATTCGAAATGTGACGGGGCTCACATTCCCGGGCACAGGGGAACGGTAGCTTCAGGACGGTTCGTCTCGATTACAATACGTTACCTGTGACCGGCTCTTTCGCCGTCGGCTTAGAGAATTTCGACATTTCCGAGGGGGGTTGGGCCGCGTGTCCGCGAGCTCCGCGATTCATGATATGAGCGGCGGTAT
>FXBF010000529.1_pt1 | contig 13209 bp, 10 predicted proteins | sample 5335321 | NCBI WGS metagenome assembly FXBF01 (sample SAMEA103928391, study PRJEB20085) | sediment metagenome | isolation source: sediment | reverse complement strand
GTCCAGCACGCCGTAGCCCTTGTCACCGCCTGCAAGCGCTTCGAAAACACTTTCGCCCGCCAGCATTCCGGTTTTTATTGCTGTGTGCGCGCCCTTTATTTTTACCGTGTTCAGGAAACCGGCGTCGCAGCCGACCAGCATTCCACCCGGGAATACGAGTTTTGGCAAAGACTGCAATCCGCCCTTATTGACGGCCCGGGCCCCGTAGGCTACCCGCTTACCGCCTTCGAGATACTGGCGAATCTTCGGGTGTTGTTTCCACCGTTGAAATTCCTCGAACGGTGCGAGATGCGGGTTTGTGTAATTCAAGGCAATGATCAGACCCAGATAAAGCTGGTTGTTCGAAGCGTGATAGAGAAAACCGCCGCCTTCCGTATCATTTGTCAGCGGCCAACCCATCGTGTGCACGACGAGACCCTTCTCGTGTTTCTCCGGTTCGACTTCCCATATTTCTTTGAGCCCTATGCCATAGCGCTGGGGGTCAGCGTCCTTTCTCAATTCGAATTTGTCGATCAATGCCTCGCCGAGATTTCCGCGGCAGCCTTCGGCAAAAATCGTGTATTTTCCGAGTAGCTCGTAGCCGGCCTGGAAGGTCGGCTTTTGTTGCCCGTCTTTGCCTATCCCTAAATCACTGGTCGCGATTCCGCGCACCCTGCCCTCACCGTCGTAAAGCACCTCGGACGCCGCAAATCCGGGAAAGACGTTGACGCCCAGCGCCTCTGCCTGCTCAGCCAACCATTGACAGAGTCTGCCCAGGCTAATGATGTAGTTGCCCTTATTGCGCATCGGGCGCGGCACAAAGAGCCCAGGTACCTTCAGCGATTTCGCGGCCCCAAGGAAGTAATGAATGTTGTCACCGGTGACGGCGGTCCTGACCGGCGCTCCCTGCTCCTGGAAATTCGGGAAAAGTTCTTCCAGGCCCCTGGATTCGAAAATATTGCCGGAGAGGATGTGCGCCCCGATCTCCGATCCCTTCTCGACGACGACGACCGACAGGTCCTGGCCCTTTTTGTCTGCGAGCTGCATAAGCCGGCAAGCCGCAGCGAGCCCGGCAGGTCCTCCGCCGACGACAACAACGTCAAATTCCATGGATTCACGCTCGACAGTGTCAGGCATGCAGCATTACCTCCCAACCTTCGGTAGATTCTAGCATTAGGAGAAACGGGCGCAAAAAGGGGACGTACCCTTTTTTGGCTGATAAACGGCAGGCCTTTATCGCCGACGGGCAAAAAGGGGTACGCCCCTTTTTGCGTCCCCGAATTATTGTAGTCTTGCGGCAGGCACACCCAGACCAACAAATTGAACATGCGCAGCGCATACCAGGCAAGCCTCGAGCAACAGGGGCACGTTCGTGATTCCGCTCAGGAGCTTGTCGTAAATCACCTTGCTGATTTGCAGGCGAGACTTGTGCATGTCACGAGTCCGCTGCAGAGATTAAGTCGCGTGCTGCGGCTGGTCAGCAACAAAGATAATCCGGGCGCTCCCGGTTTGTATCTGTGGGGCGATGTCGGTCGGGGCAAGACATTTCTAATGGACCTCTTTTTCGCAACCTTACCGGTTGAGAAGAAAACACGAATCCACTTTCACCGCATGATGGCCGACGTTCACAAGCGGCTCAAAGCATTCGACGATGTCGAAGACCCACTGGATAAAGTGGCAGGCGATATAGCCGTACATACTCAAGTTCTTTGTTTTGACGAGTTTTTCGTCAGCGATATCGCTGACGCGATGATTCTGGGCCGCCTGCTGGATGGCCTGTTCCGACGCGGCGTCACATTGGTCGCGACATCGAATTCGCCTCCCGCGGACCTTTATCGAGACGGCCTGCAACGAGAGCGGTTTCTGCCCGCCATAGACTTGCTCGAAACTCACACTCGTGTTTTGCATCTGGATGGCGATACCGATTATCGCCTTCGTCTATTGCAACAGGCAGGAACCTACCTGACGCCACTTGACGCGGATGCCGAAGGCAGGCTCACTCATTATTTCCTGGAAGTTGCGTCGGGCGATGTCGTTGAAGGGCGATTGCTCGACGTTCTCGGGCGGGATATTCCTACTGAACGCTGTGCCAAGGGCGTTGTTTGGTTCGACTTCGAGGCCATTTGCGACGGGCCGCGTAGCCAGCAGGATTACATTGAGATTGCACGCTGGTATCCGACCGTCATCGTATCCGGTATCCCGGTATTGAGCGCCGAGAAGGAAAATCAGGCCCGGCGGTTTGTGGCACTCGTCGATGAGTTTTATGACCGAAAAGTGAAGCTGCTCGTCTCGGCGGCGGCCGAAATCGAGTCCTTGTATGCCGGGCGAAAGCTTGCCTTCGATTTCCAGCGAACAACTTCAAGGCTCGTAGAGATGCAATCGACAGCATATCTGCATGCGCCGCATTTGTGTTAGCGCCCGAATATTTGCCAGATGCTTTGAGTATACTGGTCCTAGTGGTCCAACAAGGTAGTATTGATGGATTCAGAGCAAGCCAGGTGATTCAGGACAAGGCGCAGTCCGCAGGAAATGGCAGGGTTCTTTTCAAGGGCTGCAACGCCGTCTTGGATCATCTGGGCAGCTCCCTTCGGGCGAACCGTGAAGCGGTCGTCCGCCGTGTTGCGCCTATTGGCAAGGGCGCGCCATTACTGGTGAAACGCGCCTTGCGGCCAACCGCTTCACAACTCGCTGAACCCATCAATACTACCTTGTTGGACCACTAGACCTGGCGACCCGACCCGGACGATGTGATGAAAAACGAATTGATTCTCGAAGACTTTCTGCCGTATCGACTATCCATACTCTCGAATACCGTAAGCAGCACCATAGCCAGCGCTTACAACAAGCGATTCGGGCTTTCCATTCCCGAATGGCGCGTTATTGCCGTGCTGGGTCGCTTTCCCGGCTTGTCTGCCGTCGAAGTCGCCGAGCGAACCCTTATGGACAAGGTGGCTGTCAGCCGTGCAGTCACGAAACTCATCAAAACAGGCCGGATCGACCGCCAGTTTGCCGACGCAGATCGGCGCCGCTCCATCCTTCATCTTTCTGATGAGGGCCGCAAAGTCCATGACGAAATAGCGCCACTGGCACTGCAATTCGAAGAAGACCTTCTGCATGGACTGAGTGAAGATGACATTCAGACTTTGAATGTCGTCATGGAACGCTTGCTGGCAAAGGCGCGCCTGATCGGGGCACCGCAGCGCTAGCCCGGACGTTTTGCCAGGTGCTGCGAGTGAAAATTGGTCGCAACGGCCATCAGCGCCTCACATCTCGTAATTCGCCCAGTGCTTTCCCGCCTTGTCGTAAATATGCTTGAGGACCGCGACATCGTCGTCTTCATCCCTCGCCTTGCTGAAATCTCTGTCGAGAGCATCTTCGGCAACTGACATCCCGGCCCGGGACAGATATGCGAGAAATTCCTCGTAGGAGCTCGGCGCATTGATTGCATTGAGCAGCCGCTCGTAATCGAGCAGCTTATCCAGCCCCAATTAGGTCGTGTGGCCATTGTCCCGATCCAGTTCGGTGTGAATGGTCGACTCGAGCTTGCGGTTATTCATATTTCGGCTTTTGCTTGCTCTTGCGTCCTGGCGCTGGGACTGCATTGTAGGCGGTTCCGGCGCATCATGTATAATTCCGGCGCCTCTTGAATCGAACAACCGGCGGCGTTGGCTGAAAGGCTGAACCCGAAGTTGAAGTCGAAGTCGAAGAAATAAGCTGCCGGACCTTTAAAGTGGAGTTGTTACTTGGAAACCATCGCGGATTTCGAGATCCAGTACAGTCAATTCCTGGGTCCGGACGGTAAACCGAGCGCGGACTTACCCGAATTCGCCAAAAATTCTGACGAGCTCATCGTCCTGTACCGTCATATGACGGAAACACGGGTATTCGACACAAAAGCCATCAATCTTCAGCGCACCGGCAAGCTGGGAACCTACGCCTCTTGTCTGGGGCACGAGGCGACGCACGTCGGTATTGCTGCGGCGATGCTTGAGGACGACGTGCTTGCACCGAGTTACCGCGAGTACGGCGCAATGCTCTGTCGCGGCGTCAGCATGACCGAGATTCTGCTCTTCTGGGGCGGCGATGAGCGCGGCAGCGATTTCGACGGGCCGAAGAATGATTTTCCGTTCTGCGTGCCGATCGCAACACAATGCCTGCACGCGGCGGGGGCAGCGATGGCTTTCCAGCTTCGAGGAGAGAAACGTTGTGCCGTCTCGATGAACGGCGACGGCGGTACTTCCGAAGGTGCGTTTTACGAAGCGATGAACATCGCAGGCGCAAGAAAGCTGCCGATCGTATTCATGGTCGTCAACAATAAGTGGGCGATCTCGGTACCGATCGAATTACAGACCGCAAGCAAGACCCTGGCGCAAAAATCTGTCGCCGCCGGCATCCCCGGAATCCAGGTAGACGGCAATGACATCATCGCGGTTCGGCATTGGGTTGAAAGAGCACTTCAACGAGGGCGCAATGGAGACGGCGCTACGCTGATTGAGGCCGTTACCTATCGCCTGAGTGATCACACAACTGCAGACGACGCCAGCCGCTACCGCAAGAAAGACGAGGTCGAGGCGGCATGGAAAACGGAGCCTTTGTTGAGAATGCGCCAATACCTGACAGACCTTGGCGTCTGGGATGACGACAAGGAACAGGAACTGTTGGAACAAGCCGCAGAAAAAGTGGATGCGGCCGTTCAAAAATATCTGAACACACCTATCCCGCCGCCCGAGTCCATGTTTGACTACATGTACGCTGAGTTGCCCGACTTTCTCGTCGAACAACGACAGCACGCGATCGACTACAGCGACACGAACGGCGGCTCACATGGCTGAGGTGTCCTTGATCGATGCGTTGACCATGGCGATGGCCTGGGAACTCGAGCATGACTCTCGCGTGGTTATTCTGGGTGAGGACGTCGGCGTAAACGGGGGTGTGTTTCGGGCGACGGCCGGACTGCAACAACGATTCGGTGACGATCGAGTCTATGACACGCCGCTCGCCGAAGGGATGATCGCGGGCGTTTCCATCGGCATGGCCGTACAGGGAATGCGGCCGATCGCCGAAATTCAGTTTATGGGTTTCATCTACCCAACGGTGGACCAGATTATCAATCATGCCGGCCGGATGAGGAATCGAACTCGAGGCCGCCTAAGCTGCCCGATGGTGCTACGCGCACCATACGGTGGAGGCATTCACGCACCCGAGCAACACTCCGAGAGTACCGAGGCCCTATTCGCCCACATGCCGGGCGTCCGCGTCGTGATTCCGTCGTCTCCTTCCCGCGCTTATGGTCTGCTCCTGGCGGCCATTCGCGATCCTGACCCGGTGGTATTCCTGGAACCTAAGCGGATTTATCGTCTGCACAAGCAGGACGTCGAAGACAATGGCAAGGCACTGCCCATGGACGTTTGCTACATATTGCGGGAAGGCAGTGACGTGACGCTTGTCACCTGGGGTGCCATGACATTCGAGACGACGAAGGCTGCCGATCAATTGTCCAAAAGCGGCGTCAGTTGCGAGATTATCGACCTGGCAACTATCAGCCCGATTGATTACGAGACGATCCTGGAATCGGTTGAAAAAACCGGCCGGCTTGTCATCATTCACGAGGCGGCCAGGACTTGCGGCGTCGGCGCGGAAATCGCGGCGATCGTGGCCGAAAAAGGCATGTACGATCTGAAAGGCCCGATCCGCCGCGTTACCGGTTATGACATCGTGATGCCATATTTCCGGCGTGAAATGGATTACATGCCCAGCGTCAAAAAGATTACCGATACGATCCGAGAGACACTTGAAGACTGAAACGCTACCCAGTGGTCCAACAAATAATCGAGGATGGGGATGACAACCTTCAATCTCCCTGATCTTGGTGAAGGCCTGCCCGAAGCTGAAATTGTCAGCTGGCATGTTGCCGAGGGCGACAGGGTAAAGACCGATGATCCCCTCGTGACGGTCGAGACAGCCAAAGCGGTTGTCGAAGTGCCGTCACCGCAATGCGGAATAATTGCGCGTCTGTATGCCAAGGAGGGTGATGTGGTGGAAACAGGCGCCCCGCTCGTTGAGTTTGCAGCCGCAAGCTCGACGGCAGCAATTCCTGCGCAAGAAAGGACAGAAACCAGCGATGACGGCGGCACGGTCGTTGGTAGTGTTCCCAGCGGTGGCGAGGTCCTCGCGGAGACAGCAATCGCCGGCGGCAGCAGGCGCCGCAAGCAGGGGCGCATCAAAGCGACGCCTGCCGTACGCACGCAGGCGAAACGGCTCGGTATCGACCTGAGCACCATTACGCCGACCGGCAAGAACGGTCAGATCACGCAAGCGGATCTAAGCAGTGCGCATGGCGCAAGCGCTGCTGCATTGGCTGCTCAAAGCGCGCGCCCGGCCCTGCAACCTGGCCAAACTGTGTCTCTGCGCGGCCCGCGCCGCGCGATGGCGCAGAGCATGAGCCTGTCCCGCGACCAGGTTGCCCTCTGCACGCTGTTCGACGACGCCGACATTAATGAGTGGCTGAACAGGCGGGATTTTACAGCACGATTACTTCGCGCAATCGTGGCAGGCTGCGTTGCCGAGCCCGGTTTGAACGGCTTTTACGACCCGGACGCAATGAGTCACCAGATCGAATCGCGCGTCGATATCGGCATGGCAGTCGATACCGACGATGGCTTGATCGTGCCTGTCGTTCGAAACGTGGAGGGAAAAGGACTCGACGAGATTCGGTCCGCCGTCACCGCAATAAAGTACGCTACCAGGGACAGATCTGTGCTGCCTGCCGACATGGTGAATTACACCATAACGCTGTCCAACTTTGGTACTTTGGCGGGACGTTATGCGACGCCGATCATGGTACCACCGACGGTGGCGATAGTAGGATCCGGCAAACTGCAGCACGATGTCGTTGCAGTTATGGGTGGAATCGAGGTGCATAGGCGCATACCACTGTCCCTCAGCTTTGATCATCGCTGTGTGACGGGCGGCGAAGCAGCTCGATTCCTTGCCGCTATGATTCAGGATTTGGAAAAACCGCAGTAACACGGTCAAGAGAAACAGGATATTCTCCCTAAACCGGATCGGTATCCAGCCCGATCGGAGTGCCTCGCAGTGACAAAACAAAAATATCGTCGCACAAGTGACATCAAGGTTCTCCTGATCGACGAAATCGTCGCGTCGAAACCCAAGTCGAAAATTCTCAAGAGCAGGAAGCAAATCGACAACTTCCTGCGTCAGTACGTCGTCGACGTCCCGGTCGAAGACATGCAAGGCAAGTCACCAGCAATCATGGCGCGAGCCGCCATAGCCCACCTTGAGTTCGGCGCTGTCAGGAAGAAAGGCCAGGCGCTCCTGCGAATTTTCAATCCAACGGAAAAAAGAGACGGTTATCAGTCTGTCTATACGTTTGCCGAGATGATCAATGATGACATGCCGTTTCTGGTCGATTCGATATCGGCAGCCATCAATCGCCAGGGCCTGGCGATACATATTACCGTGCATCCGGTGCTACGGGTGAAGCGCGACGCGAGGGGCCGGTTACAAGACGTGCTGGAATCCTCGGCCGGCGGCCATAACGAGTCGTTTATTCGCTTCGCTTTCGACAAAGAAACCGACCAGCATGTCCTCAAAGTTCTTGAGCATGAGATTCACAAGGTACTCGGAGATATTCGGGCTGCCGTTGCGGATTGGGCCAGGATGCGCGGCAAAATGGTTGAAGCCATCACATCGCTTTACACCGGTCCAACTGGCAGCGATGCAGCACTGGCAAAGGAGACTGAGGATTTACTCAAATGGATGGCCGATGATCACTTCACTTTTTTAGGTTACCGCGAGTACAAGCTGCAGAACCGCAAGGACAAAGTTTATCTCCGGCCGGTCGAAGGTACCGGGCTAGGCATCCTGAGGTCTGACGACCGCGGCGGCCGCACCGTCGAACTTAGCAAGGAAATGCGGCGTTTTACACGGTCAAAGGACTGGCTGGTCATTACGAAAGCCAATTCGCGCGCGACCGTACACCGCCAAAGCTACCTGGACTATGTCGGCATCAAGTCCTTCGATGACAATGGCAACGCCATCGGTGAGCAAAGGTTCCTGGGCCTGTTTACGTCGGCCGCTTACAGCGAAAGTCCGAGAAACATCCCATTCCTGCGACTCAAGATCCAGCGTGTCCTCGAACGGTCACACCTGGAGCCGTCTGGTCATCGCGGCAAAGCATTGCTACATATCCTGGACTCGTTTCCACGTGACGAACTATTTCAAAGCTCTATTCAGGACCTTGTACGCACGACCGGCGGCATTCTGAATCTGCAAGACAGGCAAAGAGTCCGGTTCTTTCTACGGCGCGATACCTTCAGGCGATTCTATTCCTGCATTGTCTATATCCCGAGGGAAAAATACTCGACCGCGATCCGGCGTCGTGTCGAGACGATCTTGATGGACGCCTTCGGCGGCACGTCAGTCGACTCGAGCGTACAAATGACCGATTCCCCTCTGGCACGCGTTCATCTGATCGTCCGCACAGTACCCGGAGACCGCCCGAGAATCAGCATTCGGGATATCGAACAGGAGATTGCGGATGCAGTTGTGAGCTGGCGGGACAAACTGCGAGTCGAGCTGACAAAAAAGTTCGACCAGGAATTGGGACTTTCTCTCTTTCGTAAATACGGTGAGATATTTCCGGCCGCCTACGAAGAAGAAGTTGCCCCGGGCATAGCCTGTCTGGACGTCAAACGAATTGATCGTATGATCGATGAAGACCAGTCCCAATCATTCCTGTTCTATCGACCCGAAGGCACGCAAGAAATGCACATGCGTTTCAAGACGTTTCAGCGCGATCATCCACTTTATCTATCAACTACCTTACCCATTCTCGAGGACATGGGTACCAATGTTCACAGCGAGCAGCCGTACAAGCTTACTATTAAGGGCGGCGGAGACTTCTGGATTCAGGATTTTGTGTTGCACTACGCGGGAGCGTCCAGCCTTGATATCGATTCCGTTGCCACGCGCTTCCAGGACTGCTTCGGCTATGTGCTTGCCGGTACAGCCGAAAATGATGGATTTAACCGGCTGATTCTCGCGGCTGGCCTGGATTGGCGGCAGACGGCGCTGATTCGATGCTACGCGAAGTATCTTGCGCAACTGGCAATTCCTTTTGGCCAGGACTACATGGAAGACGTCCTCGCCGCGCATGCAGATCTTGCAGCAAATCTTGTTTCACAATTCGAATTGCAATTTGACCCATCTATAGCCAAGCAGAAACGCGAAAAAACTCTACACACAATAAAGAAGCAAATTTCACGAGGGGTTGCCAGGGCGAAAAATCTCGACGAGGACAGAATTCTTTCAGCGTTTTCCGGTGCGGTAAGCGCCACCTTGCGGACCAACTACTATCAGACCGATGACTGCGGTGATATCAAACCATACGTCTCGATCAAGCTCGATCCCGGGCAGTTACCGGAGGTGCCACTGCCGAAGCCGAAGTTCGAAATATTCGTGTATTCACCGCGCGTAGAGGGCGTGCATTTGCGTGGTGGCGCAATCGCGAGAGGCGGGATTCGCTGGTCCGACCGCCGAGCGGACTTTCGAACCGAAGTACTCGGACTCATGAAGGCGCAGGTCGTCAAGAACACTGTGATTGTGCCGACCGGAGCCAAGGGCGGCTTCGTACCGAAACGTTTGCCGGACGGTGATCGTGAGACGGTAATGGCCGAGGTCATCGCATGCTACAAGACTTTCATCTCCGGTTTGCTCGATCTCACCGATAATATTGTCAATGGAAAGATCGTAGCCCCTCGGCAGGTGGTGCGCCGCGATTCAGACGATGCGTATCTCGTCGTAGCAGCAGACAAGGGGACGGCAACATTCTCCGACATCGCGAACGGCCTGTCCGCGGATTACGGATTCTGGCTGGACGACGCCTTCGCGTCCGGTGGTTCGGCCGGATACGACCACAAGAAAATGGGCATAACCGCCCGAGGCGCGTGGGAGGCAGTGAGGCGGCACTTCAGGGAGCAAGGCGTCAATGTCCAGACCGAGCCATTTACCGTCGTAGGTATTGGCGACATGAGCGGAGACGTATTCGGCAACGGCATGCTGCTATCAAAGAAAATAAAGCTGGTCGCCGCATTCAACCATGAATGTATTTTTATCGACCCGGATCCGGAACCGGCCGACAGCTATCGTGAGCGCAAACGACTCTTCAAACTGCAACGATCAAGTTGGACAGACTATGACGAGACTTTGATCTCCAAAGGCGGCGGCATTTACTCGAGACAAGCCAAGAACATCAAGCTCAGTACCGAAGTCCGTAAGCTCCTCGACACCGAGGAAATGTCCCTGCGGCCGCTCGAATTGATCCGGCTTATTCTCAAGATGGATGTTGGCCTCCTATGGAACGGCGGCATCGGTACCTACGTGAAAGCGAGTAGCGAAAGCCACACCGACGTCGGCGACAAGAGCAACGACAACGTCCGGGTCAATGCGAATGAATTACGATGCAAAGTCATCGGCGAGGGTGGAAACCTCGGACTGACCCAGAGTGCACGAATCGAATTCAGCCTCAATGGCGGTTGTGTCAACACCGACTTTATCGACAACTCAGCAGGCGTCGATACTTCGGATCGTGAAGTCAACATCAAGATCCTGCTTGGCGCTGCCGAGCAAAGCAAGAAGCTGACACGCAAGAAGCGCAATGATTTGCTTGCCGAGATGACCGATGATGTGACCAGACTCGTTTTGCGAAATAATTACCTGCAGACGCAGGCCATAAGCATGATGGCGGCAAATGCCAGCGAACGGCTCGACGAAACCGCTCTGCTAATCACAAACCTGGAAAGAACGGGCTTGCTCGACCGGGCCCTGGAGTTTCTTCCCGACGAGGCAGAGATCGACGATCGGCGCCAGAATAATCAGACATTTACCAGACCTGAGTTCGCCGTTGTCCTGAGTTACGCCAAAATCGATCTATACAATGGCCTGATTGATTCGAACGAGGGGCTCGAGGACTTTCTGACAACAGACCCGCAGCGTTATTTTCCAGCCGTATTGCGGCGACGCTACTCTGACCTGATTCCGGGTCACCGGCTGAGCCCTCAAATACTCGCGACGTTGATTGCAAACAACATTGTCAATCGCATGGGCCCGGCATTCGTCAAGCGCGTGCAACAGGACACGAACGCGAGCTGCGTAACGATTGCACGAGCTTACGTGGTCGCGCGGGAAATCTGCCAGGCTGGAGAGCTGTTGCTGACCATCGAATCACTGGACAACAAGATTCCGGCAACGGTTCAGCAGACGATGATGTTCGAGGTCAGCCGGATTCTACGGCATGCCTGTTACTGGTTAATCGAGAAATACGGCGACGACCTCGGGATTGAATCAGCGGTTCAACTATTCAAGCCGGGCATGACTGCGATATTTGCCCGCGGTTTGAGCATATTCGCCGGTTCGGCCAGGAAGTCGCGCAAACGTGCCGCCGAAGAATATGTTGAGCTCGGCGTCCCCAGGAATCTCGCGGGCAAGATGGCCGCGATCTACCTGACGCGCTCCATGCTGGACATTACCGATTTGGCGAACATACACAAAAAGGATGTCGTCGAAACGGCGAAACTCTATTCAGAGCTAAGCGACAGGCTGGACATCGCCTGGATATACAGAAACATTGAAGCACTCAAGGTCAAAGGCCGCTGGCAGGCAATGGCAAGGAGCAATCTGCGCGATGAAATTCATCGTGAACGACGTGAGTTGGCATCCATACTCCTGCGCCGTCGGGGCACCACGATTCCGAAAAACGCGGTTGACATTTGGCTGGAACAACACGCCACGGCCGTCCAGAATTTCAAGGCGATGCTTGACGAAATGAAGCAGCGACACGCAGTCGACTTTGCAACGCTCTCGGTCGCTCAGCAAGGGCTTCGAAAACTCAGCACAGAATAAGACAGCGGAGGCAAAATGACGGGCAAGCTTGTACTTTGTCGGCACGGACAGAGCGACTGGAATCTCAAAAACCTTTTCACAGGCTGGACCGATGTCGACCTCACCGAGAAAGGCGTGCAGGAAGCCATTGACGCCGGGCGGAGCTTAGCCGAGCTCGACTACGAGTTTGATATTGCCTTTACGTCCGTCCTCAAGCGCGCGATCCGGACGCTATGGATCATGCTCGATGAACTGGATTGCATGTGGATTCCGGTCATTCGTGATTGGCGTCTCAATGAGCGCCATTACGGTGCGCTACAGGGTCTCAACAAAGCTGAAACAGCCGCCAAGTACGGTGATGAGCAGGTTCACATCTGGCGCCGCAGCTATGCTGAGCCGCCACCGCCGCTCGAAATCGACGATGAGCGGCATCCGTCGCATGACAAGCGCTATGCCGGCATTGCGGAATTACCCACTACTGAATCGCTCGCTACTACGTTGGACCGTGTCTTGCCCTGCTATGAGGAAATAATTGCACCCGAGTTGAAGTCTGGTAAGAACGTCCTTATCGCAGCACACGGCAACAGCCTGCGCGCGCTGGTAAAAATGCTTGACCGGGTTTCCGAAGACGAGATTACGCATTTCAATATCCCTACCGGCATCCCGCTCGTCTACGGGCTCGACGCTGATCTGAAGCCGGTATCGCGTGATTTCATCGGTGACCCGGATGTTGTTGCCGCCGCCGCGGCAGCAGTCGCCAATCAGGCGAAAGCCGGATGATTTGCGGCCTCGGCAACCGCCGTCCCAATAGGGAATTCCCGGACGTGGTCCTGATTCCCGGCTCACTGGCCAAGTCGTTCGTGACTTACAAGCCCAGGAACCCTGGTTTCTGCAAACCGCTGCCGACGTCTATGTGTAAAACAGCCATCGTTTTCAAAGAGAAATGAGAAAAAGGGGCGGAGCACTCTTTTCCATCCCCTTTTTTTCTCATTTCTTCAGGCCTGTAATCTGGGATCGGATGGTTTTGTTTTGCGTGGTTCGTCGAGGACCCGTACAAGCCCTTCCTGCGCCACCGACGCTACAAGCACTCCGTCCTGCGTAAAGAACTGGCCCCGCGCAAAGCCTCGTGCGCCCGACGCGTTTGGGCTGTCGAAAGCATAGAGCAGCCATTGGTCGACTCGGACGTCTCGATGGAACCATAGCGCGTGATCGAGGCTTGCCATCTGCACCATGCCGCGGCCGAACAACAGGCCATGTGGCAGGGTACTGGTCCCAAGTAATTCGTAGTCCGATACGTAGGCGACCAGGTTCTGATGCAGGCTGTATTCG